>SAMEA104315430__coassemble_39_pt1 | contig 209024 bp, 197 predicted proteins | sample SAMEA104315430__metabat2_low_PE_047 | metagenome-assembled genome bin SAMEA104315430 (sample SAMEA104315430) | gut metagenome | biome: Monkey gut; feature: monkey-associated habitat; material: faeces | place: China | collected 2013
CGTTTGAGGACTTGACCGATGAAGACATTTCTTTCATTCAGAACAGATTGAACAACAGACCGAGAAAAAAGCTCGGCTTTCTAACTCCTCTTGAATATTTTTCCGCTAATTTTGCGACCATAATAAATGGTCTAACCGATAAGTTGCATTTGTGAGTGGAATTCAGCTCACATGAAAACCTTTGAAAGTTGCAACCGTTCTTTGTTTTCGATTGCAAAGATACAGCGACAATCATACTGTCTCCAAATGCGTGAATAAAGTTGAACGAACTTGGATAAAGTTGGCAAAACTTGATGGAAAGTTGAAATAAGAAAAGAAGCAAAAGAAATGCGAAGAAACATTACTGCCGATGAAGAATCACATTCATGAACAATCGACAGAGGGAAAAGTCGGCTACCAAAACTCCTCTTGAATACTTTTTCGCTAACTTTGCAGTCGAAACAAATGCTCTAAACGATAAGGTGCATTTTTGAGTGGAATCCGGCTGAAGTAAAATCAGTATCAATTAAAAAAACATTTTGTACTATGGCTATCGAGTATGTAAAAGTCAAAAGGACAATCACAGTCGGAAGAAATCCGGGCGAAAAGTTCCAAGCCCGTATCAAGAGAGGTCAAACGATAGATGAGAAAGACCTTTGCGATGAAATCACAGAAAGCACGACCCTTGCACGCGGTGAGGTAAAATTGGTGGTCGAACAACTGCAATACCACATCGTCAAGCATGCCAAGAACGGGGAAAGTGTGCAGTTGAAAGAGTTGGGTATTTTTTATCCGTCAATCTCTGCCAAAGCGGTGGATTCTGTAGATGATGTAACTTCCGAGACCATCACCCGAAAGTGCATACGTTATCGCCAAAACGTTGAAGTCAGAAAGGCGATGGACAACTCGCACACCAAGCTCGCAAACGTGGAAATCAAAGGTTTGCAGAGTTAATACTCTTCCTTAATCCTTAAACAACCAAGTCGCAGGCGGTCAACCAAATCAAAAGTTGATCGCCTGCATTGTTCCGGCTGCGAAGCATTCGTTCGAGTAACAGGCAAAGGTCATTTGCTCAAAAAATTGTATATTTGCAATCCTGACTGCTATGGAAAAAGAAGCAAATTCATACATACCACCGTTTGAGGTAACAGAAGAAATACTATCCCTTGTGGCAGAGGTTTCCGAAATCGTGGGACATCTAAGTGCCACCATCAAAGCATTACCGAGCTTTCAACTTCGTAAAACCAACCGAATAAGAACAATACAATCGTCTCTTGCCATTGAAAATAATTCTTTGTCCGTTGAACAGGTAACCGATATATTGGAAGACTTGCTGAAAGCTCACAAATCGATGATGAACGGACTTGTTAAGGAAAACGGCTGCTATCGCAGAGGGAGTGTCGGTGTATTTGGAAAAAAAAGGACTTGTACATCTTGCACCACCGGCAGACAGAGTGCCTTTTTTGATGTCGGAATTGATTGCTTGGAGTAAGACTTCAAAGACACATCCCTTGGTAAAATCTTGTGTCTTTCATTATGAATTTGAATTCATACATCCATTTGCCGACGGAAACGGACGAATTGGACGTATGTGGCAGACACTTTTGTTGATGCAATGGAATCCTATCTTTGCTTGGATTCCGGTTGAGACCATAGTGAAAGAACATCAGCAAGGGTACTATGATACGATTAAAAAAAGCGATAACGAAGGTTCTTCCACATCATTCATAGTTTTTATGCTCTCATGCTTGAAACAGGCTTTGCATGAGTATCTGAAAAGTAACAAAAAAAGTAATCTGAAAAGTAACCAAAAAATCTTGGCAGCCATGCGGGAAAACCCTGCTGTAACCATTCGAGAATTGCAAGAGATTGTCGGATTATCCGAAAGCGGAGTAAAGAAAATCATCAAACAACTGCGAACTGAAGGTGTCATCAAACGAGAAGGCGGAGCAAAAGGCGGTCGCCGGCGGGTTATGGAGAAAGAATACAAAAGGCACTTGCTTCAATATTTCGACATTTGAAGCAAGTGCCACAATTATTCCGGCTACTCAAACAAGAGAAATACCACGATTGGTTGTCTTATGGTTTAACCTCGGCGGGTTTCACAGATAACCAACCGCAATAAGTCTTGTTTTTTTTTCATCATATACAGTAGTTACAGTGTACCCTTCCTTAACCTTTTTATCAACCCATTCATAGTACAACTCTTTATCCGGTGTTTCAAAATCAGGCTTCTTGTCTTTCTTGGTCATAAAAGAATTTTCTTTGGCTACCAAATGACCTTCTTCGTCATAATAGAAAACCAATCCTCGTGGATACTTCTGCAGGTGACAGATATGGTTGTACAGAAGTATTTCATTTGTAATTAGGAATTGCCGAATATAGATCAAGAGTTATTCCCGAAGCAATTTGTTGACTTGAAGCAACAGGAGTGTTAAACTTTTCATCTTCATTCTCCTCACACGAGGTAAATACAAAAGACATTGCTATTGAAACTGTAAGCAAAACCGCAATCTTTTTATTGATATTATTCATATTCTTATCTGTTTTGATGTCTGCTATCAGAGGTAAATACTAATTAAAATTCTATTTTCCGGGTTCATGCGGCAGGACAATGTAACAAACAGTCCCGCCTTTCAGACCCATAAAGAGTATAATCCTATGTATTCAATTTGTGTCATATCTATTTTCAATTTACGACATTGTAAATATACAACAAACACCCTGTAATTCCAAGTTAAAAAAGTTAAAAAAAAACACTTTTCGCTATCAGGAAGTACTATTTCTTATCTCTCAAAAAGACTACAATCTTTCTGGTAACGGACGGCATTCTTACTCTACGAGAAAGAGAAGCTACATTAGAAAGTACGGAATCAAACTTACACCGATGCAATTATTTTCATGGTTTACAAGTCCAAAGAAAAGAGTATATTGAAGAAGGTTTCTTTCGTTTCGGGGAGGTAGCCGAGGCGGAATCCCATCTCCACTGCTGTTTGTATTCTGAAAATGTGCATGTTGAGGCTTATGTCGCTGCCTATGGAGCGTCTTTTTTCTTTGTCGAAGAAGCCTTGTTCGTAGAATGGAGCGGCGGTTATGCGTTTGCAGTAGAGTATTGCTCCGAGGCGTAGGTCGGGATAGCATATAGGGGTGTGCAACGTGAGCGATATGCCATGGTATTCGGCCGGGTATTGGTTGTAAACGCCTTTGGTGAAAGCTATTTCGTTGGGAAAGTAATATGTTTCGGGGGCGTTCTTCTGGTAATTGAAGGTGAATTGCAGGCTTTGGTTCTTAAAGATGAACGGTACATAGGTTGTGGAACTGAACGAGAAGTATTCGGCAGGGTTGGAAGTGAGTGTTGTCTTGTAATTCAGCTTTATGACCTCGCCCCATGAGGGTACGATGTCGTTGTATGCCTGTGCGGAAAGCATGCTCAAACGAAAGCCGAGACCGAAGGTGTTGAACAAATCGAGTATTCGGAATTCCTCATGCGGATTTATCAGTTTGCGAGGTACGAGCTTGCGGAAGGAGTAGTTGGCGACAAGGCTTACTTTATTCACCGTGCGTTGGGTGTTCCATGTATAAGGCAACGTCATGTTCAATCCGCTCATCCATTCGTTCCATTGGGCGTACAGGTCGGTGGTATCGCTCGAAAGGAGCATGGAACGCATTTTGTAGTTTGTTTCCACGTCGAATATGGGATAGAATCCGCTGTAATTGTACGTCAGATACAACTCGTGTTTTATGTCTTGGGGATTGTATTTGTACCCGAATTGCAGAACGGAGGTCGAAAGCAGGTTTTGGGAGAAGAAACTGACGCCTATGCCCAAATCCTGTTTGGTGACGTTCATGAAGAACGGTGCCCAAGAATGGAAGTTGAAGAGATGAGCCGGTTTCGAATAAGGTTTGCTTTCGTAAGCCACCGTTGTATCGTTCATGAATGAAGCGTCCAAGATGAAACCTTCTTCCTTTCTCAAATAGGAAACGAAAAGAGGCTCGGGATTCGGCTCGTTCAAATCCACGGGCAGAGCCATTGCCTTGCTCCTGACCAGACGAAAACCGTCGGAATTATAGGCAGAGAGTATCAAATCGACGTTTCCGTTACGTTCTTTCACCGTTTCATCGGAATGATTGCCCGTTTCGTCGTCATGAAAGGACGTTTCGGTTATACAGTAACTGCTTATTCCGTATTCGGTATCGGACTCCACGGTGCATGCTCCGCTTTCGAGGCTCATGCTTACGAGTTCATATTTCCCTTTCACGTCCTTTATGAAGTACAACCTGCCGTTTCGGATTTGCAAACGGCTTATATCGTCGTACGAAGATGCCGTGAGGAGGCTTCTTTTTCCGGTTGCTATGTCATATTTCGCTATGCACTTGCCATAAACGGAGGTTTCTATGACGTATAATGCCTTTCCGTCTTCACTCCAACAGGGAAAGGAGAATGCCACATCGTTTTCCTTTCCTATGGAGGCTATGTATTGGTGTTTGTTCTTTTGAAGGACGTTCTTGGTGTAGAGGAATTTGTTGCCGGGGCTGAGAATGACGAGGCTTTGATTGTCCTTTCGGTCGGTTTCTATTGCGGCTATGATATTTTTATCGACTGGATTGTAAACCGGATTGAAGAAGATGGCGTCCGAGGTTACAAGCCTGTATTTTTTCTTCCTGAAATCATACTCTATTATGTCGGCATTGTTCTGCTGTCCCCAACGTTGGTTTGCCGATTCCTGAGAATACAAAACTTTTCCGTCCTTATAGTCGAAGTAGGAGTGCTTCAAATACGGAAGGGAACGCAGTTTGTGAACCTTGCCTTTTGTGATAAGAACAAGGGTTTGAAGTCCGAAGCTGCTCGATTGCAGTGCTATTATGCTGTCCTGCCCTATCTGTATTGGGTTCTTGTAATTGGTGTAATGCCTTTTGCGGATTTCGATTTCCTCGATTGCGGACTTGTTTTCTTTTTCCAGCCATTGCTTCCTCTCGGTTTCCCATACCCTCAGAAGCGAATCCGCCATTTGTTCATATACACGGCTGTCCGAATAGGGACGCTTGCCCGCTTTGGAGAACCATGCTCCCCTCCACCAATGCTTCGCCGTGCTTTCCATTACATCGGCAAAGACATCTCTGCCATAGATACTGCGGGAGAATGCAGTCATATAGTAACCGAAAACATATTGATTGGGAATATAATCCCTGCGGGAGCCGAGTTTGGCTTTGTCGAACTTGTATGCACCTTTTTCCAAGAGTTGAGCCTTGAAAAGCATTTTGTATTCCGGAGTATGCCCTCTGCCTGTGGGCGACATGGCTGTTTCTGCCACAACGGCATCTCCCTCCATGAACCACAAAGGAACGAGCAATCCGGAAACCGCTCCGAGTATATGTTCCCCGAAGACGGCGTTCAGACACTTGGTTATGCCTTTGTTCAAAGCCTGCATCTGGCAGGCGTGACGGTATTCGTGCAAAGCCAACTGCCATGACCACGGATAAGCGTAATGATCCGGCGGAGGAGTTGTCCAGAACTCCATTCTCTTGGGATCCCACACCAAAAGACCGTTCGATTTGCTGCCGTTGGTGTGTATCAATACAGGAATGCGCGGAGCCGTCGTGCCGAGGCTGTTGCCAATGTGCAGACTCACCGTATCGAGAACCCGTGCCAACTTTTGTGCATCGGCCTCATAAAAATCCGGATAGACCAAACGGAAACTCTTCGTTTGGATTTGCCGCCACTTTATGGCATTATCATCATTCGCACTTACACTGTATTGGGCATGAACGGCGTGAGAAAAAAGCAAAAAGAACAATAGCAAAACCCTTCCGCAAATACTCGCGGAAGGGTTGCCATGAATATAAAACAAAGATTTACTTCGTTGGAACATTCTTCAATGTCTCTGTCAAATAATCCCAGAACAATTTGACCGAATTAATGTTCACTTTTTCATCGGGAGAATGCGGGTGCTTGATTGTAGGACCGAAGGAAATCATATCCCAGTTTTTATAAACTCCGCCCAAGAGTCCGCACTCCAATCCTGCGTGTATCGCCATCACTTTCGGCGTTCTGCCGAACAACTTCTTGTATGTAGCGGTCATAGTCTCCAATATAGGCGAGTGCATGTTCGGTTTCCAACCCGGATAACCGCCGGTGAACTCGATTTTTCCGCCTGCCAATTCGACAACGCTTGCCATCATTTCAGCAAAGTCGGCTTTCGCCGTATCGACGGAGCTTCTCAACAATGCACAAGCGACGATTTGTTCGCCCTCAGTCTTCACAATGGCAAGGTTGGAAGAAGTCTCGACAAGGTTTTCCATCGAATCGCTCATTCTGTAAATGCCGTTCGGACATGCGTAAACGGTTCTTATCACTCTTCTTGCGGTGTCTTGGTCGATCAAGAAGCTGCAAGAAGACGTTTCTTCAATGCTTATGGTCAAATCAGGTTCCACGGCCGCAAGTTCGTTCTTCACGATGCTTTCCAAGTTCTTCACCTCGGCTTTCGCTTCGCTCACCTTGGCAGCGGGAACGGCTATCGTGCAGAAGGCTTCTCTCGGAATGGCGTTGCGAAGACTGCCACCGTTGATTTCACCGAGCCTGCAATCGAATTTCTCCAATGCTTTAAGCACACGGAACAAGGTCTTGTTGGCATTGCCTCTGCCGAGTATTATATCCATGCCGGAGTGTCCGCCCTTCATTCCCTTTACGCTCAGGGTCAAAGCCTGATAACCTGCCGGCATAGCCTCTTTCTTGAAGTCGAAACGTATGGTTGCATCGACACCTCCGGCACAACCGACATATAATTCGCCCTCCGTCTCCGAGTCGAGGTTCAAAAGAATGTCGCCGTTAAGCTCTCCCGCCTTCAAACCGAAAGCTCCCGTCATTCCTGTCTCCTCATCGATGGTGAACAACGCCTCGATAGGACCGTGGACAAGCTCCTTGTCTTCCAATACCGCCAAAGCAGCCGACGCTCCTATGCCGTTGTCCGCTCCAAGTGTCGTTCCGGTTGCACGAACCCACTCTCCGTCTATGCGAGGCAGTATAGGGTCTTTCTCGAAATCGTGTTTGGTATCATTATTCTTTTGAGGTACCATATCGACATGGGCTTGAAGAATAACGCCCTTGCGGTTCTCCATGCCCTTCGAGGCAGGCTTACGCATGATTACGTTACCCGTTTCATCGACTTTGTACTCTATGTTGTTGGCTTTGGCAAACTCCACCAAGGCTGCAACTATCTTTTCCTCATGTTTTGAAGGGTGAGGAATGGAACAAATCTTGTCGAAATGCTTCCACAAACCCTTTGGTTCCAAATTCAATAATTCGCTCATCGCTGTTTGTTTTTATATTCTTTATTACTCTTTATCGCAACACTCCCTGCCAAAGAAACGCATCATTCTTTCGTTTTAGTCTCTGCAAATCGCATTCTTTTTCAAAAATACCATATACCGTTGCACCGCTTCCCGACAACGAGGCATACAAAGCTCCGTTCTCATACAACAGTTGCTTTGTTTCCGCAAGTACAGGGTACTTCGGGAACAAACTATCCTCGAAATCGTTCTTCACCCTGTCCTTCCATTCGCTCAAAGGCGGCATTTCCCTGTAATCGATGTGCGACGGCTTGGGAGAAACGCCCTTATAGGCTTCGGCTGTCGATATTCTGATGTCGGGTTTCAGCAAAACGATATGTTTTCCCGCAAGAGACAATCCTGTTTTTTCCATCTTCTCCCCTCTCCCGTAAACGAACATCGGTTTGTCTTGAAGAAAGAACATGCAATCCGAGCCGAGCATGCCTGCATAACGGTGCAAATCCTCCTTTGAAAGTCCCAGAGAAAACACCATATCAGCCAAACGCAGAACGTAAGCGGCGTCCGCACTGCCTCCTCCCAAGCCTGCAAAAGCCGGAACGGCCTTATCCAAATGTATGTTCGCCTCTCCCATTTGCGGGTAATCCTTTTGCAACAAACGCAAGGCTTTCATGCAAAGATTGTTCTCCGTTTCGCACTCTCCAATCTCCAAACCGGACATGTTGAAATGCGTTTTGCCGTCCTGCGAAGGGCGGATTTCCAAAGCATCGCACAAAGGCACGGGATAGAACACCGACTCTATGTCATGATAACAGTCGGAGCGTTTGCCGACAATGCTCAATCCTATATTTATTTTGCAATTCGGGAAAAATATCATAAGGTACAATCAATTTTATCGGCATTTTGCTTCTCGGAAAAATCATTCCGCATCGACAAAAAACTTTTTGCAAAGATAAGCACAACCGATTAAAATGCAAAACCCGCATTCGCAAAATCTTTCTTGTCGGAAAGAAAATGCAAACAACGGGTTTCGCCAAGTAAAACTTTAATAAAACGTCACTCTATTATCCGAACGCTGCGTTTGATGAAGCTGTCCAAAGCCTCTCCCTTCAAAAGCCCCTGCTGCAAAAGGGCAAGGTCTTTCAACTGGTTGAGAATGCCGACTCGCTTCTCCGTATCCTGTTCGTTCAATATCTTTGAAATGATTTCATGGTTCGTATTGACGACAAGGTTGTAATGTTCGGGCATTTCTCCATACAAAGAAGCCATGCCGCCACCCATTTCGCTCATCTCTTTCATTCTTCTCATGAACTCGTTTTGGGTTATGGTGAAGGGTTGAGCCGTTTGTTCCATGCTTTCCGTTTGAACGGTGAACTTATCCTTGTCGAAAATCATCTCCACCATCTCTTTCACTTTCTTGCATTCCTCCTCGCTCAACTTGCATGGAATGACTTCGTCCTTCGGAATCAACTTTTCTATGGTGTCGGCATCGATTCTGACGAACCTTGCATCGGTAAACTTCTGCTCCAACGCCTGAATGAAATGACTGTCGAGCAATCCGTCCATCAAAAGCACGTCATAACCCTTATCCTTTGCCGCTTGGATATAAGGATATTGGTTCTCGGTGTTCTGTGCATAAAGAAAGACCAATTTTTTATCCTTATCCGTTTGCAGGTTCTCGATTTTCTTCTTGTATTCGTCGAAAGTGAAATATTCTCCCGCCACATTCTTCAACTGACAAACCTTTGACATTCTGTCATAGAACTTCTCGTCGCTTATCATTCCGTATTTGATAAAAATGGACAAGTCGTCCCATTTCTTCAAGAAGCCATCTTTGTCCTCCTTATACATTTGTTCCAATTTCTCTGCAACCTTCTTGGAAATGTGAGACGAGATTTTCTTCACATTGCTGTCCGCTTGCAAATAAGAACGAGACACGTTCAACGGAATATCCGGAGAATCCAACACACCCCTCAACAACATCATGTATTCGGGAACCACTCCCTCCACGCTGTCTGTTACGAACACCTGATTGCAATAAAGTTGTATCTTGTCTCTGTTGGGGTCTATGTTCTTCCTTACCTTCGGAAAATACAATACTCCTGTGAGGTTGAACGGATAATCGACGTTCAAGTGAATGTGGAACAAAGGCTCGTCGAAGTTCATGGGGTATAACTTATGGAAGAACTCGTTATAGTCCTCGTCTTTCAAATCAGCCGGTTTCCTTTTCCAAAGAGGATTCGTGTCATTTATGATTCTGTCCTTCTTTTTCTCCACGCGTTTAGGCTTGCCGTCCTTATCCTTTTCCGTCTCACTGTCTTCCCAAACACTTTCCTCGCCGAAACGAATGGCAACAGGCATGAACTTGCAATATTTGTTCAAAAGCTCCAAAATTCTATGTTCTTGCAAGAACTCGCTCGAAGCCTCGTCGATGTGCATTATGATTTCCGTACCCCTGTCTGCCTTGTCGCATTGCTCGATGTCGTATTCCGTACTGCCGTCGCAAGTCCAATGAACCGCAGGCACATCCTTATACGATTTCGTTCTTATCTCGACCAAGTCGGACACCATAAAAGCGGAGAAAAAGCCCAATCCGAAATGACCGATCAAGCCGTTCGCCTCCAATTCGCTCTTACCTTTGTATTTTTCGACGAACTCTTCGGCACCGGAAAAAGCAATCTGAGTTATGTACTTCTCCACCTCTTCCTCGCTCATACCGATACCGCGGTCGATTACCGTAAGCGTCTTCGCCTTCTCGTCAATTTTCACATCTATCGTGCAATCTCCAAACTCTCCTTTGAACTCTCCCAAAGCAGCCAAAGTCTTCAACTTCTGTGTAGCATCGACTGCGTTGGAGACAATCTCCCTTAGAAAAATCTCATGGTCGGAATAAAGAAACTTCTTGATGACCGGAAAAATGTTCTCGGTCTTTACATTTATCGAACCTTTCATATATATTATTTATTGTTACTCTTCAAATCAAACAATTCCACTTTCACCAAGGCAAAAGCCGTTCCAAAACCGACAATATGACAACTTGTCAGTCCGGAACACCCCTTCCCCACCCCATTTTTCGGATACGACGAAACGAATCGCCGATTCATTCGCACTCAAACGGCGAAAGAAAAAATTCTTTCGCCGTTTTATTTTGCCGAAACGGCGTTTTGTTATTTTATTCCGCCGTTTCGTTTTCTTGAAACGGCGGAATAGTTTTTCACTTGCAAAAAACAGATATTCCTTTGCTTACAGGTATCGGACAAAACAGCGAATTAAAAGGTGAAAGCAATACTCTCAATGACTGAAAACCCAATCGAGACGATTCTTGGTATAGCTTTGCTTGCAGGTTGCTTCATGCGTCCGACCCGTTTCGGTTTCAAACATGCAATCTCCTCCGAATGATTTCACCTTATCGACGAACTCGGCGACAATATCAATATCCATTATTGCGTCATCGGTTCCCATAACTGTGAAGAAGGGTGTTTTTGCCACATCTTCCGCATTGCATTTGGAAGGATTGCCTGCAACCGGCATGGCTGCCGCAAACAAATCTGGATAAGAGGAAATCATTCCCCATGTTCCGGTGCCTCCCATCGAGCCTCCGAAGATGTAAATCTTTTGTTCATCGACAAGCTGTTCCGATACGTAAAGGTCGATAAGCGATTTCAAAACTCCGTTCATCATTCCGCCCCATGATTTGTCCGAAGGGCATTGAGGAATGAGAATTATGGCATTCGACTTTTGCGAAACGAGATGATTGCATATAGAATCTACTGCCGGTTCTTTCATCTGTGCTTCGTTGTCCGACCCTTTGCTCGACCCTCCGTGCAAATAGAGAACCAAAGCCGGCTTTCGGCTGCCATCATGAATGATTTCCGTTTTTCTGTAAGGCATAATCACGTTTGCAAACTCTGTTTGCTCATACGAAAATACCACCTCCTTAACCGCTTGTTCTTCATTGCTCGTTTTCTCTTCCTTTTCGCACGAGACAAAAGCAAAAGACAGCAAAATCAAAAATAAAACTCTTGTCCTCATGATATGTGATTCGATTGCATTTTATTCTTTCGTATTCTCTTCTTCCGGTTTCGGCATTTCATTCGGTTCTTCCTTGCTTTTCTTGGGTCTTTGCTTGAAGACAAATCGCAGAAGTATGTTCACATGGGGAAATTTCTCTATCGAGAGTATGAGCAGGGAGCAAAGCAGAATGGAGAACAGCACAACGGAGAAGGTTATGTACTTAATCTCTGTTCCGCCTTCCAATCCCAACTGCTCGGGTACGGAAGCAAGCACGGCGGCTGCAAGTCCTTTCGGTATCATTACGGCAATGGTGCTTCTGTCAAAGGCATTGGCGGAGCCGGGGGAGAAGAACTTGGCTGTTATAATGCGAACGACGACCAAGGCTGCCGTTATCACGGCTCCTATCGCCAAGGATTTTCCGTCCGAAAAAGGAATGCTCAAACCGACATAGACGAAGAAGAATGTTTTCAGCACGAAGCCTATCTCTCCGATGAAGGCATGTTCGTTTTCGTTCAGCTTCAGATTCTTGTTTCTTTGGTATTTCTCCAAGAATTTGAAGTTGAAATATTCCATGTTGGCTATCGTAATTCCGAAAGCGAGCGAAGCTATCGCCCCGCTGTACCCCAAGACCTCGGCAAGCCCGTAAATGATGAAGAGATACGCCGGTGTAAGGAACATGGAGTTGCGAAGACGTCGAATCTTCTGCAACAGGCTCGCCCAAACCATTGCTCCGACAAAACCCAAGAGAGTTGCCAAGACGAAAGATGCCAATACGTTGCCCGCAACCTTGCCGACGTTCAAACCGCTGCCCATAAGTTTTGCGTCCATGAAAGCAAAGGCGAACACGATACAGAGAACGTCCGTTATGGCTGACTCAAGGATAAGAGCGGTCTTGGTTTGGGTGGTAAGTTTCAGGTGCTGGGCAAGCGGAATGACCACTGCCGATGATGTACCCGCCAATATGCTGCAGGTAATCATGCAGTTCAATAAGTCCATTCCGAAGAGATGGCAGATGATACCAACGGTTACGGCGGCGGCAATGAAGCTGCTGACCGTCAGTTTGACCGTCGAACGCCATGATTGTTGCAAATCGCTTATGCTTATGCCTGTTCCGCCCTCGAAAAGTATGACCACAAGGGTTATGGAGGTGAACACTCCGCCCACGCTGCCGAAATCGGACGGCTGAACGAACTTCAATACCGGTCCTATCAAGACACCTATAATCAATAGCAAAAGCACATCTGGTATTTTCCTCTTGCTGAACATCATCGAGAAGAGGTGAGCGGAGAAAACGAGAATTCCCAAAAATATAAGTGCTGTTCCCATAGGTGTATGCTTTTATTATCAATACTCGAACTCGCAATCGAAAGTCTTTACCAGCTTCTCGATTTCCGGACGCTTTTCTTTGAAGTGCTTATACGTGTCGGCAGGCGAGTAAATCTTCGTTTTGAGTTCCTGTTGTTTGCAAACGACTTGCAGAACAATCTTGTCGAAGCCGGTTTCCTGCTTAACAAACGACAGTATCTTTTGTTTGCAGTGGTTTATCTCGCTTTCGGCAATTTTATTGCTTACTTCCAAGATGATTAAGTCTTTTTCACCCTGTCGGCAAATCGCATTGGTAAGAGAAAATGCCAGATTGCGGTCTTCTTCCTTGATTTTTTCCGCATATTCCGCCACTGTACGTTTGAAAATGTCGAAATCAAGGCGTTTTTTCTCGCGTTCGTTTTCTGCGTTCTTCTCCAAGAGTTCACGGCTTACGGCAACGGATTTGTTAATCGAAAATCTGGTTACCGTTCCGAGCGATGCTTTTATTTGTTCCTTGGTCCGGTCGTCGGTCAGACAGTCATTTTTTTTTTAGGCTCTCCGCTTGGCACGGATTGTACGGGAGTGGATTGAACGGGAGCAGTCGCAGGGGTGGCGACTTGTTTGTTCGGTTGGATTTTATTCATGATGAAACCAATCCTCATCAAGGTTAACTCGACGCAAAGTCTTTTATTGTAGCTCTCTCTGTACTCCAAAGCACATGCGTTCGAGAATTCCAAAGCACGAAGTATGAATACCTGCGGTGCTGCCTGTGCCTGCGTCACATATCTTTGAGCCACGGTCGGACTGACTTCCAAAAGACCTGCCGAAACAGGCGTTTTGCAAACAAGTAGGTTGCGGAAATGCGAGGCAAGACCGCCTATGAAATGGCTGCCTTCAAAACCTTTCTTCAACACTTGGTCGAACAACAGAAGGCTTTGCGGAATGTCTCCTGCCAAGAGCAAATCCGTCAGACGGAAATAGTAATCGTAATCCAGTATGTTGAGATTATCGATGATGTTTTTGTACGTCAGCTTTCCGCCTGTAAAGGAAACGAGTTGGTCGAACATGCTCAACGCATCGCGTAAGCCTCCGTCGGCCTTCTGAGATATGATATGCAGAGCCTCTTTCTCGTATTCCACGTTTTCTTTCTTGGCAATGTATTCCAGATGGTTCGCAATATCGTCGTTGCTTATGCGATGGAAATCGAAAATCTGGCAACGGGACAAGATGGTCGGCATAATCTTCTGCTTCTCCGTCGTTGCAAGAATGAATTTCGCGTATGTGGGAGGTTCTTCCAGCGTTTTGAGGAACGCATTGAAAGCCGCCTGCGACAGCATGTGTACCTCGTCGATTATATATACTTTATACTTGCCGTTTTGCGGCGGAATCTTGACTTGTTCGATAAGGGAACGGATGTCTTCCACCGAGTTGTTGGAAGCTGCGTCCAACTCCACGATGTTGAAAGAGGCATTGTTCAAAAAGGACTTGCAGCTCTCGCATTCGTTGCAGGCTTCCGTTTCGGGAGTAAGGTTGGTGCAATTTATCGTTTTCGCCAAAATTCTGGCACAAGTGGTCTTGCCCACTCCACGCGGACCGCAAAACAAAAATGCCTGTGCAAGGCGGTTGTTACGCAAAGCGTTCTGCAAAGTGGAAGTTACATGTTCCTGACCTACAACCGAATGAAAATCACTCGGACGATACTTGCGGGCAGATACGACAAAGTTTTCCATAACCGGATTATTATTTACACCATTCGTTTTCGGCAAACACGCCGTCTTTCGCTTGCAAAGATAACAAATAAAATTCAATCCGCAAATCCGAGACCCTTTTTCAGTCAACAGCTTCGTACGTTCGTCTCTTTTCTTCTAAAACGCCGAAAAGCGTTACGCCGTTTCATTTTCGTGAAACGGCGTAACGGTAAATTCTTCCGCCGTTTCGTTTTTGCGAAACGGCGTTTTGTCAATCTTATGACGGTAAGATGGTTCTTTATTCCTTTTCTTCCTCGTTCTGTTTTGCTTGTTTGCTTGCTTTTTTGCTGCCGTGGTAGAGGTCGAATTCGCAGAAACGGCATTCCAAATTGGAGTTATAGACGGTTATCTTTCTGCTTGGTTTCAATCCGATTTTCTTCAATGCGAACAAATCCGAGGAGATGACCCATGCGGTGTTGCCTTCGTACATGGATTTGAACGCTGTGCCTATTCTTTCATAGAGAGCTATTATGTCTTCCACCTCTATTCTCTCGCCGTATGGAGGATTGGTTATGACGAGGGTGCGTCCCTCCGGCGGTCTTTGCTCCTCTATCGGGCAACGGAAGAGTTCTATGTCTTTGTGCAACTTGGCAAAGGTTATGTTTTCCCTCGCTTCGTTGATTGCGTTCTGCGAAAGGTCGCTTCCCCATATCAGATAATCGAAGTCGCACATCTTCTTGTCCTCTTCTTCCCTCACTCTCTTCCATTCGGGCAAGGAGAAATCGGACCATTTGTTGAAGGCGAAACGCTTTCTGTAATATTGAGCCGGGATATTGTACGCATACATGGCGGCTTCTATCAAAAGGGTTCCGCTTCCGCACATGGGGTCGAAGAAATTGCAGTCTCTCTGCCAGCCGCTCAGCTGTATGAGTCCTGCTGCGGTTACTTCGTTCAAAGGAGCCTGCCCGTTGTTTTTGCGATAGTTCCTTTTATGAAGGCTTTCTCCCGAAGAGTCCAAAGAAATCGTAACATGGTTCTCGTAGATATGAAGATTGAGTTTTATGTCGTACTCTTCCTTGCTGACCTGAGGGCGGAAGTTGAACATCTTTCTGAACCTGTCGCAGATTGCATCTTTGGTTTTTTGTGCCGCATAGAGGGAATGGGTGAATGTGGTGCTGAAAACGGAGTGGTCGATGTATATCTTGGCATCGCAATTCATGTACTTCTCCCACTTTATCGCATAGATGTTGTGATACAACTCATGTTCGTTCTTTGCATCGAACTCTGCTAAGGGTTTCAATATGCTCAATGCCGTACGGAGACTGTAATTCGCCCTGTACAAAAGGCTCATATCTCCCTCGAAGGAGACTGCCCGCCTGAGTTGTTCGATGTTTTCCGCTCCCATGTTCTCCAATTCCTTCGCCAAAACGCCTTCCAATCCGAACATGGTCTTTGCAACCATTTTGAATTTGCCTTCCTGTTCTATTATTGCCATATAAGGGTGTGCTTACAGTTTGCTCAAAAATTTCGTCTTCTCGACAATCACTCTGCTGTGGGTGGCTTCACCTATCTTTGCGGTCTCGTCGTATGCCGTGATGTTGAATGTGAGTTTTTTCCCTTCAACCTTGCTGAGGAAACTCTCGCAAACGATTTTGCTTCCGACTTTCGAGGCTTTTATATGTTTGGCATTGATTTCTATGCCTACGCTTACGTACCCCTCGGGTAGCAATTCTTTCACGGATTCGTTGGCTGTCTTTTCCATGAGTGCAATCATTGCCGGTGTGGCGAAGACTTCCACGTCTCCCGAGCCGAATGCGACGGCTGTGTTCTTTTCGTTTACCTCTGTTTCCTGCTTTCCGCAAACGCCATCTTTGATAACTATATCCATTTTGCTTTTTTGTTTTTTAGTCTAACCGTTGTATTAAAACATCTCTTGCCAAAGCGTAATCCTCCGGCACTCCTATATCGATGAAAAAGCCATCGGACTCCATGCCGAAAAGGCTTCCTTTTTTCACTTCCCACTCCAAAAAGTCTTTTTCAAAAGAAAAAACCTCTCCGACGGCTTTGTCGCGAAAGGTTTCCTTGTTCAATATATATACGCCTGCATTTATGAAGCATATTTCTCTGAATGCTTTTTCTTCAAAGGCCTTTATGCGTCCGTCTTCAAAGGCTACGGCTCCGTATCTGTCCACATTCTCCATTCGTTTCAGGGTAAGCAAGGTCGGAAACGGAATATCGGGGAAATCGTTCTTGATTTCAAAGTAACGCTTCGCCGTTTCGGCAAGGGAGAACTTTATGATGCTGTCGCCGTTAAGCACAAGCACGTTTTCGCTTTCGGCTTTTCTCAACGCCATTGCCACAGCTCCTCCCGTTCCAAGGGGTATAAGTTCTCGGGAATAGGCGATTTCCATTCCGGAAAAAGTCTTTCCGTATGTCGATTCCATTGCCTCGTGCATGTAACCCGTTGCGAGGATTATCCTTTTCACGCCTTGTCCGCACAGATACTTCATGAGAATGCTCAGAAACGGTTTTCCGCCAATCGGAGCCAATGGTTTGGGAAGGGTAGAGACCACACTTTTCAGTCTTGTTCCCTTTCCGCCGCACAGAATTACCGCTTCCGTTATTTGTCGTCCATCTGCCATGTCTGCAAACCCTCCTTGGTAAACTCGAATCGTCTGACGTTTCCGCCGAAATTGTTCAACACATCTATAACCCTGTATCGCACACAATCGGGACAATAAAAGAATATGTAGCCTCCTCCTCCTGCTCCGGAAATCTTGCCTCCTCTCGCTCCGGCTTCCAATGCCGCAGTATAGACATCTTCAAAAAGATGAGTGCATATACCGTCTGCCATCTGTCTTTTGTACTGCCAGCCGAGATTTAGAATGTCTCCTATCTTGTTAAGGTCGCTTCGCAGCAATGCTTCTTTCATCAAAATCGCCTGCTTCTTCAACTGCTGCATCGCCTCTATGGATTGTGTGTTGTTATTAACCACATTCTTTTGCTGTTGTTCTATTATGCTCGCAGAATCGCGGGAAGTGGAGGTATAGAACAAAACGATGTTGCGAGACAACTCGTTCATGATTTTGTCTTTTATCCTGAGAGGGTTAACAATCACCTTGTTGTCGGAATAGAACTCCATGAAGTTTATCCCTCCGAAGGTTGCGGCATACTGATCTTGCTTTCCGCCGGCAAGTTTCAGGTCTTCGCGTTCTATGGAATAAGCCAACAATGCAATGTCATACTCTGCCAACGGAAGATTGAGCCATTGTGCGAAAGCCCCAAGCACAGCCACGACCAAGGTAGAGGAGGTTCCCAATCCGCTTCCTGCGGGTGCATCGACGAAAGTATGAAGCTCGAAAGACAAAGCGGGCAAATCGAAATCCTTGACCACTCTGTTGTAGATTGCTTTCAGTATATCGAGATTGCCATCTATCGGAAGTTCTCTCATGCTCCGGCTTTCGAATTTCTCGCCTCGGTCTTCCGTTATGATTTTTATGGTATTGTCTGTTCGCGGAATAATATCGCAATAAGCGTAAAGGCTTATCGTTGCATTCAAAACGCAACCTCCGTAGATGTCGGAAAAGGGAGACACGTCCGTTCCGCCGCCTGCCAATCCCAAACGCAAAGGTGCTTTACTTCTTATTATCATTTCTGTTTATGCTTTCTTTATATACTTTTCTGATTGCAGCAGTCATCTTATCCCATGCGAAGCGTTGTTTCTCCGTTTCCAAACTTGCCGAAAAGTCTCTGCCGTTTGTGCAGAAGTCTTCTATGCAGGAGGCAATGCTTTCGGCATTCGGTCGGCATACATAGCCGCTTTTGCCATCGCAAACGATTTCCGGCAGTCCTCCGACATCGGTTACAAGCATGGGTTTGGAAAAATGATAAGCTATTTGCGTAACTCCGCTTTGCGTTGCACTCTTATACGGCAACACAACCAAATCGCAGGCACAGAAATACCTGCTTACATCTTCGTCTTTCACAAATCTGTTCTCCATGCTCACCTTATCCCTTAAACCATACTCCGTAAGCATTTGTTCATACTTGGAATAATCATCGTAGAACTCACCTGCCACGATGAGATGTAGCGGAAGATTGGCGAGCTTAGGGTCTTTCATTGCCTGCAAAAGTATATCCAAGCCTTTATATTCCCTAACCAATCCGAAGAAAAGCAGATTAACCTTTCCCGAATCCAAGCCAAGCGACCGCAGGGCTTCTTCTCTCGGAACTTTCTCTCCGAAATTATCGAACAAAGGGTGCGGATTGAGTATCCGCGGCGAAGATTTATCGAACAGGGAGATGTCTTCCATAACACTTCTGCTCATTGCCACCCACGCATCGACCGATTTCGCGAAATATTTCGTGAATGCGTTGTCGAAAAACCGTCTTTCATGCGGTATGATGTTGTCCGCAATCGCCACAATCTTGGTTTGCTTACCTCGTGCAAGCCTTGCAATAGTGCCGAAGCAAGGTGCCATGAACGGTAACCAATACTTGATTATCACGATGTCCGCCTGCATTTTGCGTATCTTCTTTCCGACCTTTATCCACGAGAATGGGTTAACGGAATCGACCGTTCTCTCTATTTTGAAAGGGTGATTAACCTTGCTTTCGCTGTATTGGGTTTTGCCGGGAAAAAGAAAGGGCGGATATTGAAGCGAGAATGTTTGTATCTCCACCTCATCGCCTTCACTGTGGAACTGTTCCATCAACCTCTCGTTGAACAACGCCAAACCGCCTCGGTAAGGGTATGCGGTACCTACCAGAACTATTTTCATTTCGCCAACGATAATTCAAACATCTTGCACAAAGGATTTATCCTTTCCGAGAATGCTCCGAACACAAAACTCATTGATAAAGTTTTTCTTGAAACAACTCAAGCCAAAAGCCTTTTTACAATGGTAGAAACGAGCTTATTGTCTGCTCTTCCTGCAAAGGCTTTTTGTGCTGTACCCATCACCTTACCCATATCCTTCATCGAAGAAGCACCTGTTTGCGAAATGATTTCTTTCAATTTGCTTTCTATCTCTTCTTCGCTCATTTGCTCGGGCAGATACTTCTCTATGACGGATTGTTGAAAGGTTTCCTCTTCATAAAGGTCAAGTCTGTTTTGTTGTTTGTACAATTCGGCAGACTCCTTTCTTTGCTTTACGAGTTTTTGAAGGCATGCCATCTCAGCCTCCGGGCTGATTTCCGAACCGCTGCCATCTGTTTTCAACAACAAAATGGCTGATTTCACTGCTCTTAATGCCTCCAATTTCTTTCTGTCCTTTGCCAACATCGCTGCTTTGATGTCTGCATTGATTCTTTCTTCCAATGTCATGATTTTATCTCTTTTTCTGTTTCCGATTTCACCGTTCCGTCTTTTTGCAAGCCTGTTTTAGTCAAATCACCGAGGCTCGCCGAACAGAGAAGAGCGGATTATTGAAACCTCTTCTGTATTTCCTCTTTCAAAAAATCCTGTGCCAATTCGATTTGGCTTTCTCTCCCTGCGAGCATTTCAAACAACCTGCCGGCAAAAGCCGTGGGCGTCATCTCCTCACCCTTTTTCGCTTGAACGGAATTGATAGTGTTTATCATATCCTCCTTTGCGTTTTTTATGTATGCCCAAGCCTGCTGAGATATATACAGTTGCTGGGAAAGATTATGCTCGAACTCGTCTCTGATGTTACGAATCATCACATCCTTCAACAGTTGCGTACTCATCTGAGGCTGATAACAACGCAATACGAGGTTGTTCGGCGTCATTCTTTCCAAGAAAAGCACCAAGCGTTCGTAAGCCTGCAACTGTATGGGGGTTACGACCTTCCTTACTTCGCTCTCCTGAATTTTTTGAATTTCGAGAATGGTTTTCTTCTGTTCGTTCTCTATGAACCGTTTGGTCGTCTCGCTGTTGTAATACTCCATTACAACGACCACTATCGCCAATATGGCAACGATGATTACTGTTATCGTCATCTTATTTACCCTTTATGTTTTAATCCAACTTCAATACGGCAAGGAATGCAGACTGAGGAACTTCCACACTGCCCACCTGTCTCATTCTCTTCTTACCTTCCTTTTGTTTTTCCAGCAATTTGCGTTTACGGGAAATATCTCCGCCGTAGCACTTTGCCGTTACGTCCTTGCGAACCGCTTTCACCGTCTCGCGGGCTATTATCTTTGAACCTATCGCCGCCTGAATGGCAATGTCGAACTGCTGTCTCGGTATCAGTTCACGCAGTTTCTCGCACATTCTTCTGCCCAACGGATAAGCATTGTCGAAATGCGTCAATGTCGAAAGTGCATCCACCGGGTCGCCGTTGAGAAGTATCTCCAATTTCACAAGCTTCGAACGACGGAAATCCGCAGGGTGATAATCGAATGAGGCATAACCTTTGGAAATCGACTTCAACTTATCGTAGAAATCAAAGACCACTTCTCCCAAAGGCAGCTCAAAGGTTATCTCCGCCCTATCGGTCGAAAGGTAATGCTGATTTTTCAACACCCCTCTCTTCTCCATGCAAAGCGTAATGACAGGTCCGATGAAGTCCGTCTTCGTTATGATGGAAGCCGATATGTAAGGCTCTTCTATGTAATCTATATAATTCGCCTCCGGAAGCCCCGATGGGTTATAGACATCAAGAACCTCTCCTTTGGTCGTGTGAACCTTGTAATTAACATTGGGAACGGTGGTTATCACGTCCATGTTAAACTCCCTCGTCAAGCGTTCCTGAACAATCTCCATGTGCAACAATCCGAGAAATCCGCAACGAAATCCGAAGCCCAACGCCAAGGAACTTTCGGGTTCGAAAGTCAGGGAAGCATCATTGAGTTGCAATTTTTCTATGCAGCTTCTCAATTCCTCGTAATCGTCGGAATCCACGGGGTAAATACCGGCAAAGACCATAGGCTTGACGTTCTCGAAGCCGTCTATGGCTTTCTCGCACGGATTGACCGCAGAGGTAATGGTATCGCCGACTTTCACCTCGGAAGAAGTCTTTATTCCGGAAATGATGTAACCCACTTCTCCGCAAGAGAGTTTGGGTTGCGGAATGAGCTTCAAGCCAAGCACGCCTATCTCATCAGCCTCGTATTCCCTTCCGGTATTGACGAACTTCACTTTATCGCCCTTGTGCAATTCTCCGTTCATGATTCGGAAATAAGAAATTATGCCTCGGAAAGAATTGAACACCGAATCGAAAATCAAAGCCTGCAAAGGAGCATCCGCATCGCCGCTTGGAGCCGGAATGGTCTTTATGATTCTTTCCAAAATCTCCTCTATTCCCAAACCGGTCTTGCCGCTCGCCCGGATAATCTCCTCTGGCTTGCAACCCAAAAGCTCCACTATCTGATCGCTCACCTCCTCCGGCATGGCATTCGGCAAATCCATCTTGTTCAAAATGGGGATTATCTCCAAATTGTTGTCGATTGCCTGATACAGATTGGAAATAGTTTGAGCCTGAATACCCTGAGTTGCATCTACAATCAACAAAGCACCCTCGCAGGCAGCAATCGAACGGGATACTTCGTAGGAAAAATCCACATGCCCCGGCGTATCGATAAGATTTAACCTGTAATCCTCACCCTCGAAACGATACCTCATCTGAATGGCATGGCTTTTTATCGTTATACCCCTTTCCTTTTCCAAATCCATATCGTCCAACACCTGAGCCTCCATCTCTCTTTGCGAAACCGTATTGGTGAATTCCAACAACCTGTCGGCCAAAGTACTCTTTCCATGGTCGATGTGAGCAATTATACAGAAGTTCCTTATGTTTCTCATAGCATTAAAAAATTCGTGCAGGCAAAAACCTTTTGCTGCAATTCGGCAAAGGTACAAAAAAAATGCAAAGTATCACCCGTTCCCCAAAGCAGGCACCCGTTTTACGCCACAAGAGAACAAGCAATCCTCCTTTGAAATATCCCTTGTTTTTCAATCCCTCGACCAAACGCCCTTTCATCGAAACGAAACGGCGGAATAATTTTTTCTTTCGGCGTTTCAGTTTCGTCAAACGCCGTTCTATTTCAGTCTCTTTCGGAGAGGGTTAATATTCCACCCTATCTGCCTTTTCACGCCAGCAATCGAAAGGTATGCAGGAGGTCTCCGTGTTTATATGTTCGCAATGCAGGCTGCGTTCACGGTCTGCGAGAGGAATTTCACGGTAAATGAAATCATCGTCGAAGCCTGCCGAAGCAGCGTCCCACCGTGTTGCCGCATAGAAGAGCTTGTCCAACCTTGCCCAATAGATGGCTGACAGACACATCGGGCAGGGTTCGCAGGAGGAATAGATGACGCAGCCGCTCAAATCGAAAGTCCCCAACACCCGGCATGCCTTGCGAATACAGTTTACCTCGGCATGAGCCGTCGGGTCGTTGTCCACCGTTACGCTGTTGCCCGAACGAGCCACCACTTCTCCATCTTTAACAATCACGGCACCGAAAGGACCGCCGCCCTTGGCGATATTCTCCTCGGCAATCTCGATAGCCAAGTTCAAAAACTCTTTATCACTCATGTTTTTCTTCGTTTTTATATATTCGAACAACGCTCGGGAGTAAAAAATCTTGCATTCAATGCAATTTTTCTCGTAAAAAATTTGGAGGAACGGAAAAATGTGCGTATCTTTGGCGGCGTAATTAACTTAATCGTTTGCAAAAAAAACATTAACAGCAATGAAGACAAAAACATTATCCTTAATGTTCACCGCAGCCTTAGGCGTGGGAGCATTGCAAGCACAGGACACCAAGTCCGTGGAGGGCATTTGGTTTGCAGAAACGACAGTGGCAAACAATGTCGTGCGACAAGAAAACAACTTGAAGGAAGATTTCAAAGATGCAAAGCAATTTGCAATCGAACTTCCGTGGCAGAAAGAAAAGACGGTCTTCGCAAAGGAAGAGTTCTTGAATGCTTTCGATACGCCGCTTTCGGAAACAATCATTTCTCCGAAAGAAACACCTGCGGAGAAAGAGGCTTTTGCAGATGTGAAAGGCTTTGCCATTGCAACGGAAAGCCAAGCCGATTTGACGAAATTCTCCAAAGAGGAGTTCTTGCAGGCATTGGGCGAACCGGTTGAGATGAGGGTCGATTTCAATCCAAAGTACATTGTCAGCATAAAGGCAGGCGAATTGTTGATAGCCGAGATAAACGGCTCGGGCTTCACGGACAGATACAAAATAAAGGAAGTTAAGAAAACGAAAGCAGCTTTCCTCATCACTACCACTCTTGGCGAAGAATTCACCCTTGAAAACAACGCCGGCGGACTGCTTCTGACCAAAACGAAATCATTGAGCAAAACACCGAAAATGCAAATGCAACTCAGTAAATAAAGACACAACATTATTTTCACACCGTCGAAGAGGGATATGACACCGATTCATATCCCTCTTCTGCTTTCTTCACGGTATTGCGATTAGCTTGAAATTTCTTACCTTTGCACATCACTAAATTCTTTCCGGTTGAAATACGGTCGAATGGCAAGAACAGTTCAAAAGAATACTTATTTGTGTTCCCCGATGAATTACATAGGTGGCAAATACAAGTTGTTACCTCAGATTTTGCCCCTTTTTCCGAAAAGGATACGTACCTTTATTGATTTGTTTTGCGGAGGTGCCAACGTGGGAATGAATGTCAAATCGAAAAAAGTGGTGTTCAATGACAATTTATCCTATTTGATAGACTTATACAGGGCATTTCAAACAATCCCGAAGGCGGAAATTTTACAACATATAGAGAACCGTATAAGTGATTTGGCTTTATCCATGACCAATGAAGAGGGATATTTGGCTCTGAGGAACTTGTATAACAACCAACGCAACCCTTTGGACTTGTTTGTCCTCATTGCATATTCTTTCAATCACCAAATAAGATTTAACAATTCCCACTTGTTCAACAATCCTTTCGGAAGGGACAGGAGTTCTTTCAATAACAGAATGCGGAATAACCTGATTGATTTTTTGGATAAGTTGGCGGTTTCCGACGTATCCTTTTCCTGCGGAAGTTTCGATGGCTTCGATTTGTCCGAACTTACGGAAGAGGATTTTCTATATTGCGATCCTCCATATCTTATAACGACAGGAACATATAATGATGGCAAACGAGGCTTCTTGGGTTGGAATGAGGGCGAGGAAAGGAAACTTTTGAGTCTATTGAAAACCGTTGATGAAAACGGATTGCGATTTGCTCTTTCCAATGTGCTTATTCATAAAGGCAAAACAAACGATATACTGATCGAGTGGGTGAACGAAAACAAATATAACGTTTTTCATTTGAATAAAGATTATTCAAATTCCAGTTATCACACCATAGACAGGGGCAAAACAGCCTCCGACGAAGTTTTGATAACCAATTACGAACCGGAAATAAGCCAGCCGACACTGAATTTATGCGATATATAGGAAACAAAGAGAATATCATACGAACAAAAACCTCTTGGATTATTGGGATTGAAAGCTGTAATATATTTGTTGTGCGATTGGAGGCTGTTATGCGAGGATTGAATTTCATGATTGCTTGGTTTTGCAAAACGTTTTTTTTGAAGGGAGTTGTTTATGGATAGAATAGAAGGTGTGGATAAGCGGGAAATCGGGGGCTTGTTTGATGCGATTGCTCCGGAGTATGATTTCCTTAATCATTTGCTTACATTGAATATCGACAGGCGGTGGAGGAGGAAAGCGGTGATGGCGACGGGCAATGTGGCAGGGTCTTGGCTGGATTTGGCTTGCGGCAGCGGAGACATGGCTTTGGAAGCGGTGAGGAGAGAGCGTGCGAAGAACGTCATGGGTGTGGACTTGTCGGAGAAGATGTTGCAGATCGGGCGTGATAAGGTGGCGAAAAAGGGTTTGCAGGAGAGGATTTGTCTGCAAAAGGGCGACTGTTGCGAGTTGGAGTTCGCCGATGGGAGTTTCGATGTGGTCTCTTGCGGTTTCGGAGTCAGGAATTTCTATGATGCGGATAGGGGATTTGCCGAGATGTTCAGGGTTTTGAAACCCGGGGGACGTTTGGTCATTCTGGAGTTTGCTTATCCGGAGAATGCGTTCATAAGGTTCTTCTATGATTTTTACTTTAATCATGTTCTGCCTCTCACAGGCAGGCTGATAAGTCGCAACAAGACGGCTTACCGATACCTGCCCGAGAGTGTGAAAGGCTTCTTTTGGGGAGAGGAGTTTACGGAACGTTTGCGTAAGGCAGGCTTCGAGCAGGTGGCTTACCGCAAGTTGTGTTTCGGCATTTGCGATTTATATACGGGGGTGAAGAAATGAATGCTTTCATAAAGTGGTTCAAGATTATACGTCCGCAAACGCTCTTTGCGGCTCTGTGTCCCGTTATTGCAGGATTGCTGATTGCGGCAAAGGATAGAGGCTTGGACGGTATTGTCGCAGCCGTTACCGTTCTTTCGGCTCTTTCTCTGCAAGTGTTTTGCAACCTTGTAAACGATTACTACGACTTTGTGAGGGGTGCGGACAAAAAAGGCAGGCAGGGAAACGCCCGTGCCTTGGCTGAGGGTACCGTCGGGTTGAAAGAAATCCGCAGGGCGATTTTCATCACTCTTGCTTTCGTTCTGCTCACGGGGGCTTTTCTTATTTTCAAAGGCGGCTTTCCCATCGTTCTTATAGGCATAAGCTCCATTCTTTTCGGCTATCTCTATACAGCCACTTCGCATTCCTTGGCTTATCTCGGTATTGCGGATTTGTTTGTCTTCGTTTATTTCGGCTTGTTGGCAGTGGGAGGAACGGTTTATCTGCAAACAGGATGTTTTTCGGCTCAATCGCTACTGACCGGTGCCGTTTGCGGAAGCATATCGACCTGCGTGCTGATTATAAACAATATTCGGGACAGGGCAGACGATAAGGCAGTGAACAAAAAGACCTTCGTGGTCAGATTCGGTTTGAAGGCAGGCTACGGGGAAATGCTTTTCTTCATTCTCCTTGCCCTGACATGCACGATATGTTGCTATTCGCTATCGTGGAACAGTCTCATGGTGCTGCCGCTTGCCGCATTATTCGTTTCGACGCTCAAATCCGACGGTTCGCAGTATAACCGCTGCCTGCTCTTTGCCGGTTTGAACAATCTTATCTTTGTAATACTCACGGCAATGACCCTCTTCATGTAGCGGACGAAAAGTTCCTTTTCGACGAAAGGGCGAAAGAAAAAATTCAAACGCCGAAAGAAAAAATTATTTCGCCGTTTTATTTTGTCGGAACGGCGTTTTAATTTTTGCCATCTTTGCTTCCGGTGAATAATATTAGCTTTGATTGTTGCGTTTCCTTGTTTGATTTCCATGAATTAAAACAGTGAAAAGATGAAATTTGTTTCGGGAATAAGATTGGGGGTGATATTGCTGCTGGGAATTTCGTTTGCCGGCGGCGAGGTGCAGTCCCAGATGTTCAAGGCGTACGTTGCGGGCGGTTTGAACGTGGCTCAAATCGACGGGGACGAAGTCTATGGTTTCAATAAGATTGCTCCGCAAGTGGGTCTCGGCGTCATGATGCCGTTTAACATGAAGAAGCCTTATCAAGGGTGGCAGGCAAGCATGGAAATACTCTTCTCGCAACGCGGAGCGAGGGAAACGCAGGATCCTTTTGCCTATAAAGCCACTCTATCGTACATCGACATACCCGTGATGTTGCATTACATAGACAATATAGGCGGTTGGACATTCGGCGTGGGCATACAGTATGGCAGGTTGATTAAGACAAGGGAGGATTGGGGCTTGCCGGACAGCGTAATCAAGGGCTTTGAAAGACCCTTTGCCTTTCCGCCGCCACCGGATTTCAAGAAGAACGACCTCTGCATAGTAGGTGAAATACGTTTCAAGGTGTGGGAGAGGTTCAAATTCAGTTTCAGATACCAGTATTCGCTCCTTCCTATAAGGGAAGAGGTGTGGTATTACAACGGCATGGCAGCAGGCTCGCAGGGAGACGGATACAAATCATGGAGCAGGGACTTCAAGAACAACTACATGAGCCTCCGCGTCATCTATATGATAAACGAACGCAGCAGTAAGGAATTGGATCGTAACATAAGAAGAACGTCATATTAGAAATGGAAGAAAGAATAGCATTGTTTCCCGGAAGTTTCGACCCGATAACCAAGGGGCATGAAAGCATTGTCGAAAGAGCCTTGCCGATGTTCGACAAGATAGTGGTGGCAGTGGGTTGCAATACAGCGAAACACTCCTTTTTCTCATTGGAGAAAAGAATAGAATGGTTGAAACGAACATTCGAGAAACAACCAAAGGTGGAAGTGGTAACGTTCAACAGCCTCACGGTGGACTTTTGCCGAGAGATAGGAGCGAAATACATATTGAGAGGATTGAGAAACTCTGCCGATTTCCAATATGAGCGGAACATAGCCCGCATAAACCAAGAATTGGCGGAGGAAATAGAAACCGTTTTCCTTATGACCAAGCCCGACGACGCTGCAATCTCCTCTTCCTTGGTCAGAGAGATACTCTCCTTCGGCGGAGACGTTTCCAAGTTCATTCCAAGCAGCATACGCATAGATGCAAAAGAGGTGAAATGAAACAAAAATCAAAGAACAGAGCATTATGAGCAGAACCGAGTTCAAGCCGGGGACGATGATATATCCGTTGCCGGCTGTCATGGTTTCGTGTGGGGAGAGTAGGGAGGAATATAATATCGCAACGGTTGCGTGGACGGGTACTCTATGTACCGATCCGCCTATGTGCTATATCTCTCTTCGCAAGACGAGGCATTCGCATGGGATTATCTCCAGCACGAAGCAGTTTGTAATCAATCTTACGACCGAAAGCCTTTGTCGGAAGACAGATTGGTGCGGCGTGAAGTCGGGAAGGGATTTCGACAAGTTCGAACACGTGGGACTGACTCCCGTATCCGCTCCTCATGTGCAGGCTCCGTATATAGATGAAAGCCCGTTGAGCATAGAGTGCAGGGTTGTGGAAGTGAAGGAATTGGGGTCTCACGATATGTTTATCGCCAAAGTGGTGGGAGTATTGGCCGATGACAAGTACATAAACAAGGAAACAGGTTTGTTCGACTTGGAAGCCGCCGGTCTGATGGCTTATTCCCACGGCAAATACTATTCCTTGGGCGAACGAATAGGCTTTTTCGGCTTCTCCGTTCAAAAGAAACCGAAATCAAAGAAGAAATAAATCGCTTTATCCGTTCTTTTGCAGCTTGATGGCAGCGACGTAGGTGAGAAGTACGATGTTCATGAGGAGTGCATAAATGATTGCAGGGACTGCCATGCGGGCATTGTCGAACACGAATGGGCTTGCCGAGAGTGCAATGGCTTGTGCGGCGTTCTGCATGCCGATTTCTATGATGATGGTTCGCTTTTCGTTTTTCCGTAATTTGAAAAGGCGGGCAAGCAAGGCTCCGACGCTCATGCAGATAAGCAGAAGACAAAGCACGGCTACGCCCAAGCGTCCTATGTTATCCCTTATGGCGGCAAATTCCTGAACGAAGAATACGGCGGCAAGGAGTATCAGGCATGGGAATGCCGCTTTGGATAGCACTTTCTCCGTTTTCGCTGCGATGCGTGGGGCATGCCGGCGGGTCAATATGCCTGCCGATACGGGCAGAAGCATGGTGAAGAAATTTTGTACAAGCAGTTTGCCGACGGGTAGTCGAATGCTTTCGCCGGAAGCAAGTGCGGTGCTGTCTAGTTGTGCTTTCATGATGAGCGGCAGGGTGAAGAGTGTTATGATACTGCTCAAAGCCGTGAGCGATACCGAAAGTGCCACATCGCCTTTTGCCAACATCGAAAAGACATTGCTCGAACTTCCTCCCGGGCAGCAGGCTATCAGGACAAAGCCCACAACCATGACGGGCGGAAGAGAAAACACCTTCGTCAGCAACACTGCGACCAAGGGCAACAGCACCAATTGACCAATCAAGCCGACAAGCACTGCTTTGGGTCTTTGCAAGAGAAAGAGGAAATCCTTGCCCTGTAAGCCCAAACCCAAGTCGAACATCAATAAGGTAAGTATCGGCAGTACTATAAATACCGAAGACATATCTTTTCTGCTTATGAAACCAATCGTCTCAGCCTTCTATCGGGCTGCGTTCTCCAAGTAGCGGTTCAAATTGTCGATTATAATATCTATTCTGGCATCGAAACTCTCTCTTGTTGCGTATGCCACGTGCGGAAGCAGCAGTGTGTTCTTCGCAGAGAGCAAAGGGTGGTCTGCTTTCAAAGGAGGCTCCGTTTCATAGACATCCGTCGCTGCTCCGGCTATCTTTTCCTCGTTCAGCATCTCGGCAAGAGCCGCATTATCCATCACTCCGCCGCGTGCGGTGTTCACCACGATGGCTGTCGGTTTGCAAAGCGACAACATCTCGCGGCTTATCAGGTTATGCGTTTGGTCTGTCAACGGAGTGTGAAGGGAAATAATGTCTGAGTGTCGCATTAAATCTTCAAGGCTTGTGTATTCCATTCCCATCTCTAACGCTTCCTTACGTTGCGAACGGGAGTATGCCAAAAGATGGCAGCCGAATGCTTTCAATATCCCTGCCGTTTTCAAACCTATCGCCCCCGTTCCGACAATGCCGACCGTCTTTCCGTGCAATTCTCTGCCCAGAATATTGTTACGGGTCGAAAGATTGCGTGTTGCACCATCGAAAGGCGTTATCTTGCGATACAAATCCAACATCATGCCCACAGCCAATTCCGCCACCGCCTGCGTGGCATAACCCGCTGCATTCCTAACCTCTATGCCTCTTTCGCCGCAATACTTCATGTCTATATGATCCAAACCGGTGAAAGCAACGTTCAGGAATTTCAAAGCGGGGCATTGCTCCAACATCTCCTTCCTTAACCTGATATTGGAAACAATAACGATGTCGGCATCTTTCATTCTATCGACCAACACCGCCTCTTGCTCGTTTCTGTCGGGAAATACAACGAACTCATGTCCCTTTCCGGCATATACCTTTGCCAATTCATCAGCCTTTTCTCTGCTTATGCCGATTGGCTCTACTGCAACTATCTTCATAAATCTCTTTTCTGAAAAATCATCTCCGCTTTCCATATAAAGCCACGCAGAAACGGGCGAAAGCAGTCCCGTTTATGCGAAAGCAAAGGTACGAAACAATTTCGGAAGCCGTGGCAATGATGCTGCCGGAAAACGATTTTACCGACTACATACCTACATAAAACCGATGAAATCAAAGATTTCCCATACGGAAAGCGGCAATAACGCAGGGCTTCTCCAAAAGGACGCGAACGAAACGCCGTTCTGTTGTTGCAGAACGGCGTTTTATTGTTTTCCGATTTTGATGCTATTTCTTTTTCTCTTTTATTTGGAGCGAGCCTTTCTTGATGTCTTTGTGTGTTGCGGTTTTCTCCATCTTCACATCGCGGGAAGTGTCGTATTTGTCGAAGTGTATTTTTTCTTCTTTCCACTTGTCTTTCGGTGCTTGTTCCTTTTCTGGTACGCCTATCGGGATTATGTTCAGTGGAACGATGTGTTCGGGAAGCGCAAGGAAGTCTTGCAGTTGTTTGGTTCTTTCCTTGCTCGGATAAATGCCGCACCATACGGCTCCCAATCCCATGCTGTGTGCTGCCAAAAGCAGGTTCTCCGTTGCCGCACTGCAATCCTGTACCCAGAAACCGCGTCCTTCGCCCTCTATGGCTTCTTTCATGTTTCCGCAAACGATGATTGCAAATTGTGCCGTTTTGAGATGGGCTGCGTTTTTGAACTCTTCACTCATCTTGTCGAGCATGTCTCGATCTCTTATCACTATGAATTCCCACGGCTGGCGGTTCATGGCACTCGGGGCACTCATTGCGGCATGCAACAACGGCTTGACAAATTCGTCAATCTCTATTTTCTCTCCCGAGTATTGCCTTACGCTGGTGCGTGTTTCGATGTTTTTCATCACGATTTGGCTTTCTTCCGTGATTTTTTGAGCTTGTGCCACACCGGTGAACAGTAGTGCGGCAGCTGTTACGGCTAATGCTTTTTTCATATCTCTCGTTTTTGTAATTGTATTAAAGACAGAGAGGTAACGAGGTTCCGTTCCGGCTTATTGTCTCGAAACGAAAAAATAAGTACCTGCTTTAATCGGTACACCCGACACAATTTCGTATCTTTGCACGGTTGAGAAAAACATAATATTATAATGAATAATACATATAAAGCGGTATCGGCGGCGGAAGCCGTCAAGGTCATCAAAAGCGGAGACCATATCCATTTGAGCAGTGTTGCCTCCGCTCCGGAGTGTTTGATAGAGGCAATGTGCGAAAGGGGAAGAAACAAAGAGTTCAAGAACGTTTATATCCACCACCTGCACACGGAAGGTCCTGCACCTTACGCAAACCAAGAGTTCGAGGGCATTTTCCAACATGATGCTTTCTTTGTGGGTTCCAATGTGAGAAAAGACGTTCAGGCAGGTTACGCAGATTACATTCCTATCTTTTTGAGCGAAACCCAAAAGTTGTACAGAGAGGGTTATCTGCCTTGCGATGTCGCCATGGTGCAGGTTTGTCCTCCCGATGCACACGGATACGTTTCTTTGGGAACGAGCGTCGATGCCACATTGGCTGCCGTGGAGGTTGCAAAGACCGTTATAGCGGTGGTAAATCCCAATGTGCCGCGTTCTTTCGGCGATGCAATGATACCGATGTCCATGATAGACATCTTTGTAGAGGATAACACGCCTTTGATGCCTGCTCACTTCTCCCAACCGAACGAACAGGAGGTTGCAATAGGCAAATATTGTGCGGAATTGATAGAAGACGGAGCTTGTCTTCAAATGGGTATAGGTGCAATTCCGAATGCGGTTTTGGCACAGCTCGGAAACCACAAGAACCTCGGTATTCACACCGAAATGTTTGCCGACGGAGTGTTGCCTTTGGTCGAAAGCGGTGTGATAAACGGAGCGAACAAGAAATTGGATAAAGGCAAAATGGTGTCCACTTTCCTTATGGGAAGCCAAAAAGTCTATGACTTCATCGATAACAACCCTATGGTTGCAATGATGGACGTAGGCTATACCAACGATCCGTTCGTTATCGCTCAGCAACCGAAGATGACGGCAATCAACTCGGCTTTGCAGGTCGATATAACAGGTCAGGTATGTGCCGATTCCTTGGGAACGAAATTCTTCTCCGGCGTCGGAGGACAAATAGACTTCATTTACGGAGCTTCCCGCTCCGAAGGCGGAAAAGCAATCATAGCAATGCCGTCCGTAACCAAGAACGGAATATCGAAGATAGCTCCGATACTTACACCGGGAGCAGGTTGCGTTACGACAAGAAACCACATTCATTGGTTCGTAACCGAATACGGTGCTGTCAATCTTTACGGAAAGAGTTTGCAGGAGAGAGCAAGATTGTTGATTTCGGTAGCTCACCCCGACCATAGGGAAGAATTGGAAAGAGCAGCCTTTGAAAGATACGGCTCTCACTTCCGTTACGTACAGAAATAAGCAGCTTCAAAGAAGTAAAATACATACATATTCTATTGCTAATGCGGCGGGCATGTCTCTTCTTTGCGAAAGGAAGATGATATGCTTGTCGCTTTTTTTCGATTCTTTGAACAATTATTCTCAAAGGCTGTTTCTTCGGAAATGAAAGCAAAATGAAGATTGCGAAATGGGCTTATGGTAAGTTGCTAATGATGCTTATGGCTGTGTTTGTCTTGGAAGCATGTCAAACAAATGAGAAAATGAAAACAGTAAACGTAACAACGATTGAACATTTGGAAGTATCGCGTTTTATGGGAACTTGGTTCGAGATAGCGAGATACGACCACAGGTTCGAGAAAGGCATGAGCGAGGTGCGGGCAGACTATACGTTGTTGCCGAACGGGAATATCAAAGTCGTCAATTCTGGAATGAAGAACGGGAAACGAAAAGAGATAATCGGAAAAGCCAGACAGAAGAAAGGCAAACGAGCCGGTGAATTGGAAGTCTCGTTTTTCCTGTGGTTCTATTCGGACTATAACATATTGGAGACAGATGAAGAATACAATTATGCGGTCATCGGGGGAAGTTCCGGAAAGTATCTGTGGATTTTAAGCAGAAGTCCTAAGATTGAAGGAGCCGTTCTCGACAAATTGATGACCAAGATAGAGAAAAGAGGATACGATACGGCGGCTCTGATTTTCGTTTCGCAGAAATAAACAGCATTTTTCGTTGAAGTCGAAAAGGCAATTCCGCCGCTTTTGCGGCAGTGAGTTGCCTTTTCATTATTTTTTCGTACATTTGCAAGGCGTAAGACCAAAACGAACAAAACAAAAATCGAATCAAGTGGGAAGACTGTTGGCCATAGATTACGGAACAAAAAGAGTTGGGCTCGCCGTGAGCGATTACATGCAGGTTATAGCAACAAAGTTGGCGACAGTGCCGACCGTAGACATCTTTCCGTATCTGAAAGAGTACATGTCGCGGGAAGAAGTCGAAGCAATAGTTGTCGGAGACCCCAAGCAGATGAACAATACGCCCTCCGAATCGGCAAAGGCTGTGCATATCTTTGTCGATAATCTTGCAAAGGCTTTCCCTGAGATGGACATCTACATGATAGATGAGCGATTTACTTCCAAGATTGCAAGTCAGGCAATAGCACAATCGGGCTTGAAGAAAAAGAAACGTCAGGACAAAGGACTTATCGACTCTGTCGCAGCCGTGCTTATACTGCAAGACTTCATGCAAATGAAAAAATAAGATATTCTGATATGATATTACCGATAGTGGGATACGGTGCTTCCGTTTTGAAGCAAAGAGCTGTCGAAATAGACAAGGATTATCCCGAATTGAAAGAACTGATCGAGAACATGTTTTCCACCATGTACGCAGCCAACGGTGTCGGTTTGGCAGCGCCTCAGGTGGATTTGTCGATACGATTGATAGTCGTGGACGCAGAACCCTTCAAAGAGACTTATCCCGAGGGCGAAGGCTTCAAGAAAGTCTTCATCAACCCTCAACTTCTCGAAGCAAAGGGCGAACTTTGGACCGATTTCCAAGAGGGTTGTCTCTCTTTGCCGGACATTCACGAAGAGGTGGCGAGACCGAGCATCGTCGTGGTGAAATATCTCGACGAGAATTTCGAGGAACACACCGAAGAGTTCACAGGCATACGGGCAAGGGTTTTTCAACACGAGTACGACCATTTGGAGGGCAAGGTGTTCACCGACAGGCTCAGCCCGTTGAGACGAACTCTTTTGAAGAGAAAATTGAACGATATAGCCAATGGAAAGGTGAATCCGGGCTACAAGATGAAGCGACCTCACACAAAAAAGAAGTAAGCGATGAAAAGAAATTTCATTCTCGTCTTATCCGCCTTTGCCTTGTTCGCATGCGGCGGCAAAAGCGAACAAAAGAAACAACTTGAAAGCATTGCACAAATGGAGAACGCCGTTTTGCAAGATGCCAAAAGCATAAGCCCGAAAGATGCCGACAGTTTGGTGAACATGTACAAGGCTTACGTCGAGGCTTATCCGCAGGACACACTCTCTGCCGCTTATCTTTACAGAGCAGCCGACATTTTGGCGAACCGCAAGGAGTGTCTGCCCGCAATAGCACTCTTGGACAGACTCATAAAAGAGTACCCCGAGGACTCGCATGCCGAACAAGCCGCTTTCCTTAAAGGAGTGGTTTACGGGGAAACCTGTCTGAACAAGGACAAAGCCAAAGAAAGTTTCGAAGCATTCATTGCCGCTTATCCCTCTTCCCCATTGGTTAAGGACGCAAAGGGTTTGATGGAACTGAATTCCGCAGAGGACGAACTCGAAATGGTTCACCGTTGGGAGCAGGAAGCAAAGTAATGAATTTTTTGCATTGATTGTATTTCTCAAACAGCGTTTGTAGTAATTATTCCGCCGTTTCATGAAATTGAAACGGCGGAATGATTTTTTCTTTCGGCGTTTCAGTTTGTCGGAACGGCGTTTGGCTTGAAGAGTTTTCAAGGAAAGAAGGACTAATGGCGGAAAGAAAAACATCGATTGATGATAAAATTTCGCCGAAAGGTTTTTCTCTTTCGGAAAAAAGGCGTATTATTGCAATCTGTAACCGGTATGCGAAAGCTATAGGGTCGGTGCAGTTTTGTAAATCAAAAAATTCATCTATATGAAAGCAGATATCAATCCTAAACGAGGCTTTGGAGAATTGAAATTCGGCCAAGGCGTGGAACAAACAATGAAAATAATGGGCAGACCTTCCGAAGTGGAACAGATTGGCGAGGAGGTGGAAATGCCGACGACGGTTTTGCATTACGATGAGAGTGGTATATCTTTGTTTTTCGACACGGCTCCGGAGGAAATTCTCGTTTGCATGAACATAGAAGACCCCGATACCGTTTTGTTCGGAGAGAAGATTATGGGCAGAAGCTCTAAGGATATTATCGAACTGATGAAACGCAACAATGCTTCTACTCCTGACAGGGATAAAGAAGAATGGGGCGAAGAGAGGTTGGGATACGAGGAGTTCTCGATAGACTTTTATTTTACCGATGACGAATTGGAATCCGTTACCATCGGAAAATAAATCCCTGCCTTTATTCCCTACGGCTTATTTTCCGCCGATTGCTTACCTCGTTTTTGCGAAACGCTTCGAGGAGATTGCGATAGAGGGTTGTGAAAACTATGTCAAGCAGAGTATTCGCAACAGGGCGTATATCCTTTCGGCAAACGGTGTGTTGCAACTCAACGTTCCCGTTAAGCGGAGCGGTGGGGAAAAAATGCCGATAAGCGAAATGGAGACGGAGGACAGAACTCCGTGGCAACGCAATCACCTCAGAGCCATTCGTTCGGCATACGGCAAAACGCCGTACTTCGATTACTACTATCCGGATTTGGAAAGCATGTTGCTCAAAAGCCCGAAACGGCTTATTGAACTTAACAACATGCTGTGCGAATACGTTTTTCGTAAAATCGGAATAAAGACCCGTTTGGTTCAAACAACAACATACGCTCCGCAAAGCGAAATCGATATGCGTAACAGCTTTACGAAGCAGAACCTCTTTACAGATTACAAGAATAAGACGTACTTTCAGGCATTCAACAACAAGTTCCCCTTTGTAGAAAACCTTTCCTGCCTCGACCTTTTGTTCAATATGGGTACGGAAGCTGTGCAGTACTTGGATTTTGTTTGAAAACAATGCAGCCTTTTACCGCATCCGCATGACGGATTGCCACCGTATGCCGATGGAAGGGTATTTCAATAATTTTGTAGTTGTATCGAGATTGCATTTATGCGAAATATCTTTATCCGCAGTCAATGTTTGATGGGAAAATACACTGCCTTATCGATAAAGATTTGAAATGTGGTTGCCATGGTGTGCCGGAATAAATTGACTTTTCGAAGAAGCGGTGTATTGACCTTTCGTTCTGAAAAGCATAAAGTTGAGTAGAGAAACATGAGAGAAGATTTGCTTCGGAGGATATTCGGATAAAAGAAAAGGGAACTCCGAATTTCTTCGTTGTTCCCTCTGGCGTATCAATTTTTTTTGCTGTTATCTCACTCTTATCTTCTGTCCGGCTTTTATGCGGGTGCCTTTTATGCCGTTTAATCGGGCGAGTTTCTTGACCGTGGTGCCGTTTCTGCGTGCTATCGCTCCGAGTGTGTCGCCTTTTCTCACTGTATAGTATTTTCCACCCCTACTTGCTTTGGCTTTGGAGGAGTTGCTTGCAAGTTGTCTGTTGCTTTGGTATGTTCTTCCGCCGTTCTTGAAGTATTCTCTTGTGAGGTGAAGCGTCTCATCTTTGAGTTGGAAGTTCGTGAAGTCGATTACTTTTTCCGGATTGATGGCTGCTCCGAGGTATCTTATCTCCAAGTGCAAGTGAGGACCTGTTGAACGCCCCGTACTGCCACCCAAACCAAGTACTTCGCCGGCTTTTATCTCCTGATTGGGCTTCACGTTGATTTTCGAGAGGTGTCCGTAGTATGTTTCCAAGCCGTTGTCGTGGCGGATTACCACAAGGTTGCCGTATGCTCCTGCTCTTTTTGCAATTCTCACCTTTCCATCGAACATTGCTTTGATTGGGTCGCCTGTTCTAAGCCCCAAGTCCACTCCATAGTGCCAACGTCTTCTTCTGGGACCGAAATGTGAGGTTATTCTTCCTTCGTGCGGGCAGGCGTAATACTGCTTTTTGCCCGGGTTGACCATCTTCACGACTATCGGTTCGGTGATATTGGTGTAATCGAACTTCTTTTGGTAGTAGTGTATGGCATTATTGTCGAACGAGGCGTAGATTATGTCTTCTTCGCTTTCGGCTGCGGCATCGTCTTCGATGCTGTTGTTTGCGAATTGTATGAATGAACTTTGGAATTTGGCTGTGTCGTTGACTATGCCTATCGTATAGCTTGAACTTTCCGTCTCTACATTCGTACGGTTTCTCATCATTCCTCTTTCATGCACCTGTGCGTTTAAGGCAAACGGCACGACCATGCTTGCAAGTAGGATTGTCTTTCTTGTTTTGTTGAACATATTTTCTGTTTTTCCTCTTTGCGAAGTTCCTCTTTCTGCTTCGCAATGCTTTTCCTTTATCTTTTCAAGCGACAAAGGTACGAAAATATTTTTGTTCAATCAAACTTTTTTCGACTTTTTTCGTATTGCTCCGCCTTTTCGATGGTTAGTCATTGCGATGTGCGGGTTTCAAAAGGTCGTTGAGCGTTTTGACGGGGTTGAAGTATTCTATGGGTGTTTCAACGAAGATACTTATCCATTTTGCCATTGCTCCGTTCCACAGTCCGGGTCTTTCCTGTATTTTTATCTTCGAGGACTGTTGTGTTTTGACGGATATGAAGCCTGCCGAAGGGTCTATGAAATCATTCAAGCGGAATTTATCTCCCTTGTAGTCCTTTATGCTGCAAACGATGTCCACGGGATTGAAGTGGGTGGAAGATTGGAAGATTGCGTTCTGCGTTTCGTCTTCGAGGTTCAGTTGTGCCTTTTCGACTATTTGAAGGCTTACTTCTCCGTCTCGGTCTTCCACCCAGAAAGGTCCTCCTCCGGGTTGTCCTTCATTCCTGACCATGGAACATATACGCATGGGACGATTAAGTCTCTCGAAGAGGTAATCGGCGTATTGTTCGTTGTCGGCGAAGTTGTTGCGATCCTGCATGTGCAGATGCAACTTTTCTTTGCATAGTTCTTCCGCACGGGCGATTGTTTCTGTATTGTGTTTGTCTGCTTGCAAGAGTTGCAAAACGGTGTCGGTCTCCCGTTTCAAACTTACGAGCATTCCGCCGAGCATTTTCTTGTACCGCACATCGCCTTGCTTCAAATCATCGACTTCGACGTTGTCTATGTTCTTTATATATATGATGTCGGCATTCGTTTCCTGCAAATTCTCGATTAAGGCTCCGTGTCCTGCGGGGCGGAAGATGAGTTCGCCTTGTTCGTTTCTCGCAGGGGTGTTGTCAAGTTGCACGGCTATGGTGTCGGTGGAGGATTTCTGGAAGCTGAGTTTTATGTCGAATTTCGTATTGTAGGTTTGCTCGTAATATGGCAGTACCTCGGCGAGAAGGCAACGAACTTTATCGTTATGGGCAGGCGAAATGGTGAAGTGCAACGAAGCTTTGCCGTCTTTGTTCCTGCAATATGCCGCTGCTTCGACGAGGTGTTCCTCCATTGCGGTGCGGACTGCGTCCTTGTACTTGTGGAAAAGTATCAATGCCTTGGGGTTTTGTCCATAGTTCAAACCATCGGCGTTCAATATTGTTTCTATCAATTGAAGACAAAACGTCCTGTCCTCGCAGCGGAAGGGCGTTTCAAAAAAATGATTCGCCGAAAGGATTTCACGAAACGCCGTTTTGTTTTTTTCTTTCAGCCTTTCGTAAAGTTCTTGTGCAAAGGCAAATTCTCCGATGTGCGTTATGGTCTGTTCTGCTGCCGGAAAGTCTTCGAGTTTGCCTGTTTCGGGAGAATATTTCTCCAAGAACTCGTATAAATCCTTGAACATACGGCTCGCCGCTCCCGAGGCGGGAACGAATTTCGCCGTTTCCGGATAGTCGGTTCGCCGGTCGAAGAGTTCGATGTATTGTTTCATCGTTTGCTCTTCGAGCTTTTCTATGCCGTTGTTTATTCCTGCCGAACCGACAGCCTTTGTGGCAGGAAATCCTTTGACGAAATTTTCGAGCTGTTGCCCGATGGCATCGAAGCTGAGACCGTGAGCCTCGATTTGTTCTTTGTCCTTTGAAGAAAAATTCATGGTTTTCAAAAATCAAATGTAAGAAACCGCTCCACGTCATCGGAAACGCCGTGAAGCGGTCTTTTGTTCTTTAATGTAAATCTTCGATTGCTATTCCACGGTTACGGATTTGGCGAGGTTTCTCGGTTGATCGACATCGCGTCCTTTGGCTATGGCAATGTGATACGCAAGAAGTTGCAAAGGTATCACCGTCAAGAGCGGAGACAAACAGTCTATCGTCTCGGGTATTTCTATGGAATAATCCGCCAAAGCTTTGATTTTGTCGTCGCCCTTGGTAACGATGGCGACTATTTTGCCTTTACGCGTCTTTACTTCTTGAACATTGCTTAGTATTTTCTCGTAGAAGCCGTACTTCGGAGCGATTACCACCACCGGCATTTCTTCATCGATTAAGGCAATAGGACCGTGCTTCATCTCGGCGGCAGGATAGCCCTCGGCGTGAATGTAAGAAATCTCTTTAAGCTTCAATGCACCTTCCAAGGCAACGGGATAGTTGTACCCTCTGCCCAAATATATGAAATTCCTTGCGTATGTGAAGATTTTCGATAGGGAAGCGATTTCGTCGGATTGCTTCAATATTTCGTTGATTTTGTCGCCTATCGTTTCCAATCCCGTGACGATCTGCTTGTAATCCTCATCGCTTATCGTTCCGAGTTCCTTTCCTATGGTTGCTGCGACCATTATAAGGACGGCAACCTGCGTTGTGAAGGCTTTGGTCGAGGCAACGCCTATTTCAGAACCGGCATGTGTATAAGTGCCTGTCATTGTCGCTCTCGCAATACTGCTGCCGACGACGTTGCATATACCGTAAGCAAATGCTCCTTTTGCTTTTGCAAGTTCTATTGCTGCCAAAGTGTCTGCCGTTTCGCCGGATTGGGAGATGGCAATCAGCACATCATCGGGCATAATCACCGGATTACGGTAACGAAACTCCGATGCCACTTCCACTTCCACAGGTATTTTGCAGTAAGTCTCGAAAAGATATTTGCCTATCAAACCTGCATGCCAAGATGTTCCGCAGGCTGAGATGAGAATTCTCTTTGCCTTGCGGAAATGCTCTATGTTGTCTATTATTCCGCTCAATTTGATTTCCTGCAACTGCTCGTTGAGACGTCCGTTCATGCACATGGCAAGGCTCTTCGGCTGTTCGAAGATTTCTTTCAGCATGAAGTGAGGATAGCCACCCTTTTCTATTTCGCTCAAAGAGAATTGCAATTCCTGCACATCATGGCGAATTACGGTGTTTGCGAGGTTTCTTACCTCCAACTCCTTGCCTCTTTCGAGTTTTGCCACTTCCTCGTCCCCGAGATAAACGACCTTTTTGGTGTATTCTATAATCGGGGAAGCGTCCGAGCCTACCAAGAATTCGTTTTCGCCTATTCCTATCACCAAAGGACTGCTCTTCCTTGCCACAACCAAAACATCGGGGTTGTTTTTCTCTATCACTCCTATTGCGTACGCACCTATGACTTGCGATAAAGCATGTTGAACCGCCTCATAAAGCGAACAAGCATACTTTTTCTTCATATACTCGACGAGTTGCACCAATACCTCGGTATCGGTTTGGGTTTTGAATGTGAAGCCTTCGCCTTTCAAAAATTCCTTGATGGAGGAATAATTCTCTATGATGCCGTTGTGAATTAACGCAATTTCGCCGCTTTGGGAACAATGCGGGTGAGCATTCTTGTCGCACGGCTCACCATGAGTTGCCCAACGCGTATGGGCAATACCGATTGTTCCGCTTACATTCTTGCCTTCGCAATACGCTTCAAGATTTGCGACTTTCCCCTTTGTCTTATAAACATGCAATTCATTGTCATGGTCAAGCAATGCCACTCCGGCACTGTCATAACCCCTGTATTCAAGCCTGTGTAAACCTTCAATCAAAATAGGGAACGCTTCTTTCGTTCCGATGTATCCTACAATTCCACACATAATGATCCAATATTAGGTATATGATTATTTTTACTGCGTGCAAAATTACACAAAAAAAAGCGTCCTTCAAAGCACTTTCAAGGAGTTTTTTCACCGAAAGCCCGTTCAAAGTCGTGAAAAATTGTTACTTTTGCACCTATGGAAACAATAGTCAGCGGAATGCGTCCTACGGGTAACTTACACTTGGGCAGCTACTTCGGAGCATTAAAGAACTTCATAAGACTTCAAGAAGAAGCAAACTGTTATTTTTTTGTGGCGGATTATCACTCACTGACCACACACCCCAATCCGAAAAACATTCATCAAAACGTAAGAACAGTATTGGCACAATACGTGGCTTGCGGCTTAGACCCCGAAAAAGCCACCATTTACGTGCAGAGCGAAGTGCCGGAAGTGGTGGAACTTTACATGTACCTTAATATGAATGCTTATTTAGGCGAGTTGGAAAGGGTAACTTCTTTCAAGGATAAGGTGAGGCAAAACCCCAATAACGTCAATGCAGGCTTGCTTACCTATCCTACGCTGATGGCAGCCGACATACTTCTACACAGAGCCGATGCGGTACCTGTCGGCAAAGACCAAGAGCAACATCTGGAGATGACACGTACCTTTGCGGCACGTTTTAATCGTATGTACGGTGTTGATTACTTCAAAGAACCGGTGGCATACAACTTCGGAAACGAATTGGTCAAGGTTCCGGGCTTGGACGGCAGCGGAAAGATGAGCAAAAGCGAAGGAGAAAGTGCCACGATTTACCTTGTCGATGAACCAAGCGTTCTGAAAAAGAAAATAATGCGTGCAAAGACGGATGCAGGTCCTCAAACACCGAACTCTCCCAAAAGTCCGGAAATAGAGAACCTTTTCTCGCTCCTGAGACTTGTCGGAAAGGAAGAAACTGTCAGGGAATTCGAAGCCCGTTATGCCGATTGCAGCATAAGATACGGCGATTTGAAAAAACAACTCGCAGAAGACATGGAAACGTTCGTTGCTCCGATAAGAGAAAGAATAAAAGAGGTCGAAGCCGATGACCGATACCTTTCACGCATAGCAAGAGAAGGCAGCGAGAAGGCAAGAGCGTCCGCAAGGAAAACGATAAACGAAGTAAGGGAAATCATAGGATTTCGCAGCATATAAGCGATAGGAAGAACAGAAAACAAAGAGTTTAACATATAAAAAGCAATAAAGAATGTCAGGACATAACAAATGGTCGACCATTAAGAGGAAAAAAGGAGCTTTGGATAGCAAACGTTCAAAGATATTCTCCAAAATAATCAAAGATATAACCGTTGCAGTCAAAGAAGGCGGTCCCGACCCCGATTCAAACGCAAGATTGCGTTTGGCGGTAGCCAATGCAAAGGGTGCCAACATGCCGAAAGATACACTGCAAAGAGCAATCAACAAAGCAGGCGACAAGAACACCGCTGCCTTGCAGGAGTTGACTTTCGAGTGTTATGCTCCTCACGGCATCGCAGTATTCGTGGAATGCCTTACGGACAACAACAACCGTACAGTGGCTGCGGTTCGCTCCATCTTCAACAAGTTCGGCGGAACCATGGGGACGAACGGTTCCTTGGGTTTTATCTTCCAAAGGAAAGGAGTCTTCCAAATAGCAATCGGAGACAAAAATCCCGATGATTTGGAAATGCAACTGATAGAAGCAGGTGCCGAAGATATAGAGAGGGAAGACAATTACTTTACCGTATATACAAAGATGGAAGACTTCGCAGCCATGCAGAAAGCATTGGAAGAAGCAAACATCGAATGCGAAAGTGCGGAACTGCAAAGAATACCTAATACCACCACCGAGCTTCCTTTGGAAGAGGGTAAAAAGGTGATGAAACTCATAAACATGTTGGAAGAAGATGATGATGTACAAGCTGTATATCATACCTTGGAACTTACGGACGAACTATTAGAAGAAGAATAAAAAACACATAATCTTATATCTGAATATCCGCAGGCTCAATCCTCTGCTTGTTCGGGCAATCGAGAGGAGTAAATCTGCGGATATTTTTACAGTAATAAACAACAAACATGTTATACCTTGTACCCACTCCCATAGGAAACCTTGACGACATGACCGTTCGGGCTGTCAAGACGCTGCAAGAGGTAAGCCTCATACTTGCAGAGGATACCCGCACTTCAAGACCGCTGCTCAATCATTTCAATATAACGACCCCGGTGCAGGCACACCATCTCTTTAACGAACATCAAAGCGTGGCAGGGATTGTTCAAAGACTGAAAAGCGGCGAAGACATAGCCTTGATAACCGATGCCGGAACTCCGGCAATCTCCGACCCTGGTTTTCTACTGGTCAGGGAATGTGTAAAAAACGATGTGGAAGTCAAAGCATTGCCCGGAGCAACAGCCTTTGTCCCTGCCTTGGTATGTTCAGGTCTTCCTGCGGAACGCTTCACCTTTGAAGGCTTCCTGCCGCATAAAAAAGGCAGACAATCCAAACTCGAAGCCCTTAAAGAAGAGAAACGCACCATGATATTCTACGAATCTCCCCATAGAATAGGCAAAACCTTGGAACAATTTCGTGAAACCTTCGGAGACGAACGACAAGCCAGCATATCACGAGAGATAAGCAAGAAATTTGAAGAAACCATACGCGGAACTCTTCTCGAAATAAGCACTCTGTATAAAGACAAACAAGCCAAAGGCGAATTTGTCATCGTCCTTGCCGGCAAACAAGACTGAAAAGCATCGGTGCGACTTGCTTTCCAACCTAAGGCATCGCTAATTGTTGTACTGCCCGCAATGGCATAACCAGCTATGGCTTGTGTAGCTGATGGCGTCTGTCGGTTTTTCCAATAGCTGTGTCGTGCTGTTATGCTGTTCCTTTGTCCGTTTTCATTCTATTTGGTGATGGATATTCGTTCTTTTTTGGAGTTTATGCTTTTATTTCATCGGCTCTAATTGAGGTATGAAATAAACCCTCTCTACGTCTTCATTTGTGGGGAAAAATCCGCAATAAATTATCTTATAATCTTTGTTCCAAGAAAAGACCGTCTTGCTCTGAAAATTATGCTGCCATATAGTTTGCTTATTCTTGTTTGTCAGGACCTCCATTGTGATAATCATTCTCGAACTCTTGGCAAAAATATCATCGGGTAATCCTTTTAATCCAAGATGTTTTTGATATATGCCTCTATAAACCAAATGGTAATTTACATAGATGGATACCAAATTATCATCATTCAGATTGTAAGGGTTGTTCAAGAACATAAATTCTATCCATGTGCTATCGTTCTGTATTTCCGTTTTTTTCTCTACTAAGTATTCATCAACAGAGTTATATTGAACCGTACTCGTTCCCAAGTCAATAAAGTCGTTTGCTGCTTTGTGGTTACAGGAAAACAATAAGACTGCAATAAGTATTATTACTATATTTTTCATATTCTTACTTTTGAATCAAACTCTACAAAAACACTTCTTTCTTGAACTTACAGTAGATTATTCAATCTGGTCTATTGAAGTCTTGCCTGATTGGGGTAAAATAACAGGTGGGAAATAATATAGAATATCAAATTCTACATAAACCAACTTTCCGACAGAATTAAAGCATGCAGTAATGCATGAGTATTTTCGAGATATATCTCTCACATTAAATACATAGTGTTCCGGTAAAAAATCTCCTGTCATAGGATCAACCCCGCTAAACAGATGTTCTTTCCTATCGTATGTAACATTACAAGTCTCTATAAAACTATCCATCGAATAGTTTTCATTTAAACAGTCATCGCCTATTTGAATGCAGCAACTATCGTATGTCGTTTGATTGATTTGCACTGAGCATAGAAACAAACTATCATTTCTTTCATAGTAAGTTAAACCATAAGCCTCATATACATGAAAGTTTACAGTGTCCATTCTCAATGGACAATCTGTACAAGGGTTTCCATCTTCATATACTACTCCCCAATGCCCGAAACTTCTAGTACATGATTTTGTTGGTTTGCCTAATACCTCAAAAATATCTTCTTTTAATCCGACCTGAGGTAAATTATGTACAGACACATTACAAGTATATTCTTCTTGTGCGAATAGTGATATGGAGATAAACAATATCACCGATGTGAGATAAATTCTTTGCATTTTATTCTTGGCTTGAAAAGTTCAGATGATTTCAAATCTTTTTTTTGAGATAACTGTGCGTCCTGCTTTCATTTGGGTATTATTCCATAAACTTGCCGTCTTTATCATAGATGACACAACCATAACGACAGAGAGCTATAAGTTCTTTCCCGAACAAATCTTCCAATGTTTCTATCATATTTTCTTTCGTGTAAGAGACCTTATCAATTCTACCATCGTTTCTTATATATTTGCCAAGTTGTTCGCCTCCTAATGCAATAGACTGCCATAAACCTACATATTTCAGGTATAAATCAATCACCACACACAAATTGAAGTTTTTGCTGATGCAATCACTTCTTCCATAACATGCAATAGAATCATTACTTCCGAAGAATACATCAATAATATCGTATGCAAGGCACTCTGCACTTAATTCCAATTTGCAATCATACTTTGTTCTTAATGCGTAAGTTGTGTTTTCCCATCTTGAAGGAAGAGTAACAGCCTCTTTTGGAATGCGTAAATAGATGATTACTTTTTCCGCATCTTCATAATCTCCACATCGAGATTTTAATGTCCCACAAGATAGCTCATTCAAGTTGCCGCTGTCAAAAACTGCATTTTCAAGATTTTCTCCTATTACAGTATTCTGTATTTGGGAACACACCATTACACCATACACCATAAATGCGAATAATCCTAATAGCTTTTTCATTCTTTATCTTTTTGATTCAACACCCAAAATGCAACTTATCCGAATTTACCATTTGTTTCGGTTGCAAAGTTAGCAAAAAGTATTCAATGGAGAAAGAAAACCGAACTTCGTCGAACGATTGTTTTTATGTTCCGAATAACGTAACGTTTTCATTTGTCAAATCCTTAAACGGAAGAACTTTGTCATATCAATCATTTCATGTTTTCATCAGCTTCTCTTTTCTATTATCGGTTGTTGCTGTGTAGGCAATATTTGGGTTGATTTCAGTTTTTCTATCGTAGCTTTCCTTATTACCGGCTTGAAATCCTTTGTAATTGCCGCAGGCATATAGTGGTATGGTCGGTGCTGCTGAGTTAGCTACTTTTAGTTCTATTAAGGTAAAATCTTATATAATACGATATAAACCTAATGTTTTTCAATTTCATCCGTAACCCGTGAACGCCGTACCACCTTGTTCAATTCCTCCCTTCTTATAGGCAAACACTCAATAATCTTGCAAGGTTGATAAAAATAGTCATATTTGTACATTTCTATGTCGTATTTGATATTCAGTGAATTTGTCGATCTGTGTTCAATATCTGTTTTCTGAAAATCGGCTATCATCTTCAAGATGCCGACATATACAGATGTAGTATCGTTGATAGATATACTGTCAGTTGATATAAAGCTATCCAGACATTTACCACAAGTATCATATAATTCAGACATTTCAAATTCTTCATATTCAAACACCCCTAATCTCCAAAGACATTCTTCATATTCAAAGAATAATATATTAGACCAATACGCATTCTCGTAAAGAGAAGATATTAGATTCTCGTACGAACTCAAATCCAGATGATACGAGTCAAGGTCTCTGAAAAGTGCAAAAACAACTCTTGGTGGCAATTCTCTGCCATCGGAAGTATAACAACTAAAAGTAACACGTGCGTAATACATTGTATCAACATTTGCATTGGCCGTGAAAAACGAACAAATGCACAAAAGTCCTGCAATTACACTCTTTTTCATTCTACATTCTCTATTTAGGTAATCTATCATTGTTGATTAGCATATTTATATCCGCTTGATTTGGCATATCATCGCAAGTATAGCTGCCAATGCCACTATTGGCATTATCATTATCAAAGAATAACGTATGAAAGACTTCATGTATTCTACTTCTATTATTCTCTCGTTTTGAATTCATCGCAATGTTTCTCAATTTTTTCTCTACACCACGCACATAACACCCCCCAACCAAGTTGTAACTATAATCACCTGCTCTTCCCCTTCGTTCATTTGTACGTATGCTTGCATGCGGTTGTCTTCCGTCCAACACATCTTGGTGTTCGTCTTGTTTTGTTCGTCGTATCTATCGGTCATGCCATTTAGTTTACCTTGATTATTGGGAAATAAGTTGGTGAGAACTTACGGAATAAACTTATTAACTCTTTACTCTTTACGGCAAATGTCCACGCAGTGTTACAGAAATACAGGGATACGACTTCACTCTCTATTTGTATTTTAGCTGTAAATACTAATGTGTTGTTTTGAAAGAAAAATATTCTGCTACCGTAATCCGTTGTCTCGGCAAAATTCTCACTAACTCTTTCAAATACAAAATTATTTTTTACCGCTTCTATTATGCTATTGTCTCGGCATTCCAACAAAGTCCATCGCTTTGTTTTTGCGGGTAGAAATTGAATATCTTTCCAATCGATATAAATAACGATCTTGTTCTTTCCATGTGTAAAATCCATTGAATTTATAGGATTGTATGAATTATCAAATGAAGTACCAAAAGTATTCTGAGGGTATGGCTTATGAATGAAAATAGGATTTAAAGACAGCCAGATATAGCTCGCACAAATAGCCAAAAAGCAAACAAATCCTATGATGATAAGCCTTTTTCTCATATAATGCATACCTTAATTTAATATCCGAGATTCAACACCCAAAATGCAACTTATCCGAATTTACCATTTGTTTCGGTTGCGAAGTTAGCAAAAAGTATTCAGAGAGAAAAAGAAAATCGAGTTTTTGTCGAACGATTGTTTTGCATGTTCCTAATAACGTAGTGTTTTCATTTGTCAAATTCTTAAACGAAAAACCTTTTGACGAATATCTATTCATATTCTCATTGGCACCTCTCTCCTATTATCAACTATCCATATAACAATGCTTGTATCGTTTTAGTCTTTATCACGTTACTCATATTTGTGTTGTGCAAGTTTGTTACGCTACATTTATCACTCATTTCACTCATCACTGATTGCTTTGAGCAATCTGATTATTCATGCAATTTTGTTGTCTCATCACAAAAATTGTCATTGATGAGATATTTCGCTTTTTGAGGACAAGATAAATAAGCCATTTTCGGTCTTGAATAGAAAGAAGGAGCGTTTTTCTTTCTTATTTGAGTCTTCACTCCCACTCCCTCAAAATGAACTTCCATTAGTAGTAGTCCAATGAATAGTAACATTCTTCGAATATTTGATACCATGTGTCGTCATAGCACGTATAAAATTCTCCAACGCAAAAGACAGTATCATTACAGATAGAAGAACTTTCATTGAAGCACAATGCTTTTGGTGGCTTAATTACAGAGGTATAGAATATCAGCCTATCCGAATCAAGATATAACCTTAACTTTCTTTTTGATGAATGATGTTTATGCGAAGGAGAATTTGTCTCATCAAATTTTTCTGTTTTGTAATCATACTCACTCAAAATCAAAGCGTACTCATCTTCATCATCGATACTTAACAAAGCACGTCTTTTCTCTAACAAATCACCAAATGGAGTATAACTCTCATACCATTCGATTATGGCCAAAGAGCATATTATGTGTCCATTCTTACATGAAAAAACCCTTTCTTGTCGCACGCCTTGCCCGTTTCCTATTCTGACACTGTATCTAACCACCATAAACCTGCCCGATAGCGTATATACACTATCTACCCATTGACAATTAACAGTCATCGTATCAACATCGGACATAACACTAAATCGACAGAGACTGTTGCAAGATTCTACGGACAAGAGCGTTGGCAAGTTTGTAAGAAAATCTTTCACCACTGCTTTTTCGTTATACTCGTATATTGTATCTGCATACTCTATGCTTTCTTCCCATGCACCCTCCGGCTCTCCCAAGATTTCAAATATATCGGTTTTCAATCCGGTTTGAGGAATTGAATTAAAAATCCAATCGCATGTATATTCTTCCTGCGAATGTACATGCAAAGGCATCATGACCAAAAGCGTTATTACGCAAAGCATTATCCGTTGTCCGCTTATCTTAATACTGCATTTAAGGTTCATCTTTCCATTCTTTCTTGTCGGAATAATATATCTTGGTATATTCAAACCATATATTGAAGAAAACCACATAAGGAACACTGTCCTTTTTTTTCGTAATATGAACCTTGATTAGTCTCTTCTCCAACACCGATTATTCAACACTTTCCGATATTCTTATTGTTACACTCTGCAAAGTAAGGTGAATTTGTTCAAACCTCCAAATTTTCTTTTGTTTTTCTATTTCAATGTATGTAAATCGGCAATGGACTTTCTTCCCGTTCTACATCGTCAAATTGATGAATTTATGCGTTCATATTCTCGTTTCCTTAATTGCGATATAAGAAAGTAAAGTCGTATGGTTTGCGGGATTTCTTTCGTGTTTCGGAGCGTTTTCCTCCCAAAATGTTGCTTCCTGTTTATCCAAATCGGGTCTCTCTCCAAAAAGTCGGCGTTTCTTTCCCAAAAGACGAAGTCTTTGGGGGCGTAAAACGAAGTTTCAGCACTACTAACTCTTCGTTTTCTCAGAATAAAACGCCGTTTTCCGCCATCAAATACGCCGTTTTATTTTCTTCAATTGCCAAGATTTTTGCAAGTACTTGGAAGGTAATTGTTTATCATTGTATCTTATTCTCGCAAAATTTTTAGAGGGATGTTCTTCGTCTGTTTCGAGGCATGCCTTGGAGTTAATGAATTTGAAAATCGTTAATCGCCACCTCCGCAAAAGTCCTCAAATGGTAAAAAAATGTAAAAAGCGAAATAGCATGTCGAAAAAGGAAAGAATGATAAGGTGGAAAAGAGCATAGAGATGGCAGAATGAGGAAGAATTATCTCGTAAACACGGGTCGAACAGAATATTAACACGAATAAAACTGATACTTCCGTTACTTTTTACACACTCTTTACTTCCTTTATTCTCTTTACCCACGTACTCAAAGTCCCTTTCAAGTTGTGTGGGAACTTTAATGAACCGTTTGCGTCAAGAAATGTCGGTCTGCAACGACAGAATTGGAGGGAATGTAGTATCTTTGCTCCTTGAATCCGGCAAAAGGAAAAGATGCCGTATTCTCTAATAATTTTCTTTTTGCAAGAAATATGAAAAGAACAATCATTCCCATAATTGCAATACTGCTTTTCGCCTCGTGCGGCAAGGAACCGCCAATGCCGAAACCGAATACGTATCTTCGATTGAGCGTTCCGCAACCGAAGTATCTTCATTATGATGACAAAAACCTCCCTTTCACTTTCGATTATCCCGACTACGGCGAAATCGTTCCCGTGAAAAGCGATGACAAATCGAGCATCTGGTTCAACATCGTCTTTGAACGTTATGGCTTTGAAGCCAATGTGAGCTATGTGCCTATCAAAACGGATACATCTTTGGCTTACATGGTAAACGATTGCTACACTTTCTTGGACAGGCATAAAAAATTGTCATCGGGGATTGTGGAAAGGCAATACGAAAACAGGGAAGCACGTGTCTATGGAACCGCTTTCGAGATAAAGGGCAGCGAGGTCGTTTCACCATATCAGTTCTATCTCACCGACAGCGTGCGACACTTCGTGCGTGTTGCTCTGCATTGCAGATTCGTTCCAAACAATGACTCTCTTGCCGTGGTGATTAAACGCATCGACACGGACTTGGACAACATGATAAACAGCCTTCGCTGGAAATAAATCGAAAAAAGAAAGTACTCTCGGCGGGACTCGAACCCGCAATTCAGGAACCGGAATCCTGTGTTTTATCCATTGAACTACGAGAGCATTCTTATAACCATCTCCTCCTCTTGAAATAAAAGAAGAAAAGAACCACTATCACAAGCATTACCGCTATTATTCCCCAAAAAGCATAGTGGGAACTTTGGAAAGGCAGGTCGAGGTTCATTCCATAGATACTCGACACCACCGTCAGCGGCAACATGATTGTCGAAAGAAAGGTAAGCACCTTCATTATCTCGTTTGTCTTGTTCGCCTGCAAAGAATCGAAAGTATGACTCAGTCCTTCAATCAATTCTCCGTAGTCTTCGACCATATCGAACATGCGTTGATATTGATCCAAGATGTTACCCCAGTAGTCCTCCATGTCTTCCGCATAACCCTTTATGCCTCCGGATTCGAACTTATGGAACACTCGGATTTGAGGTTTGAAGGTCGTGTTCAGCAAGATGATGTTTTTCCGCGTCAGACTCAGGTGTTCGATGACCTTTTCCGGCTTCTTGGTGAAAATATCATAGTTTATGCTGTCCACCTCACTGCCTATGCGAAGTATCAGAGTATAAGTCTCTACCATTAAACGGTCGAGCAGATTATACAGCAAAGCATCCGATGATGCCCCTATCTGTTCTATCTGTTCCTCTTCCTCCTTGCTCGCAATCCCTTCGGCATTGTGTTGCACCATCTGCCGCACCTGCTCGAACAAATTCTTGACCACCCAATGCGACCGACCGATGGTAACGATGTAATCCTTTCCCCAAAAGACCTTTACCTCTTTAAGCCTGATGAATTTGTTGCTTTTATCGAGATAAGGAAAATGAAGAATAAGAAAGTAATAATCATCATATTCGTCGATTTTCGGTCTCTGATTGGTGGCTCGGCAATCCTCTATATCCAAGGGGTGAAACGCAAACGTATCGGACAAGTATTGATAATCTGTTTCATCGGGGTCAATCACGTGCAACCACTTCAGCTCCTCAAAATTGATGGTTTCTATCATCTTATCCTCCTTTCCGATTATACAGTTCTACATTCCTTTCCCAATCAGGCTGCAAAGTTACTAAAAAAAACATTCTCCGCAAGTCCGTCAAGCGTTTTTCAAGCAGCCGGCTTTATCTGCCTTTTCTCTTTTTTGAACCCCCTTCATGCAAACGCCGAAAGAAAAAATTATTCCGCCGAAAGAATTTAGCGAAACGCCGATTCAGAGAACAGAAACGGCGTTTGCATTCCGTAAACCTTCGTTTCGGTTCTCTGTATTGCCGATGTATCGTATCGTTTTGTGTTTTAAGCCATCAGCTTCACAAGCTCTTCCACCATTCTGTCCGCTCCGGCAAATACTTCGGCTATGTGAGTGGCAAGCATGTAGGCAGGGGTTGTAACGATTTTGTTTTCCTTATCCGCAACAGCCTCTTCCGCCGTGCAGATTCGATGTTTGCAACCGAGTTTGCGGGCATGCTCCGCAGCTGGACAGTCATTGCCGAGAGTAATGGTGGGGTGCTTGTCCCCGAGAACCTTTGCCAATATCATGGGAGCTATGCACATTGCGGCAACGGGCTTTCCTGCCGCATTGGTGCTTCTGACTGCTTCTGCCACTTCCGCATTCACCTCCATGTTCTCGCCCTCGAAGGCGTAATTGCTCCAATTCTGTGCCGCACCCATGCCGCCGGGAAGCACCAAAGCATCGAAATCCTCCGCTCTGTAAGCACTCAAAGGCTTTATGTCGCCACGACAAAGGCGTGAAGCCTCGATCATGATGTTTCTTTTCTCGCCGCTCGGTTTTCCTTCAATGTGATTGTAAACCGAAAACTCACCTTGCGGAGCGAAACATTGGTATTGCATTCCGCGTTTGTCCATCGCCAAGAGGGCAGAAAGGGTCTCATGTGTTTCGCTGCCGTCTCTGTTGCCGCAGCCTGCCAATATAACCGCTGTTTTTTTCATATCCGTATTTTATTTCGAGTTAAGTATCCTTTGTTCTATGGATGTGGTTGAATACCCCGCAAGATATTCCAACGTTATCACCTTTCCGCCGCGTTGCATCACTATATCGTAGCCCACTATGTCCTCAACCTTGTAATCCGCACCTTTTACGAGTATGTCCGGTTGCACTCTCGAAATAAGGTTATAAGGAGTATCCTCATCGAAAAGGATTACCGCATCGACCATTTGCAGAGAGGCGAGTATGCGAAGCCGCGAGTTCTCGTCCTGCAAGGGTCTGTTCCTACCCTTCAAGCGACGTACGGAAGCGTCCGTGTTGACTCCTATAATCAAACGGTCTCCCGCATCTTTGGCTTTGGCAAGGTAATCCACATGTCCCAAATGCAACAGGTCGAAACAACCGTTGGTGAACACTGTTTTCAAGCCTCTGCTCCTCCAATCCTCCATACGTTTTTCCAAATTCTCATCGGAAAGGATTTTATTCTCTATTGCCTCTGTCTGTGTCATCGTTTTGTTTCTTTTTTATGGTGGAAAAATATGCGAAAGCCGCCAATCCCGCAATCACCGTGCATATTTGCGAAGCTATCCAACTCAACCAACCGCATGCGTAGCCTATCGGACGGCTTATCGCAAAGGCTTGAAGCACCTCGGCGTAAATTACCGGTTGCAGTCCTATGCCTCCGGGCGTTATCATGGGGCCGAACGCTCCGAGAACGGTGGTTACCAAGGCTTGAAGGAAGTTCAAAGTCTCCGTTCCGCCCATGCTGCGGAAGCAACACAGCGTTCCGATAATCCACAGCAGCCATATAAGCATGGAATAGGCTATGAACAAAAGCGGTCTCTTCAATCGGGATATGCTTTTCACACCTTCCCAAAGTCCTTTCAGCAAGTTAACAATCTTGTGAAAGGCTTTGTTCTCTTTCAATCGTTTTCTGAAAAAGAAGAAAGCCGCAATGCAGACAAGCATGCAGCCTGCACCGATAAGCATAAGCCGTAACAAGTGTTGCGTATCGAGCTTGAAATTCCTGTCCGTGTATTGCAACAGAACGTCTGCCTGCAGGCAGAGTGTCATAAGCAATAGAAATAGAAATAGAAGCATGTCCGTAGCTCTCTCCGTGATGATTGTGCCGAGCGATTTTTCGAGAGGAACGCCGTCGCTCTTGCGAAGCATGGTACAACGCACCACTTCACCCAAACGAGGCACTGCAAGATTGGTAAGATAGCCACTCATGACGGCAAAGAAACTGTTCCTGCAGGAGACTTTGCAAGAAATAGCTTCGCCCAACAGCCTCCAACGCAAAGCCCTTATGTAATGCGACAACAGGGTCGCCAATCCGGAAAGAGTGAACCAAAGCCAATCCGCCCTGCCCAAGGCTTCCCACATCTCTTCTTTCTCTCTCGCCGACAACTTCTCCCAAAACCACCACACGAAAGCCAACCCCAAAAGTACGAAGAAAAGGGTTCGGGCAATATCCTTGGTTTTCGATTTTCCGTTTCTCAAATCAACTTATTGTCTTTTGGAAATATGACGGACGGACGGAACGTTTTGGCTTCCTCAAAGTCCATTGTGGCAAAGGAAACGATGATGACCAAGTCTCCGACCTGTGCAAGACGTGCGGCAGCCCCGTTGAGACAAATCTTTCCCGAGCCTCTCTCGCCCTTTATCACGTATGTATCGAAACGCTCCCCGTTGTTGATGTTATAAATATAGACTCTCTCGCCTTCAATCAAGCCTGCGGCATCCATCAAATCCTCGTCTATCGTTATGGAACCTATGTAATTGAGATCTGCCTGAGTAACAGCAACCCGGTGAATCTTCGATTTTAATACTTCTATCTGCATCAGTTTTTATCTTAAACCCATTGTTTCGGCGTGCAAAGGTATGAATATTATATCATACAGCCCGTTGTTTCCTCCGAAAAAACAGTCTGCAAACAATGAAGCGTCCTTCCAATGAAATGAAACGGCGTAAGAATTTTTTCTTTCGGCGTTTCGGTAAATTCAAACGGCGTAAGAAAATATTGAAACGCCGAAAAAGGCGGACATCTGTCCGTTGTATGTTCTGTGATACCTCATTCCTCCGGTCGGAAGTTATGCGGGTTTTTGTATCTTTGTACCTCGATAGAATGAAAGAAGGGTGTAATAAATTTATTGAAAGATGAAATCGGATGTTTTGACTTTCGAGCAGAAGCAGAGGTACTATGAGGCTTTGTGCGAGATGATTCAACCGGAGAGAGTGGCTTTGTTCGAGAAAATAATAGAGGACAGGACGGATAGGATTTGCGTTGTGTTGGAGGATATTTATCAACCTCAGAACGCTTCCGCAGTGTTGAGAACTTGCGAGTGCCTCGGGGTGCAGCAGGTGCATGTGATAGAGAACAATAACGAATACAGAATAAATCCCGACGTGGCTTTGGGGTCGAGCAAGTGGATTGACATTCACCGCCACAACAGAAAAGAGAACAATACCGCCGATTGCCTTTCTGCATTGAAGTCGAGGGGTTACAGGATTGTTGCCACGCTGCCGGCAGAGAAAGACGTTTTGCTGCCGGAGGTGAGTGTGGACGAACCGTTGGCCATTGTGTTCGGCAACGAGTTGGAAGGCCTGTCGCAAACGACCAAGGATATGGCGGACATCTGCATGAAAATCCCCATGTACGGCTTTACGGAGAGTTTCAACATATCCGTCTCGGCGGCAATCAGCATGTACACCCTGACGGAAAAGCTCCGCAACAGCGGAAACGCCATCAACCTCACACCGGAACGCCGATTGGACACCCTTATCAAGTGGGCGAAACACAGCATCCGCCGTAGCGATGCCGTGGAAAAAGAACTTCTCAAACGCCTTTTCGAGATTAGATAGAAGAAAGACAGCACTGCTCCGGTTTGGTCGGGCAATGGAATGTTATATAGGCGAAACAGAGTTCGTGAAAGCCGTAAAATCGGTCGGCAATCTTGAAAGGTTCAATCAGATAGATAAAAGACGAGGTTATAAGTACGTACAAATACTGAATACTCCCGAACAAATCGTATCAATACTCGAACGATATACAGGAGAGGCTGAACCGAATTGTGAAAAACCAAGAAATAAAAGCCTGCAAAGTTGTTCGATTGCAACGATTCGGAATAACCATTCGCCCAAACGCCGTTCCGACGGAATAAAATGCCGTTTCGATAAAATGAAACGCCGAAAGAATTTTTTCTTTCGGCGTTTGGTTTTCTTGGTATCGAAAGGCGGATAATGCGGAGCGGGTTTGCCGACGTATTATCCGCCTGTGGGGTGCGGTTTTACTTGCTGTTGTGTATGAAATTGCTTATCTGCTTTATCGCCTGCGGGGTTCTGAGGCTTTGGCAATCTGTTATGGAGCTTTCGATGCCGAGGATTTTGTTTTCCTTTACGGCTTTGAGTTTGTTGTATGGGGCAGTGGTCTTGAATGTTTCCAAGTCCTCTTGTCTCACGATGATGTATTCGGGTTGTTGTTTGAAGATTTCTTCTTTGCTTATCGACCAACCTTTTATATGTTTCGCTATGTTCTCGCCGCCTGATAGCGTTATGATGTCGTCTATGAAGGTATCGCCGCCCGAGGTGAAGTCTCCCGTATCGCCGAAGCCCGCCACATAATATACTGTAGGCTTTCTGCCGGAAGGTATGGAGGAGGTGATGCTTGCTATTTCCTTTTTCATGTTGTCGATCAGGCTGTCGGCAAGTTTTTCCTTGCGGAATACTTTACCGAGAAAAGCTACCGTCTCATAGACATCGGCAACCTTTTTCCTCTCCGGCAAGCACACGACACACAAACCCGAGGAGGTCATCTTCTCCACCATTTGTTTGGCAATCATGGAGGCAGTGAATACGACATCCGGCTTTTTTGCCATAATCATCTCTATGTTGGCATCGCTTATGCCGCCTACCGATGGTATTTTCTTTGCTTCTTCGGGATAGAGGCAGTAGTTCGTTCTGCCTGCCAAGCGGTCTCCGACCTGCAAATCGAAAAGCAATTCGGTTATTCCGGGCGATAGAGATACCACTCTTCGAGGGTCGGTCTTCACGGCGACCTCTCTGCCGTAATAATCCTTGAAAGAGATTGTCTCCTCCCCTACTCCACTCTTCGCCGCCTTGTTTCCGCAAGCAAAGAAAAGGAATAAAATCGCCGAAAGGCAAATTCCTATTGTTATTCTTCCGATATTCATCGTTCAAAAGTGTTTTTTCGTGTTTTCAGTTACTTTCATTCTATCCTCTTCAAAAGGAAAAAGGTACGGATAAAGCCTTTCCGAAATGTTTTGTCTTTATCCGTACCGTGTATTTTTCCTTTCAAAAAGGTTTATTTCACGAACAATTTCCTGCTGCTTTGCATTCCGTCTTTCTCAACGGTCAATACATATACTCCGCTTGGCAAAGAAAGGTTCAATTCGCAACTGCCCTCGACCATTGTTGCAAATACCTGTCTCGATTGCATGTCGAAGATTTTTATTGCAGAAGTTCCGTTCTCCAATTCCACGTGTACGTTACCTGCCGTAGGGTTAGGATAAAGTCGGAAAGAGAATGTTTGTGCATCGATGAGGGATTGAACCGTCAAAGTGCGGAATGTAAGTTCTTCTCCGTAAACAGTGTTGCCGCCATCGTTCGTTGCGAATGCACGGAAAATGTATTCGGTATCCGGAGTAAGCCCGTCGATGGTTACGGCGTAAATATCGCTTCCGTCAGTCGATGTTACGGAAGTCCACGTTTGCTCATCTGCCGTTTTGTATTCAAATCCTCTTGCCGTAACTGTTTCCGTGCCGGCAAACAAGTCGCCGTTCAAGGTTGCCGTTTCCTCTGTTACCTCTGTGGCTGCAAGGGTTATCAAATCCATAGGCAAAACAAACGGTGCGTTATCGTTCTTATATGTAAATCCATCGACACAGAAGTATGATGAAGCATTAAGATAGCCGTAACTCAAGTTGTTTGATGCAAGTGTAAAAACTATTTTATTGCATTCGCCAAGCGATAGCAAATCCATATACACCCACTCCTTGACAAGATTTGCCGTTGTGTCATAAGAAGTACGGAAATCCGCAAGATATATCGTAGTCGAACCTGTGGTGTTGCCTGCTGCATCATAAGCTGTGGCTGTTATGGTTTCCCAATCTCCGGCATGGAAGTTATTCTTATAGTCGTTGTACATTGCCGTACTTGGAGCCACATAGATTCCTTGTGGGAAGAAAGTAGAATTATCTGCTTTGCGTATCACGTTATGAAGAGGTGTTTCGCCATAGTCCGAATAATAGCCCACCATATAGTTGGAGCCTGCACCCTCCAAGGCTTGCAAACTTGCGGAAGAATAGTAGCCGGCAGCTGTGGTATGATTTGACGGTCCGAAGCCGCAAGCAAAGCTACCGCCATACAATCCTACTGCCTCGTAAGCTATCTCACCATCGATATAATCCTTATAGTAATTGCCATCTCCGCCCAAAGTACCATTCGTTGCACTTATCAAGTCATGACTGTCGGCAGCCAAGACTATACTCTCGCAAGATGAAGAAACATAAGGCACGCCGCCATTCATCACAGCCACTCCCGTAAGGTCGAAACCTGCGGAATAAGAGCCGGCACAAGGAGAGTCGTAAATCACATTGCCTTGTGCGTCCGTATCGACGCCTTCCGTTACGTCTATCAACCTGACAAAACGAATGTTCATCTTATCGAGATTTGCATCATCGGGCAATTCGGAAAGGTCGAAAGGTGTACCGTAGCCGACTTCGTACTTTCCTGCAAGATTGTTATAGTGTTGTGCCATCACATCCGAGCTGCCTGTGCTTAGCGATGTGGCAGGGAAACGGAAGAAATGCTCTCCGTCGCTACTCACTTCTACAAAGGCAAGCTCCAAAAAGTTTGGTCCGAAAGGGTTTTCAAAGACTGCGAAATCATAACCCCTTCCGTTGACTATCGGACGGTCGAATGTAACCAAGGCTTCACCGCCGAATCCCAAGGAAATGGCAGTAGTTGTTGTGCTGTCCGGCACACCCTGTGCCATGTCGGGAGTTCCATAACTCACTCTTGTTGTTCCGTTCGGAGCGGTGAAGCCTCGCTTGACCTGAACACCATAAGCCCATGAAACAATCCTTGAATCCGAAATTGCAACCGCCTTGCAACCCTCCGTTCCGACAGGTCCGTCGAACTGTGCAAAGGTGAACGCTGCCTGCAACAGCATTCCCAAAAACAAAAATACTCTTTTCATCGTTCTATTGTTTAATTATTACTATTCAAACACCTGAGAACCCGAACGGAAAGAAAGATGAACGACAAGACCGCAAAATCCGAAACAACAATTCCGGCAATGACGCTTCAAGCTCTTTCCTCGAAAGCTCTCAACAAGCAATGCAACACGGCAGGTCTTCTGACTCGTTCCGGTCACCGAAGCCTTCCCATCGACTTTAACCGACAGTGGCAAAGGATATTCGATAACCTTTCTTGCGGAACTCACAGCAGCGGGACTGTTCGGGACTTACACCCGATTCCCTTTTAATCTCTGCAAAGAGAGAACCGTTTGCGGCTGCAAAGATAGTGCTTTTCACGAAATAAACAAGATACCCGACAATTCTTTCGTCCTTTCGCAAAATCAAAACGGCGAAAGGAAAAATCAAAACGGCGATTGATTCCGTGATATTTCATATTTCTATTTCAAGTGTTTGTTTTGACAAACTTCATATTTTATTTCGTACCTTTGCTTTCGTATAAGAAGTGTTGCTTTTGGTCGTTTGCAACGCCAAGGTGTTCATTCCTTACTTTCGACAAAAAAAATAAAATCATTGCAACTAACATGACAGATATTGAACTTAAAGACTTAGAAGGCAATCTTTGGCATTCCGCCGACATGTTGCGTGCCGGTGCCCACTTGGCTGCCAACAAATATGGTCAACCTATCCTCGGACTTATTTTCCTCCGCTATGCCGACGTACTCTTCAAGCAGCACAAGGCAGAAATAGACGAGGAATACAACAAGCACCAAGGTACTCGCATGGAGCGAGAATATAAGGACATCGCCGTGGAGAAGTGCGGTTTTTTCCTGCCCGAATGTGCTTACTTCGATTATATCAACGATGCACCCGACGATGCCAACAAGGCTATCCTCGTCAAGAATGCGATGGAGACAATAGAGCGAGAGAACCCTCGTATGGCTGACGTACTTCCAAAGGAGGTGTATGGTCAGTTGGTGCCAGAGGAAGAGCCTGAACTTTTGAGCCGCATTGTGCGTGTCTTCAAGGACATTCCCGAAAACATCAGCATTGACATTTTCGGTCAGATTTATGAATACTTCCTCGGCAACTTCGCCTTGGCAGAGGGACAGGGTGGCGGTGCCTTCTATACTCCTGCCACCGTTGTGCAATACATGGTAGAGGTACTTCGCCCAGTCACTGGCGACAAGAAGTTTCTCGACCCTGCTTGTGGTTCGGGTGGTATGTTTGTGCAAGCGGCTCGATACATGCACCACCACAATGCCACCAACCAAGACATGATGAGCTTCCGTTGCTATGGTGTGGAGAAAGAACCAGACACCGTGAAATTGGCGAAGATGAACTTGCTACTCAACAATGTGCGTGGCGAGATTACGGAGGCAAACTCCTTCTATAGCGACCCTTACAATGCCTTCGGACAGTTCGACTATGTGATGGCGAATCCTCCTTTCAATGTCGATGAAGTGGTGTTCGACAAGGTGGCGGACGATGCCCGATTCAATACCTACGGCGTGCCTCGCAACAAGACAAAATCAACGAAAAAGGCAAGCGACAAGAAGGAGACCGTGCCTAATGCCAACTATCTCTGGATAGGTTACTTTGCCACGGCTCTGAATGAGACAGGTAAGGCAGCCCTCGTCATGGCAAACTCTGCGAGCGATGCAGGCGGAAGCGAGTTGGAGATTCGCAAGAAGATGATACAGGACGGCATCATCAGCCAAATGGTTACCCTGCCGAGCAATATGTTCTCTACCGTAACGCTTCCTGCCACCCTTTGGTTCTTCAACAAGCAGCGTTCCCGCAAGGACGAAATCCTCTTCATCGATGCCCGTAACATCTTTACGCAAGTGGATAGGGCTCACCGTAAGTTCAGCGATGAGCAAATCAAAAACCTTGGCATCATCACTCGTCTTTATGAGGGTGATGGCGAAGCTTTTTGGCAATTAGTCGATGAGTATAAGGCTGAGGGCAAGCAGGCGGAAGCGGATTGGTTGCTCGAACGATGGCCCGAAGGGAAATATCGTGATGTCATCGGGCTTTGCAAGGTGGCGAAGATAGAGGGCGAAGACGGCATTGAGGATAACGATTGGAGCCTTAATGCAGGTCGCTATGTAGGTGTTGTCATCGAGGACGACGGCATGACCGAAGAGGAATTTCGCCGTGAAATGCTCTCGCTCCATGCCGAATTTTCGCAACTCGGTGCCGAAGCAGAAATCCTGCAAAAAGAGATAGCGAAGAATATGAACGAACTGTTTGGGGAGGAATGACATAATGACTGCTACTGATATTAAAGACCTTCTCTCGAAAGGCGAACATATAACCACAGAATGCAAGAAAGCACAGGGAGGAATTCCTAAAAGTATTTGGGAGACTTACTCTGCCTTTGCCAATACCGATGGAGGCATTATACTGCTTGGCATCGATGAAGTCAAGGTTAACAATGGTGTACAATACGAAATCACCGGTGTTTCCGATGCCGATAAGTTGGTAAAAGAGTTCTGGAGTACCATCAACAGCACCAAGGTCAGTGTCAACGTATTGATGAACGATGATGTGGAGCTTGTAAAGGTTGATGACAAAGATGTCATTGTAATCCATGTACCACGAGCCGCCTATAATTTCCGTCCTGTTTATATCAACGACAACCCTGCCAAAGGCACTTACAGAAGAAACCATGAGGGGGATTATCATTGCACGGATTCCGAATGGAGAGCCATGGTGAGAGACGCCAGCGATGATGGTAACGATGGGCATATCGTGGAATACTATACGATGGATGATATAGACTCGGACACTTTGCATCGTTATCGCACAGCCTTTATGCTCAGAAACATGGGGCATATATGGGAAGATGCCGACGACAAGACATTTCTCCTGAACATGGGAGGATATGCTGTCGATCGCAGAACCCGAAAGGAAGGTCTTACGGTCGCAGGTCTGCTCATGTTCGGCAAAGGACTTCCCATTCGTGATGTCTTTGACAATTTTCGCATGGATTATATAGACTTCACCAACTGTATGGAAGGTGAGAGATATAGCGACCGTCTGACTTATGACGGACGATGGGAAAACAACCTGTACAACTTTATGAGAATTGTTCTTCCCAAACTGACCTTTGGCTTGAAAGTTCCGTTTAAGTTAAACGGTATGGTTCGTGAAGACGATACCCCTGTGCATAAGGCTATAAGGGAAGCTTTTACCAACAGCATCATACATGCCGACATGATGACGACAGGAGTTCTTCGCATAGAGAAGCGAGAAGACGGGTTCTTCTTCTCCAACCCCGGCATCTTGCGAATTTCCGTGTCTTCCATCTATGAGGGCATGCATACCAAGGCAAGAAATCCGAGAATACAACAGATGTTTCGTATGATTGGTTACGGTGAGAACATAGGCTCCGGCTTTCCAAGTATCCTGAAAACTTGGAAAGAGGAACATTGGGCTGAACCTGAACTGACGGAAAGACAGGACTTGAATGAGGTGGAGTTGATGTTAAAGGTCGATAAGGAGTTTTTACGGGACGCATCGTCCGATAAGACGAAATCATCCTTTATTTCGTCCGATAAATCGTCCGATAAAGCAGAATCATCCTTTATTTCGTCCGATAAATCGTCCGATAAAGCAGAATCGTCCTTTATTTCGTCCGATAAATTATCCGCTAAGCAACAACTTATTTTGGATTATATAAAGGAGCATCCTAAGGCAACACAGCAAGAATTAGCAGATAATATTGAAGGTTTGTCTTTTGCAAGTGCTAAATATCAGGTAAACTTACTGCGTAAAGAAGGATTACTAAAAAGAATAGGCAGCAATAAGACCGGGTATTTGATAGTCTGCAATAAAACTAACGAGCAACAAAAAAAGATAGCGAAGAATATGAACGAACTGTTTGGGGAGGAATAAGGTATGGGAACTGTATTATATAAGGATGGCGGCAGCCTTTTGAAAGATGTTCAAGGTATCATAGAGCAGGCACGACAAGAGGCTTATCGTTCGGTGAATATAGCCATGCTGCAACGCAATTGGTTGCTTGGCAGGCGTATCAGCGAGGAAATACTGAGGGGTGAAAATCGTGCGGAGTATGGCAACGAGGTGATAAAGAAATTGTCCGAAGAGCTTACCGATATATATGGCAAGGGCTTCAACAAGAATAACTTGTACGCATTTGTGCAATTTTATAAGATTTTCCCGACACTGTCAGGAAAATCCGAATTGCTGTCTTGGTCGCATTATATGTTGCTGCTTTCCGTTCCTGAGGATACTGCCCGTAATTGGTATGCTCATGAGGCTTACGCCGAGACATGGAGCGTGCGGACGCTTCGCCGCAATATAGCTTCGCAGTATTATTATCGTCTTTTGCAGTCGCAAAACAAATCTGTGGTGGAGAATGAGATGAAGAGTATCACAGCTCCTATGCAGAATGATAAGTCGGAGTTTATCAAAAATCCTGTCGTGGCAGAGTTCTTGGGGCTTGCTCCTAATACGGATTTCTCGGAGTCGCAGTTGGAGGGCTGTATCATCAGCCATCTGCAGAAGTTCATCATGGAGTTGGGCAAAGGTTATGCTTTTGTGGCACGTCAGCAGCATATCCACACCGACATGGGTGATTTTTATATCGACCTTGTGTTTTACAACTATATACTGAAATGCTTTCTGCTCGTTGAATTGAAGACCTCGCAGATAAGTCATCAGGATGTGGGGCAGATGGATATGTATGTGCGTATGTACGATGAACTGAAACGCACGGAAGGCGACAATCCTACCATTGGTTTGATATTGTGCTCGCAGACGAGTGCGGATATGGCTCGCTATTCCATTTTGAAGGAAAACAAGCAGTTGTTCCAAGCAAAATATCTCACCTATCTTCCTACCAAGGAGGAATTGCGTAAGGAAATAGAACGGCAAAAGGAAATATTCTTGGAGCAACAAAAGGAAAAGAATATGAACGAACTGTTTGAGGAGGATTAGAAGTATGGAATGGAAAAGAGTAAGATTAGGTGATAGTGTTCTGTGCAACCCAACAGTAAAACTTACGAAAGGTGAACTTTATCCTGTAATTGACATTGACAAAATAACAGTAGGGCGAAAGTTTGTTTCAAATAAGTCATTTCTCGCTTATACAGGACAAAGTGGCTGCAAGTTCGAAAATGGAGATACGTTGATGGCAAGAATTACACCATGCTTGGAAAATGGGAAAATAGCTGTCGCAAAGGTTAATGGTAAAGGGATTGGTTCTACAGAATTGTTCGTGTTTCGTGAAAAGGAGAATATAACCTATAAACAATTTGTTTATTATTTGCTTAAACAACAATACATACGTAATCTTGCAGCTAATAGTATGACAGGAGCAAGTGGCAGGCAACGTGCAGATTTGAAGTTCATTAAAAGAATAAAATTAGATTTGCCGCCATTGCCTGTTCAGCACCGCATAGCTTCTATCCTATCCGCTTACGATAATCTGATAGAGAACAATACCAAGCGTATTCGTCTTTTGGAGAAAATGGCAGAGAACCTATATAAAGAATGGTTCGTCCGCTTCCGCTTCCCCGGATATGAAAAGGCGGAAATGGAAAACGGACTGCCAAAAGGATGGAAGATATCTAGAATTAAAGATTTTGGAAGAATTGAAACTGGTAAAACTCCATCAACAAAGAAATCTGAATACTATGGTGGTAAAATACTTTTCGTTAAGACCCCTGACATGCATGAGGGATTTTTTGTTAGCAGTACAGAAGAAACGTTATCTGATTTAGGCAGCGAAAGTCAAGAAAAAAAGTTACTTCCACCTTATTCTATAATGGTCTCTTGTATTGGGACAGGAGGTGTTGTCGCAATAAATGCAAAGCCTGCACATACTAATCAGCAAATAAATTCTATAATACTTTCAGATGCAAGTGATTTGGAATGGATATTCATGGTCTGTAAAGGTTTAAAAACAACAATAGAACTATTTGGAGCAACAGGAGCAACAATGACAAATTTAAGCAAGGGAAAGTTTGAAAAATTGAAAGTTATAGAGCCTCCCAATTGTGTACGTTATGATTTTCATAATAAAACACGCTCTACCTTTAAGCTAATACAGGAGTTATCTAAGCAGAACACTCTCCTCGCTCGCCGGCGGGATCTTCTTCTTCCTCGCCTTATGTCGGGCAAATTGGAAGTAAAACCATAAAGAATAAAGATATGAGCAATTACAATATACCTGAATTACCCCTTGGCTATGAGCTTGAAACAAAGGCTGTACTGAAACAAGTCAACCTTGCCGGCAGGAAGTTGGCAGAATTGAAGGGTGTGGCTCGAATATGGGTAGAAAATCGGCTTTTATGGGACATATCGGCTCGAATATGGGTAGAAAATCGACTTTTAGGGGACATATCGACTCGAATATGAGTAGAAAATCGACTTTTAGGGGACATATCGACTCGAATATCGACAAGCTGTTGCTGCAAATGAAAGAGGGAAAAGATAAGGAAAAGATGCTTTGCACGCTTTCGGGCAAGAACGAATATCGGGCAAATTGGAAGTAAAACCATAAAATCATAAGAACTTATGACAGCAAAGGAATTGCATGAGATATTAAGGATTGATGAAAGTTACCGCATAGAACGTACTGTATCTACGAGCAATATGGATAAGTTTCAGGAGGCAATATGTGCCTTTGCCAATGATTTGCCGGGCAAAAGACAAAAGGGGTATTTGCTGATTGGAGTAAATGACGACGGTACGCCATCAGGCTTGAGGGTAGATGATAGGCTTATAAAGAAAATCAGCGGGATACGTTCCGATGGAAATATATTGCCACTTCCTGTAATGAATACGGAGAAAGTTGTAACGGAGGAAGGCGATGTGTTGGTGGTTGAGGTTACTCCATCATTTGATACTCCTGTACGCTATCGCGGACGAACTTTTGTACGCATAGGTCCCAGAAGGGATATTGCGACCATACAAGAAGAACGCATTCTCACAGAGAGATGTGCGGCGGCATTGCCAACATTTGACACTCGTCCATGTCGAGGGGCAACTCTCCACGATATAGATGTCGATTGCATCATGAAAGAATATCTGCCGTTGGCAGTTGACAGGCAGGTGTTGAAGCATGACAACAGAAGTATTGAAGAGCAACTTGCATCATTACATCTTTACAACATGCAATGGGATTGTCCTACTTATGCGGCAATAATCATGTTTGGTAAACGTACGAACTACTTCTTGCAGGGAGCGTATGTACAATATGTAAGATTTGCCGGAGAGGACAATGGAGGGAACATATTAAACGAACGCCGCTTTGATGGTTGCCTGTATAAGATGCTTCCTCGGTTGGAAAATTTCATAGATGATGCTATTGTAACCAGTCGCCCTGTATCTGTCAGTACTTTGCGGGAAAAAGAGGTGAAGAATTACCCGAGCAAGGCTCTTCGTGAACTGATAATGAATGCAGTGATGCATCGCGACTATCAGTCGAATACTCCTACGAGAATTTATCAGTATGATAGTCGCATAGAAGTGATGAACCCCGGTGGGCTTTATGGCAATGCCAGACCGGAAAATTTCCCGTTTGTAAACGATTACCGGAACAATACGCTTGCCGGAATTATGAAAACTTTCAACTATGTCAATATGTTTAACCATGGCATACAGGAAGTAAGACGTCTTCTCGCTGAGAATGGCAATAAGGAGGCTGAGTTTGAAATAAATCTTCTGACTGTATTCCTCGTAAAAATTCATGATGCTAACGTGGTAATGGCTGATAGTATCAGAAATGAATTGTTCAATAAGATTGATGCAACCATCATGCAACCATCATGCAACCATCATGCAACCATCATGCAACCATCTGCCAATGAAGCGGCAGAAACTTTATCGAATAAAATCAAGTCATTGATTATAAGTATAGATATATTCGTTCTTAGTAGAAAAGAATTGTTTGAAAAGTTGAATTATGGCAATGGAAAGTCGCTTCATGCAAGCAATCATGCAACTGTCAGTCGACAGTATTTTTCAAAAGCTTATTTGCAGCCGGCAATACGAGCCGGTCTTGTTGCTTTATTATATCCGGAAACACCCAAAAGTAAGAAGCAGAAGTATTATCTTACCGAGAAAGGAATATTTGTATTAAAACAGTTGAAGTAATATGAGATCATTTATCAGTGAGGACGATATAGAACAGGCGATATGCAACCGGCTTTCCCAAGCCGAATATGGTTGGAAGCGAATAGAGTGTGACGCACGAGGGGAGGCTCAGGACGAGGTCTTATCCACGGGGCGTGCCAATCCATCGGAGTGTATTCTGCCCGATGTGTTCCTCGCTGCATTGAAGCGACTGAACCCACAGGTGGACGAGGATGTGCTGAAAAGTATCTTGCAAGATTTCCGCAAGGACTATACAGCTACGGATATGGTGGATACCAACTATAAGTTCTACAATCAGATACGCAATGGCATCAAAAAGCCTGTTCGCAAGAACGGCAAAGAAGACTTTGCCATCGTGCGACTCATCGACTTCGACCATCCCGAAAGGAACGACTTTCATTGCGTCAACCAGATGTGGATCAAGGGACATTATCGCTATCGCCGTCACGATGTATTGCTCTTCGTCAACGGTCTGCCTGTGGTCTTCATCGAACTCAAAAATTCTACTGTCAAGGTAGAGGAAGCCTACAACAAGAACCTGACGAGCTATCGCAAGGACATCCCGAACATCTTTGCGATGAACCAAATCTGCGTGTTGAGCAATGGCTTGCAAACCAAGATAGGTGCATGGAACAGCAAGTATGAATTTTTCTTCGAATGGCTTCGTGTGGATGATGAGAAAGAGAAACCAGACCGTGTTCAAATAGAAAGCCATGGACTGAGCGTCACCAATCTGATAGACGGTCTCTTCCGCAAGGAACGCCTCTTGGACTATATCGAGAATTTCATCTTCTTCGATAATAAAAGAATCAAAATCATCGCAAAGAACCACCAATATCTCGGTGTCAACAATCTGATGGAAAGCGTAAAGAATCGAGAGAAGTTGAATGGTAAGCTCGGTGTGTTCTGGCATACGCAAGGTTCGGGCAAGAGTTATTCGATGGTGATGTTCGTGAGAAAGGTACGTCGCAAGTTGCATGGCAACTTCACTTTCCTCGTCATTACCGACCGTGAAGATCTCGACACGCAGATACACAAGACCTTCGTTCGCACAGAAGTCATCGGCGAGAAAGAAGAATGCCAGCCGAAAAACTCCACGCAGCTTCGAGACTTCCTACGGAGCAACAAGCCGATGGTGTTCACCTTGATACATAAGTTCCAGTACGACAAAACCAAGAAATATCCTCTCTTGTCTGACCGCAACAACATCTTTGTCTTGGTGGATGAAGCGCACCGCACCCAATACAAGCAACTCGCCGAGAATATGCACACGGGATTACCGAACGCAAACTACATCGCCTTCACCGGTACGCCGCTCTTGGGCAGCAAGCGGCTCACCAACCAATGGTTTGGCGATTACGTATCGGAATACAACTTCGCCCAAGCCATCGAGGACGGCAGTACCGTACCTTTATTTTATAGCCGAAGAGTGCCTGAGGTGGGCTTGACCAATGATTGGCTCGACACCGACATCGACCAGATATGCGAGGACGAGAACTTGAACGACCGAGAGAAGGAACTCTTGGAGAACTCATCGTCTCGCATCTTGGAGGTCATCAAGCGAGAGGAACGTCTCGACCGCATCGCTCGCGACATCGCCCACCATTTCCCACGCCGTGGATTCTTGGGCAAGGGCATGGTGGTGAGCGTGGACAAATACACAGTCGTCAGAATGTACGACAAGGTTAAGCACTATCTGCCGGAGGAGGAGAAAAAACTTGTAGAGGAACGCAACCATGCTAAGACTGAAGAGGAAAGAGCGGAGAAGAACCGCCAACTTGAATTTTTGAGCAAAATGGAGATGGCAGTGGTCATCAGCAAGGAGGACGGCGAAGAAGAAAAATTTGCTGCCCAAGGTCTTGACATTACACCGCATCGCAGGAAGATGGAGAGCATTTCGGCAAATGGGAAAGACATTGAGGACAGATTCAAAGACAAGAATGACCCATTGTCTTTAGTCTTCGTCTGTGGCATGTGGCTGACAGGCTTTGACGTGCCGTCGCTCTCCACGCTCTATCTTGACAAGCCGATGAAGGGACATACCTTAATGCAAGCCATAGCCCGAGCCAACAGGGTTTATCCGGGGAAAAGCTGCGGTATCATTGTCGATTATGTCAATGTGTTCAAATATATGCAGAAAGCTCTTTCCGAGTATGCTTCGACGGGAGAAGGCAACGAGTATCCTGTCAAAGACATCGAACAGTTGATAGCCAACATCGACAAAACCATCATCGAGTGTAGTGTGTTCTTGCAATCGCTCGGCATCAAGTTGGGAGAAATCATCGCCGAGAGCAACACCCTCGACCAACTCGAAATGCTCCGCAAGGCATACAATCGTATCTTGGAAAAGGATGAGTGGAAAGACCGTTTCAAGGTACTGACCAATCTCCTGATGAATCTCTACGATGCAGCAAAGCCTGAGATATTCGAGCGAGCTTGGCACAATGAGAAGTTTTCGCCATTGGCATACTTGAATGGTTTATTCTGCAATCAGATAGATGACGAGAAATTACGCAGGGCAAAGCAACGTATGGCAGAGACACTCGACAGAAGTGTTTCGGCCGGCGTTTCGGAACAGCAAGCCGCTTACGGAATTCATCAAGGGAAAGTAATTGACCTGAGCAAGATAGATGTGGAGTCTCTTCGCAAGGAAATCGATACCACTCCTTACAAAGCTTTGGAGGTGGCAGACCTGCGTAGCTTCATCGAGCGAACCTTGGTTCAGATGATTAACAAGAACACTACCCGGGTGAAGTTCTCGGAACGATACAAGAACATTATCGATAAGTATAATGCCGGTGGCAGTGAGAATGAAAATTATTACGAAAAGCTCCTTCAGCTCATTGAGGACATGAAGCAGGAGCAATCTCGCTCCACCGACCTTGGATTGACAGAAGAAGAGTTGGAAATCTTCGACTTGCTCCGTTCGGGCAAGAAGTTGACCAAAGCAGAGGAGCAAGAAGTGATTCTTGCCTCGAAGAATCTCTATCAGAAACTATTGGAGGAGAAAGACCGGGTGATGGTGGTGGATTGGTACAAGGACGAGCAACCACGTCATCAGGTATTTGCCTTGATTCAGACTTCGCTCAATGATGATTTGCCTGAGAGTTATGACCGAGTAACATTCAATGACAAGACCCGCTTGCTGTTCAATCATTTTGTCGATATGGCAGTACAAGGGTATGGTTGGGTGTAATCTTTCTCCTTGCAAAGAAAGAAAAAATCTTGCTTTGTGCAAAAAAACGCTTACATATAGAAATAATTCGTACATCTGCCGGCAAAAGGTTGGAACGAACATGGAAATAAGTCTTTACGCCTCCGAAAGGATTTGGCAAATCGAGAAAAACAATTTGAGCAAATGCAGGGTTGTCGCAGTTTTCCGCATGCTCCGGCAACCCATATCGAAGATAATGCGGAACAATCGAGTGTAACAAGAAAATAATTCAAAGAAAATAGAAGAATGAAAAGCAAAAGTAAATATGCAATCCTTTACGTTACGGGATTGATTCTTGCAGGCTTGACGTTGTTTTGTTCCTGCAATGACAAAGATGAGAGTGATGAAGGAACTTTCACTCGTTCACAATGCTACTATTATTCTAATGGCAATAAGATAAACCTGATGGAGATTGTCTCAAAACAATTCGTTATGCTGAAATATGGAGCGGATACGGCAGAGGTCAGAGACAAACTGCAAACATTGGGCTGCAAAGTCGGCGATTTCAAGAACATATCTTCGGAAGCAACGACCATTGTTTATTGGTGCGGACTCGACAAAATGTGAAACAACCCTCAACTTTGCACAATATGGAAGAAATAATCTATCATGCTCCTTTCGTGAAGACGAACGAAGGCGACACGATGGGGATTACACAACTCTTTCTTGTCAAATTAAAAACCGAATCGGATATACACCTATTGCAACAAGTGGCAGAAGCAACCAATGTTACCATAATAGGAAATGACGACTATCAAACGTTGTGGTATTTTTTGGTATGCACGAAAGCATCAAAAGGCAACGCCCTGCAAATGGCTGCTTATTTCTATGAAACAAAGTACTTCGCCTCCGCACAACCGGAGTTCTTGCATAACTTCTTCCTTTGTCAATCCTAAATAATTGCTGTCCGATAACCCTTTTTCTATTTCTAAAAGAGTTATCGGACAGCAATATTGCATAATGACTTTCTCGGTATTACTATCTACCGAAAACCTTACTTAGAAGTGATAACCTACCGTCAAAGTGAGCATTGAAGTCGATAGTTTTTTCCATGTAAAAACTTCTCTATCATTATTATAATAGTTATCGCCACTAATATAATCATTAACACTTATAGTCTCCTCTACTTTACCTTTTACTTTGGCAGAACCAAGGTTATACCAATGTAAACCTATGCTCACTCTGTTAAATAGTATTCCAACTCCAAGTTGGTATGCAAAAGAAGTGGCATTATCATACTCATAAACTCCTTCAGCATGCCTTTCATAAGCAGTATAACCATAATTTCCTTCGTAGTTATAATCATTAACTTTTTCTTGGATTTCAAGCATAAACTTAGTTGCTATGCGTACATTAAGTCCGACTCCGAACTCTCCATACAACTTGACCCTATCGGTCAAACCGAAAGAGCAGTTCAATCCTGCCATCAACGGAATGTTCAGGTAATTTGGCAAAGTTGTATTTATATCTATCCGGTCTGCCATTGTTGCTGACTTTTGAGCCTCTACTATTTCATCTATATGCTCCTTTGCATCTGCACACAAAGGATTATACATCAATTCCGCACCTACCAAGAAGCGAAGGCCATCAATTTTAGGAATGGGTAATTGGTATTTGAAACCAAGTCCGAAACCTGTTCCTGCCGCACCGGTTTTGGACTGTTCGTGAAACAAGACTCCAATTCTTTTGACAGAACCATCTTTAACATCATCAAACTCTCCGAACTTTCCGTTTGGGAATACGCCGCTAAGGTGCAGCGAAAAACCATCTTTTTGGGCAAATGTTTTGCCTCCTGAAATCAATAATGTGGCTAAAATAAGCCATGTAACAATTTTCTTCATCTTTTTGAATTTGTTTTTTGCCCAAGTCCCAAAGGCGATGTATATCTTGCAGGCAAACGCCCGCTTTGTTTACCTTGGCGTACGGACACAAAAAAACGTGGGACTTTTTCCTTCTTATCGTAACTTGAGGTCTTCGACTACCTTACATACCAAATAAGAAAAGCCCACGAAAAAACTCGTGAGCGTTTCAAACTTACTCTTATAGGTATGTAATTGAAATTGTCGAAGTTTCAAGTTACCAAAGTATAAGTAAAAACGCTTTATTGTATCATTTAACTCGTACTATCTCTGTTCTATTCTTTCTTTTTTATCCTCCTTTCTGTGAAGTCTTTTCTTCGCAATGCAAAGATATGAATTTTCCTACACTCAAAACATACAATCAAGAATATGAAAACCGACTCCGGAATGTGGCAAAAGCAGGAAACCTGACAAATCAGTCCAATAACTGTTCTATAACATTGGAATCATTTTGAAAGAACATTATGTAATAAATCGGCATGTACGTAATTTCGTTTTCGGTATAAACCCTTTGTTCATTGGATAAGACATAGGCTCTTTTGATGTTATAGTCCTTATTAGACAGAAATTTATCCAAAGCACTGTGAGTGTTATAATCTTTTCCGGACTTAACCTCTATCGGAATGTTCGTCAGGTTGTCTGCATCGTCAATAAGATAATCAACCTCACCATTTTTCTTGTTGTCATAGTAATATAAGTCATAACCGTGAGCTTTCAATTCTTGTGCAACAACAGTCTCATAAATCGAACCGAGGTTTATGCTCTTGATATCAGACATTATTGCAGTAATATTGTTACGATAGAATATACCGGACAGGATACCTACATCGTTCATGTATAGTTTCAATAAATTCTTTCCGCTGTTTTCTATCAAAGGATATGTTGGCGTACTTATGGCTTTCACATCTATGGCAATGCCGGCTGAAATGAGGTAATCGAATTCATCTGAATAATCCTCTGATCTTTTCCAACTTTTATTCTCTATGTCCTTAATCACAACTCTTTTCTTCTTATTCTCGAGATTAGATGGTATCATATTGAAGATACGTCGTATTTTCAACTTTTTGTTATGTTCTGTTTCATACTTGGAAGCATCTATGCCATATAATTCATGAGCCTCTCGCTGAATAGAGCGAAACGCAACAATATTACGACTTTCCACAAATGTCTCGACAGCTTTGGGAAGACCGCCTACCAATAAATATTTCTTGAAGAAATCCATCATTTTGCCATGCATTGTATCCGATAATGCCAACCGTTTGTTGAAACTCTCCCTCATTGTCTCAACAGCAAGCTCTCCAACACCGTTGGCATACAGAAATTCCTCAAAGTCCATAGGAAACATGTGTTCGATATCCAAACTTCCAATAGGCACGGACTGTGTATTTTTAAGTGTTACACCGAGCAAAGAACCACTTGCAATATACGTAAACCTGTTGTCCTTCATCAAAAACTTCACAAGAGTAAAAAGATGGTCGTATGCCTGTATTTCGTCAATGAATACAAGAGTGCTCGTTTTATTCTTCATCTTCTCGCCGGCAACAACGCTCAATGCAATATAGAAATCATTTATCGTCTTTGCCGCTGCAAAAACCCTGTCTCCCAATTTATCTTCCTCCATATTGATTTCAATATAATTGGAGAACATTTTCTGTCCGACCAAACGAATGATATATGATTTTCCTATTTGTCTGGCACCATCAATAAGTAACATCCTGTCGGAATCAGATGCCAAATACTCCTCAATCCGTTTTGCAATCTTTCTATATAGCATAAGTCATTATATTTCTTGATGCAAAGATAATACTTTTTTCTACTCGAGGTGCGTTTTCCTACAAAACAGGATACCAAAAAGGTGCGTTTTCCTATGAATTTAGAGGCTGAAAAGGTGCGTTTTCCATTTTCAAAAGCACTAATACATAATTGGTACAATATTCTCTGGAATAATTCCGTTTTAGAGAAAAGTAATGAATGAAAAGCAGAAATTATTCCGAACTATTCGCCGTATATTGCAATTTGGTTGCATTGGTCTTATTGTATTGTACGTTATAGTTGCTATTGCATTTTATATTTATATGCCTCATTAAACCCATTGGCGAAATCCACGTTAACAGCGTTTCGTGTATTATTTGTGTCCACCGGACACCTTTACATTATTTATTTCTTTTTTCCTCTTGCTTACAATGTTTTCCTAATCGAAAAGCAAGAAAGTAAAATCGATAAGTCAGTGGGATTTTCTCTGTGTTTTTAGGTGATTTCAGACCGAAATGACATCTTTCGAGAAACGAAATAAAGCTTCATGGACAAAAAATGCCGTTTTTTCTGAAGAAAACGAAGTCTTTTGACTCAAAAAACGAAGTCTTAGCACCACAAACTCTTCGTTTTTTCGGAAAAAGACGCCGTTTTTCGACCATAAAAACGCCGTCTTTTTCCGGTCGTTCTTCGATACATTTACAAACACCTGAAATACAATTTATTGCCAAACTCTCAAATACTCGAAAAAATTTCAGAGCCATGGCTCTTGTCGGATTTTTCGCAAGCCACGAAGTTAAAGACTTTGAAAATCGTTAAACCGAAGCAGTTGCATAGAGATTGAAATGATAAAGAATGTAAAGTGGGTAAAGGTGATGAATGGAGAGTGGTTTGCGAATACGGATTAAAAGGAAACTATTCACATTCTTTACTATTTTTATTTAGCTCATCACACCTCTGTGTTACAGCATGGGAATTTATTTGTACTTTTGTAGCAGAATTATGCTTGAACGCAATGACAATTAAGAGGCTTCGATATACTATTTCGTTCGGGAAGCATGGAGGTCTCAGCCGTCGTGTATCGACATTGCAAAGTAAACATCATTATGAAAAGACATGCCACACAAGATAAATAAACTCACATCTTTGACAGAGCCTGTAAAGGAGGAATTGTCGGAGGTATGGGAAAAAGCCGTAAGGAGTTCGCACCATTTCCTCACAGAACAGGACTTGAATTATTACCGTTCGCGTATGAAGAATGTTTATTTGCCGGCTGCCGAAATCTACACGATTAAAAAGCAACGCCGTATTGTTGCGTTTATGGGGCTGAGTAATGAGATGGTAGAAATGCTGTTTGTGCTGCCATCGGAAAAAGGTAATGGTTACGGCTCAGCCTTGCTCGATTTTGCCTTGTCGGAGAAACATATCAACAAAATCGATGTAAACGAGCAAAACACGGAAGCACTCCGTTTCATCTTAATCGAGGTTACAAGGTGATTTGTTATGCTTGCTTTTATAGTCGCTTGTTATAGTCTCACGTGGGCAAACTCTTGCACATTTTCCGCCTCCGATGCACTTTTCCTTGTAAACTTCCATTTGTTTTAAATCTGTTTTACTCATCTTGGAATATCTCAATATGCAGGGACAAGACGAACGAATGCCTTGCATCAAAAACTGTCTTACTACTCCGATTTCTATTCCGCTTGTTCGGCCTCCGGCTTATTTTCTTTCAGTCTTTCGGTCTCAAGCTCCCGCTTCACTTTATTATAAAGGGAATCGAAGGTTTGCCAATATCTTTGCGTGGGGTACATTTCCGTCAAATCATATTGACCATAGCGATAGAAATCATAGACTGCGGATATTGTATCCATTGAATTTTCCGATACTCGCCAGTTCTGAAACTGCAATAAAATCAACTCATTCGAATTTATGATGTCTTTTATTTCTTCCAATTCGCTGTTTTTGATAATAAGATTGGCATAACGATAAGGCGGTATGCTGTAATGCTTATCCAAGCAAGACTTTATCCATGTCGTATCGTTGGTTGAGAGGATTTTTCTTATATCCCCTTCCCATGGAGGGAAATACAGCTCGAAGTATGCCTCCAAAGGGTGTATCTTTAAGCCAAGTTGAATGAGTGTTGTATCTTTATAATATTCAATATCCTCCACGGGGAGGCTTATCTGCTCGATTCCCTCGATATACGTCAACGCATAATCATCATTATTAGTTACCCAACGATTGGCGAACTCATTTCTGTGCAAGAAATCGAATTTTCCCCTTTTCTTCATCTCTTTCTTTGCTTCTTCTGTCCATGTCCAATCCCATCCATCACAGTCCAAGCATCTGACTGTCTTTTTCTGTTTCGCTGTCGTGCATTGAAAAAGCAATGTTGCCGACACGAGTAATAATAAGTAAGTAATCTTTTTCATCGGAACTTGGTTTTATGTATTCTTTCTTTCAAAGGTAATCAGCATTACGGTGTATCTCTTGTATTTATGAGGTAAAAGTCTGCAACGAATGTTTATTGCATGAAGACGAACTGCACTATGTTCGCTCCCATTTTCAGTGCGGCAAGGTGCTTTTCGTAAGGGTCGTTATGCACCGAGGTATCCTCCCAACCGTCTCCGAGGTCGCATTCGTAGGTGTAGAAACAGACCAAACGCCCTTCGTATATCAGCCCGTAGCCTTTGGGTGGCTTCAAATCATGTTCGTGAATTTTCGGCAAGCCTTTGGGAAAGTCGTATTTCTGGTGGTAAATCGGGTGTGAGAAAGGCAGTTCCACGAACTCGCATTCGGGCAACACTTTTTTCATTTCCCGTCTTATGTACTTGTCCAAACCGTAATTGTCGTCTATATGAAGAAATCCGCCTGCCAAAAGGTAGGTTCGCAGATTTTTCGCCTCTTGCTCATCGAATATAACATTGCCATGTCCGGTGATATGAGCCATGGGATAGAGAAAAAGCTCGCTGCTGCCGACTTCAACGGTGGGATAATCCGCCTGCAAGCCCGTTTGAAGTTCCTTATTGCAAAACTCGATGAGATTTTTGAGTGATGTGGGGTTGGCGTACCAGTCTCCGCCTCCACCGTATTTGAGAAGTGCTATGGAATTTTGTGCTTCCGCTTTACCGAAAAGCAGAACCGACAGAAGGAAAAGCAATGTTGTCATTTTCTTTCGGTTCATGGTACGAATGATTTCAGAAATTGATGAAATGCACGCCTTGTAGGGCATAGAGAGCAGCCGTCTCGGTTCGCAGTCTCGCCTCTCCGAGCGTGAGGGTAAGGAAACCCTTTTCTCTTGCGTAGGCTGCCTCTTCTTCGGAAAAGTCTCCCTCCGGACCAATCAACACGATGACGCTTTCGCCTTTTCGATATGCCTCACGCAACTTCACTCGCTCCTCTCCGTGACAGGTAGCCATGAATTTCTTTTCCTCAGTTGAAGAATCAATCAAGGCTTTGAAATCCGTCAATGGGTTTATCTTCGGCATGAAAGATTTGAAGGATTGCTTCATTGCCGAAACGGCAACCTTTTCCAAACGTTCCGTTTTGATAACAGTACGTTCGCTGTGCTGCGTTTTGATGAGGGAAATCTCGTCGATGCCCATTTCCACGGCTTTTTCCACAAACCACTCCGTTCTGGCGTTGTTTTTGGTCGGTGCCATGGCGATATGAATGCGGAAATCGCGGTTATCGTAAGACGGAACCTTGCTTTTGACCGAACAAAGACAACTCTTCGGCGAGGCTTGCAACACTTCGGCAAGATAAAGCCCTCCTACCCCATCGGTCAACAGCAACTCATCGCCCTCCTTCATGCGAAGAACCTTTACGCAATGGACAGCTTCTTCATTGCTGAGGCTGTATAGTTGCTCCGGATTCAGATCAGGAGTATAGAAAAGGTGCATTCCTCGAAATTTATAAGGAGAATACTATTCCTATTTCGGCAAACGGGTCGATGGAGTCGTCGTTTCCGAAACTTGTCTTTTTGAAGTCCGGGTCGAAACCGCCATTGAAATACACTCCGTTATAGTCATCGTCGTATCCCATCTCATATTGTACCCCTGCTTGAAACCTTAATTTTATCACAGGACTTAACTCCTGCGTCATTCCGAGTTTCACCTTCGCCGAAGGTACGAAACGGGTTATTCTCAATTCGTCCGTGTTCTTTTGAAGGAAGATTGCACCATCTTTCTCGAAGTCTTTCTCGCCTATCATAAGGTTTGCACCGGCATCGAGACCGAGATAAATACTCGTATGCTTGAAATCGTAGTGCAGGTTGGCAGTCAGCATAAGCGGAACGTATGTATGAGACTTGTATCTGTCCGTTATGATTTCATGACGAGCCCCTTCAGCAACATGTTTCACCGCAGCACCCCTGTAATACCAAGCTCCGGTGTATCCTCCCCAAGAAGCAGTGAATTTAGGGTTGAAACTCCAATGACGCATCTTGTATTGATAACCCACCGTCAGCCCGAGAGCAAACGGAGTCGTGTTTTTATATCCAGCCGTTATGACAGGCATGCCACCTATGTTGACCGACAAGAGATGTTCAGGCACATTGCGTCTCCATTGTCCGCTTCTCCAATCGGTATATTTTATTTCCGGTGTTGCCGAATCGGCTTTTTTCACATCTTTACCAAATCCCGTTCCGGCGTATGCCGAAGTGAATATGGATAACAGGGCGACAACTGTAATAATTCTCTTCATTTCCTTATCGTTTTTGTTTGTCCAAAACTTTGAGCGTTCAAAATTACAAAGAAAAAGCGATACGGCACAAATTTTTCCGGCTTTTTCGCCCTATTTCCACTTTATTTCATCGATGGTAAAACATTACACCGTCCTTACTCGTTTCTGTTGCGATATTATTTTCTAAAAGAAAGAAGTCATGAATACAAGAATTACAGAGTTGTTTTCAACAGATATTCCGATAGTTTCGGGAGGTATGGTATGGTGCAGCGGTTGGAGGTTGGCCTCTGCGGTGAGTAATGCAGGTGGATTGGGTTTGATTGGAGCGGGTTCCATGACCGCCGAGGTACTCTCGCAACATATAGAACTATGTCGCCAAGCCACAGCCGGGACTTTCGGAGTGAATATACCATTGATGAATGCCAATAGTGCAAAACACATAGAATGCGTGATGAAGCATAAAGTTCCCGTGGTGTTCACCTCTGCCGGCAATCCCGCCCTCTACACCGCACGATTGAAAGAGGCAGGCTGCAAGGTGGTTCACGTTGTTGCGAACGAGAAGTTCGCCTTGAAGGCACAGAGTGCCGGTTGCGATGCTGTCGTTGCCGAGGGTTTCGAGGCAGGAGGTCATAATGGTAAAGAGGAAACCACAACCCTTGTATTGATACAGCAACTTGCAGGCAGGTTGACACTGCCTCTGATTGCAGCCGGAGGCATTGCCACCGGAGAACAGATGGCTGCCGTCATGGCTTTGGGTGCAGAGGGCGTGCAAGTGGGCAGTGCCTTTGCTGTTGCGAAGGAAAGTTCCGCCCATGAGGCATTCAAACAAGCCGTCTTCGCTTCCAAGGAAGGCGATACCAAACTTATGCTTCGCAAACTCTCACCGACACGTTTGTTGAAGGGTGCTTTCTTCGACAAGATAGCCGAAGCAGAAGCAAGAGGTGCCGATGCGGAGGAACTGCTGAGCATAATAGATAAAGGAAGAACAAAGAAAGGAATGTTCGATGGCGATTTGGAGGAAGGTGAATTGGAAATAGGTCAGGTTGCTTCAATGCTCGACAAGGAGAAAACGGCAGCCGAAATCATAGAAGACTTCCGTCACGGCTTCAAGAAAGCACAAGAACGTTTGCAACAAATAAGATAGAACCATGAAACAGCCGGATTATTTATTCGAAGTCAGCTGGGAGGTTTGCAATAAGGTGGGCGGCATACACACCGTTGTATCCACCAAAGCGAAAACGCTTAACAAACTCTTCGGCAACAATTTCATCATGATCGGTCCCGACATTTGTCGCGATGATATGGCGGTTCAGGAATTCGAACCGGACGAATACGCCATGACCTCTTGGGCTGAATATGCACGAAACAAGGGTTTGAAACTGCGTATCGGCAGATGGAAAACCTTGGAGGAGCAACCGCCGGTGGTGTTGGTGGATTTCACTCCGTACTTCAACCAAAAAGATGAAATCCTTACGGAATTGTGGAACGAGTATTCCCTCGACAGTCTGACAGGAGGCTGGGACTACATAGAACCCTGCCTTTTCGGATATGCGGCTGCAAAGGTCATAGAGAGTTATTACGAGTTCTATTTGGAGGCAGGGGACACCATCGTCGCCCAATTCCATGAATGGATGACGGGAAGCGGGATATTGTACCTGAAAAAGCAATGTCCGCAAATCGCAACGGCATTCACCACCCATGCCACCGTCTTGGGACGCTGCCTTTCTGGCAACGGCATGCCTCTATACTCGGCTTTGGAATCATATAATGCCGATTCGCTTGCCATGCAGTTCGGAGTGAGAGCCAAACAGTCCTTGGAGAAACTCTCGGCTCAAAATGCAGACGTTTTCACCACCGTAAGCGAGATAACGAACAGGGAATGCAGCCGGTTTCTCGGCAAGTCCGCCGACGTGATTACCCCCAACGGTTTCGAGAACGACATGGTGCCGAAAGACGAGAAGCAAAAAGAAATCCGTCTCAGGGTAAGACGAAAACTTACGGACATAACAGAACGGCTTTGCGGCGAAAAAATTTCGGACGATGCTTTGTTTGTCATAAACTCCGGACGATACGAATTTTTCAACAAGGGAACCGACCTCTTCATAGAGGCGATGGGTGAACTGAACAAACAGCAACCGGAGAAGGAAATACTTGCCGTGGCAGCCGTTCCGGCACATCATCTGAAAGCATTCACGGAGAACGAAAATTTTTCCGAAGATTCATTTTCCTCAAACGCCGAAAGAATTTCTCAAAACGGCGAAAGAAAAAAAAGAAACGCCGTTTCGACGCACCGTCTTTTCGATGAAGACAACGATTTGATACTTCGCAAGTTGTCGGAATGCGGTTTGAACAATTCTTCCGACTGCAGAGTGAAGGTATTGTTCATTCCGTCTTACCTCGACGGGGCGGACGGAGTGATAAACGAGACTTATTTCGATTTCTTGCAGGCTTTCGACCTCGGCATATTCCCGTCATACTACGAGCCATGGGGCTACACACCGATGGAAAGCATAGCTTTCGGCGTTCCAACCCTCACGACAAGCCTTGCCGGCTTCGGTCTGTGGATACGGGAAAGTGTTTCCAAAGAGCAGAGAGCCGTTACCGTAATGGAAAGAACCGACGACAATGCCAAGGACTGCGTTTCGGAAATCGTATCCTTCGTCAAAAAGGAACTCATGTTGTCTCCTGAGGAAAGAGAACTTATACGACAGGAGTGCAAACAGCTTTCTGGAAGCCTCGTATGGGCAAGTCTGGCAAACAATTACCTCCATGCCTACGAACAGGCGGTGGATAAGGCACGACAAAGGTTCGATATGTATGGAGAAAAACAGGCTTTGGTGAATTATGCCGCCGATTCGCAAACGCAAAGTTTCAAGGAGGCACATTGGCGTAAAATCCTCTTTCGACAAAAGCTGCCCGAGAGGCTTTATGCCCTCGAAAAGCTGAGCCGGAACCTTTGGTGGAGTTGGAACAAAGAGGCATACAACCTTTTCGAACGCATAAATCCCGAAAAGTTCGCCGCTTTGGAAAACAATCCTTTGCCGCTTTTGGAAAGCCTTACGGCGGATGAGATAGAGAGATTGGTGAAAGACGAAGCGTTTCTTGCCGAAATGGACAAGGTGGAAAAGCGTTTCGATGAATACATGTACCGCAAACCCGAGGAGAAAGAGGACATAGTGGCATATTTCAGCATGGAATACGGAATAGACAACTGTTTGAAAATTTACTCCGGAGGATTGGGCATATTGGCAGGGGACTATCTGAAAGAGGCAAGCGACTCCTGCAAGAATATAATAGGAATAGGGTTGCTCTATCGTTACGGTTACTTCACCCAACACATAACCAAAGACGGCGAACAACTCTGCGAATACAACGCACAGAGGTTCACGCACCTTCCTCTCAAAGCGGAAAGGGACTCCAAGGGCGAATGGCGTAAGATAAGCCTCTCTTTACCCGGCAGAACCTTGGAAGCGAAGATATGGAGAATAGATATAGGTCGTGTGCCTCTCTATCTCCTCGATACGGATATAGAAAGCAATCGAGAGGAAGACCGCAGCATAACGAGCCGATTGTACGGAGGCAATTCGGAAAACAGATTGAAGCAGGAGATTGTGCTGGGAATGGGCGGCGTAAGACTGATAGAACAACTGCAACTGCCCGTAAAGTTGTATCATAACAACGAAGGACATGCCGCATTCTCCTCTTTGGAGAGAATGAAGTCCTACGTCCGAAAATGCAATCTCACTTATCTTCAAGCCAAAGAGCTTGTCCGAGCAAGCACTCTTTTCACCACCCACACGCCTGTTGCTGCCGGACACGACATGTTTGAAGAGAATTTGTTGCGAGCCTACCTCGGACACTTCGCCGACTATCTCGGCATATCATGGGAGGAGTTCATGAATGCAGGACGCATGAAGGGCGAAAAGGATGAGAAGTTCTCCATGAGCGTTCTGGCAATGAATTTTTCCGCACAGGTCAATGCCGTCAGCCTTATCCACAGAGATGTCAGCCGAAAGATGTTCGCACCTTTGTATGAGGGCTTTTTCCCCGAAGAATCGCACATTGACTATGTTACCAACGGCGTTCACCACCTCACATGGACCTCTCCGCTTTGGCAGGACTTCTATCGCAAGACCTTTGGCGAAGAATACCTGTCCGATACCTCGAATGCGAAGTACTGGAAAAAGATTTTCGATGTTCCGGACGAAGAATTATGGACATTGCATAAGCAGGAGAAAGAGGCATTGATGGCTTTCATTCGTCGGAGACTTGAAAAGGAATACACCCTGCGGGCGGAAGACCCGCAGGTTTACTTCAAGACCATAAAGAAACTCTCGGGCGACAAACTCACCGTGGGTTTTGCACGCCGCTTTGCCACATACAAAAGAGCCAATCTGCTTTTCACCAATCTCGAAAGGCTGCAAGAAATCGTCGATAAGGGCGTTCAATTCATCTTTGCAGGCAAAGCGCACCCGCAGGACAAAGCCGGAGCCGACCTGATTCGCCGTATAATGGAGGTAAGCCGCATGCCGCAATTCACGGGCAGCATAATCTTCATCGAAAACTACGATATGTCGGTTGCCAAGCAGCTTGTCAAAGGTGTGGATGTGTGGTTGAACATGCCGACACGACCTTTGGAAGCCTCGGGAACAAGTGGCGAAAAAGCAGTCATGAATGGCGTTGTGAACTTTTCCGTTTTGGACGGTTGGTGGGCGGAAGGCTATCATCCGGAAGCAGGTTGGGCTTTGCCGAAAGAGGCGACCTACACATCGGACGACTATCAGAACGCTCTCGATGCCCAAATGCTGTACGACACCTTCCTGTCCGAAATCATTCCTGCCTACAACGAGCGGAACGAAAAGGGCATAAGCGAGAAATGGTGCGGCAAGATGAAGCATACCATTGCCGACATAGCACCTCATTACACCATGAGGCGGCAAATCGATGATTACTACAACAAGTTCTATCGCAAGATGGTGGAACGCACGCGGCTTCTGGAAGCGAACGACTCTGCCCTTGCAAGGGAATATTCCCAATGGAAGCACAATGTCATGAGGCTTTGGGACAGCGTTCGCCCAATCGGCTTGAAGTATCCCGATTCCGAACGGGAGGCAATGGATACAAGCGGAGAATTTTACGCCGAAGTGAGCCTTTACCTCTCCGAATTGAAAGCCGAAGAAATAGGCGTCGAACTCGTGATTGCCAACAAACAAAACGAGAAAATCAACACCTACACCAACATTCTTCCGTTTGAACTCGTGGAAAGCGGCTGCAAAAAAGCCACATACCGCATAAGAATACAAACACCTGCCGCAGGAGTGCATGACTACGCCATAAGGGTTTATCCGCACTGCGACCTGATGCCGCACCGCATGGATTTTCCCGTTGTAAAGTGGGTTTAGTCGGCAGCCTTTCGGCAAAAAACAAAAAACAACCTGCCTTTCTTTCGGTCGAAAACCTTGAAAGAAAGGCTTTTTCATGCACTCCCTCTCAGGCTTCGCACTGCTATGAAAACAAAACGCTCTTTCGAGTTCGTTGGAACGGCGAAAGAAAAAATTTTTACGCCGATTCGTGAAATTCTTTCGGCGGTTCATTTCATCCGAATTGCGTTTTAATATTCGTTTATACCTGTAAGGCGGTTCATGATAGGGTATTCCGAGAAGTCTTATCGAACATTTTGTTTTTCATATCCGTAATATCGGTTATTTTTTCTGCATTTCGGGTATTTGCATTTTTCGATGGAGGAAGTAATTTTGCAATCGGAAAAAGGATAGCGACATGAAACAGATACATTTCGACACAGTGGAGCGGTTCAATGATTATTACGGGTTTGAAACCGTACACCCTCTCATCTCGGTTGTGCGACACGATAAGGAGGGCGGCGTAGAGACGGCAACATATCACTATGGTCTGTATGCTCTTTTCCTCAAAGAGAACAAAGGTTGCAAATTGTCGTATGGTCGAACGAAGTATGATTTCGATGAAATGACCATTACCTCCTTTGCTCCGGGGCAGAGCGTCAGCGTCGAGCCGTCGGATGAGGTCAAGCACCCGAAGTGGACCGCCATTGTATTTCACCCCGACCTGCTTGCAAGGACAAGGCTCGGCAGAGAGATGTCCAAGTATGATTTCTTCTCGTATAACAGCAATGAGGCTTTGCATTTATCCGCCGGAGAAGTCGAAGTGGTTCGTTCCGTACTCTCCATAATCAGGCAGGAGATGACTCATGCCATCGATAAGCATTCGCGAGGTCTTATCGTTGCGAATATAGAAGTTCTGCTCGGATATTGTTTGAGGTTTTACGAGAGGCAATTCATCACTCGTAAAGAAATCAATCATTCGACCGTACAACAATTCGAGCAAATGCTGAATGCCTACCTGCACAACGACGCAGAACATTCGGGATTGCCTTCCGTGGCATATTTTGCCGATAAATGCTGTTTGTCTGCCGGCTATTTCGGAGAATTGATTAAGACAGAGACCGGCATGACTGCCCAGAATTTCATAGCGGCACACCTTCTCAATTATTCGAAAGAGTTGCTCAATGATATGTCGTTGAGTGTCTCGCAGGTGGCAGTGCAACTCGGATTCGAGTATCCGCAACACTTCGTCCGCTTTTTCAAGAAACATACCGGCAAAACACCGACACAATATCGTGCAGCATAATATCCTAATATCAAAAATATGAAACACATCACATTTTTGGCTTGTGCATTGCTCGGCATTTCGTTTGCCTCTTGCAGCCAGAACACAAAAGAATTAAAAACGATGGAAACACAGAAGAAAACATTGGTTGTCTATTTTTCGGCAACAGGAACGACAAAGGCAGTGGCAGAAAAGATTGCCAAAGCGACAAACGGCGACATTGCGGAGATAGAACCCGTCGAGGCTTACACCGATGCCGACCTCGATTGGCGTAACGACAAGTCCCGCAGCAGCGTGGAAATGAAAGATTCCAAGTCTCGTCCCGCATGCAAGCCGATTGACGTTAAGCAATACGAGGTAATCTACATCGGATTTCCGATTTGGTGGTATGAAGCACCAAGGATAATAAACTCTTTCATCGAAAGCAGCAACCTTGACGACAAGACACTCGTTCCGTTTGCCACATCGGGCGGCAGCACCATTGCCAAATCCGAACAAAACCTCAAAAAGGCATATCCTTCCCTCAAATGGAAAGAAGGCAAGTTGTTGAACAACGTATCGCAAAAGGAATTGGAAGAATGGGTAAGAAAGTCTTTGTAATTTTATTGGTATTAACATCTTTTTCGGCCATGAGTCAGACAAAAGTAAAACAGACAGCAGGGCATGATGCACTCGGAGAATTTGCTCCTGAGTTCGCCCACCTTAACGACAACGTACTTTTCGGAGAGGTATGGAGCAGAAACGACCTTCTGAGCCTGAGAGACCGCAGCATGATTACCGTCACGGCTCTTGTCAGTCAGGGTTTGACCGACAGTTCGTTGCTTCACCACTTGCAATTTGCGAAAAAGAACGGTATCACCCGCACGGAGATTGCCGAAATCATAACCCATGTTGCCTTTTATGCCGGTTGGCCTAAGGCATGGGCTGCATTCAATCTTGCAAAGACGGTGTGGAATGAGGAAAATTCCGACAATGACGCAAAGAGCGAGTTTCAAAAAGAAATGATTTTCCCTATCGGAGAACCGAACACCGCTTTCGAGAAGTACTTTACAGGCAAGAGTTATCTTGCAAAGGTTTCCGATGAACAGGTAAGAGTGTCCAATGTTACCTTTGAGCCGGGTTGCCGCAACAACTGGCATATCCACAATGCGGACAAGGGAGGCGGTCAAATGCTTATAGGCGTTGCAGGACGCGGTTGGTATCAACAAGAAGGCATGCCGCCGCAAGAAATCCTTCCGGGTACGGTTATCCACATTCCGGCAGGCGTAAAACATTGGCACGGAGCTGCAAAAGACAGCTGGTTCGCCCACCTTGCCTTTGAAGTGGCAGGAGAAAATACTTCGACTCAATGGCTCGAAGCCGTAAGCGATGAACAATACGACAAAATCAGGTAAATCATGAAATATATAGATAAGATAAAGTCCCCGGCAGACCTTAAAAAGCTTCCGGTGGCAGAACTTGACGAACTTGCCGCCGAAATCCGCACCCTGCTCATCACCAAGTTGAGCGAACATGGCGGACACTGCGGACCAAACCTCGGAATGGTCGAGGCAACCATTGCAATGCACTATGTTTTCAATTCTCCTGAGGACAAAATCGTCTTCGACGTTTCTCACCAGAGCTATCCGCACAAAATGCTTACCGGAAGAGCCGAGGCTTTCATCTCTCCGGAGCATTACGATGACGTTTCGGGCTATACGGAGCCTTCGGAAAGCGAACATGATCACTTTATAATCGGTCATACCTCCACATCGGTCAGCCTTGCAGGCGGATTGGCGAAAGGAAGAGACCTCAAAGGTGAGAAGAACAACGTTATAGCCGTGATTGGAGACGGTTCTTTGAGCGGAGGAGAAGCTCTCGAAGGTTTGGATTGGGCATCGGAATTGCGTTCCAACTTCATAATTGTGGTAAATGACAATCAGATGTCGATAGCAGAGAACCACGGCGGATTGTATCGAAACCTCAAAGAACTCAGAGACACCGACGGCAAATGCCAAAACAATCTTTTCCGCTCCATGGGGCTTGACTATATGTATGTTGGCAAGGGTAACGACATTCCGACGCTCATCGAGGCTTTCCGAAAGGTGAAAGACACAGACCATCCTGTCGTCGTACATATCAATACCGTCAAAGGCAAAGGCTATGCACCGGCGGAAACGGACAAAGAACGCTGGCATTGGAGTGCTCCGTTCGATATTGCGACGGGAGAGTTGAAAAACGCAGGTAATGCGGAGACTTACGACGAACTCACAGCCAATCATATCCTTCAACTAATGAAAGAGGATAAGGAAGTATGCGCAATCACAGCCGGAACGCCGGGAGTGTGGGCTTGGACACCAGAAAGACGAAAGGCGGCAGGCAGACAATTCATCGATGTGGGTATAGCCGAAGAGCATGCAGTGGCCTTGGCTTCCGGCATAGCCAAGGCAGGCGGCAAACCGATATTCGGCGTATGCAGCTCGTTCATTCAAAGAACCTACGACCAGCTTTCGCAAGACCTTTGCATAAACAACAGCCCTGCGACCATACTCGTACTTTGGGGTTCGCTCTCCTCGATGAACGATGTTACCCATTTATGCCACTTCGACATACCTTTACTATCGAATATTCCCAACCTCGTATATCTGGTACCGACAAACAAGGAAGAATACCTTGCAATGTTGGACTGGAGCCTCGAATACAAAGAACACCCTGTCGCAATACGCGAACCGTTCGGCATCACGACCCCTGCCAAGCGTCCCGTGGTCACGGATTATTCCGAACTGAATCGATATGAACTTGTCAAAAAAGGAAGAGATGTGGCAATCATTGCGGCAGGCAACTTCTTTGCACTCGGCGAAGCAACGTGCGATATGTTGAAAGCGAAGAACATGGAAGCAACTCTCATCAATCCGAGATTTATCAGCGGCATAGATACCGAATTGATGGAGAAACTTAAAGCCGACCACCGCATTGTCGTAACGCTTGAAGACGGAGCATTATCCGGCGGCTTCGGCGAAAAGATAGCACGCTATTTCGGCAATTCGGAGATGAAAGTTCTCTGCTACGGAGCGAAAAAAGAATTCGTCGATCGCTACAATCTCGCAGACTTTCTCGCCTCCAACCGATTGCGAGAAGACTTGATAACGGAAGATATTCTATCTCTATGCAAATAACAAGGCGAAAACAAAAAACGAGGCAGGGATTTCAATCAAAAATCCCTGCCTTATTTTTTTGCATGAAAAGCTTACATACTCCGCACACTTACAAAGCATTTTCCGAAACGGCGTTTGGTGAAATTCTTTCGGCGGAAGAAAAAATTCTTCCGCCGTTTCAATCGAACGAAACGGCGTTCGGGTTTCGTTGTTCTTTGCAGAGGTTGCGAAAATGCGTACCTTTGCAGATGCAAATACGCAATCGGTATTGTCATGGACACAAGGGGTAATACCGAAAGATTGCAAGCGTAAGCCAATACTGAATTTTTTAATTGTAACTTATGGATAATATGAATGCAAAGCAGGCGATACTTCTCTATGGTAAGGAGAAATCTCTTTCCCGCAGGCATCCGTGGTTGTTTTCCGGTGCTTTGAAGAGTGTGGAGAAAGGTGTACAGGAAGGTGATGTGGTGAGGGTGCTCTCGAACAAGGGCGATTTTCTCTGCGTCGGTCTGTGGCAAAGCGGAAGCATCGCAATCAAGATATTGAGTTTTGAAGATGTGGAGATAAATTACGGCTTTATGGTCGAAAGGGTGCGGAAGGCTGTGGAATTGAGGCGTCTTTGCGGATTGTTCGATGACGGGGATACGACAATTTTCAGACTTGTCAACGGCGAGGGCGACTTTCTGCCGTCTCTTATTGCCGATTACTATGAAGGGTTGGTCGTTTTGCAGTTTCACTCGGTGGGAATGTGGCGATTGAAAGAGGAGATTGTCGGAGCATTCAAAGAGGTGCTGCAGTCGGATTGCAAGGCTGTGTTTTCCAAGTCCTCTTCCACCTTACCGAAACAAAGCGGCATAAGTGCCAAGGACGAGTTCCTTTTCGGCTCTCTTCCGGAGGATTGGTTCGCAAAGGAAAACGGTTTGACATACCGCATAGATTATGCCATGGGACAGAAGACCGGCTTTTTCATCGACCAAAGGGAGAACCGCCGATTGGTCGGTGAATATGCCAAAGGCAAAAGAGTGTTGAATGCTTTCGCTTATACGGGAGGTTTTTCGCTCTCTGCTCTCAAAGGTATGGCGAAAGAGGTTGTCAGTTTGGATATTTCGGCAAGGGCGGTGGAGATTTGCGAAAAGAATGCTGAGATGAATTTTCCGCAAAGCAATGTTCACCACGGAGAAGTCGCCGATGTATTGGATTATCTCGACACTTTGGAAAAAGGACGCTTCGACTTGATAATCTTGGATCCGCCTGCCTTTGCCAAGCATCAGCGAAACCTGCAACAGGCTCTCAAAGGTTACAGAGCCATCAACCAAAAGGCTATGGAGAAAATAGCAAGCGGAGGATTGCTGTTCACCTTTTCTTGTTCGCAGGCGGTAAGCAAGGACGACTTTGCCACCATGCTTTTCAGCTGTGCAGCCCTCTCGGGCAGAAAAGTCCGCATAATAAAGCAACTTGCCGCAGGTTGCGACCACCCTCAAAGTATCTTCCACCCCGAAGGCGGCTATCTGAAAGGCACGCTGCTTTATGTGGAATAGGGAAATGGAGATTTTGCGATGGTTTTGTTCGTTTTCCGATTTCTTCGTACCTTTGCGGTATCGGTAAGAAAGGATTGAGGATATGAAAGTGAGAAAGGTGATAGATGATTTCAAGGCTTTCGCAATCAAAGGTAACATGATAGACATGGCTGTCGGTATTATCATCGGCGGAGCCTTCGGAAAAATTATCACTTCCTTGGTGAATGATGTGATAATGCCTGTTTTGGGCCTGTTGGTCGGCGGAGTGAACTTCACGGATTTGAAATTGACATTGAAGGAAGCTGTTTTCGAGGCAGGCAAAGAGGTGTCACCGGCTGTTACTCTCAATATCGGCAACTTCATTCAGGTGATTTTCGATTTCCTTGTGGTGGCTTTGGCGATATTTTTCTTCATTCGCCTCTTGGGTAAGTTGAAACGAAAGAAGGAAACGAAAGTTGCCGAGCCTGAAAAACCGAGTGCGGAAGTGAAATTGCTGGAAGAAATCCGCGATATTCTGAAAAACAAGTAGCGATAAGCTCGCTTTTCATTTTATTTTGTTTGATGTTGATGCGGGAAACGGTTGTTTCCCGTTTCTTTTTGCGTTTCTATATTTTGCTTTTGATGATTACTTATCGAATTTCGTGGTATCGGTAATCGATTTCGGCATTTATATGATTTGACCCCCCTGTTTCAATCGGAGTTTAACGCATTTTCAATCGACTTTTCATGAAAACACATCTGCAAATTTACGGTATTGCGTATTTTTGCTATCTTTGCATTCCGAAATCATATAATCTATATCGAAATGTCAAAGTTCAGATTCATGGCTCTTCAAGAGTTGGCAGGGCATAAGCCCTTGGAGGTTAGGGAAACGGCGGGTGAAATGCCGGATTACTACGGTTGCAGGGTGTTCAACAGGAAAAATATGTTGCGTTATCTGCCTTTGAGAACAGTGGAAGCGATTGATTCGGCAATCGATAATGGCGGTGCCATTTCACAGGAAGAGGCGGACTTGGTTGCAAACGGCATGTTGGCGTGGGCAAAAGATAATTCCGTGACGCATTACACGCATTGGTTTCAGCCACTGACCGACGGGACGGCGGAGAAGCATGATTCGTTCATAGAATTTGCAAAGGACGGGGTACTCATAGAGCGTTTTTCGGGTAAGGTTTTGGTGCAACAGGAGCCTGATGCGAGTTCTTTTCCGAGCGGAGGACTGCGGAATACGTTCGAGGCACGGGGTTATACGGCTTGGGATATTTCGTCTCCGGCTTTCATCGTGGAGGATACGTTGTGCATTCCGACCATTTTCATATCCTATACAGGAGAAGCATTGGATTACAAAACCCCTCTTTTGAAGGCTCTTGCGGCGGTTGACAAAGCGGCAACGAGGGTTTGCAGATTGTTTGATAAGAATGTGAACAGGGTAACGGCACAACTGGGTTGGGAACAGGAGTATTTCCTCGTGGATAACGCTCTTTTCAGAGCCAGACCCGACCTTTGCCTGACAGGGAGGACGCTTATGGGGCATTCCTCTGCAAAGGAACAGCAGTTGGATGACCATTATTTCGGATCGATTCCAAGCAGGGTAACGGCGTTTATGAAGGAATTGGAGGTGGAATGTCATAAATTGGGAGTACCAATCAAAACAAGACATAACGAGGTTGCCCCGAATCAATTCGAGATTGCCCCGATTTACGAAGAGTGTAACCTTGCCAACGATCACAATCAGCTGGTTATGGATTTGATGAAGAGGATTGCATTGCGTCATAACTTCAATGTACTGTTCCACGAAAAGCCTTTCCAAAGCGTAAACGGCAGCGGCAAGCATAATAATTGGTCTTTGACGACGAACACAGGGGTGAATTTGTTCGCTCCGGGAAAGAATCCTATGGGGAATATGCTGTTTTTGACCTTCATAATCAACGTAATGATGATGGTTTATCGCAATCAGGATTTGATAAGAGCTTCGATTATGAGTGCTACAAACAACAGAAGGTTGGGGGCAAACGAGGCTCCGCCTGCCATTCTCTCCGTTTTCTTGGGCAGCAGTCTTACGAATATGTTGGAGAAACTTGAAAAGGAGGTATCGAACTCGAAGATGACACCTGAGGAAAAGACGGCTTTGAAACTTGGAATCGGCAGAATACCGGAGATACTTCTCGATAACACGGACAGAAACCGCACTTCTCCATTTGCATTTACAGGAAACAGGTTCGAGTTTCGGGCTGTCGGCTCGTCGGCAAACTGTGCTGCGTCCATGATTGTGATAAATGCCGCCATGGCAAGGCAGTTGAACGGTTTCGCAACGGCGGTCGAGGAAATGATTTCGCAGGGAATGAACCGTGATGAGGCTGTTTTCAAGGAATTGAAACGCATAATAAAAGAGAGTAAGGGTGTTTGCTTCGAGGGAGACGGCTATTCCAAACAGTGGGAGGAAGAATCCAAAAGACGAAAGCTCACGAACATAAACTCCGTACCCGAGGCGTTATTGAAATACGAGGATGCGGTGGCGAAGGACGTCCTTTTGGGTGAGAGAATCTTCACTCCGGCAGAGTTGAGCAGCAGAGTGGATGTGGAAATGGAGAAATACGTGAAGAAAATCCAGATAGAGTCGCGAGTTTTGGGCGATTTGACGATAAATCACATTATTCCGGCAGCCGTGGCGTATGAAAACATATTGTTGGACAACGTCGTGAAGATGAAAAACGTCTTTTCGGAGACCGAATACGAGAGATTGACATGCAAACGCAGGGATTTGATTGTGGAAATTCAGGAAAGGATAGACGCTTTGAAAAAATTAGTGTATGAAATGACCGAGGCGAGAAAATATTGCAACAATCTGCACTCCGTGAGAGCGAAGGCGTTGGCATATAGTGAGAGGGTTGATTGTTATTTGGATAAAATCAGAGAGCATATCGATACTTTGGAGATGAATATCGACAATGAGATATGGCCGTTGCCCAAATACAGAGAACTGTTGTTCACGAGGTAATTCCGCCATGTGGAAAGTAATGTGCAAAAAAACCGCTTGGAGGATTTGTATGGGACGGATTTTCTTTGTAATTTCGCAAACCGATAAATAACGAAAGGACAGTATGTTTGTACTTTACAGAAAGGAGTTGATGTCTTTCCTCTCTTCAATCATAGGATACCTGATAATAATCGTCTTTTTGATTGCAAACGGTTTGTTTTTGTGGGTTGTCAGAGGAGAAACCAACGTTTTGGATTACGGAGTGGCAGGTTTGGACGGCTTATTCATCTTGGCACCTTGGGTTTTTCTCTTTCTCATTCCTGCAATTACCATGAAAATGTTTGCCGAAGAGAAAAAGAACGGAACGATAGAGTTGCTTTTGACCAAGCCTTTGAGCGATATGTCGATTATAACGGCCAAATTCCTCGCCGGAGTCAGCCTTGTGCTGGTATCGGTTCTGCCTACACTAATATATATAGTGGCGGTTTATCAACTCGGATTGCCGAAAGGCAACTTGGATTTGGGCAGTATAGCAGGTTCATACATAGGTCTGGTGTTTCTGGGAGCCGTTTTCGTGGCGGTAGGCGTCTTCTGCTCCTCGCTGACCGATAATCAGATAGTCGCATTCGTCCTCTCTGTATTTCTGTGTGCGTTCATGTATATAGGATTCGAGTATATGTCTCGTATTCCTTTCCTTTCGAATGCGGATTTGTTCATTCGTTCGTTGGGAATCAATCATCACTACACTTCAATCAGCAGAGGCGTGGTAGATAGCAGGGATATTATATATTACTTGAGTGCAATAGGATTTTATATGTTGCTTACCAAGTTGAGTTTGGAGAGTAGAAATTGGGAAAAGTAAGAGGGAGAGCAGTGAAAATGAAGAATAAATTTTTGAGAACCATATTCAAACCCGCAAGTGTGAAGGCCGACGTAAAGCGTTCTCACTTTTTGCAACTGTTATTGGGTTTGGTGGCAATAGTTTTTGTCAATGTGGTGGGCTATTACTTCTTTGCCCGTTGGGATTTGACCAAGGAGAAGCGTTACAGCCTGTCCGTTTCGACCAAGAAACTCTTGAAAAACGTCAACGAAGTAGTCTTTATCCGTTGTTACTTGGACGGAGACATGCCTGCCGAATACAAGACTTTGAGGAACGAAACGAGGGAAATGTTGGATCAATTCAGAGCTTACAACTCAAATATAGAGTATGAATTTGTCGATCCCAACGCTTTTGAAGACAAAAGCGAAAGAAACGAGTTCTACGGTCGTCTTTTTGAAAAGGGATTCAGCCCTATCAATGTGATGACCACCAAGTCCAACACGCAGGTTCAGCAATACATATTCCCATACATGGAAATCACGCATAAGGGAAGGATATATCTTGTGCCGTTAATAAGTTCCAAACACGGAATAGCGGGAGAAAGCATCATCTCCGGCTCGATTGAGAACCTTGAATACAACCTCTACACCTCCATTCGCTCGGTTGTGAACGATAAAAAGGATAAAGTAGCCTTCCTTTACGGACATGGGGAATTGCCGGTCGAGAATATTTATGACTTCGTTGCCTCCTTGAACGAGTATTACGAAGTTGACTCTGTCTCAATCAATGAGAAGCTGAACGCTTTGACAGATAGGGTTTACGATAGCGTAGATGTCAACAAAGTAACAACGGCAAACAAATACAAATGTCTGATAGTTGCGAAGCCCACATCCATGTTTTCATACAAAGATTTGTACATCATAGACCAGTACATAATGCACGGCGGTAAGGTTTTGTGGTTATTGGATGCCCTGACTGTTTCCATGGACAGCCTTCAAACGCAACCAAGCACTGTTGCCGTGTCTAACTTCACGGGAATCGATGATATTCTTTTCCGATATGGAGCGAAGGTAAATACTAACCTTGTATTGGATATACAGTGCGCAAAGGTTCCGATAGTAACCGGACAATATCAGGAGAACGTTCCGCAGATGACCTACTACCCTTGGAACTTTTTTCCGGAGATACACCCCAATTCCAACAATATAATATCGGACAAAATCAGTCCCGTGAAGATGGAATTCGTCTCTTCGATAGACACAACGGCTTCCCCTGCAAAGAAAACCATACTATTATCTTCCTCGAAAAGCACAAGGCTTTTGAACGCTCCCGTCAACGTATCGTTGACCATGCTTAAACAAAAGCAAGAATCCAAGTTGTTCAATTCCGGAGAAAAGACGGTGGCAATGCTTTTGGAAGGAGAGTTCTATTCCGCTTTCAAGAACAGATTGACCGCAACCATGGAAGAAAATTCTCAAATAGCATTCAAAGATTTCTCCGACAGCACGGCAATGATAGTGGTAGCCGATGGCGATGTCGTACGGAACGACTTCATCAACGGGCAACTCCTCCCTCTGGGTTACGACAAATACACAAGGCAGATGTACGGAAACAAAGAGTTTTTGCTAAACTGCGTCAACTATTTGTGCGGCGACCGTGATTTGATACCGTTGCGTTCGCGTGAAGTCATATTACGCAAACTCGATGTAGCGAAAATAGACAGGGAAAGAACATTCTGGCAACTGATAAACGTAGCAGCACCCGTACTATGCGTGCTTGTATTCGCACTATTCTTCGGATTGTTCAGAAAGAAATACTATACCGGAAAATTGTTTTCAAACATCAAGACAAAGAAAGTCGGAAAATGAAACTCAAAAGGAAGCAAAGAAATTGGTTAATCGCAGTTTGCGTATTGGTGATGGCAGGAATTGTCGTCGTGATTCTCTTGACAAGAGACAATTCGACCATCGAACAAAATTACCATATCAAAAACGTGAAGACAATCACCAAGGTCATAATAGACGATAAGGACGAAAGAACCCTGACCTTGGAGAAGAAAGACGACAGCACTTGGTTCGTCAACGGTCATGCCGCAAACAACAAGATGATTTCAAGCCTCCTTTCCACCTTAAAGGAAATGAGAATACGCGAACCCATAGCCCGTGCGGCAAGGAACAATATCATCAAACAGTTGGCGGCAAGTGGCAAAAAGGTACAAGTCTATCAGCAGGATTATCTGATTGATTGGGGCTTTATAAAGTTGTTCAAGAAAGAAAGACTCACCAAAACATATTTCATAGGTTCCGAAACACAGGACAACATGGGTACATACGTCATGTTGAAAGGCGAAAAAGAACCATGCGTTGTTTATATTCCGAGCTTCAAAGGCTATTTATCCACACGATTTTCAGCCGTTGAAGATTTTTGGAAAGCACATACCGTTTTCAAATACAACAGAGACGAGATTGCATCGCTGAAAGTTGAGATACCGAACATGAAATCGGAAAGTTTCGAACTTGTAAAGAACGGAAAAGGTTTCGACTTCAAACTCTTGGAAACAGGAAAAAGACTCACGTCTTTCGATACGGTGAAAGTAGTGGCACTTTTGTCCAGCCTTTTCGAGCTTAACTACGAAAGCGTTGCAAAAGACATTCCGCAAATAGAACGAGACACCGTCTTCTCGAAAGCCCCCGCATTCGTCTTCACAGTCAAAGACACGAAAGGAGGAGTGAACGTATTGAAAACCTTCTCGAAGTTGTACGACCCGACAAGCATAGCCGAAGACGAGAAGGACTTCTATAACATCTTCGACGTGAACCGTTGCTACGGATTGAACAGCAGAAACAAGGATACGCTGATATTGCAGTTCTTTGTACTCGATGACCTGATGCGACCTGCAAGCTATTATTTCAGAACACAGAAACAATAAACACAAAACAGTAAAACAAAAATCAGTACGATATGAGATTTATAATTCATGGAGGAACCCTTTCAAGGAGTTTGCAATCTATTTCATCGGTAGTGCCTTCCGGCAGAACGATGCCCATATTGCTTAACTTCCTTATGGAGTTGAAAGGAGAGGATTTGACAGTAACCGCTTCCGATTTGGAGACAACGATTACCGTAAAACTGAATCCCGGAATGGTCGAACAAGGTTCGATAAACCGTATTGCCATTCCTGCAAAAATGTTCTTGGAAGTAGTCAACAGCCTTTCCACACAACAAATTACGATTGAAGTTCAAGAAGATTTTTCGGTCGAAATAACGGCAGGAACCGGTAAATACAAACTTGTCGGAGAAGACCCCGAAAGCTATCCGGTCGCAATGGAATTGGAAGAACCAGTTTTGACGACAATGAGTTCAAGCATACTTGTCAAAGCAATCGGAAAAACAATCTTTGCAACCGGCAACAGCGAATTACGACCACAAATGTCCGGAGTACTCTGCGAACAAACAGAGAGCGGAACGACATTCGTTGCAACCGATGCCCATAAATTGGTGAAATACACCCGCACGGACTGCAAATGCGATGAACCCCGCAGTTTCATTCTTCCGAAAACTCCGCTCGGACTTTTGAACAAATTATTATCCTCTTACAAAGAGGAAATGGACGTAAAGATGGAGAACAACAAAGAGAATGTCCGTTTCACCTTCGAGAACTATACTTTGATAAGTCGTCTTATAGACGGAAAGTATCCAAACTATAATATGGCGATACCTGAGAACAACCCCAACAAACTCATCATGGACAGAGCCATGTTATACGATTCTGTAAAGAGAGTTGCCTTATTTGCCAATCAAATAAGCAATCAGGTTGTTTTCCGTCTCAAAGACAATGAGCTGTTCATCTCTGCCGAGGATACAGACATGGCAACGCTTGCAAAAGAGAAGCTGAACTGTAATTACAGCGGCGATGAATTGGAAATAGGCTTCAATGCCAACTTCCTTATGGAAATGTTGAACAACATAGACACCGAATTACTCCTTATGGAAATGTCCACACCGGACAGAGCCGGCATCATATTCCCATACAAGGAAGAAGAGGAAGAAAGCAACGAAAGCATACTCATGTTGGTAATGCCTGTAATGTTAGTGAAATAATTATAAAACTTATAAAGATGAGAAAAGTAGTTTATGTATTGGCATTGGCATTGGTAATGTCTTCGACCGCCTTTGCCCAAAAGAAGAACAAAAACAAGAAAGAAGACAAAAAAGAGTATCAATTCACCCTTGTGAAAGAGAACCCCGTAACATCGGTTAAAGATCAAAACCGTTCCGGTACATGTTGGGCTTATTCCGCATTGAGCTTCATAGAATCCGAAATCCTTAAAGCAGGAAAAGGCGAATATGATTTGTCCGAAATGTGGATTGTAAGAAACGCTTACATGGAAAAAGCCGAGAGATACATACGTTTCCATGGTGCAGCAACCTTTGCAGAAGGCGGAGCATTCCAAGACATACCGTACATCATCAAGAAATACGGCATAGTACCCGAAGAAGTTTACAGAGGATTGAACTACGGAACAGATGCACCGGATTTCTCCTCCGTATCCCCTGTTTTGGAAGGCTTTGTAAAATCATTGGCACAAAGCAAGAAACTCACACCGAACTGGAGAGAAGCATTGAACGCCTTGTTGGATTCTTACTTCGGACCAATGCCCGAAAAGTTCACTTACAAAGGCAAGGAATACACACCTAAATCATTCGCTGCAAGCCTTGGTTTGAACTTCGACGACTACATAGAAATCGGTTCGTTCACACACCATCCGTTCTATCAACCATTCATGTTGGAAGTTCAAGACAACTGGTTGCATGCAAACATTTACAACGTGAAACTCGATGAGTTGATAGCCATCATGGACAAAGCCATCATGGACGGATACACCATAGGCTGGGGTTCCGATGTCAGCGAGAAAGGCTTCTCTTGGAAGAACGGAGTTGCAATCGTTCCTGACGAAGACAAGAAAGACCTTAGCGGTACAGAGAAAGAGAAATGGGAAAAATTGACTCCTGCCGAAAAAGCAGCCGCAACCTATTCTTTTGATGGCTCAGCAAAAGAGAAAACCATCACACAGGAAATTAGACAAGAAGGATTTGATGACTTCACGACAACCGACGACCATGGCATGCACATTGTGGGAATTTACAAAGATGCCAACGGCAACAAATTCTACAAAGTGAAGAACTCATGGGGCGATAGCGGCAAATACAACGGATACTTCTACGCTTCCGAAGCATTCGTAAAGTATAAAACCATCGATATTCAAATCAACAAAAACGCTTTGTCCGCAGAAATGAGAGCCAAATTGGGTATCAAATAACAATCCGTAAGAACGGATATAAAAAAGAGGGTATCACGTCGATACCCTCTTTTTTTGTATTGTATTTTCACTGTCTCGAACAAACCTTTCCACACCTTAACCGAAGCATATAAAATCAGATGTTTATCGAAACGCCGAAAGAAAAAATTGAAACGGCAAAAGAATTTTTTCAAACGCCGATTCGTCAATAACAAAACGGCGTTTTGAGCGTGGTGAAAACTCATTTTGTTTTTCGATTGTGAAAATATACCGATATATATTTGTAGATAAGAGGATTATTCGTATATTTGCCCAATCCAAAACGAGCTTTGCCATGGATACTTTTTGCTTCACAATCCATCACCTCGGCTCGAACCGCTTCATTTCTTAGAGAGGTTCGCTCCTCTCTATGTGTGAACCTCTTAAATCAAAGCCCAAACGTAGGGAAAACTAAAAAGCATTGATTTCAAATAAGTAATACACGAAATGAAGACAACAAATATAAGAATTTTCAGAAGCATATTTTTCGCTTCGCTTTTGCTTGCCACGTATATGTCGCAAGCTCAGATGTACCCTTTCAAAAGTGCGGAAAGGGTAGTCAATTTATCGGCAGGCAATTTGAATAACCTATTGGTACGTACGATAGATGAATCGAATCTGCTGACTTCCTATAAAGTAGCAGGCGGAGCATCAATGGTTACAATTCTTCATACCGATGAAGGTAGTAATACCATAGAATATGCAAGAATACCCGGAATAGCTCATATAAGTGATTTGAGAGTATTGGATGGGTATGTTTTATTCAGCGGAATGACGGCTAATTCCGAGGGATTTATAGCATATACAGAGATAGAAGAATTATTCGATCCTTCTTTTGGGAACTTGGATATTTACATTATCCCCTACATAAAAGACATCAACCGAGTAAATGCTTATATGGACGTGGACGGATATTCTCATGTTGTGGCAATAGGTGATGAACAGCATTTTGTTAATTTCCTGACGGAGATTGATTATGCACATGTTCACTCGACTAACTATACTCTGTTGGATTTTGCTTTTACCGACAACAGGATAGTAATTTTAGGCAGAACATCATCAAATAGAGTAGTACTGTTCTCACACGAAAAAACATACCCGGATCACTATTTAGGTTGCATTTATTCTCATAACCCTGTTCGGTTTGAAAATTTCTTGATAGAAGAATTAACCGGAGATAATGTATTGGTCTCTTACACCGATCGCCCCGATGGTTATCAGGCTCAGTTCGTTCAAATAGATGCAACATCGCTTCAACCTATCGCTCAACAAAGTTTATTGAATGCAGGAAAACCTAATCCGAAAGCAATGGTGTTCAATCCTGCCAATGCCACCGTATTGTATCTTGCTCACGCTGTAAGCAACAAGGATATGATTACATTCATAAAGCCGGATTCGAGTAACTCATATATGTCGAATATAATTATTCCGAACATGTGTCGGTGGGGAGATGACACTTTCAACAGCTTGACGGATTATAGGGACAGCTATCTTTCTGCTGTGGGGAAAGATACTGCCTCCGGCAATCTTTATTGGTTCGATTATAATTACACATTGGGAAGCTACCCCGGTAATTGCTTTGGAACAATGCAGGAAAAAGTAATCATGTCGAATACTTTTTTCGTATCCGGGTCGGAATATTACCCTTCCGGTTTTGTTCTTCAACCCCGGACGCAAACAATGAATGTTTACCATTCCGGACCACCTTACAACATAATTTGTAATGATTAAAAACAAGACCGATATGAAGACAAGAGTATTTTTTCTGTTTGCAATGCTGACAGTTTTTGCAAGCAACGGGCAGGATACCGTTTATCCGCCTGTACATTTGAATGATTACATCTTACCATCCGTTCTCCGAGTTAATAGCGATAAGGTTTGTGCATTTTCGGTGTATGAACCATTCGATGTTCATTCTATTGCCTCTTGCATTAACTGGCTTAGATTTGATATGACTTATAACATTGACAGATATACCTTAGTAGTTCCGTATTATTCCGATACTTTGGTAAGCATATACGGAGTAAGCGTAGCTGCGGCACATCTTAATACAAATGCAAATGTCAGCGTTAAATTTCAGATAAGGGATTCCATACCGGACAATGTATTAAGAAACAAGGACGCAAGCTCTGCAATGCAATCGAACGGGTATTATTACACCGAAATTTTCTTCGATAACCCCATCACTGTGCAGGGACTTTATCATGTGGCAATAGAATGTAACGGTATTTATGAAAAATACTGCCCGTTTACAGTCGGAGGCTATACCTCTTTGTGGGAAATGCAGGATGTATTTGAAGCATGCGGTTGTGGTTGTGTATCCGACTATCCCGCATTATTCAAATGGCAACGTGATAGTCTCTGGCATAATTTTGATACAATAGATCAGAATAATACATGGACACCTACGAGTGCTAATTATGACGCATTATTTCTTGCATTCCCGATCAAGGGCGAATTGGTGTTGCCAAGCGATACAACGATTACCGATACGGTGAGCAGTGCTTTGGGTGTAAATGTACTAAGCGAGGAAAGTGTACGTGTGTATCCAAATCCGGCGAGTGATGTGCTGAATGTGGCGTCGGATTATAATATTCTGAATGTCGCAATCTTCGATGCAATGAACAGGCTTGTGGAAGAGAAGGAGGTGAATGCCAAGAACATTCGCATAAATCTTGCTCAGCGTTCGGCAGGGGTGTATTTCATCAAGGTGCGTACCGACCGAGGCTCGACCATGCGGAAGTTCGTCATCAGGTAAAAGCAAAAGTACTGTTTTGAGAGCCGCTGAGTGTCAAGGCTTCCGAAAACAGAAAAATCAATCGCCGATTTGTAATGCTTCAATCGGCGATTGATTTTTTCTTCCGCCGTTCTATTTTTCTCAAACGCCATTCCGTGAAAATGGAATGGCGTTTGCTTATGGCGGATTAAGGATTGCGGATTATTCTCCGATGTAGGGTTGTCGATAAACGGCAGTGTATAGGGTTTGAACCATTTTGTCGAATGTTGCTTTGTCCGTTTGTGCGTTACGGCTTGCCATGATGTGCATTTCGAGGCTTTGTTTCGTTTTGTCGTATGGCGGTTGTATGTATTTATATGGCAATATTTCAAAGTCATGACGGCGATAAAATTCTATGCGTCGGCGTGCTTGTTGCGTTTCCGGTAGTTCCACTTCAAAGATAATGGGCTTTTGCATTTTGTTTTTCAGAAGTTGCAATACCTCGGAGCCTGTTCCCCTGCCTCTTACGGTTTCGGATATGGCGAAGTGTTCGATGTAGGCGAATGTATCGAAGTCCCAAAGGCTTATTATGCCTATGACTTGCTCGTTTTCGTCTTTTATGAGATTGAAAACGAAGGGTGCTTCTTTCGAAAGGTGCTTCATTTGCGAGAAATCCCTTCGTTCGTCTTCGGGAAAGGAGGTTTCGTAGATGTGTTTTGCCGTGTTTTCTTCCTCTTGTAGAGTTTCGCAGCCGAGAGAGTACAATGGCTGCAAGTATATTGCTGTCATTCGGTTATTATTTTAGTTCTTTGCAATTTTTCACCAACTGCAAGAGAAATTCTTTTGCACGAAAGAGTTTGGCTTTGACCGTTCCTATCGGCATTTGCAGTTGTTCGGAGATTTCTTCGTATGTCTTTTCGTCGAAGTATCGCAGTTCTATCAAAATCCTGTAATGAGGCTTCAAACGGGATACTATATCCCGCATGGCAGCTTTCTTTTGCCTATCGATGATGCTTTCTTCGGGGTCGAGGTTTTCGGAGGCTATATTTATGCCGATTTCTTCTCCGTCTATGTCTGTGTAGAGGCTGTCCATGGAAACGGTAACGGTGCGTTTCTTTCTGATGTAATCTATGCAGTTATTGGTGGCTATGCGGAACAGCCATGTGCTGAATGCGAAGTTGGGGGTGTATGAACCGATTGCTCTGAAAGCCTTGCCGAAGGCTTCTATGGTCAAATCCTCCGCATCGGTGGTGCTGCCTGTCATCTTCAAAAGCATATAATATACGGGGTCTCTATACGTCTTCATCAAGGCGGCGTAGGCTTTCTGATCGCCCTCGTCCCTCGCTCTGACCACCAATTCGTAGTCTTTGTTTGCTTTATCCGACAGATTGCAATTTGCTTTCATCACGCTTTTCGGCTGAACAACGATATTATTCTCATTTTCGCATCGAAGAACAAGAAGTATATCTCGAACAGAGGTGCAAAAAGGTGTATTTTTTTAACGCCCAAACGCTTGCACACTTTGAAATATACAATCATCTGCAAAATGAATTTCAGCAACAATGCGAGAATGATGTATTGGTATGGGAACGCCAAAAGTGCAAGACTTATTACACCGGCGTAGAACAAAAAAGCCGATAAGGGTAATAAGGAGAGCAGAAATTTATGTTTGAATTTGAAGAAACGACGGCTTGCAAGTCTTTCCTTTTTCAACTTTCTCCAATCGCTTTTGTTACGTTTTTGTTCAAAGGTTACGAAACTTTCGGGAGCGAGTGCGACGGTTGTGTTTTGCGAATTTGCAACGCTGCTGATGAAGATGTCATCATCGCCGAGCGTAAGGTTGTAATGTTTGGTAAATCCGCCTGCCTTGAAGAACAAATCCTTTTTGTATGCGAGGTTTCTGCCGTCTCCCATATAGGGTTGGCCGCAAAGGGCAAGTCCGATGTAGTTTATTGCCGTTCTTACGTTGTCGTATTGAACCACCTTGTTGAACAAGCCTTTGCTTTGTTTGCAGTAAGCATATCCGAGAACGATGGATTTCCGTTTCGTGAAGTTCGACATCATGTTTTTCAGCCAATCGAATCCTGCTGGTTGGCAGTCGGCATGGCTCAACACCACATAGTCGTATTTTGCTGCCTTTATGCCCAAGGATATGGGGAATTTTCTGCCCTTGAACTTGTTTACGTTCTCTACGATGTTCACCATCTTCAAGTTGGGGTATAGTTTGGAAAAGGCTTTCAGCACATATTCGGTATCGTCTGCCGAAGCGTCGTTCACAACTATAACTTCAAACTCCGGATAATCCTGTTCCAAGAAAAAGGCAAGCTTGTCTTTCAGGTTGTATTCCTCGTTCTTTGTCGCTATAACGACGGAAACACCCGGCAAAGCGGCATTGTCTGATTGTGTTTCTTTCGCCGCTTTCCTGCGATTGAAGAATGCCTTACGGCAAACGACAAAATAATAAACGCCTTGCACGATTAAAAACAATGCAACGCAAGCCAAAATAACCCATACCGCCAATGTGGGTCGATAATGCAGAAATTCCATCATCAGTATCGATTTTTCGGGCAAAAGTATCCTTTATTCAAGTTTTAGCATTACCTTTGTACAAAGAAATTATAAACGCTTTTTGTTGATAACTCGAAGATGAAATTCAAATTACTCTATGTTTCAAACGATTGTAACGCCCGTGTCGGAGAGATGGAAACGGCACACGGAACGATTGAAACGCCGATATTCATGCCGGTAGGCACCATCGGCTCCGTCAAAGCGGTACATTGCAGCGAACTCGACAAGCAAATTCACGCCCAAATAATACTCGGCAACACTTATCATTTATATCTCCGCCCCGGATTGGACGTTATCCGCAAGGCGGGAGGCATACAGAAGTTCAATTCGTGGAACAAACCCATGCTTACCGACAGCGGCGGCTTTCAGGTCTATTCTCTCGGTCACAGACGCAAACTTACGGAAGAGGGTTGCGTGTTCCGTTCCCATATAGACGGTTCGAAACATGTTTTCACGCCAGAAAGAGTAATCGACATCGAGAGAACATTGGGTGCGGATATAATAATGGCATTCGATGAATGCACACCGTATCCGTGCGAGTACGATTACGCAAAGAAATCCCTCGATTTGACAAATCGTTGGTTGGACAGATGTGTCAAAAGGTTCAAAGAAACAGAATGCGAATACGGATATGAACAAAGCCTTTTCCCGATTGTTCAAGGCAGCGTGTATAAGGATTTGAGGAAAAGGAGTTGCGAATACGTCTCTTCCTTCGACTGCGAAGGCAATGCGATAGGCGGTTTATCCGTCGGGGAACCTGTGGAGCAGATGTACGAACTCACGGAATTGTGTTGCAATATTCTTCCCAAAGATAAGCCGAGGTACCTGATGGGAGTGGGTACTCCGATAAATCTTTTGGAGGGAATAGCTCGCGGAGTGGATATGTTCGATTGTGTAATGCCTACCAGAAACGGACGGAACGCCATGTTGTTCACAAGCGAGGGCATAATGAACATGAGGAACGAGAAATGGAAAACCGATTTCTCGCCGATAGACCCGAACGGAACGGCGGAAGTGGATACTCTTTACACGAAAGCATACCTCAGACACTTGTTCATATCGCAGGAAATACTCGCTTTGCAGATTGCAAGCATACATAATTTGAGTTTTTACCTCGAACTTATGCGTCAGGCAAGGCAACACATAATCAAAGGCGACTTTTTGAGTTGGAAGAACCGCATGGTGGAAAAATTGGGACGCAGATTGTAGAGACGGGGGAGCATGAGCAGGGGTCGGAAGAAGTATATCATCGCCAACATACTGGACATTTACATCATCAGAAAGCTCTTGGTAACTTTCTTTGTGTCCGTCGGCTTGATCAGTCTCATAATAATAGTGTTCGATTTGTCGGAAAAGTTGGACGATTTCATCTCTAACAATGCACCGATCAAAGGTTTGATATTCGATTACTACCTTAATCTCGTTCCACACTTCGTAAACATGTACGGATACCTCTTTTTCTTTATCTCCGTAGTGTTTATATGTTCCAAGCTCGCCTCTCGCAGCGAAACCATTGCCGTTTTGAGCAGCGGAATCAGCTTCAGAAGATATATGTTGCCCTTTGTCGTCAGTGCCGTTCTCATAGGCGTGATGAATTTATGGCTGAGCAATATATTGATACCCAAATTGAACGTACCGAGACTGAATTACGAAAGAACGTACTACCGCGACCCTTACCACAATCAGTATCACGATATACACATACAGGTGGAAAAAGATAAGCAAATCTACATTCAATACTACAATAACGAGAGAGTAACCGGCTATAAGTTCACCCGTGAAATTTTTTCCGAAGGCGTAATCGTACAAAAGATACATGCAGAACAAATAACCTACGATTCCGTTTCCAAGGATTGGATAATGAAGAACTACAACATAAGAAACATCGACGGTTTGCAGGAAACAATCGAACAAGGCGGAGAAAAGCATATCGACATAGGGCTTCTGCCGCATGAGTTCAACATAAACCAAATCAAAACGGAGGTGTTGGATTATTCACAGTTGAATCGAGCGATAGAAAGAGAGCGAATGAGAGGCAGCAGTATAGTAACCGAGTTGCAGGTGGAGAAGTTTCAGAGACTCTTGAACCCGATTGCGTTCGTCATACTGACCGTCATAGGCGTTTCTTTGTCATCTCAAAAGAAGCGTGGCGGCACAGGCTTGAACCTTGCTTTCGGAATAACTCTGGCATTCAGCCTTATCTTGTTCATGAAAATGACAAAGGTTTTCGCAACCAATGCAAACCTTCCGCCGGCTCTTGCTGTAGCCCTGCCATTGTTGATTTACGGAATAATTGCAGCCGTATTGGTTGCAAAAGCACCCAAATAAAGTAATGCAAAAACAAAAACATATATGATAAACGAGTTGATGAGTAAAGTGATGCAGAAGAGAATTCCTCAGATAGAGAACTACATGCATCACCCTGTGGAGGTTCAGGAAACCCTTTTGAAGGAACTTGTCGATACTGCGAAGAATACCGTCTGGGGACAGTTCTATGACTACAAATCGATCAAAACTTGGCAAGATTATAACGAAAGAGTACCTGTCAACGACTACAACAGCCTGCTTCCTTTCTTTGAAAGAATACGACGTGGAGAAAACAACGTACTCTGGTCCTCCCAAATCAAATGGTTCTCCAAGTCTTCCGGAACTACTTCCACAAAATCCAAATTCATACCCGTAAGCGAGGAATGTCTCAACGGCTGTCATTACAAGGCCGGAAAGGACATGCTTGCTCTCTATTGCTACAATCACCCCGAAACAAGGCTTTTCTCAGGAATGAATCTTGCACTCGGCGGTTCGAGACAGGAAAACGAAACGGGCAGCGACATCTTCTGCGGAGACGTATCGGCAATCATAATAGACAACCTTCCTTTCTGGGCAGAGTTCTACCGAGTGCCTAAAAAGGAAATAGCTCTCATGCCGGAATGGGAAAGCAAGCTCGAACGCATGATAAGTTCCGTCATCACCTCCAACGTGGTCAGTCTTTCGGGAGTGCCTTCGTGGATGATGGTATTGTTGAAAAAGATAACGGAACGCACTTCCAAATCGATAGAAGACATCTGGCCGAACATAGAGGTCTATTTCCACGGAGGTGTCAGCTTTGTACCTTATCGCAAACAGTTCGAGGAGATATTGCCATCGAGCATGAACTACATGGAAACCTACAATGCCTCCGAGGGTTTCTTCGGATTACAGGACAGAAGCGACTCCGACAGCATGCTTTTGCTGTTGGACTGCGGCATTTACTACGAATTCATACCGGTGGAGCAAATAGGGGAAAACAATCCCAAGGTTGTGCCGCTCTCAGAAGTCGAAGTCGGCAGGAATTACGCCATGTTGATTTCAACCAATGCCGGTTTGTGGCGATACACCATAGGAGACACCATCGCTTTCACCGAAAAAACTCCATATCGCTTCAAAATCACCGGACGAACCAAGAACTTCATCAACGCCTGTGGCGAAGAGGTAATAGTGGATAATGCCATAAAAGCACTGAACATCGCTTGCCGAGAGACAGATTCAAGCGTCAACGAATACACAGGGGCTCCGCTTTTCGACCATGCCGAAAACAAGACACGTCATCAATGGGTCATGGAATTCGGCAAAGCACCTGCCGATATGCAACAGTTCACGGAAATATTCGACAAGGCTCTCCAATCCGTCAACTCCGATTACGAAGCCAAGCGATACAAAAACCTCGTTCTGCAAATGCCGCAAATAATTTCCGCACCGCAAGGAACATTCTACAAATGGTTAAAAAACAAAGGCAAACTCGGAGGACAACATAAAGTTCCGAGACTTGCCAACAACAGAGAATACATAGACGAAATCATAAAAACGATAGAGGCATGACAATAGAAGCCATAGAACAAGAAATCATAGATGAATTCGCCAATTTCGAAGATTGGATGGATAAATACTCCTACATCATAGAATTGGGACAGGAATGCCCTCTGATAGACGAGAAAGACAAAACGGAAGCCAACCTCATAAAAGGTTGCCAATCCCGTGTATGGGTAAGTGCCACCTTGAAAGACGGACTTATGGATATAAAAGCCGACAGCGATGCCGTCATAACGAAAGGTATAATCACCCTTCTGCTACGCGTTTTCAACTTCCAGAAACCGGAAGACGTCTATGCCGCCGACCTTAAATTCATCGACACCATCGGACTAAGCTCTCACCTCTCCCCTACCCGTTCCAACGGACTTTTAAGCATGATAAAGCAAATAAAACTCTACGCCTTGGCGTTCACCCTCCAACAAAAGCAGGCATAAAACAATGAACGAAAAAGATATATTGCAAGACCGCATAATACAAGTTCTCAAAACAATTCACGACCCCGAAATACCGGTCGATATTTACGAACTCGGACTTATATACAGCATAGACATAGACGACAACAATGACGTTCTCATAGTCATGACGCTCACTGCACCGAATTGTCCCGTTGCAGACAACCTCCCATTGGAGGTCGAAGAAGCCGTCAAACGCACCGAAGGCGTAAACAACGTACAAATCCAACTGACCTTCGAGCCTGCATGGTCTCCCGAGAAGATAAGCGATGAAGCGAAACTCGCCCTCGGGCTGCTCTGAAAGCATAATACGTCAACTACTCAAAGACCCGCTCGGTCTGATAAGCCTCTGCATTATCGGACTGTTCGTTCTGCTCGCACTCGGAGCCTATCTGATAAGCCCCGACAGCACTCCGTATGCCAACGAGCAACACTTGGAGATTGCCGTCAAAAAACCGGGCTTCCGAATCGAAATGTTGCAAATAGAAAAGCCCGTAAAAGAGAAAACCAACCTTTTGGAACACATACTTTTCGGCACATCGTCCCCCTACACCTCCGTGCCGATTTATCGCCGATGGACAAACGGCACCGCACACTGCTTCGAGACCTACACCGGAGACACACCCAACGCAGGCGATACCATCACACTCCCGGCAAACAGCAAGTTCGAAATCACCGAGCGCACCTACCTTCTCGGCACTGACCGATACGGCAGAGACATGCTCTCACAACTCATCGTCGGCACAAGAGTTTCCCTCTCCGTAGGCTTCATCTCCGTACTCATCGCCATCATCATAGGCGTAACCCTCGGAGCAATAGCCGGCTATTACGGCGGTAAAGCGGACAACATCATTATGTGGCTCATCAATGTCGTCTGGTCGATACCCACTGTACTGCTTGTCGTCGCCATCACCTTTGCTCTGGGCAAAGGCTTCTGGCAAGTCTTCGCAGCCGTGGGGCTTACCATGTGGGTCGATATAGCCAGAATGGTAAGAGGACAGGTCAAATCGCTGAAAGAAAAAGAATTTGTCGAAGCCGCCAAAGCCCTCGGCGAGAGCAATAGCCGCATAATCCTGCATCAAATCCTGCCCAATGTCGTCGGACCTATAAGCGTAATCACCGCCTCCAACTTCGCCACCGCCATATTGCAGGAAGCCGGGCTTAGTTTCCTCGGCTTGGGAGTGCAACCGCCTATGCCCTCATGGGGAAGTATGATAAAAGAAAACTACGGCTACATCATACTCGACGCAGCCTACATGGCAATAATTCCCGGCATTGCAATCATGCTTCTCGTTCTCGCATTCATCTGTCTCGGCAGCAGTCTGCGAAAAGCCATGGACGTAAAGAAATAGAGCGGTTTCGCTTACAAATGACCTCATCGCAACCGGCAAGAAATGAAACGCCGATTCGTCGATTTTATTCGCCCTTTCCGTAAGGCGTAAGGCTCAACAGGTCGTCGTGGAGAGTTATTTCACCCTTATCGAGCATGTGTCTCAAAACCGTGAACAGCCTGTCATCGTCCCTGAATTCGAAATCGGTTGCAAAGAAGTCGATGTTTCGGTCTTTTTCTTTGAGGGCTGATATTACTTTCTCTCGGATTTGCTTCGGTTTGACCATGCCTCGCAAACAGAGGTCGCACTCGCCGCAAACCTCGCTCTTTATTCCGAAATAGGAAAGGAGGAATTGCTCGCGGCATTTCGCCTTTTCGATATAGTCGAACACAGCTTGGGCTTTATCCATGGCGGATTGTTTCAGTTCCTTGTAGTGCTTCGAGGGTATGTAAAGGTCTTTCGCAGGCACCCTGTCGGAGGTGAATAGTACGTACTGCCCCTCTGTGCGGCGTTCATAGCATATTGCTCCCGTATCTGCAAGTTTATGCAGCATTTGCACGGTCTTTTCTTTTGTCCATTCGAGGTATCTTGCAATCCGTGCTTCATCGAACCACCTCATCATGCTCGTCGCTCCGTCGCAAAGCCTCAGTACTGCTCCCAAGATGAGGGAATAATCGTCTTCTTGTTGCAAGAGTTGCCGCAAGGTGGTGCCGGAAAGCAGTATTTTGACCTTTGAAACGGGGTAATATTCCTCTTTTATCCACAGAATGCCTATTCTGTGGAGTATTTGCATGCTTGCATAAACGTTATACCTGCCTATGCCGCAATATTCCGCAAATTCGTCCAAATCGAATCGTTCGGAGAGATTTTTGCCGGATTGATAAGGTATGTGATAATAGGTATATAGTTTGTCATAAACAAGTCGCAGGATTTTCTCTTCGGGATAGTCGGCAAGCGTTCTTTCAAGCATTTCTTTCTTGTCTTCCTGTCGGTAAAGCATGACGGCGTATGCCTGTCTGCCGTCCCTGCCTGCTCGCCCGAATTCCTGATAGTAACTTTCCAAAGAGTTCGGTATATCCATGTGAATGACGTATGATACATCGCCTTTGTCTATTCCCATTCCGAAAGCCTTGGTTGCCACGAGCAATGGCAACTCTCCTTTCTTCCATGCTTCTTGTCGTGTCTGCCTCTCGTAGTCGGTAAGTCCCGCATGGTAGCTTTGAACATTCAATCCTTCCGACCGGAAACATTTGGCAAGCATTTCGGCTCGAAAACGAGTGGATACGTAAACTATTCCGCTGCCTCCGACTTTCTTGATGATACTAACGCAACGTCCGAGCTTGTTCTCATCTTCGATTAACATACATTTGATATTCCGCCTTCTGAATTCGCCTCTTATTACATTGGGCTTACGGAAATGCAAGCAACGTTGTATATCGCCGGCTGTTCGTTCGGTGGCTGTGGCTGTAAGTGCAAGCATGGGTACATCGGGGTGGTACTGTCGCAGAACGTCAATTTGTCTATACTCGGGGCGGAAATCGTGTCCCCATTCGGAGATGCAATGGGCTTCATCAACCACAAACAGACAGGGCTTGACCGTTTGAAGAAATTCAATGAAAGTCGGGTTTTGCAGCCTTTCGGGAGAAAGAAAAACGAACTTGACGGAAGCTGTTCTGATATGGTTCAACGCCATGTCGAAGCCGTTGGGCATGTCATCCGTTGTCAGTCTTTTCGCTTTCAATCCTCTTGCCCGCAATGCGTCCGTCTGATCCTTCATAAGCGAAATCAAAGGCGAGACCACTATGCAAACGCCCTGCATCATCAAAGCAGGCACCTGATAACAAATACTCTTGCCTCCGCCCGTGGGCATGAATGCAAGAGTATCTTGTTTTGAAAGTACGGAATCCATGACTTCCCGTTGCACGGAGCGGAAATCGTCATGCCCCCAATATTTTCGGAGTATTTCCTTTGCCTTGTCTAACGACATTTGTCGTAATCGAATGGAGAGGTGAACTTATCGAACGTTCCCCATAGTTTGTCTTTGTCCGAAAGTATGGGTTCGGCAATCGTCCAATCGATATTCAGCGTTTTGTCGTTCCAAAGCAGTCCTCCCTCGGATTCTTTGTTGTAAAAAGCAGTGCATTTATAGGAAAATACCGTGTCATCTTCCAAGGTCAGAAAGCCGTGGGCAAATCCCTCGGGAATGAAAAACATGTTCTTTTCCTTGTCGTCCAACTTCACGGATAAATATCTGCCGTATGTCGGAGAGCCTCGCCTTATGTCGAGTGCGAAATCCAAGACGCTGCCTCTGATGACGCGTATCAGTTTCGCCTGAGCAAAAGGCGGTGCTTGGAAATGCAGTCCTCTCACTACGCCTTTGCTCGAACAGGATTCGTTGTCTTGAACGAAATCCGTTCTCAAACCGAAGTGTCGGAACTTCTCTTCGTTATAACTCTCGAAAAAGTAACCTCTGTTGTCTGAAAACACATCGGGCTTGACCACAAGCAAACCCTCGATGGGTGTTTTTACGATTTCCATGAATGTTATCCGTGTATCGCTTTACCGTATGCAGCCTCCAAGGCTTCCATCACTGCCTCGCTCATCGTAGGGTGCGGATGTACGGCTTCCAAAACCTGCTTTGCAGTCAGACCGTTCTGTCTTGCAGCAACTATTTCGGCAATCATCTCCGTTACATTGTCTCCTATCATACTGCAACCGAGTATCTCGTCCGTCTTTGCATCGATAACAACCTTGACAAAGCCGTCTTTGTTGCCGCTTGCGGCTGCCTTGCCGCTTGCCATGTACATGAATTTGCCTACCAAGACCTCTCTGCCCTCTGCTTCGGCTTTTGCCTTGATTAAACCGACGGAAGCAACTTCCGGAGTGGTGTATGTGCAACCCGGAATGTTACCGTAATTCATAGGTTCGACCTCCAAGCCTTTTATCTTCTCTACACAGATTATTGCTTCGCGACTTGCCACGTGTGCCAAGGCAGGACCGTGAACGATGTCGCCTATCGCATATACGCCTTCGACGTTCGTACGGTAGTAATCATCTACTTCGACCTTGCCTCTCTCCACTTTGACGCCGGCTTCCTCCAATCCGAGGTTCTCTACATTGGTGCTGACTCCCACTGCCGAAAGAACAATATCGCATTCTATCGTTTGCTCGCCTTTTTTGCCCTTTACGAGAACCTTGCATTTGTCTCCCGTCGTATCGACAGCCTCGACGCTTGTGGCGGTAAGCACTTTCATGCCGTTCTTCTTGAAGCAACGTTGCAACGTGGAACTGACTTCTTCGTCTTCATTCGGAACAATGTTCGGCATATACTCGACAAGGGTTACCTGTGTGCCGATGGATTGATAGAAATGAGCGAACTCGCTTCCTATCGCACCGGAACCGACAACGACCATGCTCTCGGGTTGCTCCCTGAGTGTCATCGCTTCTCTGTAACCGATGATTTTCTTTCCGTCCTGCGGCATATTCGGAAGGTTGCGGCTTCTTGCACCGGTTGCCAATATGATATGGTCGGCTTCAAATACCTGTTCGCCGCTTCCGTCCTTCATATCGACGGCAACTTTACGGTCTTCGGTCAATTTGGCTTCTCCTTCAATAACGGTAATGCCGTTTTTCTGCATAAGGTGTGCCACACCCTTACCCATGTTCGAGGCAACGCCACGGGAGCGTTCCACGATGGCATTCATGTCCGGCTTGAACGAACCATCTATTTTGATACCGTAGCTTTCGGAATGCTTGATATAGTTGAATGCCTGTGCGGATTTCAACAACGCTTTCGTCGGAATACAACCCCAATTCAAACATATACCGCCCAAATTCTCTCTTTCCACAACGGCAGTCGAGAAACCGCATTGTGCCGCCCTGATTGCGGCAACGTATCCTCCCGGACCGCTGCCTATAACAATGACATCATATTTCATCATCTTCGATTTATAAGTTCGAAGTGCAAAGGTAGTGAAAAAAGTCTTTACCTGCAGCCAATCCCCTACCCTTGCGGCAAAATCTTCCGTCTCGGCAATTTCATAAAAGCAACAATCCGAAAAATACGCACAAGGCAAAATCATACAAACAGATAAACCACAACACATTAACACCTGCAAACAAGAATAAATCCGCACAAAGTGAAAAACTTTCTTCCATATTGCTTTGTTGTTCCGACAAATCGGCGTATCTTTGCCACAGCTAAAACGAATTACAATCCATGAAAACGAATAAGAAAACAAGAAACGAATTATTGTTTGCTCTTATGATTGTTGCCCTTGCGGCTTTGTTTGCATTCACACGCATACATATAACCAAGGAAAGGCAGACTGCAGGAGCGGATACCACGGAAATTCTCCCCGAACATTGAGTGGTTTTGATTTTTCATACATTTCGCACAGCGGAACGGCGACCCATGGAAGCCGTTCCCTGCATGCGTTCAACCGAACGCCGTTTCGCAAAAACGAAACGGCAAAAAAATTTGCTTAAACGGCGAAAGAAAAAATTATTCCGCCGTTTTAATTCTCCGGAAACGCAGTTTACTTGTCGTGATTTTGCAAAGATTGATTTCACTCGTTGCAAAAGACGATTGGAAAAGGCAAATTGAAGATGAGAAAACACTGTTCGGAAATCGAGTTTCGGGAGAACGGAAGATTGGTTGGGATAATTCGAGTTTCAAAAATTCGACATCGTGGAATTTTTCGCAGGAAATAATTCGCAGGTTTTGAAAAAGTTTGTAAATTTGCAGGAACGAGTTGCAATAAAAAATCATGCAAAAAAGTAAATTCGGTATAAAAATTCTGTCTGAGGACGTTTTCTTTGCCGGCAAAGTGGAACACGCACTGTCTCGCAACCCCGTTTGGGAGTGTATTGTGAAGACGGGGGTGGAAAAAGAAATCGATAAGTATGACGATACTGTCAATGTACTTATATTGGTCTATGATTTCCAACATCAAACGCCTGAAACGGTATTGGAAAAATTGAAGAGGAACTATCCGAAAGCAAAGTTTCTCAGTATCGTTCCGGAGGATTGTTTTGTCATATTGCGGGATTTTCTGTTGGATAAGGAAGTTATCGATGTGGTAAGAATGTGCAGTATCATATATTACATGATTTACAATCACGTAAGGAATTTTTACGACAAGTGGACGTTGCAACAGAAATTGTTGAAGCTGGAAAGGCTGAGCAATAGCAGTGAAACCTTTGTGTCCAAGGCTCAGTCGATGAAGCATGTTCAAGAGTTGATTCATAAGGCTGCGGATTCGGATATAAATGTCAGCATTTACGGGGAAACTGGTACGGGAAAGGAGATCGTGGCAAGAAAGATTCATTCTCTTTCTTCACGTAAGCATGCGGCATTTGTGGCGGTCAATGTTGCCGCAATACCGGGTGAGTTGATTGAAAGTTCATTCTTCGGACATGAAAAAGGAGCTTTTACAGGAGCTATTGCAAGGAAAACAGGTTTCTTCGAGGAAGCCTCCGGCGGTACGCTGTTCCTTGACGAGATTGGGGATATGGATATAAAGATGCAAGCCAAGTTATTGAGGGCTTTGCAGGAAGGAGTGATAACTCGTGTGGGCGGAACCGGTGAAGTGAAAATCGATGTAAGGATAATAACGGCCACGCATGTCGATATGCAGAAGTTGATCGAGCAGGAGAGATTCAGGGAGGATCTTTTTTACAGACTGATGGGCTTATCGATAAATCTCCCGAAGTTGTCCGAAAGAGGTGATGACATATTACTGCTTGCAAATCATTTCATCAAAGGGTATTGCAGCAAAAGCAAGAAGGCTATATGTACTTTGAGCAAGGAAGCGAAGGAGGTCTTGTTGCGTTACTCTTTTCCGGGAAACATCAGAGAATTGAAAGCGATGATGGAGTTGGCTGTTGTTTTAAGCGAAAATAATGTGATAAGACCGGAGGATTTGACTTTGCGACACGAAGTTGCCAGAGATGAAAAAGATTTTCTCGAAGTGGAACGCACATTGGAGGAATATGAAACTATGATAATCAAACACTTCTTGCAGAAATACGATAACAAGGTGCGGCTTGTCGCGGAGAAGCTCGACATAGGCAAAACCAAAATATACAAATTGATACAAGAGAATAAATTGAACAAATCATGAGAGAAGTAAAATGCCCGCGCTGTGGAAAGGGCTTTATTTGCAAACACGACGTAACTTGTTTTTGTACCAAATATGTGCTAAGCGAAGAGGCAAAAAAAAGCATTCGTTCCCGCTGGAGCGAATGCCTTTGTGAGGATTGCCTCAAATACTTTGCCGAACCGAAGTCTATTGAGCCAAAATCTGAATCTTGTTCTTAGCCATTTCAACCAAGCCTCCGTTGATATCGAAAGTGATTTCCTTGTCTTCGGAATCGGTTATCCGTATCTGTCCTTTTGAAAGGGCGGATATGATTGGTGCATGGTTGTTCAAAATCTGAAACTTACCGTCCGTACCTTGTAATCGTACGGATTTCACTTCCCCTTCGTACAAAACATCTTCCGGTGTTATGATATTCAGTTTCATGTTATTCCTTATTAGCTTGCGCAATGAGTTTTTTGCCTTTTTCTATGGCTTCTTCGATTGTTCCTACCAACATAAAGGCTGCCTCTGGGTATTGATCGACTTCTCCGTCCATTATCATGTTAAAGCCTTTTATCGTATCCTCTATTGAAACGAAAGCTCCCGGAATGCCTGTGAATTGTTCGGCAACATGGAACGGTTGCGAAAGAAAACGTTGTACACGTCTTGCTCTTGCAACGACCAATTTGTCCTCTTCGGATAATTCTTCCATACCCAAGATGGCTATTATATCTTGCAATTCGGTATATCTTTGAAGCAAGGCTTTCACTCTTTGTGCGGTGTTGTAGTGTTCTTCTCCTACGATATCAGGCGTCAAAATTCTGGAATTGGATTCCAAAGGGTCAACGGCAGGATATATACCAAGCTCGGAGATTTTTCTGCTCAACACCGTTTGAGCGTCAAGGTGGGCAAAGGTTGTTGCCGGTGCAGGGTCGGTAAGGTCGTCCGCCGGTACATATACGGCTTGAACGGATGTAATGGAACCGCGGTTCGTCGATGTAATTCTTTCCTGCATGACACCCATTTCGGAAGCCAATGTCGGTTGATAACCCACGGCAGAAGGCATACGTCCGAGCAATGCGGATACTTCACTTCCCGCTTGGGTGAAACGGAATATGTTGTCGATAAACAGCAATATGTCTTTTCCGCCCGTGTTTTCGTCTCCGTCTCTGTAATATTCGGCAACGGTCAATCCCGATAGAGCAACTCTCGCTCTTGCTCCCGGCGGCTCGTTCATCTGTCCGAATACCAGTGTACATTTACTGTCTTTCAATGCTTGCGTATCTACTTTCGACAAATCCCAACCGCCTTTCAACATGTCTTCTTTAAACTCTTCGCCATACGAAATAACCCCGCTCTCTATCATTTCTCTCAAAAGGTCGTTTCCTTCACGGGTTCTTTCTCCGACACCTGCAAAAACGGATTGTCCCGAATACTGTTTGGCTATGTTGTTTATCATCTCCTGAATGAAGACTGTCTTACCCACTCCGGCACCGCCGAAAAGACCGATTTTACCTCCTTTTGCATACGGTTCAATCAGGTCGATGACTTTTACGCCTGTGTATAAGATTTCTGTCGAAGAAGACAAATTCTCGAATTTGGGTGGTTCCCTGTGTATCGGATAGGATTTTTCGCCCTTTACAGGCTTGATTCCATCGATTGTCTGACCGATTACATTGAATAAACGACCGTTTATATCTTCACCAACCGGCATGGAAATCGGCTTGCCGAGGTTTTCGACCTCCAAGCCTCTTTGAAGACCGTCCGTGGAATCCATTGCGATTGTTCTGACCGTGTTTTCGCCAATATCTTGTTGGCACTCCAAAATCAACTCACTGCCATCATGTTTTCTGACTCTGAGTGCGTCATATATATTCGGCAAAGTCTGTTCTGCCGGAAAACTCACATCAATCACCGCTCCGATGATTTGAGAAATTCTTCCTCTGCTTACTACATTACTCATAGTATTCTGTGCTTTTATGAATCAGGTTGCGAATATACACTTTTTCGTTGACACAAAGCCTTTTGAAGAAGAATAATTTGCAAAGAAGGATTTCATTGCCGTATAAATCAATTCGTTGCATTCAATCTAAATTTCTGTTTCCGATAATACGAAAGCATCTTCGTCCCTTTCTTTTCCATTCCCGTCAAAACGTACTTTCCCAAGCAGTTCGGTTCTTTGTTTTTTTCTTACCTTTGCTTCTCGAAAAAACAAAAACCGAACATGGGTATTTTGGAATACGATGACGAGTATTTTATGCGTATTGCATTGACAGAAGCAGAAGCGGCATTGAGCGAGGGCGAAGTTCCGGTTGGCGGTGTCATTGTCTGCTCGGATAAAATCATAGCAAAAGGGCATAATATGGTTATGAGACTGAACGATCCCACCGCTCACACGGAAATGCAGTTGATTACATGTGCAACAGATTACTTAGGAAGCAGATATTTGCAGGATTGCACTCTCTATGTTACCTTGGAACCTTGCGTCATGTGTGCAGGGGCTTTGTACTGGTCGCAGATAGGACGGGTGGTATTCGGAGCAGCCGACCCCAAACGGGGAGCATCTCATGTCGGAAGTTTGATTTATCACCCGCAAACAAAGATTACCGGCGGGGTATTGGAAGATGAATGTTCCAAGATATTGAAAGATTTTTTTGCAGGCAGGAGGATTTGATATGTATGTAATAGACGAGAAAGCGGAAAGGACGGAAATCCTTAGGAGATACAAACACATAATGAGAGTTGTGTCGGACAGTGCAAGCAATGATGAAAAACGGCAGATACGCAAAGCCTTTACCGTTGCAATGAACGCACACTCCATGGTGAGACGCAAAACAGGAGAACCATATATTTATCACCCCTTGGAGGTTGCAAGAATTGCCGCCGAGGATTTGGGTTTGGGTGCGACAGCGGTTGTTTGCGCCCTTTTGCATGATGTTGTAGAGGATACGGAATATACTTTGGAAGATATAGAACATATTTTCGATGCCAAGGTTGCCCAGATTATCGACGGGCTTACCAAGATTGACGGCGTTTTCGACTATGCTACCAACTCGATACAGAGCGAGAATTTCAAGAAGTTGCTGACAGCCATGGGCGATGACGTGAGAGTAATCCTTCTGAAACTCTGCGACAGGCTCCATAATATGCGGACATTGGAAAGCATGCCTGAGAACAAACAACTCAAAATCGCTTCCGAAACCCAGCAACTCTATGTGCCGTTGGCTCACCGTCTCGGACTATACAAGATAAAAAGCGAGCTGGAAGACCTCGCCACAAAATACATCAACCCCAAGGCATACAACGAAATCAATTCCCGATTGAAGGACACCGAGCAGGAACGTAACGAGTTTATACATAAATTCGCCGAACCCATAAAACAGAAACTGACGGAGAAAGGCTATAAATTCACCGTCTCCGGCAGAGTAAAATCCATCACATCCATTCTCGGCAAAATAGAAAAGAAAGGCGTCAAGTTTGAAGAGATTTACGACATCTTCGCCATACGTATCATATTGGACGTTCCGCAAGAGGTCGAAAAGGAAAGCTGCTTTGCCGTTTACTCGATAATCTCTTCCATGTACCAACAGCGTTTGGGCAGGTTCAGAGATTGGCTTACCAATCCCAAAAGCAACGGTTACGAAGCACTTCATTGCACCGTCATGAGCAATCAGGGCAAATGGGTGGAGGTACAGATAAGAAGCAAGAGAATGGACGAAGTTGCGGAAAAGGGTTTGGCTGCACATTACAAATATAAGGAAGTACAGGAGGGTGAATTGGACGATAAACTCGACGTATGGCTTTCTCAGGTTCGGGAACTCTTGGACAACGAATCCTCTAATGCCGTGGATTTTGTCAACGATTTCAAGTTGGATGTCATCACCGACCAAATAACCGTTTTCACCCCGAAAGGCAAACCTGTCAATCTGCCCGTCGGTGCAACCGTTTTGGATTTTGCATATAACGTCCACACAGATCTCGGAAATCGTTGCATGGGAGCCAAGGTCAACTATCGGGTTGTATCCGTGAATTATCGATTGAGAGCAAGCGATCAGGTCGAAATAATAACCTCCAAGATTGTTCACCCCAAGGAAGAATGGTTGCAATTCGTCAAAACCTCCAAGGCTTCCACGGAGATAAAGAAATACATAAGGGAATACCGCAACGGCTACCGTGCCGCCGGCACCGAGAAACTTAAAGAACTCTTTACCTCTCTTCATATCGAATACACGGAAGGCAACATCGAACGCATGAGACAGTTCTCGAAGCAGGCAAATATGACGGATTTTCTATACTCCGTCTATGACAAACAAATCGGCGAAGAAGAAGTGCGACGCTGTTTTGCCAAACCTGAAAAGAACTCCGTATGGTTTTTTCTCCGCAATCCGTTCACTCCGAAAAAGAAAAACAATCAGGAAGAAACCCTCCGCGAAGAAATTTCAGAACAGGTCAAGGAAAATCCCGAACAAATCCTCATAGGAAAAGATGCCGATAAACTGCCATACAAAACGGCGAGTTGCTGTAACCCGTTGCCGGGAGACGACATTGTCGGACTTATACAGGAAGACTGCATAGAGGTTCACCGTTCCAACTGCCGCCAAGCGATAGACGAGATGAGCAAATACGGCAATCGCATCATCAAAGCAAAGTGGCGGGAGAACGAAAAAATCACTTTCCTTGCAGGAATTAAAATCGTGGGCATAGACAGAAAAGGTCTCTTGCAGGATATTACTCGAGTAATCTCCGAAGTATGGAATATAAATATCCGCGGTCTTGCAATGGAAAGTAGCGAAGGCATTGTGCAAGGCAGGTTGATGGTTTACATTTCCGATGCCGACAATCTGAACAAACTTATAGAAAAATTGGAAGCCATAGACGGTGTGGAAAAAGTCCTCAGAATTTAGATCCCATCGACAGAAAAGCCAACGACACCCTCAAATCCTCTATATCACGCAACACACCTAACAACTCATTCACGGTGGCGGAACTTGTGATTACATCATCTATGACAATCACCCTCTTGCCCTTGAGTTGCTCTCTCATCTTCTCGTTCAATGCAAAAGCACCTTTGATATTCTCCCACCTGTCCTTACTCTCCACCTGCGAAGTCCTCTTTCGTTTCGCCACGACAGCCTTTCGGCATAGCGGAACGCCCAAATCTTTTGACAAAACGCCACCTAAGAACTCATTCTGATTGAACCCTCTTGACAAAAGCTCCCACCTGCTCATGGGAACAGGAATAATCCAATCCGCATTCCTTGCCCACTCGAACCTCTTCAATCGTTTTACCCACAACTTCGCAAGCACCCTTCCATAATAAAGCCGACCTCCATACTTGAATTTCTCCAAAGCCGTTCTGCAAAACTTGAAATCCATGAATACATCATAATTCTCCACATTCAAACTTCCAACCCTATCCGCAAATTTAGCGAGAGGCACAAGATTAACCCCGAGTTTCCAAACACACCGAACGCACAAATCCTTCTCACCCTTTGCCAAAACCCTGTTGCAAAAGACACAACGCCTCGGGAACAGAAATTCAAAAAACATACTCCTTTATGAAGTCTCTCATCAATGTCAAAACCTCGGGCGAGATGGTCTCCTCTATGTAAAAATACTCATTAGGCAAACCCGTCTTGCAATGCTGGAACAAATGATTCAAATCCGGTAAAGTCATTACCTTGAAATGCTTGTTCCCCGCCTTTTTCAACGCCCTTTCGATAGCCGGAAGATTTTGAGAAGCCGACACCTGCAAATCCCTCTCACCATTCAAAGCCAAGACAGGCACTTTCAACTTACTCAAATACACCTCCGGATTCAAATCCAGAAAGCACCTCATCCAAGCCGTCTGCAAGCCGGAAGCCGTATCTCTTCTTTTCAACTTCTCTATATTCTCCTCTATAACCTCTTTGCCATAACCCATTGCTCCGAGAACAGCCCTGTTCTGCTCTATCAACACATCCAAACCGCTGACACCCGTTCCGGCGAGCATAACGACAAATACAATATCCCCTCTCTCGCACGCCACAATAGGAGCAATCACACCGCCCTCACTATGACCGACCAACCCGATTTTCCTCTTATCCACCTTAGGATGCGAAGCCATCAAATCCACAGCCGCCATCACATCATTCACGAAATCAAGCGTTGTCGCCGTATCGAGCAACTCCTTTGCATTCTCTGCACCATACCCCCTGTCATCAAATCGCAAAACCGCAAAACCGTTCCTCGTCATATAATCCGCAATCACCGCAAACGGCTTATGCTGAAACACCTCCTCATCTCTATTCTGCAAACCAGAACCCGAGATAAGCACAATTCCCGGGAACTTCTCCCCCTTTTTCGGATACGACAACGTCCCGTTAAATACGTAATCAACCCCTTTCACCGTGAAACTCACCTCCTCACAAATATAATCCTCCGTTTTCTCCGGCGTCTGAGGACGTTTTACGACACCTGCTTTTGCACCCTTTACCAAACACAAAGGCAATTTTGCACCACCTTGCGAGAAAATTCCGCACACACTGTCCCCCGTCTCGCTGAAACCTCCACGGAAAACAACCTTGGCACCCATCGAACTCACCGACAAAAGCAACGAATCATTCCTCAACCTCACCTTATCAGCCTCGAACACCTCCTCCGTCTGAGCCGGAGACCCCATGAACGCCACCGTATCCGTTGCGAACCTCACCTCAAGCGTAATCGGCAAATCCATAACCCCCGTTTGCAACACCCCGCTCCAAAACTCCACCCTCTGAGCCACCACATTAAAACCCGAAAACACCAAAAACAAAATCCAAAACTTCTTCATGACAATCAAAATTTACCCTGCAAAGATACATAAAAACATAACATCGACAAGGAACCGATTATCGAAGCAATTACTGCCTCAAATACAATACCACTATCGGCTCTTTACACCATGCAAAGACACTCTGAAAAACTCTGCTTCATTACTTCCCAATGAATACTCTTTCGCCAACTTTACGAAAGCAACAGATTAACCGACCGATAAATTTGGTTATATATTATTGATTAGAATCTATCCAGTCTATTTGATTTATCAAATTCACCCAATCTTTAATCTCCATTCTAAGGTCAGGGTATATCGCTTCATAGTAGTCCTTTACGATGTGCATAGCAGGTATAGGTTTACGATACTCTGTGTTGAGATAAGGCTCTATCTCTTGCAGAAGTGCTTGGTCTTCGATTTTTATAATCTTTCCATTTTTCAAGAAAGAATCGACTGTATGAGTTTGAGAAGTGTTGGCTTTTGGTGTATCGGTAGGTTTTACTTTTGGCTCTTTCTCCATCTTCTCGGATAGAAACAAGACATAAGCATCAAGCACATCTTCTGCATTTACATTTGTCACATAGATGGCAGCCTGTACGTCTTCTTCCGCCAAGAACCGCTTGACAGCCTCCTCATATTCGAGAATGGAGTCGCAAGCAAGGAATATCTTACGATGGCAAGAGAAGATATTACGATTGATAAAAGTCTTAATCAGTTTACAATACTCTGCAATGTCATGGTATCCGTTTTGTTCTAAATACTTAGCAAAGGCTGACAGATTTCTACCGTCATTGAATATGCGATAAGCATCATTGGCTTTCTTTCTTCGCTTACTACCGATGGCCACATACTCTGTGTTATCGGGAAAATATACAGCAAAGTTTACCAAATATGAGTTGAGCTTGGAGCGAGGAAATATCAGCACTTCACCATCGTTGTTGAGCTGCTTGCGGACAAACTTATCTTCATCGTGCGCCTCCTGTTGACCAGACAAGCGAGAGTAGAACGAAACATACTTGGCCTCGTTTAGTCTTTGCTTGACTACGTGCGGATTCCATGTGGCATAGACATCGTTCTCTGAGTCATACCCCAAGAAAATAAAAGGTATGGAAGCAGCCTTCATCTCCTTGAAATCTTCACGCTGTGGCAGTTGCGCTCGCCACACATCATCGCTTCCTTTGAGTTGTGCGCTCGACAATACCTTTACATACACATTGAAGCAGGAACCGTCCACCATGATTTGATACGGCATAGTTCCACCCAACAACTTGAATGTCATATTCCCCACAAGTGCTTCTTCAAGCAGTTTCTTATGGTCGTTTGCTGATAATCTTGCTACCATCACATGATACTTTTAAACAACGGACTTTCTTGATATTCACTCTTTCGCTCTTGCGAGAAAGCTTGCGGTATGCCATCGAGCAAACTGGCAAATTTTACCTCTGTCACACCTGCTGGCACGTCCGACTTCTTGATGTGCGGAATGTCCTTGGCACAGAAGTAAGCCAAGGTGTCGGTAGCCTCGACATAATCGAAATGCACGGCTTCCAACTTACTGATACTATTGCCCACCGTCTCTGCCACTATCTGATACAGATGGAATCGTTCTTGTACTCCCACCTTTTGGTAGATGGCATCGAAGAGGTCACGCACAGACTTGCCACCGTTTCCCTCTCCCGACTCTCTTACCGTCATGGAGGCAATGAGCAAGCGTGAACTTGGCGAAGGGTTCAACTGGTCGATGGAGAAATGATGGATGCGGTTCTCGCTCGATGTGGTCTTTACCTCTATCTTGTCTCTGCCCAAGGTAAAATCGAACTTAGCGTTAGGAGAAGAATGCCAAGCGTTTACCAAAGTCTCTGGGTATTTGCTTTGCTCTATCACCAACAGTTCTCCCCATAGCCCCTGCATCTTCTTGACAGGAGGATTCACCAATGCAGAGAAGATGGTAATCAGTTTCTCCACCTCCACAGAGAGCGTCTTGCGTGATGGCACAGGCTGTATTTTTTGAAGCATAAGCACCACGATGTCGATGAACGAGGACTGCAAAGCCCATTCAGGTGAGCGAAGAGTGATGATGGCATACGACTTCTCCATGTCGCCCTCTTCTGATGACAAGCGACATAGTTGGTTGTATTCCACAGACAAGAGTTCACGAGTGATATTCTTGACCTGTGAAGTGGTCTCGTTGACACAAATGAAAAACATTGGATAGCCCTCGTTCGATTTGCCCAACTTATGAGGTAAGTCTGTAAGGGATAGTACCTTGTAGGAATCATCGCCATTGCCATGACATCCCAACTGCTTGAATTGTTCTTTGATATTCTGTTCCATCTTATTAATCTTCGTTACCATCTGTTATACCATCGTCTTCTTGATTCTTTTCCTCGTTAGTACAGTAAGTGGTCGCCAACTCGTCAGGATAGTTGATGGCAAGCGTGTATGCCGTAGTTGGAAAGCCTGGCTCTACGCCGCCCTTGAAGGCTATGTGGTGCAACTGTATGGTTATAGAATCACCAATAACAATCTTATCATCGCCTGGATAATTAGTTGAGTCTGTTGCCGATGACGGACCTGCAAACAAACGAGTATTTGGCGCAAAGCGTTTGTTGTCAAAGTCAAAACTACGTTCACGTGGTACGGAATCCCAAGCCATCTGAATGAAGAATACATCTTGCAACGGCTTTACATCCAAACTTGCCAAATATCTTAGATACCTTATGGTGGCACTCTTTCGGGAGGCATCGGGATAGTTTTTGAAGCGGAAGTCGTTCAAGAAAGCTATAGCTTCTTCTACTGACAATCGAAGTCCTCGATGCGTTCTGTCTTTTGTTGTATAATTGTAAGGCAATGTGAAATCATCTTGATGTTTCGCTAAGAAATCCTTTACAACTTGGTCATTATGAAGTATTGTCTCCTTGCTCTCAAAGGCTTGCATCGCACAGTTGCCACGAAGTTTTGTGTTGACAACAGAGATAGGTAGCACATTGAACCTTGTAGGGCGAAGTTTTGGAGATAACAAAATCTGTCGTTCGGCTGCTTCGAGTGTATCGCACTGAGAGAGAGTCAATCTCAGTTCTTCCTCGTGGTCAACATACTCCATGTAGTTGTCTATGGAGCATTGAGGCAAGAACACACGGCAACTCTTGATGTAGCTATCCTTGTAACCGAAGAATCGGCATCGCTGCTGTATGGTGTCGGCGTTCGTCGGTCCTACTGTATAGCGAGGCATATAGGTAGTCGCAAGTTTCTCCACGGTAAAGCCACGATTTAGCATTTCCGCCCCCACCAAGATGTGCATACAGTATTTATCCCAATCTATCTCTTTATCTGCATCCTTGTCCGAATTGACCAGATAGACTTTCTTGTCGTTAAGAATGTCTTTCAAATACGGTTCGATGTCATCGAACGTAGGGCGTTCGTCTATGGAGTAAAACTCTACTGCCATTGGGAACAGGCGACGAAAGTCATTCAGTAAATCTTCTTTGTCCTCCTGACCGTTTGGCTTGTCAAGTAATTTGCGCCATTGGGTCAAATCGGACTCTATCCAATTCTTAAACTTTTTATTGTTTGCCACACTCACGTCTGGGTGAACCATCATAGAGAGATAACTGATACCATCTACCGCCAGCCATTTCACAACAATGGCAACTGCCAATATATGTAGTTTTATGGCATCCTTCAGCGACTGAGGACATTTCTTCAACTTATTTCTCTTGTTATGGAATACTTGGTCTTCAGGTATGGTAACTATCAAACCGCCATTGAATAATTCATGGTTGACATCCATCCCGAAATATTTCTTTCCACCGATATATCCCTCTCCTGGAGTCAGCAAGGTGTGGCTTTTCGGCGAAAGAATGTCCTGCATACTGATGAGGATGTTGGCTTGTGGAGTTGCAGTATATTGTATATATGTATTGCCAGGCAAGATAGCACGCAATTTCAGAATGGCATCGTATGTGGCAGAAGTCTCGTCATCCTCGTCATCCATGTTCTTACTGTTGGAACGACCATAGCTATTAAGTGAAGCTTGATCTGCCTCATCATCTATAATCATTACTGTCTCACCAGCCATTGCCTGTTTGAAATCATCAATCTCAAATATCTCTTTCAGGTGCTTGATGTGCTCATAATGCTTCAAGATAGGTATTAATATCGTAGGCTTGTTGGTCATACTTAGATGTCCGATGATATCTTCTGCTTCCCCCACATTAGGGTCTTTGTGAATCTTGTATGCGCTCTTGCCCAATGAGTTGGATTTGATCAAATCTTTTTCCAAACGTTCCGAAGTCTGTTTCAATAGGTTCAACTTGGTTCCTGCGAAATATACTACAATCCTATATCCATTGTCGTGTGCCAAGGCGGTAAGCCCAGTGAACGACATGGTTTTGCCGCTCTGCACATAGCCTACTACAAGATGGGTGGTCTCGTCATTGCCTACGGCATCGTGAGGATTGCAATGAGCCAATATGTCTATCGTTTCCTCGCGAAGATTTACAGCACCTTGCGCCGTGATACCTTTGCTTTTCTGTTGCTCCACAAAAGATACGAAGCATTTTCCCAGTTGGACATCTTCATTTAGGATTCTTCCGTGGCGAACACCAGAAAGGACCTCTTCCGTGGGCTGTATAATCTTAATACTTTCCTCCATAGCTATACCTTTGTTCGTTTGATATATTCATTGAAATATTCTACCATCTTGGCAGCATCGTTTTCCGCCTCTTTCTTGGCTGTGTATTTGGCGATTGCCAAAGTCTTCAGCACGGCGACGATAGCATCATTCGGCTTGCCAAAATGCTCGAAGAACACGTGTCCTGTATTGATGTGGCAAACGATGATGTTCTCTTCCTCCTTGCTGACATCCACCCAGAACAAGTCGGAATCCCCACCTTCCAACTTGACTTGCAATGTATATTCCTTTCCGTTGATTTTATATTTGTCCTCGTACTCACCATACACCGTAGGAGTGCCAACAGGTTGCACCACTGGCTCAGGTTGCATCTCTGGGAAGAGGGTTGGTGTTGGCTTTGGCTTTACCGTAGAGAACTCGATGGTCTTTCTGGATTTTTGCGAAGACGTGTTGTGCTTGGTCACGAGTTTCTTGACTATCTTCTTGCGCTCATCCACACGATAGCCTTCCGCCTGTGCGTAGAGGTCGAATTCCTTGGTGTGTATCTCACTTTTGAGAGCTTCCATCAAGGCATCGAGATTTTCCTTGTCAAGGATGTCGTTCTTGTTGAACGAAACCTTGAAGCCCTCCAGTTCCAATTCTCCGAAGATTCGCTTGTAACGAGGTGAACCCACATTGCCACAAAGAGACTTCGGAAAATAGCGTTGCCCATTCTCTGCACCTTTCACCACACGACCACGGCGAAGCAATACAACACCATTGTTCTGACTGCTCATTTCCTTTAGCACGCCAATATAGCCACGTGCCTTGTATTGCCCTAACTCGAAATCAATGTCTTTCTTCCAATACACAGCAGGACTTGTTGTGTCCTTGTAGAATGGTGCGGTTAGTATTTCTGGGTCTTTGAACTCCAAGACTTCCTCATCTACAACAAGTCGCATCTCTCCACTTCTGAGCGACATACGGTAGATGCTTGCCAAGTCTTTCTTTATCTTGGCTATGCCTTGCGACTTAGGCGAGTTCTTGGTGAGCTGGGTAATTGTAAAGATGGTGTAATGCTCTGTGACAGGACGAACCACATGAACTACAGGAAGTGAGTTCAAGTCGTTCTTGGTCACTTGGTTGAGGTCAAAGTGAATGGTACGCTCCTCTGTCTCATTCAGAGCCTTGGTCTTCACCTCCCATACTTCGCCAAGCCAACAAGCCGCCGTCTTGAACCCCATGCCAAACTCATTGAGACCTGTATTGTTCTCGGGAGTCTTGGCTGGCATAAAAGCCGTTTGGTAACGCCCCATGCTGATGCCACAGGCATTGTCCGACACTCGTATCTCTTGTATTTCCTTGCCAGTCTCGTCACGAATGAACTCGATGTTCACGGAGAAACGATACTCGCTATTCAGGGAATGTAACTGCTCCTTGTTGTCACGATACGACTGCAAGGCATTATCGACGAACTCTGCCAACACGTTGGAATGTGTGTTGGTCAAATCCTCGAAACGCCCATACATGTTGGTTCCGATACTGATGTTTACTGCTTCTATAGAACTATTCATCTGTTTATCATCCTCCCTGCTATAAGTTGAACAATCGTAACGTTGACCGCATTTCCCAAGGCTTCGTAACAGCGTGAGATAGTCAAACAGAACCCTTCTCCCGAAAAATGCAAGTCTTGCATTCCTTGTATCTTGGAAGCCTCATGGACGGTCATGTATCTGCCAGTCTTCTCATTTCCTTGCCTCGACTCTTGGGGAAGTTTTATCCAAGGGAATATCGGTATTTGTGTCCCCACAAGGTTAAGAGCAGGCGAGAAAGTTGGCAACTTGATGCGTATGCCCGAAGCTCTGAACTGGATGATTTTGTCATCCAAGACCGGGGAAACGTCTCCGCAATTCCATTCCATCTTCTGATGGCTTGGTGCAAAGTCCTTGATTTTCTCCTTCCAAGGGTCGATCCAAGCCTTGTTAGCTTGGTAGAAGTCACGGTTTTGCTGTATGTATTTCTGTTTCCACGAAGGGAACTTATCCACGTCTTGCCTTGAATAGGGAGGAATGCAAGCCAAGCATTCCTTTCTTGACCGGCCTGTTATCGGCATACCAAGCGTACCCTTTGCCCCACGCAGTTGCTCCAATGAACTGCAACTTGGGGTCTTGCCGTCCTCGTAATCATAAGTAGCCCCAAACTCCATCGCCCAAACAGGGAAGGTTGGCACCTTGACATGATGGTCGGCGCAAAGCCCCAAGAACTCTCTCCATACATCCAACTGGTGACGAGTGTCAGCCTTCAAGTGCTGGTAATTCGTCTCGTCAGGGTCGATGATACTGTTGATGTTGCATTCCACCTCCTCTTGCCCCTTGGAAAAGTCAAACCCTTCCAAACAGCCGAAGTCCTCATTCTCGCAGACGATGTAGATACGGCGACGGTGCTGTGGAATGCCAAACTGATGGGGTGAGAGCAATTCTTCCTTGACCTTGTATCGGCGAGTTTCAAGAGCCTTCTGGATGGTCTTCCACGTGTTTCCGTTGTCGTGTCCTTTCAGATTGGCTACATTCTCCAAGAGTACATATCTCGGACGGTGGGCATCTATGATGGCGCAGATGTTGTAGAATAAGTTACCTCGGTCTTTGTCATCGTTGAAGCCCAGTCGCTTACCTGCCTGGCTGAATGGTTGGCAAGGGAATCCTGCACAGAGAATGTCGTGGTCGGGAATGTCTTCAGGTTTGATGGCGGTGATGTCGCCCTCTATCTTGTTGATGCCGCTTTCGGTCTTTCCTTTCATCTCGGGGAAGTTGATGGCATAGAGTTTGCGTAGGTCTTCACGTAGCTCGGAAGCAAACACGCATTCGCATCCCATCGACTTCAAAGCCAAATGGAAACCTCCCAAGCCTGCAAATAAATCTATAAACTTCAATGGTGCTGCCATTTGTTATTTCTTGCAAAGTTAGCAAAAATACTCATGATGAGCAAAGGAACTGCACTTTCCTTTTTCCCTTATCCTTAGATTGTCATTGAGATTACGGCAGACTTTTGCTTCCTATCCTTGTTTCAAACAAAGCAAGCTCTCGCTTTGGTATCCCGAGTTTTGCTGCAAGGGTTTTCCAACCGCTTACCACTTGAACGACTTTTCTGATTATGCTTTCTGCAACTCTATCAGGTATCATGTAATCCTTTGCTGCTTCAAGCAACAGACCGAGATTTGCTTCGTTGGAAGATGTAGTTATAAGAATACTTTGATATTCATTCACCGTAGGATTTATGTCATAGGCAGGTGATAGCGTCCAACCATGAGGTGTCAGTAAAAAACCATGATTACGAAAATGGTCATCACTATTACCTACACAGATATTGAAAGCAACACGTCTGTAAAGCTCCCTGAGGTTGGCTTCCACATCACAACAACTTTGAATGATAAAATCGACAATATCGAGGTATCCGTTGCCTGTATCAGCATTGCAACCGTCTGTTAATCCCAATAAGGTCATGGCAGAAGCAAAGTGAACACGTCTGCCGTTTTCCTTACGGTCGAAACGTTTGGAAAGCATAGTATGATATTGCTTTCCGGCTTTCAATATACTCGTTTCTGCAACATTGATACCCGCTTGTTTGGCAAGAAGATGACACAAATGTTCCCATAATGCCACATCATAGTCATCTTTTCGAGAAGGAAATTTGGCAACATACAAAGTGTTTTCCTTATCAATAACTCCTGCTTTCGGTCTTGCTCCTCCGAGTGATGTACCCGGATTGACAAGTTGTTGCAACCATCTCTTCTCGGGAAGTATATTCAGTTCCTCACTCTTTTCTATCTCATGAGCGGCGGTTATCAAATCTCTGATATTTGCCAAAGGTGGAATAGATAGTTCTTTTTCTGTGCAGATGAATTGACCTTCCGGTAATTCCTTGAAGCGGAAGCCTCCAATACGACTAAAATCATCAATTCCCATAAGATAATCGAATGAGTTTAGATGTCTTCTGGGACGTTTCTGTTCAATAGCTTCAATTTGTTCGCGGCGATTGAGCAATGTTCTGCCCCATCTGTCCGGTAACGCATCGGCAAAACACCCGAAGATGTCTTTTCCCTGCTTGGTGTATTGCATTCCCGGATAATTATTCAGATCATCGCTCAAAACAAGGTTTCCATACTTTTTCAACCAATTATTATCAAACAGAAAAGCATAAGAATCATTTCCACGAACGGTTTCGTAGTTCAATTTTCCCACCAATACCGCAGTTGAAAGCCAATCGAAGTCTGCATATACATATAGTTTTTGCATGGCTTAAATCTTTTTTGAAGCTCTTTTGCGACTTGTCAGCACCAAGTCCTGTAATCGTCTGCCGAGTTCGTCTTGCTTTGCAATCGTCAGTATATCATCTTCCAACTGCAAGGCATAAAGTACTCTGAGATATATTCCTATGGCTACGGTCGGTGTGCCTTTTTCTATACGAGCAACTGTCAGCGGAGAACAAGTAGCGCGCTCTGCTACCTGAGCCATACTCAGATTACGACGCAGACGGGCAAGTTTTATTTGCTCACCGACAATCCGCATCTTTTCTTCGAGTTTTCTGGGCAGTTTGGTACCCATAGTTGATTTTGTCATAGTCTCCAATATCTTATTGCGTATGCAAATGTACAAAAATTCTTCATTATATGATAGATTGCAATGAAATTCAAAAGAGAGATTTCCGTACGACTTCTCCGACTGAGGAATTTGTTTGAATCTCCACTCCTATTAGTGTAATTGTACGCACGAATTATGCGATATAACAAAGTCTGTTCATGCAATCAAATTAACAAAATCACAATCATAAAACGATATTCCATTAACCACAAAGCAAGAAAGCAAAATCGATAAGTCAGCGGGATTTCCGATGTCTTTCGAGGTGATTTTCGATGAAAACGGCACTTTCAAAATAACAAGAAGAAAGCCATCGATGAAAAAACGGCGTTTTTTCAGAAGAAAACGAAGTCTTTTGACTCGAAAGACTTCGTTTTAGCACCGCTAACTCTTCGTTTTTTCGGAAAAAGACGGCGTTTTCCGACCACCAAAACGCCGTCTTTTTTCAGTCGTTCTTCAATACATTTATAAACAGCTAAAATACAACACATTGCCAAGCCCTCGAATACTCGAAAAATTTCCATGCGACAACTCTCGACGGAAAATTCGCAAGCCACGAAGTTAAAAGAATTGAAAATCGTTAATTCGGAGTAATTGTAAAGAAGGTGAAATGATAAAGAATGTAAAGAGGCAAAGAGAGTATTTTGCGAACCTGCATAACGCGGATTGAAGAGAATAAGAAGAAAGAATGGTGAAAAGGAGAAACGGATGTACGGACAGAGCAGAACATCTACGATAGTAGAAATTCAATGAGGCTTTTAGCCTTGAATTTCTACTATCGTTTCACCTTATTTCATCAACTCTGCCCTATCTTCGTTCATGTCAACATTGGCGAACAATTAGTTCTCATGCAGTTCTTGCGGCATCGCCTTATCCTGTCTGCCATCAATATCACACGACTACCTGATGATTATTTGCTTCATTCTCGCAATGCCATGTCGGGACATTACGCTATTCTTTACTCCCGACAATGTAGCACCTGCATTTTCTTTGAAGTGGTCTTACGAGTACCGTGTTTTCGGAGTATCGACTACCTACATATAGTTCGGAGGTTTCATAAAAGCGTCATCGACTTTTGAAGCGACCAAGAAAAAAAAGTTTGGCTTTACATCTACGCATGAATACTTTTTTTTAACTTTGCCATCATAACAAACGGCTGAATGACGAATTGAACTTTGTTTATCGTTCCGCCGGTTCAAACATCGAAACACGAGTCCGAATGAAAAAGCGATTATTATCTGGAATACTTGCAATGCTTCCTTTGTTTTGTTTCTCGCAAGTAAGCGTTACTTCTGCGAACGGCATGAGGGCGGATACTCTTTTGAACAGATATTTTGCGGGAGGAGGCGTTGTGATCTCCAATGCGAGGTTCAACGGGCAACAAACCATCAACAGCAACCAAATCGGAACCTTTGTAAACCCCACGACCCACGGATTGAATATGCCCATAGGGGCAGGTATAGTCATGGTAACGGGAGATTACAATGATGCGGCAAGCGGTCGATATACGGGAGAAGTAACTTCAAGTGCAGAACCGCCTTCCGATGGAGACACAATCTCGCCTGCACTTGCCGAAGCACTGAAAGAATTTTCCATGGACGCTGCTCCCGGAGTAAGACGTGAGATGTATGATGTCGCCGTGCTGACTTTCGACTTTATTCCGATGGGTGATGAAATTGCATTCAAATATAGTTTTGCCTCCGAGGAGTATCCTCATTACGTATGCAATGTTTACAACGATATATTCGGCTTCTTCCTATCCGGACCTTACGATGAAGCAGGCAATCCCATTACCAATGAAGGCATTATTTACAAAGACGAGAACATAGCCTTGATTCCCGGAACCGATTTGCCCGTCAGCATAAACACGGTGAACCACGGCATTGCCATAGGGAATGTAACGCCGTGCGTTTTGGAAAATTCGCAATACTTCCGCTTGAACGACAACAATAACTGCAAGATGAACGGCTATACGACGGAGTTGGAGACAAAAAAAGTCTCCGTCGTACCGTGCAGAACCTACAAATTGGAATTGGCAATCTGCGACGTGGTCGATAACCGCCTCAGTTCCGCCGTTTATCTCTCTGCAAATTCATTCCGAACAGACGAATTATCTTTGTCAAAACCCCGTGTCGCTCCCAACGAGGAACACCCATATCGCTTTATCAAGGGGTGTTCGTACTATGATATTTCGATGTACCTCAACCGCCCTGCCATAGCGGATGAAACTCATGCTTTGGTATTTCACGGAGGCACCGCAGAAGAGGGTGTGGACTATACTTTATCCGACCTGAACGGCAATCCTGTCGGCAATATGCTTACCTTCAACGAAGGAGATACTTCTGCAACTTTGCGTATCAACTTCGTGAAGAACGAAAACGATGTTCCGGGAGAGATAAAAACGCTTATCATCATGACAGAAGACATAACCGACTGTGCCATCAGGGATACCTTGGTTTTGGAAGTGGCGACTCCATATCCTCTTACACACACGTTATACAGGCAAAGCCCGAATGGTTGGACGGAATTTGCGGACACCATCGTCTATTGTGAAGAGATATTGCCTGTGAACGAGAAAATCAAAATAGAAGTCGCAGGGCAACAGGGGGAAGTCACCTATCGATGGTCGCTCGGCAACCATACCGATGAGACAGAGAACACGATTAACACCACGGAAGCCCAAGTTGTTTACGTGAATGCCTCCGATGCTTGCGGCAGAGAGACGAGAGACACCATTCATTTCGTAATCAGTTCTCTTTCAACGACGGCAAGTGCCGATAAGGAAGACATCTGCATAGGCAATGAAGTCATTCTGACGACAGATGAGGCAGTGGAATATGTTTGGACTTCGGAGCCTTACGACGAAAGCCTTGCCCATAATTCCGATATGAGGCAACCGCATGTCTCTCCCATCGGAACGACAACCTACACCGTTGAAGCAACGAATCGATACGGTTGCAAGGCCGTTGCGAATGTGCGGATTAAAGTAATTCCTTCCGTTGTTGCGGCAATGAAGCTCACACCCGAGAAAACGACAACGGCAAATCCGGATGTCAAGTTCCTTGATTTGACAACCGATTCCTATTCGCGGATATGGGATTTCGGAGACGGTCAAAGCTCGACAGCCTCCTCGGGTATTGTCTCTTACTCCGGCGATGACACTGCAACGTATAGCGTCATGCTTATTGCATTCAATTCCGCAAATTGTCCCGACACGACCTACGGAACCGTTCATATAGCTCCCGAGTTCACCATTTGGTTGCCAAATTCCTTCACTCCTGCTTCCGGCGATGCCAATGCTCTTTTCGGACCTGTCTTTTCATTCGACACCGAATACGAATTGAGCATTTTCTCCCGCAACGGAGACAAAATCTTTCGATCGACCCCGAAACAAAGACAGTGGGACGGAAGGATAAACGACACGGATTATGCTCCCGATGGCGTATATGTCTATATGCTTATGTACAGAGACGGAAGCGGCTTGTTGAAAAGGAAAACTGGAACGGTAAATCTTATGCTGAATACCAAATAAAGAAAATACGATACAATGAAATTCTCGATTACAAGACTTGAAACGACTGCCTCCACGCAGAACGCTTTGATGGAATGTGCGGAAAAAGAAAATCTTCCAGAAGGAAGCGTATTCATTTGCAAGAACCAGTACGCCGGTAAGGGACAGGGAACGAACAAATGGGAGAGCGAAGACGGTGAAAACCTGACTTTCTCTCTTCTTTTGAAGCCTTCGTTCCTGCATATAAGCTGTCAATTCGACCTTATGCAGGCTTTGTCTCTTGCGATAAAAGATTTCGTCGGGGAATACGTAGGCAACAAGGTACGGATAAAGTGGCCCAACGATATATATGTGGGCAAAGATAAAATATGCGGCTGTCTGCTGCAATATAAAGTGGTGGGAAATACGGCTGATGCGGCTTATTGCGGAATAGGAATAAACATCAATCAGGAGAAATTCTCCTTTGCTTCCAATCCAACTTCCTTATATCTGCAAACAGGTAGAAAGTACGATTTGGAAAAGCTGTTCGACGAGCTTCTCCAAGCCGTTGCAAGACGTTATGAGGAACTCCGCAGTGGAGAAATCGGCAAAATAAAAGTCGAGTACCTCGAATACCTGCTCTATAAGGATATTCCGGCAGAATATATCTATAAAGGCAAAACCATAAAAGCCACCATAAAAGATGTCGATTCCTACGGACATCTTATCCTGCGACAGGACAACGGCGAAATGCTTAACGTCGAGTTAAAAGAATTGGTCTTCACTCACAGGGAAGCATAAAGCCGCCTACCTCATCAGGTCACCGAAACACAAGAAAGCATGGTAGAACCATGCTTTCTTGCCAATCGAAACAGCGGATACGCCTGTTCCACCTTTTCTTGCTTTATTCCAATTTCAAGCCTTCCGACACCCCTTCATCGAAGTACTTTATCCATGCGTTGTATGTGTCCTGTGCCGACTGCATCGTACCTATAAGAAACCCCGGAGTATTCTTAAACTCCGACAATCCCCGATAATAGTACATCTTATGCTTGTTATCTATCACGAAAGGCATGATGTCATGCCGCAGACACTCGCGAAAGAGAATCAAACGTCCCACTCTGCCGTTGCCGTTTTGGAAAGGGTGTATGCATTCAAAACGCCAATGATATTCGGCAAGCATCCGTATCGTTATTTCTTTTTGAGCGGCATACCATCGGGACAATGCCTGCATTTTCTCAGCCACATCGGCAGGGCGACAGGTCTCCCGTCCTCCGACTTCATTAGCCAATCGCTTCCAATCGCCGACATTGAAGTATGGCTTCTGTGAATCGGCGGTTCCGGTCTTCAATATACGATGGAATTCCTTGATTATATCATTCGACAAGGCTTGTCCGATCGTATTCAAAAGATAATCGAATGCAATGAAGTGGTTGGAAGTCTCTATGATGTCATCGACCGGCACCGCGTCTTGGTCTTTGAAACCTATCATACGGGTTTCAAAGATGTAGCGTGTCTGTTCCTCCGTGAGTTTGCTTCCCTCTATACGATTGGAATTATAAGCCAGCTGCACCTGTGTCTTATGATACAAGCCGCCTTTGCGATGCGATTGCTGTTCATCGGCGAGAAACGCTGTCAACTTATTCATTGCAACAGTTGTGTTTGCATTTCGACCAAACCTTTTTCCCTGTAATCCGACACTTTTTCCACTTGCTTATTCCTTGGCTTCAAAGAGTTCGACGGGAAGGAAGTTCGCTATCAGGTTGTCGGTGTTCGTGATTGCTTTCGTGGTGAATGAAAGGGTAGGTATTTCGCTTTTCTTTATCAGATTTTGAGCCACGGCTCCTATGTAGCTGTCCGTGAGGCTCAACTCTTGGTGCGTCATTATCATCATGAGGTCTGCCTTGACCTTGTTGCCGTGTTCGAGTATCACCTCTTCGACAGGTCTGTCGTCTTCCGTATATGCCTGTGCCGAGACCTTCACTCCCTCCTGCTCTATTATCCATTTGGCTTTGTCCAACTTCTTCACCAAGCGTGAGGAGGCGAGCTTGGTGCCTTTCTTCACCACTCCGACCAAATGAACGGTCGAACGGTAGTATTTTGCCCACGATATTGCAGCGTTGATTTTCTCCAATGTCTGCTTGGTCAGGTCGATTGGCAAAAGAATGTTGGCGAATTGTCCCGATAATATCTGGTTTTCGCCCACTGTTATGACGGGACAAGGGGCTGTCGCTATGATGTGCATTGTCAAAGGACCGATGAAATGGAAGGCACTGACCGCCGAAGACATCTTCCCCATGACTATGTATTGTGCTTTCAGTATCTCGGCTTGTTCCAATATGACTTCCGCCGGTTCTCCCTGCTCCACAATGCAATGTATCTTCATTTCGTTTTTTGCCGAAGCCTCGATGGCTGCTTCTTTCAGCTTGTTCTCCACCATGCGGCGTTCTTCGCGTTGTTGTTTCTCGCTTCTGAATAACTCGGTCAGAAAGTTGGTGGAACGTATGACCGAAAGGAGATGGATTTCCCCCTTGATGAATTGTGCGACCTTCATTGCCTCTTGAAGGGCTGCCTTTGCCTTGGGGCCGAAATCGTAAGGCACGAGAACGGTCGGGGTTTTCTGTTGAATCATTTCTTCCATAATATCGCTCTTTTTGCTGTTTCAGTGTTTGTATATCTCATTAAACGGTTGACGAAGGCTGAACGAACGTGCCAAGGTCTGCTCATCGGCGTACTCTATGCTGTCCCCCATGGATATTCCGCGGGAAACGGCTGATATTTCAACGTTTTCATTCTCCAAAAGTTTGTTTATGTAAAACGCCGTGGTATCTCCCTCCATAGTGGTGGGCAATGCGAGTATCACTTCCTCGGGTCGTTCGTTTCGGACGCGGACGAGGAGTTGTTCGATTTTTATATCCTGCACGCTTATGCCCTCCATGGGCGAGATGACTCCGCCAAGCACATGATAAAGCCCCTTGTAGTAGCCCGTGTTCTCTATCGCCATGACGTCCTTTATGGTCTCGACAACGCAAATGAGCTTTTCATTGCGATTTTTGTCCTCGCAGATTGCACAAACAGGGGTATCGGAAAGGTTGTTGCACCTTTGGCAATGATATATACGGTCTTTCAGTTCCACCATGCTTCGAGCCATCTGCTCCACTTCCTCCCTGCTGCGTTTCAACAACCATAGGGCAAACCTCAAAGCCGTCTTCTCTCCCACCCCGGGCAGTTTCGACAACTCGTTGACCGCTTTCTCCAACACCGATGATGAATATTCCATATTTTTCTTACCTTTGCTCCCGTTTTTTCTTTGGCAAAGATAAGTATTTTCGGCAAAACGAAAGTTGTGCGGAAGTGGTGATTTTGCGATTTGTCGAAGAGAAAAAAACAAACGCCCTTTCACGAAAACGGAACGACGAAATAAAAATATGAAACGGCATTTCGTTTGAATGGGAATACTTTTACGGATAATCAGATAGTTACAACAATGGAACAAATCATCTTTTGGGTCTTCGTCGCCTATACCCTGCTGCTTTTCGGCATTACTTTCATCACGGCGAGAAAGGCGGACAGCGGTTCTTTTTTTGCAGGCAACAAGAAAAGTCCGTGGTTCGTGGTTGCTTACGGGGCAATCGGGGCAAGCCTCAGCGGGGTTACTTTCATGTCCGTGCCGGGCTGGGTGGAGCAAAGACAGTTCACCTACATGCTTACGGTACTCGGTTACCTCTTGGGCTACGTTCTTATTGCGTTCGTGCTGCTTCCGCTCTATTACAGGCTCAACCTGATTTCCATTTACGAGTACCTGAAACAACGCTTCGGCACAGCTTCTCACAGAACAGGCTCATTCTTCTTCATACTTTCAAGAACCCTCGGAGCGAGTCTTCGCATGTTCATCGTCATTTGGGTACTGTATGAATTCGTATTCTCGCAATGGGGCATGTCATTCCCTCTGACGGTGTTGCTGTTTCTCGCCTTGATACTGCTGTTCACCATGAGAGGGGGCGTGAAGACGATAGTGTGGACGGACACGCTGCAAACAACCTGCATGTTGGCTGCCTTGGTCATCAGCTTCGTGTTAGTGGGCAGACAGATGGGGCTTTCAGGCGGCGAACTCGTCAAAGACATAGCGGCAAGCGACTACTTCACCTTCGTGAACACAGACTCTTCGAGCCGTCTGTGCTGGTGGAAACAACTCTTGGGCGGCATGTTCATCACAATCTCCATGACGGGCTTGGATCAGGAGATGATGCAGAAGAATTTGAGCTGTCGCAACCTGCGTTCGGCACAAAAGAACATGCTGAGCTTTGCAATCGTTCTGCCGATCGTCAACTTCCTTTTCTTATGTTTGGGCAGTGCCTTGTATATCTTTGCGAAGAAAGAAGGCATAACGGCAAGCGGAGACGAGCTTTTCCCCTATATCGCACTCCACAGCCTCACACCCTTTGCAGCCGTGGTGTTCATCATCGGTTTGATTTCCGCTTTGTTCCCCTCTTCCGACGGAGCGTTGACATCGTTGACCACGTCGTTTTGCATAGACCAGATAGGATTGGAAGAGAAAAAGGATTGGAGCGAGAAGAAAAAGAAAAGAGTGAGACACTTCGTACACGCAGGCTTCGCATTGCTCTTCGTAGGCATAATCATCTTCTATTCCGAACACCGTAACAAGTACCTCATCGACACGCTTTACCAGATTGCCTCCATTACCTACGGTCCCTTGCTCGGCTTGTTTGCTTTCGGAATATTCACCAAGCGTGCGGTCAGAGACAAGGCAGTACCTTACGTCTGCATTGCGGCACCCGTGATTTGCTTCGTGCTGAATGCAAACTCCCAAGCATGGTTCGGATACAGCTTCGACTTCGAGTTATTGGTGCTTAACGCCATTATGACCTTTGCAGGTCTGCTTGCCATCAGTCGTAAAGCCGAAAAGGCATAAGCGTACGCCGAAAACAGAACACAAAAAGCAAAAAAGAAAACTCCCGAAGCCGTCAAAACCTCGGGAGCTTTCTTTTTCCTTTATGGGAATTATAATTTGGCAGGCAAAACCTCCACCATCTCGACATGAAACACCAAAAGGCTTCCCGCAGGAATACCGTTACCGCCTTGATTGCCGTATCCCAAATCCGGACTTATCCAAAAATCATAAACCGCACCGGCGTTCATCATCTTCAAACCCTCCGTCATTCCGGGAATCAAGTTGGTCATTGCGAAGATTACAGGTTCTCCGTCCCTTTCAAAGGTGTTTTCCAACGGTTTGGACACCTTTCCGTCCTTGCCGAGCAAAGATAAGGAGTATTGTATTCTCACTCTGTCATTCGGATTCGAAGGTTTAACGCCCTTTCCTTCCTTTACGACCTTATATTGCAAGCCCGAAGCCGTTGTCTTCACTCCTTGTGCCGACTTGTTTTCGGCAAGGAACTTCTCGGCTGCCTGACGGAAAGGAACAGCGTCCTGCTGCATCTTGGTCTGTTGCTTTTCCATCATCTTGCTTTGGTACTTACGCATTATATCCTGCATTTGGCTTTCAGGCATCATGCCGTTCGTATCGCCGGAATAAGCCTGCTGATACGCTCTTGCGAAGATTTCGGGGTTCAATTCCAAACCCTGATTCTTCATACCCATTCCTTCGTATATTCCAAGCACGTATGCTGCGGAATCTTCCAAGGTCTTCAACTCGCCCATATCGACATGTTGGGTCTTTTGCGAACAAGCGACGAATGAAAACATGCCTGCACTCATGGCAAGCAAACTTGCGAACAATGATACTCTTTTCATCTGAATTTTATCTTTATATGGTTCTTTTTTCAAGGGGCAAAATTATGAAATAATCGGCAATCACCGCATTAAATCGGCAGGAAATATCCTTGAAACGCCGATTTGTTATATCTTTGCAGCCCGAACGCCAATCCGAACAAGTCGGATTGCAAATTCAAAAGGTAAGCAACTTAACCGGATTCAGGAAAATGAAGAACAAGTATATCGATTTGATAGAGCAAACATTCGAATTCCCGCAAGAGGAGTTCGATGTGGAAGAAAACGAATTGACTTTCCATGATATACCTCTCATGGACATCATCAAGCAATACGGAACGCCTTTGAAGATTACCTACCTCCCCAAGATAAGTTCCCAAATCCAAAAGGCGAAACGTCTGTTCAACGTGGCAATAGCAAAGACGGATTACAAGGGTTCCTATAATTATTGTTACTGTACGAAAAGCTCTCATTTCTCTTTTGTGTTGGACGAGGTGATTAAGAATGACGTCCACTTGGAAACCTCTTCGGCTTTCGACATCAACATAATCAACGAACTGTTCGAGCAGGGCAAGGTCGGCAAAGACCAATATATATTATGCAACGGCTTCAAACGTCCGCAGTATATCGAGAACATTGCGGAATTGGTGGCAAACGGTTTCACCAACGTGATACCCATCATAGACAACATAGAGGAAATCGACCTGTTGGACGAGAACGTGAAAACACAATGTAATGTCGGCATACGCATTGCCTCGGAGGAAGAACCCATGTTCGACTTCTATACTTCCCGTTTGGGCATTCGCTACAACTGCATAGTGGATTTCTACAAGCAAAAGATTGCTTCCAATCCCAAGTTCAAGTTGAAGATGTTGCATTTCTTCATCAACACCGGCATAAAGGACTCCGCATACTATTGGAACGAGCTTCAAAAGTGCGTAAACGTCTATTGCGAATTGAAAAAGGTTTGTCCGGATTTGAATTCCTTGGACATAGGCGGAGGATTTCCGATAAAGAACTCCTTGGGCTTCGAATACGATTATGATTACATGGCAGAGGAGATACTTGCACAGATAAAGGATATATGCAACAAGCAAGGCATAGAAGAGCCTGACATCTTCACCGAGTTCGGTTCTTTCACCGTCGGAGAGGCAGGCTGCATTCTTTACAGCATCATTGACCAGAAGAGACAGAACGACCGAGAACTCTGGTATATGATAGACTCTTCTTTCATCACGACGCTACCCGACACTTGGGGAATAGGACAAAGGTTCATTCTTCTGCCGATCAACAAATGGGATAACGAGTATCAGAGAGTGTTCCTCGGCGGTTTGACCTGCGACAGTCAGGATTACTACTCGGCAGAGACACATTCCAACGCCGTCTTCCTGCCGAAATACTCCAATGACGAAGAAGAACCGCTCTATATCGGCTTCTTCCACACCGGAGCCTATCAGGAAAGCCTCGCAGGCTACGGAGGAATACAGCATTGTCTCATTCCGCAACCAAAACACATCATTTTGGACAAAGACGAGAACGGAGAATGGACGACGAAACTCTTCGCCAAGGAGCAAAGCCATAAGTCCATGTTGAAAATTCTCGGTTACTGAAAACCAACACACCATGACAACAGGAATGAAATGCCGTTTCGTCGGGATAGAACGGCGTTTCGTGAAATTCTTACGGCGACCGCTTGTCCCGAAGCGGCGTATTCCTACGGAGGCACTCTGTTTTCACGACTTCCGTAGAGGTGTATTGTCGGGAGTTTCTATGGTTTTATTATTCCTTTTCGTTTGCCCGAATCATGTTTCGGCACAGAAGAACAATCCTCTTGACTTCGATGTATGTGCGGAAGAGGTGAGCAATGAAGCGAAGGAACGTTTCGACAAGGCTTTTTCTGCATATCGCAAAGGCGATTACACCAAAAGCACAGGCATTTTGAAAACCCTGACCGAGGAAGAACCGGACTTCGCCAGCCCTTACTTTCTTCTCGGCATTATCGGCGTGAGTACGGACAGGCCGAAGATGATAGAGAAGTACATGAACGAGGTTGCAAGGCTTTGTCCGCAATACAGCCACCCCCTTTTCCATTATCACTTGGGCGTTGTTGAGTACAGCAACGAACATTACGCCGTAGCAGTGGCTCATTTCGAGCAATTTCTCAACTTGAGCGAAGAAGAGGAGATTTATTCCGACCTCCAAACGGAAGCCATCAACTATATACAATGGTGCGAGTTCCTTGCCGATGCGACAGAGAAGCATTTCCCTTTCACTCCGAAGAAAATTGAATGGGTTTCAAGCAAAAACGATGAACGTTATCCCTGCATAAGCCTCGACGGCAAGCAGATTCATTTCGAAAGGAAGGTTGCCATAAGACAGAACAACGACGATGGATTTTACAAGAAAACAGAATTCGTTACAAAGAGAGTGCTTTGCCTTGCGGAGATGAACGAAGAGGGGGAGTTCGACGAGGGTTTCCCTTTGGAAGAAGCCTTTGCCAAAGAAGGCATTGTCGGGAGGGTGAGCATGACTTGCGACAAGAGGTTCATGTACTTTGCAAAACCTTCACAGGAAAGAGCATACGAAACGGACATTTTCTATTGCGAGAAAACCGACGGACATTGGAGCGAAGCCCGCAAGCTCGGCAATGCGGTGAATGGCAAAGGAAGCAATGAATTATCGCCCTGCATATCGCCGGACGGCAATACGCTTTACTTTGCATCGAACAGAGAGGGCGGTTTCGGGGGCTATGATATTTATATAAGCCGCAAAGACAAAAACGGGAATTGGAGTCAAGCCGTCAATGCAGGCAGACGCATAAACAGCCCGGGCGATGAGACGAACCCGTTCATACATGCGGACAACCATAACCTGTATTTCTCCTCCGACGGTTGGAAAACGATTGGCGGAAAAGACCTTTTCCACTTGGATTTGGAAGATATAAAGATGAAGCAACCGCAAAATCTCCGGTCGGACATCAATACGGAGGGCGATGAAACAGAGATATACCTTCTCGCCGACGGGAAGACGGCTTACGCAAGCGTGTTCGATTCGACAGAACGCAATTATGATATATGCACCTACCCTCTGCCAAGCGAAGCATGGGCGGAAAGCGTACGCATTTTGGAAGGCAGGGTCGATGTTGCGGACAGCGAAGAGAAGCATTGCCACATAAAGATATATGCAATAGGTCGCAAAACAGAGACAGGCTACGAAACAAATCCCGCAAACGGTGCATTCACCCTTGCATTGGTCGATGGGGAAGATTATTTGTTGAAAATAGAAAAGGAAGGCTACGCCTACTGTTCACGATACATCACCGCAAAGAACACGGAAAGGCGAATGGAACTGACATTGCTGCAAATGCAGACAGGGGAAAGCTATCCGCTGAACGATGTCAGCCTGAACGAAAAGAACCAACTGACGGAAGAGAGCCGCGAAATACTGAAAGATTTCACCGAATACCTGAAAGCCAATCCGCGATTGAGAATAGAAATCTCGGCACCTGCGGGACAAGCTGCCATGATAACGAACTACCTTATGAAAAGCGGCATAAGAGAAGACCGTCTCAAAGCCTCCGCACAAGAAAGCGAAGAGGTCATGTACCGGTTGCAATAACAACGCATGTCAATCTTGTTACCCCCCCCGTAAGACAACTCACTTATGACAGGACAATGAAAAACACTTTCATAAACAGCAAAGAAACATCCAAAGAAAAGCAACCGAAGAACATCAAAGTCCAGTATCTGAGAGCTATTGCCATCATGGCGGTTGTTTTTATTCATACATGCCCGTCCGGAAGTCTGCAAGTTATATGCAGACCGTTCATCAACTTTGCCGTAGCGACATTCCTGTTTCTATCCGGCTACTTAACGAAGAGTGAAATCGAAAATCGGCAAACATTCTTCAAGAAAAGAATCGTAAGGGCTATCATTCCATACGCTATTTGGACTTTACTTTATACCGCAGCAAGCCATATCAAAAACCCTGCTGCCATACCTGTATTCACGATTAAGAATTTGCTAACGGCAAACGCTGCTGCAATGATGTATTACATATTCGTGTATATCCAATTTGTGCTGCTTACTCCTTTACTTGGAAAACTCGCCAAATCAAAATACCGATGGATTGGTTGGTGTGTGGCACCGATATCGGTGATGTTAAAGTATTATTGGGTATTCTGTGGCGTAGAACCCGACCCTATCGTAAATCTTATTTGGGGTGATGCCTGTTTGGGTTGGTTCACGTTTTATTACCTCGGTTTGGTTTTAGGCAACAAAATCATTGAAAGGGACTATAAGTTGTCGAAACTATTCGTGATTTACATTATTTCCATCATACTTCAAATGCTCGAAGGCTATGTGTGGCAGCAATACGGGCAAGCAAATTGCGGAACTCAAATCAAGTTATCCTCGATCCTGACAAGCTCGATATTCTTATTGATGGCATATACATACATTAAAGGAAACAGCCGGCAAAAAGAAACCTCCGAAGATTGTTCATTATTGCTTCTGATAGGAAACCATTCGTTCGGAATTTATTTGTGCCATATAATGTTCATGAGGATACTATCGTTTGTCCCTTACTACCGTGAAATTCCTTACCTCCTTAATTCCACCATTGTTCTTTTTATCAGCTTGGCATTCGTTTATTATGGAAACAAGCTTTGCGGCAAGAGATTGAGCAAATATTTCGGTTTCGTGTAATACAAAACCCGACAAAGCATTATGCTTCGGTTGTCGCAGTAGCTGAGAATGACACATAATTATATGACAGTAGCTCGGCGAACGTGCGTCCGACGGATTTAATTGCTTTTGCAAACGACAAAAGTTCTGCCATACATGCTTGCCGGTGATGTTTTCTCTTGTTCTATTTGGTTCCTGTGGCTGAACAAAGAGGCGGGGTTCTCATTTTTGATTTTGCATGACCGTTCGTTTAGCGATTAAATTGCTACCTTTGCAATTCGATTGCAAACAAAGTCGAACGAATATGCAGATTGTTACATTGACTACGGATTGGGGGTACATCGACCATTACATAGGTGTGGTCAAGGGGCGGTTGTATTCGACCATTGCCGATGTCAATGTAGTGGATATTACCCACAACATAAAGAAATACGACTTGCTTTCGGCGGCTTTTGTTGTCCGAAACGCCTGCATGGAGTTTCCGGAAGGCACAATCCATATCATCGATGTGAACAGCTATGAGGAAGGACGCAAAGAAGACGAAACAAAGAGCAAGTTCTTCATTGCCGTAAAACATAAGGGACAATATTATATTTGTACGGACAACGGTTTGCCATCGATGGTGTTCGGCAACGATGAAGTGGAAATTGTGCAAATCAATCTCTACAACGAATCGAATTATTACACCTTCGAGGCGTTGGATCTCTTCGCAAAGGTGGCAAAGAACATTGCCGAGGCGGGAAAAATCGACTTTCTCGGTATAAGCAAAGATGGTTTTGAAAACAAAATTCCACGGAATTACCCCATCATAAGCCACGACAGAATAAAAACCGAGGTCATTTACATCGACGATTACGGCAATGCCTTTCTGAATATCACCGCAAATGAATTTGCCAAGGCTCTTGCGGGAAGGGGGTTCTGCATAATGATAGACAAGAGAAAGAAAATCACCAAACTCTCACAAGCATACGCCGATAATGATGGCTGTGTGGACGATGTATTGCTTACAATCAGTTCGACGGACTACCTTCAACTTGCCGTCAGGGAGGGAAGCATAAGCGAACTTCGCGGCCTGCATGTCGGCAGCAGCATATTGATTGAGATAACGAACAATCTCGAACAACCTTTGAAGTAATCCACTCCTGCGGCTCTTCGCAGAGTTCATGACAAAATGCCGTTTCGTCGGAATAAAACAGCGAAAGAAAAAATTATTACGCCGTTTCGTCGGAGCAATACCCCGAAAAAATTTCTTTTGATGGGAAAAGGTCGATATTTTGCAGGAGGTGCTTGCATTTCTTACATTATTTCGTACCTTTGCAGCCTGTTTGGGAACAAGAAGTTTAACATTGTAAACATCATAGAGACATGAAGAGAATTTTGGTCTTGGGTTCAGGCGGTCAGATCGGCAGCGAACTCACCATGCGTTTGAGAGAGGTTTACGGCGATGCCAATGTGGTTGCCACAGATATAAATCCGCAACGTCTTACGCAAGCAATTCAACAATCGGGTCCCACAGCTGCCTGCGATGCCACCAAGGCGGAGGAAATAGCTGCCATTGTAGATAAATACAACATCGATTCCATTTACAACCTTGTTGCAATACTTTCTGCCACAGCCGAGAAGAACCCCATGTTGGGCTGGAACATCGGTATCGGGGCATTGATCAACTGCCTTGAAATAGCAAGAGAAAAGAAATGTGCCTTGTTCACCCCTTCTTCAATCGGTGCTTTCGGCGACACAACCCCTTTGAACGGCACTCCTCAGGACACGATACAACGTCCGAAGACCATTTACGGCGTTACGAAGGTAACGGGAGAATTATTGGGCGACTATTACTTCGAGCGTTTCGGCGTAGATGCACGTTCGGTTCGTTTTCCGGGATTGATTTCCAACGTAACACCTCCGGGAGGCGGCACGACGGATTATGCAGTCGATATTTACTACGCAGCGGTAAAGGGAGAAGATTTCGTATGTCCTTTGAAGCCGGGAACGATGTTGGATATGATGTACATGCCTGACGCTTTGGACGCAGCGATGAACATAATGGAGGCAGACCCTTCAAAGTTGATTCACCGCAACTCCTTTAACGTAACGGCAATGCACTTCGATCCCGAAGAGATTTACGCAGAAATCAAAAAGCACAAGCCGAACTTCAAGATGACTTACGAGTTCGATGCAATAAGACAAAAGATTGCGGACTCATGGCCTAATTGGATGGACGACAGTTGTGCGAGAAACGAATGGGGCTTCAAGCCTAAATACGACCTTCAATCGATGACGGTCGATATGTTGGACAAACTATCCAAGAAATTCGCCAAATAATTTTGTTTTCATAATATTTTATTTTCTCCGGGCTTTCATTCGAGAACCCGGAGTTTTGTTTTGGAAAGGCAAAAGCATGAACAGATTTTCCGGAATGGTGTATGCAATGCTTTCATCGGCAACCTTCGGGCTTATTCCCCTGTTTACTCTGCCGGTGATAAAGAGCGGCATGCACACTCCCTCGATTATTTTCTACCGTATGTTGTTTTCCGTCGCCATGTTGGCCGTTTTGATTTTCATTCGCAGAGAATCCTTCCGCATAAGCGGCAAACAACTGAAAACAATCTTCTTTTTGAGTATTTTCTATGCCGCAACATCGCTGCTGCTTGTGGAAAGCTATCTTTATATTCCCTCCGGATTGGCAACGACAATAAGTTTCCTCTACCCCATTGCCGTAACACTCATACTCTTTTTCGGTTTCGGGCAAAGAGTATCGGCAAATACTCTCGTAGCAATACTCTTATCCTTTGCGGGAGTGTTCCTTCTGAGTTTCAAATCGACCTCGGGCAGCCTCGACGGCAGAGGATTGCTATGCGTTATCATCACCGTATTCACCTATTCCACCTACATAGTGGGAATGAACAAGAGTTGCGTCAACTCTCTGAGCAGTTTGGTATTGAGCTTCTACGTATTGCTCTTCACCACTCTATTCTTCACAGTGAACATGGGCCTGCAAGGCGGCTTGGAAAGCATACCCGGCATAAAGGAATTGGGGTCTTTGCTCCTTTTGGGCTTCATTCCCACAGTGCTTTCCAACATCTTCCTCTTCCTTGCCCTCAAACGCATAGACAGTGCGACCACCTCGCTTTTCGGTTGCATGGAACCGCTCACCGCCTTGCTCGTCGGCTACTTCGTATTCGGCGAAAGCATGCTTTGGCTTCAAATCCTCGGAGTCGCAATCATCATCGCCGCCGTCCTTATGGTCGTCCTGCAAACCTTCAAAGACAATTCAAGGGAATAATCCGTTCTCTCGTAGTTTCCGAATACCGGTTCGGCAGGATTGAATGATGTTTGAAAAAATTCTTCCGCGGTTTAAACAAAACGAAACGGCGTGGGATTTTTTCGTACCTTTGCCATCATATATGTTTCTATGATCGGAAAGTTTCCTTTTTAAGATAGAGACTTCGATTGACGATTTTTGCACCAAAGAACAAAGGAAATGGCAAGAAACAGCACCAACGAAATACTCCAAAAGGCAAAGAAAGCAAAGAGCGATGAGTTTTACACTCAACTATCCGACATAGAAAGGGAATTGCAACACTATAAGCATCACTTCAACAACAAAGTGGTTTATTGCAACTGCGATGACCCTCATTCAAGTAACTTTTTCAAATACTTCTTTATCCATTTCAGAGAATTGAACCTACGAAAACTGATTGTCTCTTGCTATAAACCACAGACAAATGACTTATTCGATTCAAGCAACAATGATAAAGCTTTTTTCTTTGAATATATGGGAAATTGCAAAGAAGATGAGCAACCCGACTTATCCGAACTTACTTACTTCAAAGGAGATGGCGACTTTCGCAGTTCCGAAAGCATAGAATTACTTAAACAATCGGACATTGTCGTTACCAATCCTCCGTTCTCTCTGTTCAGAGAATATGTGGCTCAACTGATGAGACACAACAAACTCTTCCTGATAATAGACAATATAAATGCGATTACATACAAGGAAATATTTCAACTGATAAAAGAAGACAAAGCATGGTTGGGAATAAATCTCGGTAGAGGTATTTCAGGCTTTATCGTACCGGAACATTACGAACTGTATGGAACAGAGGTTCGCATAGACGAGTACGGAAACAGGATTATAGCAACCAACAACTGCCTATGGCTAACCAATCTGGAAACTCCGAAACGCAATGAAGAAATTTCTCTCACCAAGAAGTACATAGGACATGAGGAGGATTACCGGAAATATGACAACTATGACGGTATCAACATAAACAAAACCCAAGACATACCATCGGATTACAGAGGGGCAATGGGTGTACCGATAACTTTTCTGCACAAATTCAACCCTAAGCAATTTGAAATAATAAGATTTCGCAAAGGAGACGACGGAAAAGATCTGTCAATAAACGGTAAATGCCCTTACTTCCGAATATTGATTAGAAACAAACACCTACAAGACAGCTGAAAAACAATCTCATTCGTCTTAAACGAGAATTTACTTGTATAAATCGGCAGCTTGTCGTAACATATCCCTCATATACTCGGCGGCATAGTTGGGATAGATTAGCTTTACGCCGGAACCGTAGCTCATAAAGGTCGAATACATTTCATGATTGATGACTACCTCTATTTGAAAGACACAACTGCCGTCTTCGGGGTTCTCTTTTTTGAGTTTTTGCGAAGGATGCAAAGGCTTGGTCTTGATATACCGGCTTTGTTCTGCCGAAGCCCAAAACTTCACTCGGCGGACTGTGGCATGCAGAGGCTTGGTCACTCCTATCAGATTATCGAAAAAATGCTCCGAATCAAAGTCGGGATTTTCTCTGAAAGAGACATCGACAGGTTTTATACTTTCAATCCTATCCAAAGCGAGGTTATATATCCGCAGATCAGAAGCTAATCCGCCGAAGAGGAACCAACGGTTACGATATTCTTTCAATAAGTATGGGCAGAGGATAAACTCTTGCGGTTCTGTGGCATTGAATGATTGGTAAAGGATACAGAGGGTTTGCTTATTGGCAATATAGTTATACAGAGGATTGAGCAGTTTCAATCCTTTGAGATTAGGGACACTGTCGAAGTGAATCAACGGTTTGCGACCGCCCTTACCGATTGCCAACTTGTCTTGTAAGCGTCTTACAACGTCGCTCATCTCCGAGAATTGCTCAAAATCCTCCAGCTGACGGAGCATATCCACTGCCTCCTGCATAACTTCGTAATCGTTTTGCGACATCTGCATATTCATAATAGAGTAATCCTTCTCGGCATAGCGGTAGTATTTATTGTCATAGACCTCTATGGGTGCGTTATAGCCGAGTTTATCCGACCGCATAATCTGAATATCTCCTTGAACGGTGCGAACGGATACACCTTTGCGTATTCCCTCCATTTCATAGAGGGCTTCGCTGCACGCTTCCACCAAGTCATCAAGCGTCCAACGGCGATAGCGGTTGCGAAGACAATTATCGATGGTTTTATAACGTATAAGTGCATTCTTGTTTGCCGGCATGCTTCCTCCAATCTGTAAATTTGTTATCCGAAATGCAAAAGTAGTCATTTTATTTGACTAATGCACTTATAAAACTCCTCAAAATCACAGCATTCCAAAATAATTCCGAAAAATATTACGGCTACGCAAAAAGACTGCGTAGCCCTATTGTAATTTTGCAACCGCAAACAAGAGACGAGGAAATGCGGAACAATTGCCCTGTATTGGTATCTCAGGTCGCAGGAGTTCCACATTCCTCTCTAAAATTTGCTGAGAGATGGTCAAGAACGGCTTACTTCGATAAGAGACCCTCGTTTATAGGGATAGCGAATAGTCGTTCAATTACCACTCTTACTTAATGGTTGCGATAGTTCAGTCGGTAGAATTCTGTATTTGTGTGTTGAAATTTTCTGCAAAGGATCAATCGACATATACTTCTTCTAATTACTCACAGGGACGCAGGTTCGACTCCTGCTCGCAACCCGAAAAGGAACGGCAAGTTCAAGGCAAACAAGTTATATCGCTATTGTCTGTCGATTATCTTGCCCCTTTATCCGAAAAATATTGATTATGAACAAGACTTTGACAAAGGTTGCCTTACGATACAAGGCGTTGTATATAGACATAAACCGCAAGGACATCGATATGAGGTCCGAAACATCAATTCCGATAATGGCTTTTATTGCAGAATTGAAGGAATTGGGCTATTGTGTAAGCGAAGAGTTGCTTCATGCTCTTAATTTGGTAAATGATAATGCACTGCAAGAAATCACGGACTGCATAAACGAGGTCTTGCAAACCGACTTGAATTGGGCTCCGCTCGTAAAGGCTTGGAATATTCCCACAGGAGAAAAGCGGGAAAACCATCTGCTTACCTTTATCGCCAATATATTCGGAGATTTGCAACAAAAGTTGAAAGGAACAAGCCTGCCTTGCGGACATTTCATTCCAAAGGATTTGTTTCAACTCGAAAGATATAATGGTTGTCCGTTTTGTGGTACTCCGTTCGAGACGACAGATTTTGTTTACAAGGCTCAGGCAAGCAAACTCAAAGAGCTGAGATTATTCACTGCCGACGATATGCAACATCTCTTCGATTCGCTACTCACCTCTGCCACTCCTCTCGACGGCACTCAGAGAGATACTTTGCAACAACTCCTTGGTGTATATCCTATTCCCGAGAATATTGACGTAAAGATGAAAGAGACGGCAATCATTGTCGCAAGAACTTTGGTCGAGCAGGGTAAGGACGAGCAGGCTGCAAGGTTCATGAAAACTCCTAAGGATATCCTCCGCTATCTTTGGTATGAAAAGACAGGCAGTGTGCAGATTATCGAACCCAAAACTCTCATCCAGCATGCTCGGAAGTTGTCTTACCGTATCGAATGGAGGGGACGGCTTGCTAATATGCAAGAGGCAGAAAACAATATGAAGCAAGCACTTCGGTTAAAGTATGACCGAAAAATGTGTCTTCGCGTTGCTTGTTGGTTGAATGCCATTCCGATGAATGCTGCCGATGCTGCGGAAGAGATGAATTCCAAACGCGGAATGTGGGTTCGCATGATTCGTGCATTACGTTTGGGCGAATATTCCCGCAGAAAGGGTATGGAACATTTGGCAGAGATACTCGACATATTCTATAAGCATTCTTATTTCACTTGGCAAGGAAATATCGACAGATTCCGCTTAATCGGAGATTGCACAATGACGTTGAAACTGCTCCGACAGCGTCCGGGGATATTTGCTCGGTCATTGTTTTCGACAATGCTCTGCTTCGGAAGCGATAAAACGCTTGCGGAATTTGACAAGATTGCTGATAAACTTCCCTCCCGTATGCTTTTGTCGTTGGTAAATGCCGCAGAAATATACTTCGACCCCGATACAAAACGCATAGTCCGCACCATAATGGGAGAAACGAAGCAGATAGAACACAATAAGTTGATGTCATGCTATGACAATGAGGCTTTGCAGGAAATGACAGAAGAAATAAAAGACATATACACCGGTTCGATGCACCGACGTTTCGCCTCGCAAAACACAAACAACAAAACAATATACATAGACCCCGTATTATATGATATTCCCATCGGCGTAGGCGACCGCTCCGCAACTTTACAGGACACCTCCTGTGCATTAACCGGCACACGTTTCGCAGTGGACGGCGATAAGGTCAGATTGTTTTTACAATGGGGCAAAGGCTTGCCGGCACAGCACCTCGACATGGATTTGAGTTGCGTAACAGCTTTTGCAGATGGCAGAGCCGAGTATTGTTACTTCGGTAATCTGACCTGTACAGGTGCAAAACACTCGGGCGACATACGTTCCATTCCGCCAATGGTCGGCACGGCAGAATATATCGAACTTTCTCTCCCCGAACTCGAAGTCGCAAATGCAAGATACGTTACTTTCTCGTGCAATGCCTACTCACGCGGGTCGCTTTCTCCCAATCTCGTTGTCGGCTGGATGAGTTCCGAAAAGCCGATGCAGATTTCAAAACGCACAGGTGTCGCTTACGACCCCTCATGCGTACAACAGATGATACGAATAAGCGAAAACAACCTCTCGAAAGGTCTGATATTCGGAGTACTCGACGTTCCGAAACGAGAAATCACATGGTTGGAAATGCCATTCACCTCGCAGATTGTTCACGCTGCCGACATGACTTCCGTAGAGGCATTGTTACGTAAATTGGCAGCCAAAGTATCCGTCGGAGAGTTGCTCAAACTCAAAGCAAAAGCACAGAAACTCATTCCCATCGCCACTGCGAGCGAAGCAGACGAAGCATACACATACGAATGGGCAATAACCCCCGGAAATATCAACAGTTTATTGAGCATCTGAACTGAAAAGACAAACATCAAATCAACTATCTTTCCCCTCTACCGGCTTTCAACTCCTCGAACAAGTCTTTGAAATCATCATGATACACTTCTTGGCAATTGTTACATAGTTCCTCTTCATCTCGCAACAAGAAGCTCGCACGATCAAACTCCGGTATAGCTCCGTCATAATGCTTTTTATAGCAATCCAACCAGCGTGCTAATGTAAAATCTTTATTATACCATTCATCATCCATAAATTGTGCGACTGCAAAATACTCCGATGCATACCACGCTTCTTTCTCTCCCAAAGCACGAGCAATATCAAATGCATCTCTTCTAAGCCAAAAATCACCATCACACCTACTCATTATTTGCCAAAATCTATAACCATGCTGTACTTCCCAGAAATCATTGTACAAATAGAAAGTAGCATCATATAACGGCAGTTCAAAAGATGGCGGCAAATCACCATAATCATCTTCTTCGTATTCAAAATATTCGTCAGGTTCTTGCAGATGGAAATACTCTTTCAACCTCTCTATTGTCTTGAAGACAAACGTCCTTGCAGCATCTTTATCAGTCCATGCCTGCACAAATTCATGTCTGATGATAAAACTTTCTCTTATAGTCATATACCCATACTTAAATATTAATGACTGATTTCACTTCACCTAATACAGATAGCAAAAATACAAAACTTTTGCAAACCGGATTTCTTTCTTTGCATTCTTTATAGTTTCGGCGTCTTGGGTAGTTGAGAAACATTTCATAAGCTATTATTTTTCTGTTGTTTGAAAAGCTTTCAGCACTTAGCAGAAATAGAACGCCGTTCTAATTTTCCGAAACGCCGAAAGAAAAAATTAGAACGCCGTTCCTGAACCGGTGAAACGGCGAAAAAATTTCGTAAACCGCCGAAAGAAAAAATCCTTTCGGGTTTTCACCGGGCAAGGCTTTTCGGAAAGCGGAGAGCGATGGCGAAAGAGTGTTTATTTGCGTGTGCTTTCATGTATCGTCAGCAACCAATTACGGATTATTTTCTCTCCGCAGCTCGTCATATAGGACTCGGGGTGGAATTGAAGCCCGTAGAGACGCTTCGTTTTGTGTCGCAGGCTCATTATCCTGCCCGCCCCGTCCATTGAAGTGATTTCCAAGCAATCCGGAAAACCCTCTCGTGCGACCGTCCATGAGTGGTAATGCCCTATGCTTTCGTCGTAAAACAAGCCTCGCAGCAAATCATCTTCGGGCTTTACTATGTGCAGACGGTCCTGCACCCCGTGCAGCGGAGCTTGAAGTTGTTCGAGCCTTGCTCCGAAGCATTCGGCTATCGCCTGATGCCCCAAGCATATACCGAGAATGGAATGCGTATCGGCACATCGGCGTATTATCTCCGGCATAAGCCCTGCCTCCGATGGCACGCCGGGGCCGGGTGAAAGCAGGATACAGTCATAATCGTCCGTAAGAGCCAAATCGACCTCATCGTTCTTCACAACGGTCAGACGACACGCCGGCTCGCTTTCACGCAACAAAGCAACCACATTCCAAACAAAGGAATCGTAATTATCCACCACCAGAATATTCATCGTATTTTCAATTTGCGGAAATTGTTTTCAAAAACCGACAAGGCATTTCGTTCATCGGCAGGATTTATTCCGCCTCCGACAGACTGTAACAAGGCTTGCAAAGCGGCAAAATACCGCTTTCCTTTTGCGGGGAAAAAGAAAGACGGTGCTTTCTCTTTGATTGAAGACACCGTCTTGTAAATCCGTTGCGTCCCTTCACGCATTCTATTCGTTCAAATAAACCGCCAAACGCTTGCATTGCTCACTCGAACGCAAACGACGAAGAGCCCTCTCCTTGATTTGACGAACTCTTTCACGGGTAAGGTTCTGTGCCGCCGCTATTTCCTCCAAGGTCATGCCGTGAGAAAGACCTATTCCGAAGAATTGGTAAAGAATGCTTCTCTCACGCTCGGAAAGGAGCGACAAAGAGTCGGAAATATCGTTGGAAAGACTTTCCTGCAACACCAAATCATCGGTCGTCTTGGCGTCTTCCTCGACATAAACATCTATGAGGTTAAGATCTTCATCTTGAATCAAAGGGGCATCCATCGACACGGCTTTTGCACCTATGTGCGTCGTCTCCTTGACCTTTTCGGTACTCAAATCCATTTCCTCTGCCAGCTCTTCATCCGAAGGCGGACGCTCCAACTGCTGTTCCAACTTGGAAGATACTTTCTTCACCTTGTTGATTGCTCCGACCTGATTGAGAGGCAGACGAACGATACGGGATTTCTCCGCCAAGGCTTGCAATATGCTTTGTCTTATCCACCAAACGGCAAAAGAGATGAACTTGAATCCTCTCGTCTCATCGAACCTTCGTGCGGCTTTTATCAAGCCTATGTTTCCTTCATTGATTAAATCGGGAAGGCTCAAGCCCTGATTTTGGTACTGTTTGGCAACAGAAATTACGAAACGCAAATTCGATTTGACCAATTTCTCCAAAGCAAGCTCGTCACCCGCCTTTATCCTCTGAGCAAGTCTCACTTCCTCTTCCGGAGTGATGAGTTCCTCCTTGCTTATGTCTTGCAGGAACTTGTCCAAAGAGCCTATGTTCCTGTTCGTGATAGACTTTATTATCTTTAACTGTCTCATGTCTTCTTTAATTCGTCCCTAAATTCAATTCACTCAATCTATCAGGCTTGCAAAGGTACTGCCTTATTTCTTCTTGTGCAAGTTTACCGCTACAAACTTGATAACCTACTTTTCAACAACGGAGTTTCGCTTCCTACAAGACAAGAACGAAATAATAGGTTCTGCCGTCGTTGGGATAGAAACCCTCTATTATCACCTTGCCCTTGCGGTTTTCCAAACTCTTTATGTCGTTTATGCTCACGTTCGCTTTCTTGTCTATCGAGGTTATGATGAAACCGTTCCTTATTCCGAGTCTTGCGAAAGGGCTTTTGCCGACTTTCTCTATCACTATGCCTTTCGCTATGCCGTATTGCTGCTTTTCGTTCTCGGTGATTTCACGGAAAGAACCGTTCAATGCCGCAGTCGATTCTCCCATATCCTCTTTCAATATGTCGGTATTGCCGGCGGAGTTGAGCAAAGTAACCTCTTTCTCCATTGCTTTGCCCTCTCTCTCCACTTCGACCCTCACAACATCTCCGGGGGAGTGCTGGGCAAGGATTTCATTCAATTCCGAATTGGAATTGACGCTCCTGCCGTCTATCTTCATTATTATATCGCCCTCCTTCAAGCCCGCTTTGTCCGCACCGCCGTTCTTTATGACGTTACCTATATATATACCCCTGACGGACTTTATGCCTTTCGTCTGAGCGAGTTTGGAATCCATCTCTGCGAAATGAACACCCAAATGGGCTTTTTGTGCAAGACCGTACTTCATAAGGTCGGTCGTTATTTTTTTCACTATGTTTGAGGGTATGGCAAAGGAATAACCCGTATAAGAACCTGTCGAAGAAGCTATCGCAGTGTTTATTCCGATGAGTTCTCCACGAAGATTGACCAAAGCTCCGCCGCTGTTGCCGGGGTTTATCACCGCATCGGTCTGAATGAAGCTCTCTATGGGAGCATTGCTCATCTTGTTTCCGAGAATGTTTATATCCCTTGCCTTGGCGGAAACGATGCCTGCCGTAACCGTGGAGGTGAGATTGAAAGGATTACCCACCGCAAGAACCCACTCTCCGAGCCGTACATCATCGCTGTTGCCGTACTCTATTGCGTCCAAGCCCTCCGCCTCTATCTTTATCACCGCCAAATCGCTCGCAGGGTCGTTTCCGACAAGCTTTGCCGAAAAACTGCGTTTATCGTTCAGCACCACGTTTATCGTTTCTGCGTCCTGAACGACGTGATTATTCGTGATGATGTAACCATCACTGCTTACAATCACACCCGAACCCGAAGTCTCGTAGGAACGTTCCCTCGTCTGCGGAGACAAAAAGAAAGAAAAGAAATCATCGTAAAAAACCGATTGAACGGTCGCCTCGCAACGAATATGCACCACACTATGCACCGTCTTTTCCGCAGCAGAGGTGAAATCCGAACCGCCCGACACCTGAGCCTTCACGCTCAAACCGAAACAGAGAATGCCGAACAAACACATTGCATTGAAAATCACTTTTCTCATATCGCTGTATATTTTAATGATTCGACAACCGGGCTTCGCACCCGACCATTGCTAAAACGCCGAAGCAAGGGTATATTGTATCGATATGGAGAAAAAACTTCATTTTTAACGTTTCCACCCTGCTCCGCCGCCATGACGACCCGCCGAAACGACCGGCAAGCCACTCTCTCCGTCGCCACGCCACCCCAGCCCCGCAACCCGAAAAACCGAAACGCTCTTTCAATTTCACGGAATGCCGTTTCAAATTTTTCTTCCGCGGTTTTATTTTGCGGAAATGGCGGAAGGGTAATCGTGTGGGTTGCTTCGTTGTTTGAAATGAGGTTACGGCTGTGCGGTTTTGTCAATCGACGGAGTAATATCGGCTTAAAATCTGCGGTTTGCGACATTGGGCAGGCATGATATACGATTTCGCGGGGCAGATCTCACGTGCGAGGGTAAGCAGGCTCGATGTGTGTTCATCGCTTCGAAGATGGTGTTCTCGGAAAAAATATTTGAAAAATTTCATCGATTGTTTTGGCTAATTCACTGTTTTTTTTTACCTTTGCAGCATGGTTTAACAGATTAAATGTATTGTATCGTGATTTCTACAATCAATGGTTTGATTTTATTGGCTCTTGGTTTCGGAGGTTTGTTTGCAGGTCGCAAGTTGGCTTTGAAGCGTTACGGTGCGGTGTCTTCACGGGAAGACATCGATAAGGAGGCTTTATTGAAGTATGCCAAAAGCAGGGAGAATGTTTTCACGGGAGTGTTCTGCCTCGTGTTGGTGACGAATTTGGCTGTTCGCCTTAAATCGGATTTCAATGTGATGGATGCTTTCGTGCCAGGCTTGATGTTTGCCGTCGTTTTTGCTCTTTGCATTGCGGGCTTGTGGTATTGGCACACTTTGAGGCTGAAATTGCGTAATATCGCTTAATGACACAGAGGGCTTGCGGGGTTTCGCAAGCCTTTTTTGTCGTTTGAGAGAACGCTTTGTCGCAATACATGCGTGGCAAGAGGGTGGTTTTTGTTTGAAAATTGCTTCCATTCAAAAATAATTGCCTACCTTTGCCCTCGCTTAAAGGAAGCATTTTTTCGATACCAAGTAATATTGTACTGATATGAATAACATAGATTGGAAGAGCCTCCCATTTGGCTACTTTAAGACTGATTGCAATGTACGTTGCTATTTCAGAGACGGAAAATGGGGCGAATTGGAATATACGGATTCCGAAGAGATAACCATGCACATGGCTGCAACCTGCCTGCACTACGGTCAGGAAGCATTCGAGGGCATGAAGGCGTTCAGAGGTGTTGACGGCAAGATACGTTTGTTCCGTCCCGACGAGAATGCAAAACGTTTGATTCGTTCTGCCGAGGGTGTCATGATGGCTCCTGTGCCTGAGGAATTGTTCATCAAGGCTTGCGTCGAGGTGGTTAAACGTAACGAGAGATTCGTTCCGCCTGCAGGAAGCGGTGCTTCCTTGTACTTGCGTCCGTTGTTGATAGGTACGGGTGCCCAAGTGGGTGTAAAGCCTGCCAACGAGTATTTGTTCGTCGTTTTTGCAGGTCCTGTGGGACCTTACTTCAAGGAAGGTTTCAAGCCTGTTCAAATCCAAATCGTCGAAGACGCAGACCGTGCAGCTCCGCTTGGAACGGGTACGTTGAAAGTGGGCGGAAACTATGCCGCTTCTTTGCGTTCCGGTCAGAGAGCTCACGATGAAGGCTTCTCGAACGTTCTTTACCTCGATGCAAAAGAGAAGAAATACATCGACGAGGCTGGTGCAGCAAACTTCTTCGGTATAAAGAACAACACTTACTGCACTCCTAAATCGACTTCCATACTTCCGTCGATTACAAACATGTCTTTGCGTCAGTTAGCGGAGGATATGGGCATGAAGGTCGAGCAACGTCATATCCCTGTTACCGAGTTGCCTGAATTCGAGGAAGTGGCAGCCTGCGGAACTGCGGCAGTGGTTTCTCCTATCGGAAAGATTGTCGATAGAGGTACGGGCAAGACTTACGATTACGGCACGGAGCCGGGTCCTGTATGCACGAAATTGTACAAACAGTTGAAGGGTATTCAGGAAGGTGAGCTTGAAGACGTACACCATTGGAACCTTATAGTAGAATAAGGATAATAGATTTTCATAATACTACTTCCGTTCCGAGGGTTATGCCCAAGGAACGGTTTTTTTTTGCATAATGGAGAAAATTCTACTCATACAAACAGCCTCCATCGGGGACGTTATACTGCTTACTTCACTGATGGAGAAACTGCATGACAAGTTTCCGAATGCGGCAATCGACCTTGTGGTGAAATCGCCCAACGAACAACTCTTCGCCAATCACCCCTACGTACGGGATATATGGGTTTGGAACAAGAAGAACGGCAAGTACCGCAATCTGTTTCAAATCATCTGCGGCATAAGGGAGCAGCATTATGATGTCGTTCTCTGCGTTCAGCGTTTCTTCTCGGCAGGACTGATGTGCGTTCTCTCGGGTGCGAAACACAGGATAGGTTTCGACAAAAACCCTCTCTCCTTTCTCTTCACCGAAGCCAAGCCGCACAGAATCGAGAAAGGCGTTCATGAAATCGACCGCAACATTTCGTTGCTCTCCGGTATATGGTGCGAACGCGTCCCCAAGCCACGCCTCTACCCTTCGGCGAAGGACTTCGGGAAAACGGCACATCTCCGCATGCAGGCAAAGGAGTATTATACCCTTTCGCCCTGTTCACTTTGGGAAACCAAGACGATGAGTAAGGAAAAGTGGGTCGAACTGCTTTACTTCATGGCAAAGCACAAGGCGGAAGCCAAGGTGTTCCTGCTCGGCAGCAGGGAGAATGCGACGCAATGCGGAGACATCATACGCCTTAGCGGAAACAAGAATGCGGAAAGCCTTTGCGGAGAATTGTCCCTCTTGGAGAGTGCGGCACTCATGCAGGGAGCGAAGATGAACTTCGTTTGCGACTCTGCACCTCTGCACCTTTGTTCGGCAGTCGATGCACCCGTAACTGCAATATTTTGTTCCACCACTCCGGATTTCGGTTTCGGTCCTTTGAGCAGCGACAGCCTTGTCATCGAAGCCGAACCACGTCCCGCCTGCAAGCCCTGCGGACTGCACGGAGCGAAGAAATGCAAAACAGGAACTTTCGCCTGCTGCACCGGCATAAACATGCAACAACTCTTCGACAGAGTATAAACCGAAGAAACAGTCGCACGCCATGCGACAAGCCCTCATGCAGCGTTGCAGAAATGTATCGACTTCTATCCGAACAAGGAGGACAAAGCGTACAATGGTATAATATCCGCTCTTTTCAACTTTCCGAAGTTTTCAAGCGATGTTCTGATACCATAATCAAGCCCCTTCTCCTCCATGAAACGGTACATGCTTTTCATGGAACCAGATGTACCGGCCTTGACTTCCAAAGGCACCACTTTCGTATCCTTCACTATGACATAATCCACCTCTGCTTGCGAACCGCGAGACAAATTCTGCCAATAGTAAAGGTCATGCATTTGAGTGGGAGAGCTGTATTTCAAAAGTTCCAAGCCTGCCACCATTTCCGTCACATGCCCCTTGTTCACCAAATCGGAAGCAGTGCCGACAAGAAGCAACTTCGACAATTCGGATTGCTCGCCCGTATCCTCCAATCCCAACAATCGCAATAACAAACCGCTGTCCAAGAAAAGATACTTCACGAACTTATCATTCGTCTCTGCACCGAGAGGCAAACCATTCGCCGCAGTATGAATGACAGCCTTTATCAAACCCGCATCTTTCAACAAATCCAACGCTTCCTTCACCTTCTCGCTGCGATAATTCCCCTGCACGTTACTGTAAACGAACTTACCTCCCACCTGAGAAGCCACACTGCGAAGTACATGACGCAGCAAGACAGGTTCCACTCTTGCCTCATACTTCGAGAAATCGTCCTCATAAGAAGACATTATATCGTCCTGCACCTGCCGGCACTTCAAATAATCACCCGTTTCCGCCCATCTGCTCACCGCCTCCGGCATTCCGCCAACCATAAGATAATTGCGGAAACTCTCCACAAGCTTTCCATGCAATGCCTCAAACACCGGACTGTCCGGAGAAGCCTTTCGTTTTTCCTCCAACCACGCTTTCCTGCCGGTCGCTTCAAGGAACTCATCGAAAGACATGGGATACATAAACAGCGAACGCACTCTTCCCACACCGAAAGAACTCATCTTCTTCAACGCAAATTCAAGCAAAGAACCTGCCGCAGCCACATGCAGCTCCCTGTAATCCTCATAAAAAAACCAAAGACTGTGCAAAGCCTCCGGACAGGCCTGAATTTCATCAAAGAAAAGCAAGGTCTCGCCCGCAATGACCGGCACACCGTAAAAAGCCGAAAGACGCAAAGCAATATCCTGCGGCTTCAAATTACCGGAGAACACGGAAACCACGTCCCTGTCCCTTTCGAAATTCACCTCCAAAAAATACTTGAACTCCTTGCCCAAATGGCGAATGGCAGAAGACTTTCCGACCTGCCTCGCCCCGCGAAGCAAAAGAGGCTTATGGCTCTTATCGTCCTTCCACTGCCGCAAATACCCGTCTATATCCCTCGAATAATACATAACCACCCGATTAACACCCTTTTTGCCCGCAAAGATACACCTTTTCCGTGAAAAGTCAGACATCGAAACGGGCATTTTTCGTAAAAAGTCAGGGATAGAAACGGCTGTTTTTCGTGAAAAGTCAGAGATGGAAGGCTTTTTCAAGCCGACGGAACGAGCTTTCGGAGCGACCGAACGGCACTTATTATGTGCAGCTTAGGCGATGGCGGGTTACGACATCTTCGATGCGAACAAGCTGTTCGGCAACGGCACCGTGGCAGAGCCTTACCTTGTGTGCAACGGCGTGAACCTCTGCAAGGAGGAGGTGAACGAGGCTTCCTACGCTGCGACGATGAATATACGTTCCTCGGAGGCGAGAAGCGTGGAGATTGCAGCGGACATTGCAAGCGGCGAGAATGCGGAGCGTTTCAAGCTGTTGATTAACAAAAACAATGTATCGCTCGACGAGATTGCCGCAACGGAGAAGCCGAAAGTATCGAGCATCAACCGTAACATCATCATAGAGGGCGGCGAGATGGTTCGCACGGAGGTGTTCAACACCTTGGGTCAAAAGGTGTACGAGACGACAAAGAGGAACTTCACATTAAATGATTTAGAGGCTGGTGCGTACGTTCTCAGGGTGCAAAGCACAAGCGGCATGCAGTCCTCGAAGATTGTGATACGATGAAGCATTAGTTGCAATTGTATTACTTCTCAAACGAAGCGTTCGGGCAGATTGAAGCTCGGACGCTTCGTTTTTTACAATGTTCGGATTGTGGCGTGATTTACAATGCTCTCTCGAATGCGTGGAATTTTATGCCGAGGGAAATGCAACTTTTTGCCGACTTTGCCGTTAGAGATTAAAATCGCATATTATATGGAGAACATAAACGAAAGGCTGGGAGTTATTCCTCAGGATAAATTGGTTCAAAACAAGGAGTATATCCACCAGTACATCGGTCTGCGGCTTGCTGCGTTGGGTGTGGAGATGAGTACGGAGGGCATGACGATGGAGCAACGCAACTTCATGAAGTGTTTGAAGGGCTTGTTGTCCAACTACAAGGAGAGGGAGATGCTTTACAGCAATCACCTCTGCCCTGCCGACGCAAGGATACAGAACTTTTTCGACAGTTACTTCGCTTCCGTGAAGGGTGTGGAGGACATCAAAATCCCTTTGAGAACGTTCACGCTGGATTCTTACGGCATAGCGAGGGAGTTGTCGCTGCCGAAGGGCAAGGAGGAATATGTGTCGGAGTACGTGAGGTCTTACAGGGTGAAGCAGGGCGTGCTGCACAACCCGAAGAACGACCGCAGGACGACGAAGGGTGTGTTTCATATTGCGGAGGGAGGTCTGCCTATTCCGGACGATAAGAAAGCGGTGCCGTTGGCTGTGGCGAAGTATATCTTCCACAGGGCGTTCGCCGAGACGGGAGACATCTTGGAGGTTCCTTTCTCGTCGCAATTCGAGAAGGGTATCCGTTTGTTCGTTTCCTTGCTGTTAAAGCCTGTGATTTGTCCAAAGGTGGAGGGCATAACGGAGGAGAAGAACATGGAGATAAGGTTCTTCGTGCCGGGTTCGTTGGTGTGCAACCTCGACTTCGTGGAGAGTATCTTCGGAAACGGGGGCAGTCCTTACCATATAAGCAACGATTCGGCTTTGGATGTGGAGCATTGGACGGGTCATACGGGCTGTATCATTCTTGCACCGCAGTTGACGAAGCTGACGAAGAAGGAATGCGGTTTGCCAAACATCGCCGATGCCACGGAGAGACAGAAGAGGGACGGCATGTGCTGGGAAAAGGAAGATGAGTTGTACAACGACGGTCAGTCGTTCAAACTTTGCATAAGAACGCAGGACGGTATCATAGCAACCGTGATTGCGGATAATTATTTCGGCTACTCCAAGAAGGAGGTGAAGACGATGATGAGCTACTCGGCAAACATGTACGGTTCTGCCGAGGAGGAGCATGCAGGAGGTGCTTTGGTATTCCCGGGATACAATCAGGGGGATACTTACTTCGCCAATCCGTTGAAGGTGAAGAATACGTTTGCGGAGGTGAAGAAGAACTGCGGAGCGTTCATCGACTTCAAGGAAGAGGGCTACGGAGTGGACAAGAACTTCCCTCATGTGTATTATTTGCCGGAGAACACGGCGTTCAACGTGCCTACGCAGGAGATAAAATGGAAGAATGCGACGGGTGAGCATGAATTGAAGTTGTTGCCGAACAAGATTTACATTCTTCCGAACGGAAGCAAGTTCAGAATGGAGGCTTATTCGGGGGCTTTGAATTATCGTTTGGTGGAGATTGTGGGCGACGGTTTGTTCTGCCACAAGCCTTGCACGGTGAGCGGCGGAGGAAAGAGCGAGATTTCCAAGTCGATTGCCGATGCCATCTTCGGAGGTCCTTTCTTCGTGAGGGATTTCGAGAAGGATTTCGCAAGAGTCGAGGAGATAATAAACCATGACTACTCCAAGAGGTACAAATCCTTGGAAGAGCCTATCCCTTACAGCAGGGGCTTTTTGAATTCGAGGCGTTCGATGGGTTCGGTCATCAAGTTGCTGACCCCTTGCGAGGAATACACGGACGAGTACAACGAGTGGTTGATGAGTTTGCCGCAATACGTGAAAGGTATAGCGTTCATCGTTAAACGTTTCTACAAGGAGGAATGGGGCAACGAGTGGAAGAAGCACTTCGGTGTGGATATTCTCAACGGTATTCCGGGAAACGAATTGAAGTTCGGGGACAAGAAGATTTTCGCCCGCTATTTGAGGGTTGGTTTTGCGGAGGACGGAACGTGGAGAACGTTCAAGTTGCGTCAGGACTTCGTGCATTCGGACAAGGTTCAGATGGAGGACGACATCACGGCTTCGACCGTGGTCTCCACTTCGCTGTTGAGCAACCTCGGAAAGGCTGCCGACAGGAAGAGCGTGAAGTTGGTGGAGAACTGCGAGTACAGATTTTTCCAGCGTCCGGACGATGCCATCATCAGGGGTTACGATAAGAAGGCGGAGGCTGACCTTGCCACGCCGAACACCTTCATCTCCAACTTCGAGCCTTTGACTGCCGATGATGCGGAAGAGATGATGGAGGACGTGATAAACTTCGACAGGTTTACAAAGCCTATGAAGGATTTGATAAGGGAGGAAGCCGAGAAGAGGGACAGCAAGTATTTCGTTTCCTCTGCCAATCCGAGGTTGGTGAACGGCAAACCGTCCAAGAATGTTCGTTACCTTCAAACGCGTAACGACCTTATCAAACCGGAGGAAAAGTACATTGCGGAGGTGGGAATAAGGCTTGCAAGGAAGTTGAAGCCGAACGACCCTCTTTACATACCGGTCAATTCGGTGCTTCCGGGCAGAAGAAACAACAGAAAGGAAGAGGGAATACGTCCGTTGGCGGTTTACAACCCTATCCACTATCAGGAATTGCCGGAATTGTTCATGGATTTCATCTGTTCGCTTACCGGCAAGAGTCCTTCGACCACGGGTGCCGGCTCAGAGGGTGCTTTGACCAAGGGACCGTTCAATGCACTTTGCTCGGTAACGGATTTGAACAATGCTTTGGTGTCGTTCATTCTCACGGGTTACGACGGCTTCACCACGCCTGCGGGATACATAGGAAGCAAATACAGGATAGACCATGATTTGAGCCTGTTGATACCGGAGTTGTGGGCAAGGCTCACACCGGAGGAAAGATCGCCGAAGTTCATGATTGCAAACGGATACTTGGAAAAAATAGAAGACTTCTCCTACGAGGGTCAGACGGTGAGGGCTTCCATCCTCGGATACAGGATAACGAGCAAGTTCGTCATCAATTTCTTCGGAAGAGTGTTCGAGAACCCGAACGTGGTGTTCACCGACGAGATGTTGAAACCGGAGTTGCAGAGCATGGACGAGTATGTCGATGGTGTGAACAACATTGTCGAAAATCAGAAGAGGGTAGCTCAAATGTACTTCAACGACGGAAGCGTGGAGGCTGCGATAGAACCGTTGAAGGCTTTGCTGTATATAATGGTCAAGGGAGAGTACAAGGGTATGACTTTGTTGTCCGAGCAGTTCCGCAACATGTTCACAAGAGAGAGCGTGATGAACAGCGATTGGTATCAGGAGAGATTGAGGAACAAGCACGTGAACGACATAGCCTTGTGGCAGAGACACCAGAAGTACTTGATAGAGTTCTTGAAAAAGGGAGAAAACCTTACGGAGGAAAAGCAGGAGGAGATAAAGCAGAAATTGCAGATCGTATCGGACAAATTGTCCTACGTCAAGAGTCAGGAGTATTACGATATGCTTGTCGGCTCGATAGGTAAGGATAATTTGTTCAGAGGTTGATACCATTATTTTCTTTTTAGTTTGGGGAGAACAGGCGGCATTGCTGCCTTTCTCCTTTCTTTTGCGAAATCGCATTCTTGTTTTCGAGAGAAGAAGTTTGCCGACGAGGAGGCAGGAATGTGTATCCGATTGCTTCCGGACAGCGGTTCGGGAAGAGGAATCGGCGAAGCGGGCTTTCATTCGGAAGCATGTAACTTTTTCATTGCGGCAGACGTATGAGTATTGAATAAAAGAGAAATCACGATATGAAACTTTCACAGTTTAAGTACACTTTACCGACGGAGCTTATTGCCCAACACCCTTCCAAACAAAGGGACGAATCCAAGTTGTTGGTCGTTCACAGGGATACGGGTGAGTTCGAAGACAGGATTTTCAAAGATGTGTTGGATTACTTCGATGAGGGCGATTTGTTCGTCTTCAATGACACGAAAGTGTTTCCCGCACGTTTATACGGAACCAAGGAGAAGACCAATGCAAAGATTGAGGTCTTCCTGTTGAGAGAGATTAACGAGAACACCCGTCTTTGGGATATTCTGGTCGATCCGGCAAGAAAGATACGTATAGGCAACAAATTGTACTTCGGAGAGAACGATGAGTTGGTGGCAGAGGTAATCGACAACACCACTTCGAGAGGAAGAACCCTCAGGTTTTTGTTCGACGGAACGAATGAGGAGTTTCATGCCATCTTGAAGAAATTGGGACACACTCCCCTACCCGACAGCTTGTTGCGTATGCGTGATTTATCTCCGGAGGACGATTACAGGTATCAGACAATCTACGCAAAGCATGAGGGAGCCGTGGTTGCCCCTACGGCAGGTTTCCATTTTTCAAGAGAGGTCATAAAGAAGATGGAAATAAAGGGCGTGGAGTCGGCTTACATCACCCTTCACAGCGGATTGGGCAACTTCAGCCAGATAGAGGTCGAGGATTTGACGAAGCATAAGATGGCTTCCGAGCAGATGATTATCACGGAAGAAAACGCCGAACTCATAAACAAAGCCAAGGCAGAGGGCAGAAAAGTCTGCACCGTGGGAACGACTTCCATGAAAGCGGTCGAATCCGCTGCCATAATCTCGCACAAGGTGAAGGTTTACGACGGTTGGACGAACAAATTCATCTTCCCGCCATACGACTTCGCAATAGCGGATGCAATGATTACCAACTTCCATGCACCATTGTCCTCCATGCTCATGATGGCTGCCGCATTCGGTGGTTACGAGCTTACGATGAAGGCATACAAATATGCGATAGAGAAGAAATACAAGTTCCTGACTTACGGTGATGCAATGCTCATCATATAAGAAGTACGTCATAATCGTTGCAGGCGGCAGCGGCAGAAGAATGCACGCCGCCAAGGAGAAGCAGTTCCTGCCTTTGGGAAGCAGCGTGGTGCTTTTGGAAACCTTGAAGGCCGTTCACGAGGCAGTACCCGAAGCGAGTTTGATTGTGGTTCTCCCCGAGGGACGGTTCGACTTGTGGAGGTCGTTGTGCAGGGAGTACTCCTGCGACATAGAACACGAATTGGTCAAGGGCGGCAGCGAGAGGTTTTTCTCCGTCAGGGAAGCGGTGAACGCAATCGAAGAAAGAAAAGACGGAAACGCCCTTGTGGCAATTCATGACGGCGTTCGGCCGTTCGTGGATAAAGAGATATTCGACCGTTGTTTCGAGGCGGCTGAGGCAAGCGGTGCGGCGGTAACGTGCATAGACTGCTCGGACTCGGTCAGATACGAAAATAAACCCTTGGAGCGTGCGAAAGTGAAACTCGTTCAAACGCCTCAATGTTTCGATGCGGCTCTTTTGAAGAGGGCATACAGCCAAGCATACGACCCCAAGTTCACGGACGATGCTTCGTTGGTAGAGAACATGGGCGTGAGCGTGAGTTTGTGCGAAGGGAAACGGGAGAACATAAAGTTGACCACCCCTCTCGATTTCATGATAGCGAAATGTTTGAAAGATGAAAGAAGAAATAGCGGAATTGTTCCGTAAGACATACGGCGAAATGCCCGATTGCTTCACCCCCGTTGCCCCGCACGGCTCTTCGAGGACGTATTACAGGGTCGGCAACGCAAAGCACACCGTCGTGGCTGCTTATAATGCGGACGAGAAAGAGAACAGGGCTTTCGTGGATTTTGCCAAACAGTTGCGGCAAAGGGGCGTGAATGTTCCGGAAATAATGGCAGAGGACTTGAAGCACGGGATTTACTTGCAGGAGGACTTGGGCGACCGCACCTTGTTCGACTTCATCAAGACCGCAAGCCCCGAGGAAATCAGACAAACATATAAAAGGATTGTCCGTGAACTGCCCCGCTTGCAGATTACGGCGACAAAGGGCTTCGATTACACGAATGCCTATCCCCGAAAACGCTTCGATGACCGGAGTATCCGATGGGATTTGAACTATTTCAAGTATTATTTCCTCAAACTCGCCGACATACCGTTCTCGGAAGACGAATTGGAAAGGGACTTCGACACCTTGACGCACTACCTCTTGAATACGGACACCTCGTTTTTCCTTTACAGAGACTTCCAATCCCGCAACATAATGCTCAAAGATGGAGAAATCTTCTTCATCGACTTTCAGGGAGCAAGGCAGGGTGCGTTGCAATACGACTTGGCTTCATTGCTCTACGACGCAAAGGCGGATTTGAGCGAAGAACTGCGAAAGGAGTTGCTGCAAACATACATGGAGGAGTTGAAAAAACTCATTCCCGTCGATGAACAAGAGTTCATAGACAGGTTCTACGCCTACGTATATACACGGATTATGCAGGCAACAGGCTCATACGGTTACAGAGGTTGGTTTCAACAGAAGACGCACTTTCTTCAAAGCATTCCCTTTGCCCTCGACAACCTCTCACGTCTGCAAAACGCCAAACGCCTGAAACCGAACCTGCCATGCCTCGACAGGATTTTCGACCGAATGGTTTGCAACGAGAAACTGCGACAACTCGGCAGAGACAGTTACAAACTGACCATAGCCATAAAGAGTTTTTCCTACAAGAAAGGCTATCCTCACGACATAAGCGGCAACGGAGGAGGCTACATCTTCGACTGCCGTTGCCTGCCGAACCCGGGACGTTACGAACGATACAAGCAAATGACCGGAAAAGACGCCGAAGTCATCGCATTCTTGGAAAAAGAACCCGAAGCAGAGGAATTTTACGCCGCAGCGAAATCCTTGGTCATGCAAAGCATACGCCGATACAAGCAAAGACGCTTCACGAACCTCAGTGTATATTTCGGTTGCACAGGAGGCAGGCACAGAAGCGTTTACATGGCACAACGGCTTGCAACGGAGCTTCAAAAAGACGAAGAACTCGATGTGCAAGTCAGCCACGTAGAACAAAATGGATAAAAAAAGGCGAAAGGATATTGCAAATTCAAACAAAACAACTACCTTTGCAAGGTCAAAAAACAGAGTACAACAGAGTAACATAAAAACAACCAACAGCAATGAAAGTAAGAAATACAATTATTTCGGTCGTTCTCGGAGCAGGTGCCGTGGTTTTGGCAATCGTTCTGTACAACAGCATAATGCACCCTGTCAAATTCGACAGCGAGTACGACAAACGTTCGAGTGAAGTAATCGTCAAATTGAAAGACATCCGCGTAATCGAAGAGACTTACAAGTCTGCAAAGGGCGAGTTCTGCGGAAACTTCGACAGTCTCATGGCTTTCATGGAAAACGGCGAAGTTCCTTTGGTTCAGAAGTTCGGTACCGTTCCCGATGACATGACGGAAGCGGAAGCATTGAAGCAGGGAATTTTGAAGAGAGACACAAGCTACGTCAACCCTACCGTGAAATTGTACAGTGAGAAGAAGTTGATTACCCCTAAGGAGAAATTGGCAGAGTTGAGATACATACCTTATTCCGAAAACGGAAAAGTTGAATTCAACCTCGAAGCGAAGAAGATAACCAAAAGCGGTATAGAAGTATCCGTATTCTTGGTCAACGCACCGATAGAGACATACACTTTCGGCATGGACAAACAAGACGTGATAAACCGCAAAGCCGAATTGGAAGATAAGAACAAATACGCCGGTTGGAAGGTCGGAGACTTGGATCAACCTATAACCGACGGAAACTGGGAATAAACAAACAGAAATAATGGGAACATATAATCTGACACAACTGCACAAGGTTGATTCCGATGTTGTTTCCTCGCAAACAAGATTGTCCATTTGCCTGCAAGCAAATGGATTTTCTTTTTCGCTGATCGAAGAAGGCAGCTGCAAACTCATGGCTGTGGGACACTTCGACTGCGATTTGTCGGGAACGATACCGGTAGTGATGAACACGGTAAGGGAATGCTTCTCCTCGATCGGGGTGAAGATGTTCCGCTTTGCGAAACTCAAAGTAATCTGCCAAACGGGTAAAAACGTCTGGATACCGTATAAACTATACGACAAGGCGAAAAACAAGGACTATCTCAAAGCAACGATTACGCTTCACGAAAACGAGACCGTTCTTTCCGACGTAAGCGAAAAATTGGACGCCGTCAGCATATTCGCATACCCCATACACACATACAGCGGAGTGAAAATACTGATGAACAACGCCGAATTCTGTTCGCAACATCAGGTCTTGGCTGAATACGCCTACGATATATCCAAATTCTCGCAAAACACCCTCATTCTGAACAAGAGAGGAAAGAGTTTCGATTTGGCATTATTCAAAGGCAACAGCTTCACGATGAGCAACACCATCATCTGCGACACAACGACAGACCTGATTTACAACCTCTTGTTCATCTTGCAGCAAACCGACGTGGACACCGAGGCAGTGAAGCTCCTTTTGACCGGCGATGATTACGAAAGAGAAGAATTGCAAATGCTCAGACGCTACGTCAAAGACGTCGCCTACGCCAACCCGATGGAGAACATAAAAGCAGGCATGGAGTTCGACGAAGTCAACCTGCAAAACTATTTCTTGGTTATAGCATAAGAATGAGAATAATAGCAGGAGACCTCAGAGGCAGACGCCTCTACCCGCCGACCAATCTGCCCGTACGTCCGACCACGGACATGGCAAGAGAAGCCCTCTTCAACATTCTTCGCAACAGAGTGGAGTTCGAGGAAGTCGATGTCTTGGATTTGTTCAGCGGCACGGGAGCCGTCAGCTTCGAATTCATATCCCGCGGAGCAAGACAGGTAACCGCCATAGACCAAAACCCCAAATGCGTGGACTTTCAGCGACAAACGGCAGAGAAATTCGGCGTGAACAACCTCTTTCCTCTGAGAATGGACGTCTTCAACTTCTTGGGCAGGAGCAAACAACGCTTCGGAGTCATCTTTGCAGACCCTCCGTATGAGTTGAAGCAATTCGATCTCATACCGGAACTCGTTCTGCCCGCTTTTCTCAAACCCGGCGGCTTGTTCATCTTGGAACACAGTGCCCAACACAAATTCGACACCAACCCTTTCTTCATCGAGCAAAGACATTACGGCAAAGTGAATTTCAGCTTCTTCCGAACCGAAGAGGAATGAGCCGCAAGCACGATACGAAAGAAAGATAACCCGAACAACAACACTGAAACAATGCAAAAGAAAGTAATATGTATAGGCAATGCCTTGGTCGATAAGGTATGCCTTTTGGAAAACGACGAACTCTTGCGGGAGGAGAACCTTCCCAAAGGCAGCATGCAACTTATCGATGCGAAGGAAAGCCTGCGATTGCAGGAGAAAACGCAACACCTTCAAAGCCGCCGAACCACCGGAGGCTCGGCAGCCAACACCGCAATCGGCACTGCCAACATGGGAACGCCCACGGCATACATCGGAATGGTCGGAGAAGACGAATTGGGAACGTTCTACATCGACGGCATGAAGCAGAACAACATCACCCCACGCATATTCCGCACAGCGGACAGCCAAACCGGACTTGCCCTTGCCCTTGTCAGCCCCGACGGAGAACGCACCTTCGCCACCAACCTCGGAGCCGCCCTCACCCTTTCGGATAAGAACATAGACGAAAGCCTCTTCGCCGGATACGATTACCTGCACATAGAAGGCTACCTGATAAGCAACCGTCCTCTTTTCCGCAAGATAATGCAGGCAGGTCGTCAGGCACAATGCAAGATAAGCATAGACCTCGCCTCCTACAACGTCGTTGAAGAGAACCTGCAATTCCTCAAAGAAGCATGCCGAGGCATTTCCATCATCTTCGCAAACGAAGAAGAAGCCAAGGCCTTCACAGGCAAGAAAGCCGAAGAAGCCCTCGAAGAAATAGCAGGATACGCCGACACGGCAGTCGTGAAAATCGGAGCCAAAGGCTCATTGATAAAACACCGTGGCGAAACCTTCCGAATATGCGAAAGCAAACGCAACAAGATAGACACCACGGGAGCGGGCGACATGTATGCAGGCGGATTTCTCGCCGCCCTGTGCCAAGGCAAAGACCCTTTGCAATGCGGCAAAACGGGCAGCATTCTGGCAGGCAACGTGATTGAAGTGATGGGAACCGCAATGGACGCAGAACGCTGGCAGAAAATAAAAGCCGAAGTCAGAGACATCTGAGCGAACGCCCCGTTCGACATGACGTTTTTCCCTACGGGAAATCAGCCGTTTGCAATCAAAAGAACGAAACATGCGAAAAAAAAGCGTACAAAGCCTTGCACATTAGTGAAAAAGTCGTACCTTTGCAATCGCAAACAACAACGGCCACGTAGCTTAACTGAATAGAGTCCCTGATTACGGCTCAGGAGGTTGCAGGTTTGAATCCTGCCGTGGTCACAAAGGCAATTCCTTCGGGGGTTGCCTTTTTTGTTTTCACACCCCTTGCCCTCCCCTTTTGCAGTCGGTCAAACAAGCTCCGCAAACACTTGCACACAACGCAACGTTCCCCAAAAGAGAGAAGCACTCATGCAGTCGGTAAATAAAAAAAAGAAATCACGTTCCCCTTAAAAGAAAAACGCACAGAACAAACCGTGCGTTCGTTTCAACCTCTTTTCATTGAAGCAGAACAGACCATGTGGCTTTAATCACCCCGGCGAGTAAAACCGACAACCTTACCGTCTTTGAAGAACACGGCACTGTCTTTGGTATAGTGAACAATAGAGTCGTAGGGGCTGCTCTTATCTTCAATTACATCCGTTTGCGGAAAAGAAACTTCTCTCGCCTTCTTCTTATTCTGCCCGTTGCTGCAAGTCCAAATCAAACCTATCGTACCGAGAATAAATACTATTGTCGATAAGTAGGACATTACTTTCTTTCGATTACTCATTCTGCCGAAATATATTCAATGTCAATATAAGCTTTTGCAAAGGTAGAAAATATATTCGGAATACGAAAGACCATCGCACTTTTAATCCTCGCCCCAGCCGACAGAACTTACCCATGTAGCTTGAGAAGAGGAAAATCGTTGCGAAGTCTGTTTGCCGATAGCGAACGGGCGAAAGGGAAAATTCTTTCTTCCGTTCGTTTTTCTGCGGTGGCGGTTCGTGAAATCGTGTGCGGCATGGAGAGTTCAAGGGGTGGAGAATTATAAGAGGACTTATCTCTCCTGCCCGTTCTCGGGGCTGTAATCTTGATTGACTGCTTGCAAAAAAGAAGCGAGCCTGCGAAGTATTCCACTCGCAGGCTCGTCTATCCATCTGAGGTTTCGGATTGGCTTAATCCCTCCTTAATTCATTGCTTTTTCTTATGCGTTAGGTTTATTGTGCCTCCTCGCTGTTGCAGTCGAAGCACTCGTAACCGCCGAAGAAATCGCCTTTGACACATTTGTGTTCCTGTCCGCACTCTATTATTGCGTCCGTCAGTACGTTTCTGCTGTAAAAGAGAAAGGCTATGTAACCCAACGCAAGCAATAACATCACCAATGTGCAGTAGTAAGACACCTTGTAATACTTTTCTTTGTCTTTCACTTTCATATTATTATTTTATTCATGATTTATTTCTTGTTTTCTTCTTCCTTCGGTTGTGCTTCCGCATTGCTTTCTTCAACGATGTAAAGAGGTCGGTTGCGGACATCGTTGTTTATTCTGGCTATGTACTCCCCTATTATGCCTATGGTTATGAGTTGCACGCCGCCTATGAACAACACGCTCAATATGAGCGAGGTCCAACCGGTGATGGTGTTGTTGAAACAGAAGTGTGCCACAAGGGCATAGATGAGAGCAAGAAGGGAAACGATTGCCGAGAAGATGCCTATGCTCGAAGCTATCTTCAAGGGCTTGTCCGAAAATGCCGTTATGCCGTCGAGGGCAAAGCGAAGCATCTTTTTGAGCGGGTAATTCGTCGTGCCGTATATGCGGGCGTCCCTGTGATAATCGACAAAGGTTTGTTTGTATCCTATCCACGATATTTGACCTCTGATGTATTTGGACTTTTCAGGCATATTTCGCAGATGTTGCACTATGACTTTGTCTATCAGGCGGAAGTCTCCCACATCCACGGGTATGTCTATGCTGGTCATGGATGCCAGAATACGGTAGAACATCTTGGCTGTGAACTTCTTGAACCATGTTTCGCCATCTCGCGAGGTTCTTCTCGCATAAACGACCTTGTAACCCTCATTGTACTTCTCGTACATCTGCTCTATGAGTTCAGGCGGGTCCTGCAAATCGCCGTCGATTATCACCACCGCATCGCCTCGGCACACGTCCAAGCCCGCACTCACCGCTATCTGGTGTCCGAAGTTACGTGAGAAGCTCACATACTTCACATGCTTGTCCTTATCCGCCAATGCCTTTATGCGAAGGAGCGTCTCGTCCCTGCTGCAATCGTTGACGTATATAATCTCATAGTCGTCGCTTATCTTGGAAAGAACCTTCGACATTCTTTCGTACATCAATCCGACGTTCTCCTGCTCGTTATAGCTCGGTATGATTGCCGATATTTTCATTCTCTTTCGGTTTTAAGGATTTTATATAATATATATGACTTGAGGGGGTGGCATCTGTCTCCTCCACAAAATAGTTTTGCAATATCTTTTCCTCATTGCCCCAATCATTCACTTGAACATAGTCCCCCTCCTGCAAATCCGACAAATCCTTTTCGTTCAAGCGGACTCCGCTTCGCTCCATGAGGTAATAGTAAAAGACATACAACTGTCTTTTCTCGTTTTTCAAACAACATATCTCCTTGTACGGCATGTTGGTTCTTCTCTCCGCTACCCTTCTCATGAGATCCACGCGGGCATTATCCTCTTTCAGGTATTTGTTCGTTACTTCGCACTCAATGTTTTGTCGGACAATCTGCGAGTAAGGGAAGCAGAAAACGACCGCCGCCCCCATGAAGCACAGGGAGGAGAAAAGAACTCTGTTCTTTGCCTTTTCGGAAATCTTTCGTTCGGCAATCAGGTGCAGCCTTTCGAAGCACAGACCGATTACCGCAGCCAAAGCCGGAATTGCGGGCAGAGAATACCATTCCAACTTGGTCTTTGCAACGGAGATGATGACCAAATACACCACTGCAACAAGCCCGCAGTACAGGTTTGCCTGCCGCAGGTTTTTCTCCTTGGTGAAGAAGTTCGTTATCAATGCAATCGGGAAAAGCCAAAAGAAATAAGAGAATTGTTCCACTCTCAACATATCCAAATAGTAAGAGGCTTTCTGATTGTGTTCCTCTATGACGGTGAAGAACCTGCCCCCTATTTCGTTATTCCATACCGCTTGCAGATAACCTCCCGAAGCAAGCTCCCGACTTATGTAGAAACCGCCGACAAGGAGCAGGAAGATACCCATGCCGATGTAGGTTATCGGTTGTCGCAAACAGCGTAGCAATTCCCTCCTGCACAGCAGGAACAGCACGATTCCGGCGAAGGGCATCATGGCTTGCACGCCTTTCGTCAACACTCCCAAGGAAAGGCAGAGTGAAAAGAAAATCCAATCCCTCTTTCTGCCGAAGAGGTGATACAAATAGAAGAAACCGCAGTAGAGGACGCAAAACAAGGTCATCAGACTATCGTAGTCCCCGCTCCTGCCGAAGTGGTACGTCAGCAAGCCTTTGCTGCAAATCAATATCATTGCGGAATAAAAGCCGGCAAGCGGTCTTTTCACTTTTGCGAAAAAGCAGAACAAGGCGACAGACGAAAGGAACAGAGCCATCGCACTCGGCAGACGCACAGCCAAAAGCCCTACGCCGAACACCTTCATGCCGAGGGCTTGCAACCAAAGGAGCAAAGGCGGCTTCGTGTTCCACAAATCCGCCTTATATTCAAACGTACTCACCAAGTAATTGCCACTTTCATACATCTCGTATGCCGAAACCGCCAGACGGCTCTCGTCCCACTCCCTGAGAGGTTGCGAGGCAAGCCTCGGAAAGATTGCGAAAACGGCAGCAATCACCACAATGACAAAGAAAACGACCTCTCTTCTGCTCTTGAACATGCTGTCTCGGAATTACATCAGAGGTTCTCTCTTATGATGTTGGTTATATCCTCCATTATCACGTTTGCCAAATGATCTGCCGTAGTCAGGGAATCGCTCTCGGAGTAGATACGTATGATAGGCTCGGTGTTGCTCTTTCTCAAATGCACCCATTGCTTGTCGAAGATTATCTTCACGCCGTCAACCGTGCTGACATCATAGTTGGCATACTTCTCCGCCATCTTGGCAAGTATGTCATCGACGTTCATCTCGGGTGTAAGCTCCATTTTGTTCTTCGATATGACGTAATCCGGATAGCCGTCCCTCAAATCGGAACACCTCTTGCCGCTCTTGGCAAGGTGGCTCAAAAACAAAGCTATGCCCACCAAGGCATCTCTTCCGTAATGCAATGCGGGGTAAATCACTCCTCCGTTGCCCTCTCCCCCAATCACCGCATTCTTCTCCTTCATCTTCTCCACCACATTAACCTCTCCGACAGCGGAGGCAAAGTACTGTTGTCCTTTGGCTTCGGTTATGTCTCTTAAAGCCATGGTCGAAGACATGTTCGACACCGTTGCACCCGGCGTATGTGCCAACACGTAGTCCGCCACCGCCACCAAGGTGTATTCCTCCACGAAAGGCTTGCCCGTTTCGCACACTATCGCCAACCTGTCCACATCGGGATCGACTACAAAGCCCACATCGCAACCCTGCTTCACCACCTCCTCGCAAATCTGCGATATATTCTCAGGAAGCGGTTCGGGATTGTGAGGAAACCTTCCCGTAGGCTCCGCATTCAAAGCCACCACCTGCTGCACTCCCAAGGCGTTCAACAACTTGGTCAACACCAATCCGCCCGTCGAACATACGGCATCGTACGCCACCTTCAACTTCGCATTCCTTATAGCCTCCACATCGACCAAATCCAATGCCAAAACCTTTTCTATGTGTCGGTCGATTGTCGTGGAATCCACCGTATGACGGCCCAACTTCTCCACCTCCGCAAAGGTGAAATCCTCCATGGCAGCAAGCTCCAACACTCTGCGACCCTCCGAAGCCGAAATGAACTCACCCTTTGCGTTAAGGAACTTCAAAGCATTCCATTGCATCGGATTATGACTTGCCGTCAGAATAATTCCTGCATCGGCTCCCTTATCCGTCACAGCCATCTCCACCGTCGGAGTGGTAGATAATCCGGTGTCTATCACATCCACACCCATACCCATCAAAGTACCCACAACCAAATGCGAAACCATCTCGCCCGAAATTCTCGCATCCCTGCCGAGAACCATCGTTATCTTATCCTTCTTGTACGACTCCTTGATGAAAGCAGCAAAAGCGGAAACGAATTTGACCGTATCGATAGGTGTCAAACCTTCGGAAGCCCTACCGCCTATCGTACCTCTGAAACCCGAAATAGATTTAATCAGTGCCATATCTCTTTATTATATTTTCTTGCAAAGATAGTGTTTTCTTCAAACAAAAGAAGCCTTTACGCACAAAAAAAGCACATGCTCACCCACCCCCGCAACCTGCACCGAAAAACGTTCTCCGAAACATGAAATCAGCACATCTTTTCAAAAACACCCTACTTTACTGAATTACAAAGCAATCAAGCGAAACATTCGGCAATTCGGCGGGAAATTCGACTACCTATACACTTCGTACAAATCATGCGTGAAAGGTCGAGCCTGTTTCAGGAGGTTCGTTTGCCGAACGGATTTTTTGAAGGGGCGGTTCGTTTTTGTCTTTCGGCGGTTCATGGGGTGTCGATGGAGCGAAAAATGCGGGTATTCTTTGTTCGGGTTTCGTCGTTTTTCGTCCGCTTCATTCAAGTTCGTTCAACTTAATTCAGGGATTTGGCAGCGGGAGAATATGGTTGTAATTTTGCTCTCGGAAACAAGAAAAGAGGTTGCAACGCTTGGAAGTTCCAAATTAAAGTTTTTGTTTAATTCAAATTTTATTGTACTATGGCTATCAAGTATGTAAAAGTAAAAAGGCTCATCAGCGTGGGCAGAAATCCGGGTGAGAAGTTCCTTGCCCGTTTGTTCAGAGGTCAGGACGTGCTTATCGACCAAATCGCAAGCGACATTGCGGAATCGACCACGGTTTCGCATCCCGATGTGTTGGCTTGCCTGAAAGCGATGGAAATCCATGTTTCCAAGTATGTGCTTTCGGGTCAGGCGGTGAAGTTCGGCTTGTTGGGTTCCTTCATTCCGGCTATTTCAGCCAAGGCTGTGGATAGTGCGGATGCCGTAACGGCAGAGACCATTCGCCACACTCGTTGCCGCTTCTATCCTTCTGCGGATTTCATGAAGTCTCTGGCGAAAAGCAAGTATGAGCTTGCCGATTTGGAGGTCAACGGTCTGCAACAATAGACGACGGACGGTTCTTTTCGGCACGGGAGGTTGGAAGCCTCCCGTTTTTTTGTGCTTTCTTCCCTCTTTTCTTTCAGATTAAAGGTCGGGTTTCGGTTTTTCCTCGTCGTCCTGTTTATTAAAATATTGTCTGTATTGTTGTCTGTATTTCTGTCTTCTGCGACACTCTGCTTCAATCTTTGCTTTATACTCTTCTATACGTCTTTCGGTTTCCATTTCTTTTGCGTCCCATTCCCGCTTTATGTCCTCGGGGGTCATCTTCGGCACGAACAGCACTTTGTCATGCCGGTCGAATATATCCGTGCAAAGACGGTAAATATTCGTTCGTTCTTCGTTCTCGCTTTGTTTGCAGAAGCCTTTCGGCGTGGAGGGTATGTTGGAGGGTTTTATCCTTGTGCCGAAGACGTTATTGAAATTTCCGGCTGTCATGTGCAGTATATAGCTCAAGCGTCCCAACTCGGCATTGTTCAAGAGGGGCTTTCCGTTCTCTTCGTTGGGCTTATTCTTCTGCATTCCGAGGCATCGTTTGCCGGTCTGCAAAACTTTCTGCCACCACGCAGGGGGATATTTCACGTAGAAGTACCTGTCGAATACTTCCCGTGTCAAATCCTGCACGAGACCTGCGTCCCATTCCATCTCTTGCGAGCTTCGCTCCCTTGCCAAGTCCTCCATGGTTTTGCAAACCCTTTGTCATATTATGAATTTCTATCGTTTTTTCTACCTGCAAACGATTAACCTGCAACACGAAAAGCATTTCCGAGGCTTCTTTCTGCCTCAGATTTTTCTATGCTTTGCCCAACAACGGTTACACGACCGGATTGCAAATTTAATAACAATATCTCTCCTTTGGAAATCCTAATCGGAAAAAATCCTGTCCATCGATGAAAATTTCCATTCCGGCACCTCATCCGATGCTTTACCTGTTTCCGAAAAAGCATTTGGAGGACAAGGAATTAAGCCCCTATCTTTGCATCATCGAAACTCGAAACGGAGCAATCCGCAGGTTTGAATTTCGATTGTTTTTTACGAAAAGATTAACGACAATGGTTATCACGAATACTTCAAGCCCTTTACAAACCACCAGCATGCGGGAACTGCTGGAAAATCCGGCGGAGAGACAACCCGTATTGGTCGAACCTCTCTTTCCGCAATGCGGTCTGGGTGCCGTCATCGGCAGCAGCGACTGCGGCAAAAGCACCCTGCTGCGACAACTCGCCGCCTGTGTGGCAGGCGGACGGGACTTCCTTCTCTGGAAGACCTTTCCCGTTCACAAGAGGGTGCTATACGTCTCCACGGAGGACGACAGCAGTGCGATGAGCGAGCTGCTCAAACAGCAGAACAAGGCATGGCAACTCTCCAAGGAGGAAGCCGAGAGGGTGGAATTCCTCTTCTCCTGCGATTGCATTGCCGAAAAGGTGGAAGCATGCCTTGTTGCAAAGCCTGTCGATTTGGTCATCATAGACACCTTCGGCGATATATGCAAGGACGACATCTCCCAAAGCAACAATATCCGCAATCTGCTCAACCTCTTTGCCGACACGGCTCGTCGCCACGGCTGTTTCATCTTGTTCGCCCACCATATCCGCAAAACGGGAGAGAACACCGCTCCATCGAAGCTCAACGCCCTCGGCTCTCAGGCCTTTGAAGCCAAAATGCGTGTGCTTATCGAGTTGCGACGCAGCAAGAGAAACAGGGACCTTCTCCACCTCTGCATCGTCAAAGGCAACTACCTTCCCAACGACTACAAACAACAATCCTTCGACCTGCAAACCGACTCCGACATGAACTTCACCGCAACCGGCGGACGAACGGAACTATCGGAAATCAACTCTTATCTTCCTGTGATACTCCCTGTAAACGAAGAGCAACTCGCACTCATGCAACAAAAGGAGAAAGATAAAGAAACCATCATCAAACTCTACAAGCAGGGAAAAAGCATACGCGAAATATCGGAGCTTGTCCCGCAAAGCAAATCCACCGTGCAACGAATCATCAAATCCGAAAATGAAGCATAAATCCCCAACTGTCCCGTCCCATGTCCCACCCATATATAGGATATGGGTGGGACATGGGACGGGACAAGGGATATGCGGGACAAAGAATATGAACCTGATAGAAAACACCAAAAACGCAAATAATCATGAACGAAATGAATGAAATGAAACGCCGCTTCATGGAGGCGGAACAGGAAGAGAAGGAATTATTCCGTCGTTTGAATGCGGGCGACGAGGACTATCCGTGCTTCTTCACCGAGGAGGTATTGGACATGCTGGGTATTTCTCAACCCACTCTCTACCGCATACGTCGCCGTCTGAATGCCGAACGTCCGGAGCATGCGTCCCACCTCTCCAAGTTCGGGACAAGGGCATGGAAGAACCGTTATTCAGCTCGGGAAATCAGAGAGATAAAGGCTTACATAAAGGAGAAAAACACTTATCGTTCGCCATTGGAAAACCACAGGGAGGAGGGGTAAAAGAAATGGGAAGGAACGTCTTGTCTTGTGTCTGATTAAATTGTTCTTGTTCCTCCCCGAGATGCTAAAACTAATTAACCCCTATCTCACGATAGGTAGTGCAAAGTTAGAAATTTCCAACGATACCGACAGCATGGCAACAGCAAAAAATTCAAATACGACTTATCGCTACCGCTATTCCTTGGACAGGAGCAGCCGCAAATTCATCTGTCCGCAATGCGGAAAGAGAACCTTCGTAAGGTATTGGGACAACCTCCTCGGGACGTATCTTGCGGACGAGAGGGCGGGCAAATGCGACAGGAGCATAAAATGTGCCTATCATCTGCCGCCGAGAGCCTTGGGATACCGCAACGGCAACCTGCCGTCCGACCGTCTGCCTCATCTGCAAAACAATCCGAACCCGCAGGCTCCGCATACTTTGGAGATGGACACCGCTCCTTTTTTCCGTCATCACAGGGAAAACGATTTCTATCGCTTTCTGCTCACCCTTCCGGTGGATAGAGAACGCATGGAGGAGGTCTGCCGTCTTTATGACCTCGGCTCGACACGCAGCGGAGGCGTCATCTATTGGCAGAAAGACCTCGACGGCAAGGTGAGAACGGGAAAGATAATGCACTACGACCCTCTCAGCGGCAAAAGGGACAAGAGCCGTCCTCCGCAGTGGGTACACAGGAAAGTTTCCACTCCTGCTTCATGGACGTTGCGGCAATGCCTCTTCGGCACGCAGCTGTTGAGAGAGGACAGGGAGCAGAAAGTCGCCGTGGTGGAAAGCGAGAAGACTGCCGTTCTGCTCAGCCTCTTCGACCGCAGCCACTTGTGGACGGCATGCGGAGGGAAGATGAACCTGAGAGAAGAGATGATTGCCGACATAGCCCGAAACGAAATAGAACTCTACCCCGACCTCGATGCCGTTGCCTTTTGGCAGAGCCGCCTGCCCCGTCTGCAACGCCTCACGGGCAAAATCCTCCGCATCGTCCCATGGTGGGACTGCCCCGCAAGCCGCCTCCTAGCCTCCTCTCCCCTCCCACCCACCGCCGACCCTGCCGACCTGCTCCTGCAAAGACTGAAAGGGATGGCTTTTGAGAATTGTTCCTTGCTCCATGCGGAAAGCATTCCAAAGAGCATTCCGAATACGAAGACTTGTCGTATATTTGCATAATAATTTTTCGGGGCTGAGTTCTCAAAGATATGCAAAAAAAAACAATACAGGCATGAATACTTCAACAATAGAAATAAAGAGTATATCCCAAATCACAGGTAAGTTTTTTATTCCTGATTACCAACGAGGGTATCGTTGGGAAAAAACCGAGGTTTTGGACTTAATGGAAGATTTATCGGCTTTTTATACGGCTTACAAAGAAGACAAAGAGAAGTCTTACTCTCTTCAACCGCTTGTGGTGAAAAAAAAGGATAATCAGGATTTGTTGGAAAAGATTCATAACTCCAATAGTATAGCCGAGGTAAAAAAACCACTTTCAAGTGAGGAACATTGGGAGGTTGTTGATGGTCAGCAGCGATTGACAAGCATTCTGATATTACTGCAAGCCTTGAATGCCGACATCAAATATTCCATTGAGTATGATGTAGTAAAAAAAAGCGGAGACTTTATTAACAACATCAGTACCATAAGTGAGACCGAAGCTGATAAGGACATCAACCTATCTCATATATACGATGCATATCAAACGATAAAAAAGTTTCTTAAAGATAACATTTCAGAGAAGTACAATGATTTTGGAGAAGTAATATCCAAAAACGTGAAGTTTGTATGGTATGAGGCAGAAGAAGAAAACAGTCTTGAAATTTTCAAACGATTGAATGTAGGGAAGATTGCCCTTACTGAATCGGAATTGATAAAGGCTCTCTTCCTTAATCGATCTAATTTCAAAGGACAGGAACATAGACAGGCTGAGATTGCAAGAGAATGGGACAGCATTGAAACTTTGCTGCAAGATGATGAATTTTGGCTTTTCATACAATCGGATTCCAATTATCAAAAATCGACGAGAATAGATTTTTTGCTTGGTTTTTATGTCGGATTTGATACGAACATTCAATCAGAAGAAGGAAAGGAGGCTACATTCCGCAGTTTCTACAAGTACTACAATAATCCCGATAAGAACATCCTTGACCTATGGCAGGGTATAAAGCAGATAATTTCTGTATGGAAAACATGGTATGATGATATAGAAACTTATCATTTGGTCGGATTTATAATAAACTTCAAGATTAAGGAACTTTCAACTCTGACTAATGATTGGCAAGGCTCTTTGAAAGACAAATTCAAGGAGGGCTTGTACGAAAGTATTAAGGATAAATATTTCGAGGAATTCAAGATCGAGAGAATATATGTTGATGAAAAAGGTGATAAAAAAGGCGAAACACGACCTTATTTGTTACTGATGAACATATTGACAGTGATAGATCAGAATGCAGTAATGGAGAAAAACGAACAGTACAGGCAAGGCATGTTTTATAAGTTTCCGTTTCACCTTTTCAAGAAAGAGAAGTGGGATGTAGAACATATTGACTCCGCAACGCATAATGAGTTGGAAAACAGAAACGCTCAAGAAGAATGGATACGCTCTGTTTTCTTCATGTTGAACGAGAAAGAAAAAGAAGAGATGAGGAAATGGAAAGATTTCAAGAATTTTCTCAATAATGAAAATAATGAGGATAACAATTTTGAAAAGATTTACGAAGTCTTATGCAACAAGCCGGAGCTGAATATTGTGAAAAAGGAGCAAACTCAAAGCGAGTGGAAAAACAAGATATACAACTATGCTTTGCTTGACGCACATACCAACCGTTCATACAAGAATGCTATTTTCTCTTTCAAACGAGCCCAAATCATCGACAAAGAAAAAGGTATCAGCAATAAATACTATTGGGATAAGGAAAAGGAAAACTATAAACAATCACCGCTACCGATAATTTCGGCTTTCGTTCCTCCTTGCACTCAAAATGTGTTCAAACTTGCTTATTCGACTTATCCGGAATCTTTCAGTGAATGGAAACAGCATGATGCGGAAATGTACCGTGATGAAATGGTAAGATTATTCGACAAATATATAACAAAGAATGAAAGATGAAAACACAACTTACAGCCTATGGAAGTTATTAGAAAAAAATGAAGTCTTTATACCTATCATTCAACGAGACTATGCACAAGGTCGTAAAGGAAAAGAAGTGCTGAGGGAACATTTCTTCACAAATCTTATTGAAGCTCTAAATAATAAGTCTGATTTGAAACTTGACTTTGTGTATGGCACGATTGAAGATGGGAAATTTGCTCCTTTGGACGGACAGCAACGTTTGACTTCTTTGTGGCTGCTGCATTGGTATCTGGCTTACAAAACAGAACATTTGGCAGAAGATAGTGTCAAAACAAGATTGAAGAAATTTTCTTATGAAACCCGCATAAGTTCTCGAGAGTTTATTCAAAAATTATGCAACGGATTGAACGGGGACGAGAACGAAAAGGAAGGGAAATCCATTTCGGATATTATCCGCAACCAGCCTTGGTTTACTCAATCTTTCGCCTCAGACCCTACCATACAATCAATGTTGACAAGTTTAGATGATAAGGAAAAAGGATGTGGCTTTGAACAATTATTGAAAAAGGAAGAGTACAAGGATAAATGGAAAGATTATTGGGATCTATTATGCAGTAAAGAATGTCCGATTACTTTCTTTTACAAAGATATGAAAGACGATGACTTACCGGAAAGCGATAGTTTGTACGTTAAGATGAATGCACGTGGCAAACGATTAACCAATTTCGAAAATTTCAAGGCTGAATTGTTCAAAGTAGAACGCGATAATAAAGCATTGTTTTCCCTTGAAAATTTCATTTCTCCATTTGAAAACCAATGGACAAATAATATATTCTGGCCTTACAAAAATGGAGAGAAAAAGATAGATGAGATATTCTTTAAGTTCATTAACCGTATTTGCCGCAATAACTTATTACGCAGTAAGAAGTTCAAAGAGGATTTGAAAGACAAGAGTAAACTATGGCTTCAATTTGAAAGAGAAGAGAAACTAAACGATGAATACGTGTTCGAGAGTATAGAAGCCTACGAAGAAGTTTTAACGGAAGACTTTGTCGAAGATTTCACCAATATGATGAATAATATTAGTACTGCCGCAAAAAGTCTTTCCGAACATAAGTTCAACAATATACTGAAAGCTCCTTACGAATTCAAATTTATACCGGAATATAATGAAGGAGGGATTTCTTCTATTACAATTCCTGAGAGGGTTTTAATGGAAGGTGTTGCATGCTATTTCATACACAACGAATACAACGAAGAAACTTTCAGGGACTGGATGTTTTTTATCCGCAATCTCACTTACAATTCAAGTGCCGACAGATACGAGCGTATAGGAGGATTGTTGAAAAAGATATACGAGTGGGCTAAGCACTCCGGTGATGTGATTACATTCTTGAAGGACTATAAAGAAGAGTATAAAGATATAGCCGCAGAACAATTCCAAGAAGAAGTGGAAAAAGCGAAAATGATTTCAAAATTAAGAGCCGGGGAAAGTTCGTTTGACTTTAAAGAAAAGGATATTCGCGATGCGGAAACTGATTTGCCAACAGATGGGGCTATTCGTTATTTGTTCACTAATCCTGATCCTGACAAAAACATTTGGACTCAGTTTAAGCAGAAATCAATGAATGCAAAAAAACTTTTCCTCAAAAAGGATACCGACACAATACCTGTCAATACGCTGAGGAAGTTAGTCGCTTTATTCGATAAAGGAGAACAATTCTCATGCAATCAGCAACTTATATACGATAGTAAGAAATCTTCTTGGAAGAACATACTACTAAACCTCGAAGAATTAAAAGATCCTGTCCATAAACTTTTGACGTCAAACGAAGCACTTCTATCAGATGATAAATTAAGTCAATTTGAACCACAGAGTGAACACTTGGATGATGCCTACAAACAACTTCAAAAAGATTTGGTAACAACTAACTTCCTTGAAAAAACAACTTGGTGCGAATTTGCATTCAGAGGGGGAAACATGTTATTCATTCCTAATGGAGCATGGGCTGATTGGAAAAGTTATTATTTGGGTACACCAAGGAACAGATTACTTTCAAAGGCAATTGATGACGAACAAGTAACAGTTTCCCCTGAAGAAAGTAAAAGATTAGATGCTTCTAATTTTTTCTATGGTGCAGAACTTAATTTTCAATATAGAGATAGGAGGTTCAAATGGTATCGCACTGAATATTCAAGAGAGAAAAATGAAGTAGATATTTATCTCATGTATATTAATGAGGATAACAAAGAAGATTACTTGAAAAGAAAGGAACCCATTGTAGAAAAATATAAAGATGAAAGAGATTCCTATTACTCTGCACTTATCGAAAAGGACATACGTCAAGAGGGCTTTTACAAAGTCTTGAACGACTTAATCAATGAGGCTGAAAGGGAAGGTAAGATTGAATAATTCAGCTTGGGGGATAATTTTCTCTTCCAAAAGGCGTTTATATAAAAACAATTCTATATTTGTAAAGAAATAAGATTGCAACGGATATGACAACACGCCTCTACTCTTCCGAAAGGATTGAGCAAATCGGGAAAAACAATTTGGGCAAAGGGTGCTTTGTCGCAGTTTTCCTGTACTATCCGGCAAGGCTTATCCGATAAAAATACAGGGCAATCAACAATCAAAAAAATATTTTACAGAAATGAAGATAAGAAACAAGTATGCAATCCTTTGCGGATTGTTGTTTGCCGACTTAACGGGTTTTGTTGCCTGCAATGATAAGGAGGAGGAAGCTGCTTCGGTGCAGAATACCTATTCCAAGTGTTTGACCAATGATGATGAGACGTCCTCGAAAGGTATTTTCAATCCGGATTCCTTGGTCGTTTCATGCTCAAACGGTGTGATTTCCATCGAGCATTATGATTTGAAGGTGAATTGCGGCTTCCAAACGGTGAATGTCAAGGTTTCCACGAACGGGGACACTATCAGACTTACCGAATTCGGTTTGCCGGAAAATGCCGACTGTTTGTGCGAAATCAATAACTTCACACAAATAAAGGATATTCCGAGCGGTCGCTATGTTCTAATCATTGAGAACTGCAACCCCGAACCTTATCAACAAATCATCAACCTCTGACATCGACAAATCACCGGAGAGCATAAGCGATATATACTTCCGCAGAATTTACGGTACTGAGGCTGCTTGCTTCCTGCTATGACTGTTGCCACTCTTGTTTGACAGTGTATCAGGAAGTCGGCAGAGGCGGTATCTGAGATAGAAAGAGGGTTCGTATAGTGTTTTTACATGATTTGTATTACCTTTGTGCTTTGAGATTGTAAAGCAGGCTGAGATATGGATATACAGAAAATAAATCGTCATACTGCATCATTTGATGAAATTACACATTTCATCAAGAGCGATGATGGTAAGGAACAAATCGAAGTGTGGTTTGCCCGGGAACTTCAATCCGTTTTGGGGTATGCCAGATGGGAGAACTTCCTCCTTGCCGTAAACAGGGCTATGGAATCATGCAAATCGCAGAAAGTCAATTCCGACGACCATTTTCGTGAGTTCACGAAAATGGTCGGATTGGGGAGCGGTGCAAGACGTGAGGTAAAGGATTTTATGCTGACACGTTTTGCTTGTTATCTTATTGCTCAGAACGGAGACCCCAAAAAGGAAGAGGTTGCTTTTGCTCAGGGGTATTTTGCTTTACAAACTCGTAAAGCGGAATTGATAGCAGAGCATTTGCAACAATTATCTCGTTTGGAAACGCGAGAACGTTTACGTATATCGGAAAAGCAGTTGTCCCGCAACATATATGAACGCGGGGTCGATGACAGAGGCTTCGGGCGTATTCGGTCAAAGGGTGATACGGCTCTATTCGGCGGAAACACCACCGAAGACATGAAATTACGTTTGGGCATTAAATCGACACGCCCTTTGGCAGATTTTCTGCCTACGCTTACCATTGCGGCAAAGAATTTGGCAACAGAAATGACGAACCATAATGTGGAACAGAAAGACTTGTATGGTGAGCAAAACATCTCCACCGAGCATATTCAGAACAATATAAGCGTTCGGAAAATGTTGGGAGAGCGAGGTATCAAACCGGAAAATCTTCCTCCTGCCGAAGACATCAAAAAGGTTGAACGCAGGGTGGTAAGCAACGAAAGGAAGATTGAAAAAACTTCCGATAAATTGCCGAAGGATATAGGGTGAGGGGGTCGGTGCGGGTCGGTGAAAAGGAAAACCCCTGTCGATTGTGTCGGCAGGGGCTCGGTTTGTGTGTTTATTTCTTTACTCTGTCATAGGTCGGTTATTCGACAAATCGAGAAATACCGTCCTTTGTCATGACTTTTTCATTTTCTCTATCCACTTCATCAAAAAGGCGTACAGAAAGCCTGATACAATACCGCTTAGCAGGGTGGTAAGGTTGTATGATGAAGTATCCCACTTCCGGTCGAAAAGGAATGAGACAAGGGGATAGATTGCCCAAAAGATTATTCCGAAGGAAAGGGCTTGGATTATTATTTTTTTCATGGTTGCGTTTATGTCTGTGTTCGTCTCGATATAAAAAGAGAGGACACTCATAGTAATGCCATGGGCTTTAACGAGAGCGTCCTTTCTTCGTCATTCTACTTGTGTATTACACTTGTTTACTTGGTTGTCGGCAGTATTTGACGGGCTGCGGTTTTTGGGTTGTTGATTGTGTCGCAACCGTTGACGCAACCGCCGGGGCATGACATGACTTCGATGAAGTTGCCCGGGCATTTTCCGTCCTTGGCGTATTGTTTCAACTGACGGATTACTTGTTTGTTCAAGCCGTCTATGATTACTTCCTTGATTACGTTAGGATCCGGTGCGGTGGCTTTGACGGAGGCTGTTACGCCGTTTATCATGGCGAAACCTCTGCCGTGTCCTGCTATGTTTGGATCCAAGGCGGTCGGTTCAAGGCTTTCCAAGTCCATGTCGGTGGCTTTGAAGAGGGCTTCCAATTCTTCGTAGCTTATGACGTAGTCAACGATGTCTTTGTAAAGGTAGCTTTCGCTTCTTTTGCCGACGCATGGTGCGACCATGACGGTAACGGCATCGGGGTCTTGTGCCTTGACGTGCTTTGCGGTGTAAACCATAGGGGAATAGGTCGTGGAGACGAATTGTTGCATTTCCGGAATGTGTTTACGCACGAGGTTCATCCAGCTCGGACAGCATGAGGTTGTCATGAACGGTGCTCCTTCGCCCATTCTTTCTATGAATTCTTCTCTCTCTTTGTCGGTGGTTATGTTTGCTCCCAATGCTACTTCGACTACGTCGGAGAAGCCGAGTTTCTTTATGCCAGTGAGGACTTTTCCGTATTCGGTTTTGAATTGTCCGCCCAATGACGGTGCCACCATGGCTACGACTTTCTTGCCGGCTTTGATGTCGCGGAAGATGTCTATCATGAAGGTTTTCTCGAAGATTGCTCCGAACGGACATGCTACCATACATTTGCCGCAATAGATGCATTTCTCGGGGTCGATGTGTTCTACGCCGTATTCGTCCTTGGTGATTGCTCCGACAGGGCAGGCTTCTTCGCATGGCACTGGTTGGTATATGATTGCATGGTATGGACATGCTTCCTTGCACATTCCGCAGCTTACGCACTTATCGGGGTCGATGTGTGCTTGCTCGCCAACAGTGATTGCGCCTTTCTTGCAGGCGTAAGTGCATGGTCTTGCCACACAGGCACGGCATAGGTTGGTTACTATGTAGTTGGTCTTTACGCATGAGGAGCAGGCTTCGTCCACCACGGTCATCATGACCGGTGTCTTGTCTGTCGTCTCTCTCAGCTTCACATAGTGCGAAAGGTTGTCCAATTCGTCTTTTTCGTCATAGACATTGAAGCCCAAGAGTGCCATCACTTTGTATTTGACAACGGCTCTTTCCTTATGCACACAGCAACGTAGGGTGGCTCCGTGCTTCTTCGGTCTCATCTCCAAAGGGAGTCTGTCTATTTTCTCTTCCAATTCGTCGTTTACGATAAGACGTGCCAAACGCGTCAATATCTCTCTGCGAATTTCTACTGCATTGTTGATTGCCATCTTTATGTATTTTGTTATGTTTCTTCGTTCCTTATTTCCTTTCCAAATCGAGTTGCTTGCGGATTTCGTTCAGCAATTTGTCTTCGGTGCATTCTTCTATTACCACGTCTTCCACTTTTACGTAGGGCGGTTTAGCCACTCCTTCGTGTTCATGGCAGCCCAAGCAGGCGGAGCCGATGATTTCGACTTTGTCTTTGAGTTCGGCGGGCAGGTTCTTTTTCATCTTTGCCAGCTTATGTCCTCCTGCTATGTAACAGTATGTTCCTACACAAATTCTTACCTTTAACATATCTCACTTGGTATTGTTCTGGTTCTTGCTTTCCCCTCTGTCTTACCCTTCTTTATCTACAAACGTTTTATTCTTACTTCTTTTCCATGTTGTTTTTCGAGCGTATATGCCATGTTTTCGACCAAATCCTGCCTGTCTGCCAACAGACCGGCGAGGCTCGGGCTTCTATGTGCCGGGTTGGTTTTCGTTCCGACCAACAGGTCTATCTCCTCTGCCTCTTTTATCATTCGATATATCTCCCATGCGGCTCCTTCATGACGGCTTTGGTCTTGCGGGTTCTCTCTCAGCAGTTCTGTCAGGACTCGGAGGGTTATCACGCCTTCGGTTACGAGGTCTGTGCCTTTCATGCGTGCCATAGGCGGCAGTCCTGCTTTCATGCTGTCGAGGTCGATGGTCAGTTCTTCATTCCATTCTCTCGAAAGGATTTGCGAGGTCGTTCCTCCGCATACGATTTTCTTTCCTCTGTATAAACGCACTTGCTCCGCCATCTGTTTATCTTCGTTCTCGTAAAAAGGTGCTCCCGTGCAAATGAGCAGTCTTTTGCTTTCGTTATGCTTCTTACTCGTTTGCATCGGCGGAATCTTTGCTTCGGGAAATTTCATGTTCGAGTTTTTCTTCGAGAAGGTTAATCAAAACGGCTTTGCTTACATGGGTGTAAGTCTCGCCGCCTATGACGACGACAGGACCTTTGTCGCACTGCTTCGTACAGAGTTGTCCTTTGGTGGTAATCACGGCGTTCAGGTTGTTTACCTTCAAGTACTCTTGCACGAAGTCGAGGTTGTTCTTGTTACCCTTTGCAAAGCATGAGCTGCCTACACAAATTTTGATTTCGATTTTTCCTTCCATAATCGCAGTGCTTTTCGTTACTAATCTGCAATCAGTTTTTTGTATTTCATTCGCTTGGGTGCGGTATCTCCCAAACGCTTTCTTTTGTTTTCTTCGTATTCGGAGTAGGAGCCTTCGAAGAAGTAAACCTGCGAGTTGCCTTCAAAGGCGAGTATGTGTGTGGCTATTCTGTCCAAGAACCAACGGTCGTGGGAGATTACCACGGCACAGCCTGCAAAGTCTTCCAATCCTTCTTCCAAGGCTCTCAACGTGTTCACGTCTATGTCGTTCGTCGGCTCGTCCAAAAGCAATACGTTCGCTTCGCTTTTCAGTGTCATTGCCAAGTGAAGGCGGTTTCTTTCACCGCCCGAAAGGACGCCTGTCTTCTTGCTTTGATCCGTTCCCGAGAAATTGAAGCGTGAGACGTAGGCTCTGGAATTGACCAATCTGCCTCCGAGGGATATTTGCTCGTTTCCTGCGGAGATGGTTTCCCAAACGCTCTTTTCGGGGTCTATGTCTTGGTGTTGCTGGTCGATATAGCCTATTTTGACCGTCGGACCGGTCTCGAAACTGCCGCTGTCCGGCTTTTCCAACCCCATTATCATGCGGAACAAAGTGGTCTTTCCTGCTCCGTTCGCTCCTATCACGCCGACTATGCCGGCAGGCGGCAAGGAAAAGTTCAGGTGTTCGAACAAGAGTTTGTTGCCATATGCTTTCGATACGTCCTTCACCTCTATGACCTTGTCCCCGAGCCTTGGACCGTTCGGTATGAATATCTCCAATTTTTCTTCTTTCTCCTTCACGTCCTCGCTCATCATCTTTTCGTATGATGACAAACGGGCTTTGCCCTTCGCCTGACGTGCCTTGGGACTCATCTTCACCCATTCCAATTCTCTTTGCAGGGTTTTCTTTCGCTTGCTTTCCTGTTTCTCTTCCATGGAAAGGCGTTTCGTTTTCTGCTCCAGCCAAGAGGAATAATTGCCTTCCCAAGGTATTCCCTCGCCTCGGTCGAGTTCCAATATCCAGCCTGCGACGTGGTCGAGGAAGTAACGGTCGTGCGTCACGGCTATGACGGTGCCTTTGTATTGCTGCAAATGCTGCTCCAGCCATTCTATGCTCTCTGCGTCCAAATGGTTGGTAGGCTCGTCCAAGAGCAGGATGTCGGGTTCTTGAAGCAAGATTCTGCACAATGCCACACGGCGACGCTCTCCTCCGGAGAGGTTCTTCACCAAGGCATCGTCCTCGGGGCAGTTCAAGGCATCCATCGCCCTCTCCAACTTGCTGTCCAAATTCCATGCGTCATGCTGCTCCATGAGTTCGGTCAACTCGCCTTGCTTTTCTATCAAGGCTGCCATCTCGTCGTCGCTCATCGGTTCGCAGAACTTCTCGTTCAGCTTGTTGTATTCGTCGATAAGGTCTGCGACTTCTTTCACTCCCTCCATGACGACTTCTTTCACGGTTTTGTTTTCGTCCAAACGTGGCTCTTGTTCCAAGTATCCGACGGAGTAACCGGGGGAGAAATGCACCTCGCCTTCATGGGATTTGTCCAATCCGGCTATTATCTTCAACAATGAGGACTTTCCCGAACCGTTCAAGCCTATTATGCCTATCTTCGCTCCATAATAGAAGGATAGATATATGTCTTTCAATATGCGTCTCGAAGGCGGAATGAGTTTTCCAACGCCTACCATCGAGAATATTATCTTTTTATCGTCGTTTGCCATAATTCCTTTCTCAGATTAAATCGTACAAAAATGCAAATCCTTCAAGTTCAACTGCAAGGTTACCTGTCCGTTGTAGTCGTTTTCATCTATCTGATAACAGATGTCGAACTTATCGTCCTTGGCTATCCTTTCGTAGTACTCGCCCATGCCGAAGCCTATGCAGTCGCAGGGATAGGAGGATACTTCACGGGAAACAACCGAAAGTTTCAGATGGTTCGAACCGACTATCCGCACTCTTCCCTCTCCCGTGGGGCGTTCGGCTCCCACCAACCGCCTCGAGCAAAAGACGGGTACGTTGTTTCCGGGGCCGAATGGGGCGAACTGTTTCAATATTCTGAACAAGCGCGGGTTTATGTTCTTCAAATCTATCTCCAAATCCACATCGACTTCGGGAAAAGTCTGAGCCTCCGTGATGCTTTCGCTTACTTTCTGCTCGAACAGGTCGGTGAATTCCTGCAAGAACTCGGGTCTCAAACTCAATCCGGCTGCGAACTTATGCCCTCCGAAGTGGGTGAGGCAGCTCGAACAGCTTTCTATTATGGAATAGATGTCGAAGTCCTTCACGCTGCGTGCCGAACCGGTTATCAGGTCGTCGCTCTGCGTCAGAACTATCGTGGGCTTATAGTATTGTTCTATCAGTCTCGATGCCACTATACCTATGACACCTTTATGCCAGTTCGGATTGAAGACGACCGTTGCCTTGCCGCCTCTCAAACGCTCGTTCTGTGCAAGCATTTCCTTTGCTTCCTTGGTCGCCTCCTTGTCCAATTCCTTGCGTTTGGCATTGTAGCCCTCGATTCTTTTCGCCACCTCCGTGACATCGGAACTTTTCTTGGCTTTCAGCAGTTCGACCGACAGCCTGCCGCTTTCCATTCTTCCCGCTGCGTTTATCCTCGGGCCTATCAGGAAGACCAAATCGTTCAGGGACAACTCGCGGTTGAAATACAGCTTGCCCTTGGTGTTGTTCTCGTGCTTCACGTTGCTGTAAGCCAGAATGGTTTCCAACCCTATGCGGGGCTGGCGGTTTATCTTCTTCAAACCATAGTAGGCAAGCACACGGTTCTCACCCGTCAACGGCACCACATCCGCCGCAATGCTTATTGCCACCAAGTCCAGATACTCCAACAAATCCTCGAACGGAAGGTTTCTCTCACGTTGAAGAGCCGTTATCAGCTTGAAACCTATGCCGCAACCGCTCAACTCCTTGTAAGGATAGGTGGAGTCCTCCCTCTTGGGATCCAACACTGCCCAAGCCTCCGGCAACTTCTCGGAAGGGAGATGGTGGTCGCAGACGATGAAGTCCATGCCTTTCTCCTTTGCAAAGGCAATCTCTTTATGAGCCTTTATTCCGCAATCGAGGCAGATTATCAACTTGAAATCGTTGTCGGCAGCCCATTCCACGCCTTGGAAAGACACGCCATAACCCTCCTTGTAGCGGTCGGGTATATAGTAATCTATTTCGGTATAGAACTTCTCCAAATAAGAGAACACGAGAGCTACGGCAGACGTTCCGTCCACGTCGTAATCCCCGTAAACGAGTATCTTCTCCTCCGCCTTTATCGCCAACATGATACGTTCCACCGCCTTATCCATGTCATTCATCAGGAAAGGGTCGTGCAAATGCTCGTATCTGGGACGGAAAAACCTCTCCGCCTCCTCATAAGACCGAATACCTCTTTGAACCAACAAAGAGGCCACTATCTCATAAGTGCGTAACATTTCTTTCGGAGGGTTTTCCACCGTACAGAGCCTGCTTGCCAAAGAAGCAATCAACTCTTTATCACCCTTTTGCCTTATATTCCACCGTTTTTCCATCTCGCAGATTCGGACGGTAAAATTACTACAAATTTCCGAACCGACAAAAAAAAGCCTTTTTTATTTCGCTGTCTCGTTTTTTTTGCTACCTTTGCAAACTTAAAAATCAGTACTTATAATCAAATCAAAAACACAAATGAAGTTAGTTAAGTTAGCATCTATCACAAAGAAGATGACTTTGGCGGCTGTCGGCGCTTTTTTACTGATATTCCTGCCAATGCACATGGGGTTAAACCTCTGCATCATACGAGATGACGGAGGAGAATGGTACAGAAACGTCTGTCATTTCATGGGAACGAATTGGATTGTCAAGATATTCGAGATTGTACTCTTGGCAGCTATACTTGTTCACGTTGTTGTCGCAATATTGCTGACAATAGAAAACAGAGTCGCAAGAGGAAACACACGCTATATGGTTCCCTCCAAAACAAAAACACATTTCGGTTCCAAATACATGATTTGGACAGGAGGTTTGATTTTCGCCTTCCTCGTTCTTCACTTCATAAACTTCTACTTCGCAAAGTTCGGCTTGGTTGAAGGAACATACACGGTAAAGACCGAGAAATTGCAAATGCACATTCAAGACCGCATCTTGGATATTCAAAAGCAGTTGGAAGCCGACAAGATAGACCAAGCAAAAGCACAGGAAATGATGATGAACCTTCAAATGGAATACATGCCGTTCCTACAACTCACACAAACAGGACAACCCGCAGATAAGATAGCGAAAGACGGCAAAGAACTCGTCAACCTCAAAGGCAAGAAAGAATTGGAAAGCTACGCAGGCAAAGACTTCAAGGACTATGAGCCGGACTTCTACGTAATGTGCAACGACCTGTTCAAAAACAAAATGTATTCCTTAATATACATATTGGCGTTGATAGTCTTGGGCGTTCACCTCTTCCACGCCATCAACTCCATCTTCCAAACATTCGGTTTGAACCACAAAAAATACAACAACGCAATAGAAAAGCTGGCAGCCATCTATGCCGTGATAGTACCGGCAGGCTTTGCAGTCGTTCCGTTGTTTGTGCTCTTCTGCAAGTAAATTCATTAGTAACGAAAATATAATCGGAAAAACATGGTAACACTTAATTCCAAAATCCCGCAAGGACCGCTTGCCGAGAAATGGACAAAATATAAAGCAGACCAAAAGTTGGTCAACCCAGCCAACAAAAGAAAGTTGGACGTAATCGTGGTCGGCACCGGACTTGCCGGAGCCTCCGCCGCAGCCTCATTGGGAGCCTTGGGCTTCAACGTTAAGATATTCTGCATATCCGACTCACCGAGAAGAGCCCACTCCATAGCAGCCCAAGGCGGCATCAACGCAGCAAAGAACTACCCCAACGACGGCGACAGCGTAGGACGTCTGTTCTATGACACAATCAAGGGAGGCGACTACCGTGCAAGAGAAGCAAACGTCTATCGTCTGGCAGAAGTAAGCAACAACATCATCGACCAATGCGTCGCACAAGGAGTACCGTTCGCAAGAGACTATGCAGGCATGCTCGACAACCGTTCCTTCGGAGGAGCCCAAGTCAGCAGAACCTTCTACGCCAAAGGACAAACCGGACAACAACTTCTATTGGGAGCCTACTCCGCTTTGAGCAAACAAATCAAAGACGGCACCGTGAAGATGTACGAAAGAAGAGAAATGATGGACGTGGTACTCGTCGAAGGCAAAGCAAGAGGAATCATCACAAGAGACCTGCAAACCGGAAAGCTCGAACGTTGGTTCGGACACGCCGTCATACTCGCCACGGGAGGCTACGGCAACGTATATTACCTCTCTACCAACGCCATGAACTCCAACGGCTCGGCAGCATGGCAATGCCACAAAAAAGGAGCATGCTTCGCCAACCCATGCTACGTGCAAATCCACCCTACCTGCATACCCGTACACGGCGACTATCAATCCAAACTCACCCTGATGAGCGAGAGCTTGCGTAATGACGGACGAATCTGGGTACCGAAAAAGAAAGAAGACGCAGAAGCCATAAGAGCAGGCAAATTGAAACCTACCGACATAGCCGAAGAAAACAGAGACTACTACTTGGAAAGACGCTACCCGGCCTTCGGAAACCTTGTTCCGAGAGACATAGCATCGAGAGCAGCCAAAGAACGTTGCGACGCAGGCTACGGAGTGGGAAGCGGACAAGCCGTTTACCTCGACTTCAAGTCCGCAATCGAACGATTGGGTAAAGAAAAAGTGGAAGCACGCTACGGCAACCTCTTCCAAATGTACGAGAAAATCGTCGACCAAAACCCATACGAAACACCTATGATGATTTACCCTGCGGTACACTACACCATGGGCGGACTCTGGGTCGATTACGAATTGCAAACAACGATAGAAGGCCTCTTCGCAGCCGGCGAAGCCAACTTCTCCGACCACGGAGCGAACCGCTTGGGAGCCTCCGCCCTCATGCAAGGATTGGCAGACGGATACTTCGTATTGCCATACACAATACAAAACTACCTGTCCAAGGAAATCTACTCCTCCCCTATCCCGACAACCGCACCCGAGTTCGAAGCCGCAGAAAACGAAGCAGCAGCCAAAATCGAAAAACTCATGAACATCAAAGGCTCACGCAGCGTTGACAGCTTCCAAAAACAACTCGGACACATCATGTGGGAATACGTCGGAATGGGCAGAACAAAAGAAGGCCTGACCAAAGCAATCCCTATGATACACGCCTTGAAAGAAGAATTCTGGAAAGACGTCCGCATAACAGGCGATGCGAACTCCATGAACCCCGAATTGGAAAAAGCCCTTCGCTTCTCCGACCACGTCGAATTGGCAGAACTCATCGCACAAGACGCACTCCACAGAGAAGAAAGCTGCGGAGGCCACTTCCGTGAAGAACACCAAACGGAAGAAGGCGAAGCAAAACGAGACGACGAGAACTTCATGTACGTAGCCGCATGGGAATACAAAGACAACGGCGAACACGAACTCCACAAAGAAGAATTGAATTACGAATTTATAAAAGTTCAACAAAGAAATTACAAGTAAAATGAACCTAACCTTGAAAATATGGCGTCAAGAGAATGCAAGAGCAAAAGGACGCTTTGAAACATACAAATTGGAAAACATTTCGCCCGACTGTTCTTTCTTGGAAATGTTGGACATCTTAAACGAACAATTAGTCGATAAACTATCGCACCCCGTATGCTTCGACAACGACTGTCGCGAAGGCATCTGCGGCATGTGCGGACTATATATCAACGGACGCCCACACGGTCCCGACGACGGCGTAACCACCTGCCAGCTTCACATGAGAAGATTCAAAGACGGCGACACCATCGTAATAGAACCATGGAGAGCCAAACCCTTCCCGATCATCAGAGACTTGGTCGTTGACAGAACAGCCTTCGACAAAATAATCCAAGAAGGCGGATATATCTCCGCCACCACCGGCGGCGTACCCGACGCAAACGCAATACCGATACCGAAACACAAAGCAGACGAAGCCATGGACTCCGCCTCCTGCATAGGCTGCGGAGCCTGTGTGGCAGCCTGCAAGAACGCCTCAGCCATGTTGTTCGTCTCCGCAAAAGTCTCCCAAATGGCACTCTTGCCGCAAGGAAGACCGGAAGCAGCCAAAAGAGTACAAGCCATGGTAGCCAAGATGGACGAACTCGGCTTCGGAAACTGCACCAACACCTACGCCTGCGAAGCAGAATGCCCGAAAAGCATAAAACGCAGCAACATCGCACGCATGAACCGCGAGTTCCTCTGTGCGAAGACCTGCTCCGAAGAATAAACGATGTAGTAGAACACACTAAGACGAGAGGAACCGCCCCCGAAAAGGCGGTTCCTCTTTTTATTTCCCCCTTCCGCAACGACAGAACAGCCCTTTGTTTTCACGAAAACCCCAAAAAGCAGAAACCTCACAACCACTCGGCAAATACAACCCCTGCAACACATTCGCATTCCTTCGCAAGCACAATCCGAATGAAATTTCGTACCTTTGCCCTTGTTGAATTTTATCACTCGATTCCGACAATATTCCTTTAAGCGGAAAAGCACGAGGCAGAGAAACACAAAGAAAACAACAAACATAGCAAATCATTCAAACCGTTGAAAACCATGGAAAACGAAATAAACAAACATGTAGTTCAGCCGACAACATCAAGCGACTATACCTTGTACTCCGATGTATGCACCATCATTGAGCATGGACGGCAACAAGCATACGCAGCCATCAATCAATCCATGATAGAAACCTATTGGCACATCGGTCGCCGCATCGTGGAAGAAGAACAAAACGGAGAACACAGAGCAGAATACGGAGAACGCATCATAGAGAACCTTTCCAAGCAACTCACACTCCGCTATGGCAAAGGATTCAGCCCGAGATACCTTCGCTCATTCCGCAAATTCTACCTTGTAACAGACAACTACGAGATTTGGAAATCGCGATTTCCAAATCTCACTTGGACTCATATATTCAAAGCATTGAGAGCAGAAGACACAACCGCCGTCCGTTGGTATCTTGAAACGGCATCGAAAGAGATGTGGAGCGTGCGGACGCTCGACAGGAATATCTCGACCCAATACTACGAGAGGCACTACACCCTCCCCACCCTGCCTACGGAAAAACAAGAGCCGAACAAGTTCGAACTGTTGAAAAGCCCCATCGTGGCAGAGTTCTTGGGCTTCAAGCAAGACAACACATTCTCCGAAGAAGAGTTGGAAACGGCAATCATCAACCACTTGCAGGAATTTCTGATGGAACTCGGACGAGGATTTGCCTTCATGGGACGGCAACAGTTGGTGAGAACGGACACACAGGACTACTACATCGACCTCGTCTTCTACAACGTCGTATTGAAGTGCTACGTGCTGATAGACCTCAAAATAGGAACCATCACCCATCAAGACGTGGGACAAATGGACATGTACGTACGCATGTACGACGAATTGAACCGTACCGAAGGCGACAATCCGACCATAGGCATCGTTCTCTGCTCCGAAACGAGCAAAGACATAGCCCGCTACTCCATACTCAAAGGCAACGAGCAACTCTTTGCCGCCAAATACAAAACCTACCTGCCGACCGAAGAGCAACTACGCACCGAAATCGAACGACAAAAAGAATTATACAAACTGCAACACAACAGATAACGCACCGTTAAAGCATTATCCGAACCTCATCAATTATTCTCTTGGAAGTTTTCCACCTGTTCCATAACCTGCCTGAATACTTCCGGACTATACTGAGGCGGATAACCGTTTTTGACCAAACATACTTTTATATCAAACTTCAGTTGGTCTCGCACATTCTTGTTGTTTAGCCAATCCGCAAACGATGACTTCAAATCTATCAACTCCTTAATCTTCTTCGCCAACGCCTTGCATTTGTCGTTGACAAGAATTCCGCCTTCATTCTTATCTTGTCCATATTCAAAATTTATTCCACATTTGGTCATACAAAATACATTAAGCGTTATTGTAATTTCTCATAATTAGTGATTTATAGAACTCTTTGGGAGATTTTGACTCTTTATGTGTTTAGCAGAATAACGATAACTCAGAAAATAGAACAACTAAACATATTCAATACTAATCACCATTATGCTTTATATCTCTGAAACTCATCAAATTTCTTTTTAAGTTTATACAATTCCGAATTGGGGGCAATAAGATCCCCACGATAATTTTTGTAATACCTGAGGATGTGACGGAACTTTTTGTTGTTTGTAAGTTCTTCAATATGATTAAAATCATTCTTGAAAATTAACGGATAAAGTTCCTCTCTTTCTTCATCTGTCAATTCAGCCATTTCATGACGCCATTTTTGAGTATAGCCAAGATGTTCAAAAAATAATCTGTATAAAATAAAGGTTTCTGGCATGATGAGGAGTTCCATATATTCATCAACATTCTTGCCAAAAGCTTTTTCAAAGAATGAGATTCCACGTCCGATTTTGCCTTTGGTCGCATTTAATATAGCTTGAATAGAGCGAATGTATTTTCTGTTCCAGTGCTCTCCAATAAAATCCCGATCGTGACTGTGCTCATCACGAATCGGATGGTACTTCATGGGAAATGAATATATATTCACATCCAGCGATTCGCACAAATCCACATTGATTCGCATACGATGATACAGATCTTCTGGACGATCCTTGAAATTGTATAACAGATAGTTCGAGAATTCTCTCATCCCTGACTTTGCACTCATTGTCAACGCTTTTGTGTATGCCGGTTCGGTCTTTATGTCATCAAAAGCAATACGCAATGGTCTCACAGGGATTTGAGACAGTAATTGCACTTTATCCTCAGTAAACAGACGTCCATCAACACCCTGATTAAAATCAATATATCGAAGGCGTCCCTTCTGCTTGGCATATTTCTTTGTGAAATAAGATGCAAAATCCTTATATGTCCTTATCAATGCTTCCTTGGTACATGTATCAATGTGTAATAGCCCGTTTGTTTCCCTTATATGATATATACGAGTGCGTTCGTCTTCATTCAAACTTCTCATATCGTTAAGCTCACAAAGTAGCTTCCAACTTTTGCGAATGTAGGCACGGTCATTCAAGCCCAAACGCAAGTTGCGTATGGCTATTTCGTACAGATTAGGACTCTTAAATTTAGCACCAGGCACAAAACCACACGAGCGTATGTCTTCAATGATTGTAGGCAACTGCTTAGATGCAAGCACATTGTTGTCCATCAGTAGCAGGTTTTGCTGGTCGCCATAAAGTCTACGTGTATATTCAATGCGTTCTTTCAGAGGAAGATACTCTTGATATTTCGGTTCAAGAATCGGAACTGCACAAAATGGACAATGGCGTATACATCCACGTGTGGAATAACTGTAGAATGCACCACTATCAGGATATACATAATCTATCTCGTCAAGAATAGAGTAATCGAGCGGCAGTTCGTCTATGATGTAAGGATTGTCTGCGTCTATATCTTTGAACGGTGTGTGCAACGTTCCCTTGTGCGGCTTAATACCAGTAGCAGCCTCTATCTCATCCGGCTGTATTGAAGCAAGTACGCCTCCTACCATCAAGTTCTTCATGTCTTTCACCAACAATTTGGCAAACTCAATGGTCTCAATAGTTATATCCCAATAGAAAGTGAACAAGGTTGTCACACCCACCCAATCCCACTTGGGATTTTTGACATATTCCTTTTTATGATAGAAATTCTTGAAATAGTCCACCCAAGGATAAAGCAATACCTCATATTCAGAATCATTCAGTCCTATCTTCTCAAGATCGCTTCTCCTACGATACCTGATATAGGTAGCTATCTTGTCTGCACGAAGTTTCCAATTGACAGAACTGTCCAGTTGGTTCAGTTTCGTTACACAGTCGTTGGCTATGTCACTAATCAGAAACTCTTTTAAGTCTCCTTTGTAGAAAACGACATTATCGCCACGCATCCTAAAATACGTGGCGAGCTTCATCAAGGCGATGGGTGGGAATTTGTTCTTGTAATTTGGTTCTAATAGTAAAACGTTGCGTCTCATCGTGTAATATCCTCTTCTATCTTTGATATCAACGCCTCCCGTTGTCGCTCGTCAGCTATTGCATTGCTTATGGAAGCGTAAATTTTGCCTATCAATTTCTTTTCTTGCTTAGAATAGCGAGAGTAAATCGGGGCGTCGGTGCGGAATTTTGTTTTATGCTGCTGTGGCTGGTTTTTTCTATATAGATTTTCCAGTTGTGGAGTAGCAGGCTGCTCCGGTTCCAGTTTGTCAAGAATATCCATCAAAGGAGAGTTTGTATCTCTAATTTTCTTTTTGGCATTGGCTAATGCTTGCTGTGCCTGTGCTGCCTTCTTTTTTATATCGTCATATTGACGTTCTATTTTCTCACGTTCTTCTTGACTTGTATAACCTGTCCTGCTCTTTGTTTGTATCATCTGACGCAGTTCTTCCCCCTTAGCCAGCACCTTGGCACTTGAACGGAACTTCTGTGCTTGGTAGCATATATCCTTAAGTTTCAAGAAGTCGTCTTTTATCCTTCTCTCGAAATCTGTACAAGCGCTATTCTCTCCAAAATAATCACGTCGCGAATTTGGTATGAGATCCTTGCTTACAGCATGAATCTCACCAAAATAGTAGAAAGAGAAACGCTGGTCCTCAGTTTTACTGAAAAACTTTTTACAAATCTCTTCATCTCCTATTTGTATATTTTCCTTACGCAAACGAATGCCACGCGCGATATTTTTGGGTTTCATCTGACCATTAAGACGCGACAGACTGTACCAGCCCCAATAGATGATATTGTCATTTTCGTCTTTGCCCATGAGAAATTCCACACCCAGAATGTCATCCACTTGCTTTTTGCCGCCATGATTGTCCTCATAGATGTAATTGGTGTATGGCTTGTAAATTTGTTCTCCGTTGATAAAGATATTGTATGTATCAACTGTCAGTCCATGCTCCTTCATATATTGATTTATCTTGTTACGATAGATAAATTTCGAATCGATGTCCACTGGAGCAACCATCGAAAGATAATCGCGCACACCGTCAATATCAAGTAAGTCATCAGAAGTAATATCCTCCAATATCACCTTAAAATAATGCTCACTGATTTCCTCTTTTTCGGTTCTAATATCAGTTACTGCCATAAGCACGTCTTTAGCCTCAGCATCATTATCACGGTCGTTGATAATGAGTTTGAGAAGATCAGCATCCCATGTCATTATCGACTTAACGTCTTCTCCTGCATAGGAGGTTACAAATATCAGCTTTGAACAATAGCCCAATCCTCCCAATCGTCCTATACCTCTGAAACCCTTGTCGACACCGCGTGTCTTTGTCGAGTGTGCCACATTACGAAGAATAGGCATTACACGATTCTGAGGAATACCGGTGGCGTTGTCTTCCACCGTAATAATTCTTTTATCACGATCTATTTGTATGTGTATTTCATCTGCTCCCTTTTCAAGAAGCGACATCTTAAGAGCTTTGTCCACTTGGTCTGCCGCATTCTGTATATATTCCCTGAAGATGAAGCGACAGTCTTCATACATTCCCAAGGTCAGCGATTCGATGACATCTTTACCTATTTTAGCGTCATCCTCGATTATTTCTTTTTCAGTCATGATTAATCGTAGTATTTGTAGATTGGAAGTGGAAACTTAATATTAAGCATCGAACGGAATACAGGATTTTGAATGATGTATTCACCTTGCTTTTGCCTTGTAAGCATCGTTTTGTATACCGACGGCACAAAGCGGAAATCCTCCTTGGTTATTTCTATCGCATTTGTCCTGCCAAACGCTTGCGTAGCACAGTTGCCCTTAACTCGCTTATGTATGTCGCTGACAAACTGTTCCGCACCAAAAAGCACGATGCCCAGTGAGCGTCCTCGTTCCGTAATGTCAAGCAACTGGCGTAAGATGGGCGATGACTTGGGAACATCGTTTGAAGCATATTTATTCAACTCATCGATAAATAGAACTATCCTATCTGGAATTTCATCCTCCGACCGCCCTGTAGAACCCAGTTTGAGATTGTAGACAGCACGCATCACATCACCGAAAACAAATCCTTGTGACTCTTCGTCGAGCTTGGCTATGTCAATCACCATCACGTCGTTCTTACATATTTTTGCTATTTCATCACGCAAACGCACACTCTTGCCGTCGTTGCCTAGTTGTTCCGTAAACATCTGCTTACACTTCTGATAACTCTTATTGAACAATCGATAGAATTTACGCCAGCTCAACACAGAGATTTCCTTTCCTGCCCCTGGTGATTTTGTCGATTGTGTCTGATTGTATAGAGCCTCCTTGAAATCCGACCATGTTTCAACCCCCTTGAAACCACCACCATTTGAAATGATGAAATTTATTATTGACTCTATTGTGTCGTTAGGGTCGTCAACATTGGCAAACAACAAGTCGAGACACTCCTTATCCTCGTCTGTCTCAAAGAGATATTTGTACTGGAAAGCCTTACCTACGTCTAAACGCGACTTTATATTATCTTCCTTTTCATAGGTATATGAAGTATAGTCCTTTGAGTAAGGATAGAAATACTTCACCTGTTTGAAGGGCGACATTTCCAAGTCAAGAATTTCGTACACAGGCTTTATCTTGTCAAGTTCGTCTTGACGCTCATTCATTTGGTCGATTTTCAACAAATCAGTTCCCTTTACATTCATCATTATGAAAGCTACAGATTCTTTATTCTCACGCATTGTCACGTCCTGTATTGCTTTCATCAGAAACATCGCATAAGATGTCTTTGAAGCCAAACCGGATATTCCGGAAATGTTGAGATGAGCACCTTCTGGACCTATAAGAAAGTGTGAATTGAAGTTAACGGGAAGAGTTTGCTTGTTTCCGCCTTCGTACATTTCAATATAACCGGCAGGAATCTTATGATTCACGTCATTCAGACCTAATGCCTCTTCTATCTCAGACTTTGAAGCCAGATAAACCCTTTTGCCTTCTTGCACTGGGATAAAAATACCTTCACTGTTTCCCACCACTTTGCACTTGACATAATTCATGCCTATTCTATCGGTATAAGCCGATGAATTGACATCTCCGAAATCACTTGAAATATAACCGGCCAAAGCACTTGGAGAGTCTGTCATATGGGATATGGCTTCCACAACTCCAAAAGTTTTCGATGGCTCGGTTTTCCCCGTAGCCGGAATATGCTCAACCACCACCACATCGAATGGTTTTAATTTCAAGTCGATTTTAGTCCAGAACGTAAACTCTTCTATTGTTGAAGGCTGCTTTTCTGTTGCTATAATCCTGCCTATAGTTTCCATATTGTAGTTTAAAATAAATTCAGAAAATAATAGTCACTCTTAAATCTGCTTTTGCAGTAACACTCTGTCATATATACCGGATAGAGATGATTTGCCCATCGAGCGTCATTGCCATAACATACTGGATTACGCTCATTTATCAGATGAGCTGTTATTGTGTCAATCTCATCAGTAGAAAGTCCATATTCGGCTTCATGCCCTGTCATCAGCATTTTTTCTACTTTAACAATGCCAGCATAGGGCGATGATGTTTTATCAATGGCTCTTAGACGAACATACCAGATTGCGAAATTAACATTGCCCCACTCATCACCCGGTTGCCACAGAAATGCAGGAGTCCTATGATAAAGTTTTAGCTTGGCTATTGCGCCTGCGCTACTTTGATCTTTATTGTCCTTCATCAAATTGGGATTGAATTTCTTCGAAACACCAATTACATGACGATAATTATTGCGTATTCGGGACAACTCCTTAAAATCACCAGTTTTCATAGGCTTGTATTGAATCGAACCATCTTTTATCAGATAGTTGTCCTGATTCAGCAGACGCTTACCCATCAAGTAGGCCACAATCCGTTTCTCACAATCAATCATCTCGTCTTGAATACGTGCTATACCCTTATTCTCCAAAGTTTCGTTACCTTCGATTTTCGTCAGATAGTAAAGAACCTTTTCTATACTGATATTGGCAGCTTTAAGTTGAGGAAGTTCATTGATTTTGTCTCTGAGATTTCTGAAGAACACAGAATTGTCTATTCCCTCACTATTTGCTGAAACGGGAAGACAAAGAACAGGATATGACTGTTCCATTACATGCCTGAACGAGCGGTATGTATTGTCATCATTCATCTCACGAGCACAACATGCCACAGATATTTGTCCACTAACTATAGGAAACACCTTTTTGCCATACTGGATATCATCCACCTTGTAAACACGGCGCGAACCATCAAGGAAATATTTAAAAAGCGGTGGCCCCTGACGTAATATTTCAGCCCTTGAGCGCATATCGCGCGGCTGTGGATTGTGCACATCCTCAGCATAGTCTTTCAAGTTTATGTATTCCTTTTCTTGGTCATTATAGCTAATTGATGGAGTATTATTGTCATCATAACAATACTTGAAAGATGTAAAGCATTCGCCCTGTGTCTCGTCTGCAATGAACTGAACTATTTTTCTTTTTCATGTTCAAAATCATTCTATTCTTCAAATAATCCTATGCTGAATTCACTACACAAGTGCAACTTACCAATTAGACCATTTGTTTTAAATTGCAAAGTTAGCAAGATTTTCCGTATTATGAATGTTTTCCGTAAAGTTTCTGCTGCAAATACGGTTTGAATGGGACGTACCATTATTACAAACTTCACCATACAAAACTCGCTCCGATTTACATCACCGAATTAACAAGACCTGTAATCATATCCCCTCGCATCCTTAACAATAAAATGGAAATGTAAAACGAGTGAGCCGGCGTAAATTTCTCCGAATTTCGGAGTGATTTCAGCGTAAACGACACTTTCAAAATGACAAAGAAGAAGTCCACCGATGAAAAGACGGCGTTTTTTCTGGAGAAAACGAAGTCTTTTGACTCGAAAGACTTCGTTTCAGCACCACTAACTCTTCGTTTTCTTGAAAAAAGACGGCGTTTTCCGACCATCAAAACGCCGTCTTTTTTCAGTCGTTCTTCAACACATTTATAAACAGCTAAAAT
>SAMEA104315430__coassemble_42_pt1 | contig 165359 bp, 125 predicted proteins | sample SAMEA104315430__metabat2_low_PE_047 | metagenome-assembled genome bin SAMEA104315430 (sample SAMEA104315430) | gut metagenome | biome: Monkey gut; feature: monkey-associated habitat; material: faeces | place: China | collected 2013
CGTTCTCTGCCTGCGAGCAAGTGTCGGATGATACATTTCCAGCCTCCTACCTTACCAAAATCGAGTTCTATCATACTCCGGAACATTTGCTGAATTTGAAAGCCTCGGTGCTTACACTCCAAAAGACCCGGGTCTTTTACAATCTTTGTACCAAGGAAAATTTCTTCCGCACCGTTTTTCATGGTAGTGGCATTACTGTGCATCTTATTTGAATGCGTTTCGCGAACAGGTCGCTTGAAAGAGTACTTGCTTCCATTTGATTTATGCACCCTTTTGCTCACATCTTCTCAAAAGCTCCACTTTGTGGAACATAGAATTAAGGTGCTAATAATTGAATGGCATTTACAATGAACCATGCATCACATCCTGTAAATGTATAATGTTTTGGATTTGCAGCTTCTTTAAAAAGTTCTATACCGTCTGAGAATGTAGTAAAACTTATTACTTTGTTAATTGGTATTTTTACTGGTTTGTAGCCACTAAAAATGATGTTTTTGCTTGTGATAATTAGAAGTCCAATGCCTAAATTATCATTATACTGATAAGGAACAGAGTGTCCTTTAGTAGCTCCTATACGATAATATACTCCCTTACATATTTTCATACTTACTCCACTATTCCCAGAGATGTATTTTCTACCGCTTTTTTCTTCATAACAGGTAACATTCCGATATACCCATATTACATTTTCTGTCTTTCCTATTAGTACAGGTAATTCGGAAAATGTACATCTATTTGATTTCTTACCCTCTTGTAAATCTCGTAACACAAGAGACTGTATGAGCCGTATATAAGACGAACTGCCAATTAATGCCAACGTTCCTTCTAACGCAGTTTTCTTTATGTAATCGCTAATAGCCTCTTCTTCTTTCTCATCTATAATACCATCTTCTAAGATTTCATTCACCTTAGTGTCGAATACTTTCAATGTTGATTTTATTACTGTATCTTTCAAAGATTCTGAACTCTCATCATGAATGATGTCATTTATCTTTTTGGATAATGCAGAACTAATATGGCTAGTTCTATCATAGGCAAGTAGTTCTTCTTCGATACTTTTAGCTAAGTATGTAATATAAGAACTGTCGTTTTGTATTTTAGTACGGAGAGAATCTGGTAATGATTCTATGAATGCTTTTACAAACGATTCATTATTGCTTGTTCTATTCTGAAGATGCTTTGATATGCTTTCAAATAGCAATGAAGTAAATAGACTGTTATTTATAAAACCATCTGTACTGATTTTATTTAATTCTTTGGAGATGTCATCGTAATCATTAGATGCTTCTATGAAACAGTTATTTATTGTCATATTGATTACTTCAATAGCTTCTATGTGTTTTTGTCTGCATTCTTTATGTTGAGAACTAAAGAAACCAGCAGGTTTATGACAGTATTTGCATTTCATAATATAGGTTTATATTTCAATGATTCAACTTCTGTGTTATCATGCTTTTGCGATTCTTATTTCATTGTAAATTCGATTTTACAACCATGGGTTATGGTGGCAAAGTTAGTAAAATATTTTGTAAGTGGTAAGAACTCCAAATTTTTAGTGTAGAATGGTGCTTTTGGAAAGAAATTTTACGAGCAAATATTGCTCCATTCAACTTACATATTGATTTTTGTCTCCAAGGTTAAAAATCTTTGAGTTTGAGTATGGAAAATACTCAGTTGAAAGTACGATAACTTTGGATTGTAGATAAATCGTGAAATTTTGGCTAAAAACAAGATGACTGTTGCTAAACTTTGTTATCTTATTTCTCTCCTACTAGCCGATAATGTCTATAAGGAGTATATGGCATGTTTTTTTCCATGTTTTCTTGGCTTGCTGACTATGGGTTAAGTATTTATACTTTTCTTCCTTTGTGGTCTCTTCTTCTCTTTATTCCATATTGCGGCGTGTAAAAACGTTTTGTGGTGTTATTTCGATAGGGTTTTGGTCATACCATTGTAAGAAAGCTGTCCATTTTGCTTTGTTTTCTTTTATCCATGTGGCGGCTTGTGCTGTATTGCCATAGCCGAGAAGCCAATAGGTGTAGGCTTCGAAGTGTCCTGCGGAGATTATTTTGCTGTGGTATTCTGATAGGACATTCTCAAAAGCGGTGGCTTCTTGTTCAAAAGCGGAGTGAAAGCGTTTTCTTATTCTGTAAAGAGATGCCAAGTCGCAGTGTCGTTCTCCCTTGCAGGCTTTTTGAATTAGTTTCCGGTAGATTTCGGGATAGAGATTGGGACGTGTGGGAGAGTCGGAATATCTTATTACATCGGTGTCGAAGCCTATACGTGCGTCTTCTCCTTTTTTGAAGGATATGTTTGCCTGATATGTTTCGTAAAGTCTCTTACTCATATCTTTCAATCGTTCGGAATCGTTTCTTTCCAAGAGCATGAACAGTTCTCCATACGCCATGCCCCATACCTCTTCGGTGGAATTCAGAAAGAGAAGTGCGGCTCTGTAATAATTGGAAGCGAAGTCCGGTTGATGGGATATGCCTTCTTCGTACAGAAGAATGGCGTTGCGATAATCGCCTTCGCCGGCTTTCATATTACCGAGTTCGAGGTATAGGCAGCCGGAAGATGGAAATGCGGCAAGGCCTTTGCGATAAGCATCGTATGCTTCGCCTCTTCGTCCTGCCATATCGAGGGAATTGCCGAGGAGTTGGAAGAGTTCGGCTGTGGCATCCGGTCTTTTGATGAGTGTTTCGAGTTTTGCTGCTGCTTGAGTGTAGTCTTTCATGCAGTAAAGACACCATGCCGATTCATAATGCAGGCGGATGTCGTCTGCTCCGTTGTCGATTGCTTGGCGCAACAGTCGGTCTGCTTCTACGTATTCTTTGTTTTCTATCAGTCTGACGGCTTTTGCAAGTGTGCTGTCTGCATTTTCTTTATTTTCCAAGAGTGTTTCATTCTCTTGGAGCAATGCCGCATTCGTTATATGTTGCGTTGGTTGAGTGCGTGTATAGATATAGTGTTCGGAAATAGGGTTTGCAGTAAGCTGTGATAACGGAAGAAATTGTAAGACATTGATTATGGCAATGGAAACTATTGCAAAGTTTATTCGTTTCTTGTTTCTGTTCATGCGTTCGGTAGATTTGTTTTCGGATGCAAAGATAAGAAATTGACTGAATAAAAGAAGCGAAACCGATTTCTCGATTTCGCTTCCAACTTGATTGATTTTGTTTTTAATATGTTATGTTTAAAAGGTTCTCTATCACACTTTTGCCAGACAGTAAGACAACCTTGGTTGTTACTGTTTCTCCTTTGCAGGATATAAAACGGGCTTTCCTCGGAAAGATTGTATGGCGTTGCTGAAAAAGTAAGCCTCCGAAGTGGATATTCGCTAACCCGTAATATTCTTACGTTGGCTTTTCACATGTTTGTGGGCGAAAACGGACAATATCGCTGTATTTTGTCCCATTCTTCTGCACTATACTCGGCATCGAGGGCGCATTTACCGCTATCTCTGAAATAAAGGCTACCGTTATCGGAATAGAATACGGGATTATCTTTATGCACTTCAACAAAAGGAGCAGGTTGAGGACTACTCGCGTAATAATCATAATAGAAATCCGGAGCGATTTTTTTCAGTGTCGAAGGCAGTGAAACGTATTTTACCGTATTCACAATATAATCGTCAATCTCCACAATTCCTTCCGGTATCGTGATTTCACCAATATAAGAGGGGAGAGACTCATAACCTAACGTCTTTATCGATGGAGGCAGGTTGAATTTCTGAAATTCTAAATCCACATAACAGAAACATTCATGGGGAATTTCCGTCAAATTCTCCGACAATTTTATCTTCTTCAAATTATCACAACCACAAAAAGCCAGACAGCCAAGGGTGGTAACCGAATCCGGCATTTCCAATTCCATAATGCCGGTATCTACAAAAGCGTAATTATCGATGCTTTCCAAACCTTCATTCAAGTGTAAGTGAGTCAACATTCCGTAGCCGCAACAAGCTCCCGCTCCTATATGCTTTATATTTTCCGGAACAACGAGCTTGGAAACGGGCAAAGGGTGTATCAATATCGTCTCATCTTTGGAGAAAATCCAGTCGTTTTTGACCACAAACTCGCTTAATCCGTAAGTGATATGGTTCAAGTATATCTTGTAAAACTCCGGAATAATCGACATGTCTATTTCTATTTTTATTCCCAAATCATCGACAAACGAAATTTCGTCCCCTTCAACTATCTTATCGATTATCGAAAAATCATTGAAAACGATTTCCTTATAATCGCTGTATTCAAACGCTTTTGCGAAGTCCTTTGCCTGTTTGAAGGTTGCAGTCCCGCTGATAATAATCTTATCGACCTTTGAATTTGCCATTCTCCAATCTGAGAAATCCGTGTTGCTGATGATAAACGTTGCTTCTTTCATGTCTTCGTTGTTATAGCCTGTGCAAAGGTAAAGATTTTTCTTGGTAAACGGTGATTTATCGCAGCGGAACGATGTTATGTTTGCCTATGTCTTAATCTTCTAAATTTCAATGTTCCTATTTCATGCAGGGAAAGGCTGTTTGATAAGCGAGATTTCGACTTTCGGAAAGTGGAATTTCAAGCAGTGGTTCGACATGGTACGTTTTTTTTGAGTAACTTCGCAACCTTAAATACAGCATCGAATGTCAATCATAGTGAAAAACCTTACGAAGGTATATGGAAAGCAGAAGGCGTTGAATGATGTGAGCCTTTCGATTGAAGATGGTGAGATTGTGGGATTATTGGGACCTAACGGTGCCGGCAAATCCACGATGATGAAAATCCTTACGTGCTTCATTCCTCCTACTTCGGGAGATGTGAAGGTCTGCGGTTACGATATTTTCGACAATCCCATGGAGGTGAGACGGTCGATAGGCTATTTGCCGGAACAAAACCCTCTTTATTATGATATGTATGTGAGAGAGTTTTTGTTGTTTGTGGCAGGTATCCACCGCATTGAAAAGAAATTGCGACGAGAGAGAGTAGAGGAGATTATAGAATTGACGGGATTGAGCAAGGAGGTGAACAAAAAGATAGCGGCTTTGAGTAAGGGTTACAAGCAAAGGGTAGGTATCGCTCAGGCATTGATACATGACCCCGAGGTTTTGATACTCGATGAACCTACAACGGGTCTCGATCCGAATCAACTTGTGGAAATCAGAAATCTCATAAAGCAGGTCGGCAAGACAAAGACTGTTCTTTTATCCACTCACATAATGCAGGAGGTCGAGGCGGTATGTTCACGTGTCGTGATAATAAACAACGGGCGCCTTGTGGCAGACGATGAGACGAAACACCTCGCAGAAGGGGGCAGTTTGGAGAAAAAGTTCCGTGAAATAACGGCAAATATCTGATGTATGGGCGTTACGGATTATTGCTTTGCATATATCTTTCCCTGTTATCGACATTAGCGTTTTCGCAGGTGAAGGAGGTGGAGCGTTATCCGTTCATAAACTATGATGCAAATAAGATAGAATATTACGGAACCTCGAAAAAAGACTTCATTGGTTTTTATCGCAAATTTGCCGGACTGATAAAAACAGGTAGAAGGCAGGTTCGGATACTTCATATAGGAGATTCGCATTTGCAAGCCGACTTTTTCAGTGGCAAAATCAGGGCAGACTTTCAGACTTTCATGCCGGGCTTGCAAGGAACGAGGGGAATGGTAAGCCCCTATAAGAAAGGGTGTCCGGATAGTTACAAGATAACGTACGGTTCGCAATGGAAGCATCACTCCATCTTAGCTTCCGCTTCTCATCAAAGCATATTCGCCAATACAATTTACACAACAGACAGTTTTGCCGAAATTCAGGTAAATGTAAACTTCCGCAACCCTGTCAAATACGACTTTAACCGTTTCCGAATCTATCATTCGCCTTTGGCAGAGGGTGAAGAAATAGTTGCAGACTGCAACAGCATTACGTATAACAAAAAATACATTCCTGAGTCCGGTTACACGCTGTTCTCCCTTGACGGTTACACGGACAGGGTAACGATAAGAGTGAACAAAAAGCGGGAAGACACGTTGTATGTTTATGGATTTTATTTCGATAATGGAGATGCAGGAGTGGTTTATAACGCAGTAGGTGTCAATTCCGCAACGGCGTTGCACTATCTCGGTATAGACAGAGATGGAATTTTGAAAACGCTCGGTTTGGATTTGGTGATAATCAGCCTCGGAACCAATGATTGTTACGAACAAAGTGGTTTGGCAACATTTCAAAGCAACCTTACTCGATTGATTGAACGAATAAGGAAAGAACTTCCCTCGATACCTATACTGTTGACAACGCCTTCCGATTGTTGGTACAAAAGGAAAAGAATAAATGAAAGAATGCAGGAAGCCGAAAGGATAATCATGGAAACAGCACGACAAACCGGTTGCGGCGTTTGGGATTGGTACACAATCATGGGAGCGAAAACTTCTTCCACAAAGTGGGAACGAAATGGATTGATGCAGAAAGATAGAGTGCATTTGACACTCAAAGGGTATTATTTACAAGGAGATATGCTATATAACGCACTTTGGGCGGAAATAGAGGACGAAATATTCACCCCATAAAATCCAACAGTTACAAAGAAATGTTGTAATTTTGCACTGTTACAAAGAAAGCAAAACAATTAAAAACACAATATTATGGTAAAAGTAGCAATCAATGGATTCGGTCGTATAGGCAGAGTCTCATTTAGGAACATACAAAGAAAAACCAACGTTGAAGTCGTAGCGATAAACGACTTGACAGACGCAGCAACGCTTGCTCACTTGTTGAAATACGACTCCGTACACGGCAGATTCGACGGGGAAGTGAAAGCAGAGGGCGAATACCTTGTCGTAAACGGTAAAAAAATCAGAGTTTACTCCGAAAAAGACCCAGAACAGTTGCCTTGGGGCGAATTGGGAATAGACATAGTGATTGAATCCACCGGACACTTCAAGACAAAGGCTTTGATGACAAAACACATCAAGGCAGGAGCAAAGAAAGTTATCTTGACAGTGCCTGCAGACAAAGCGGAAGACGTCGATGCAACTGTTGTACTGGGCGTGAACGACAATATATTGACAAAAGACATGACTTGCGTATCCAATGCTTCTTGTACGACAAACTGTCTTGCTCCTATCGCAAAAGTTCTCAACGATAAGTTCGGTATCAAACGCGGTTTGATGAACACGGTTCACTCTTATACCAATGACCAACACATATTGGATTTGCCGCACAAGGATTTGAGAAGAGCGAGAGCTGCGGCTTGTTCCATAATCCCTACTTCCACAGGTGCCGCAAAGGCAGTTGGTTTGGTAATCCCTGACTTGGCAGGAAAACTTCACGGATTGTCGATGAGAGTTCCTACTCCCGATGGTTCCGTTGTCGATTTGACTGTAGAGTTGAACAGAAACGTAACCGTTGAGGAAGTGAATGCTGCAATGAAAGAAGCGGCAGAGGGTTCAATGAAGGGCATATTGGAGTATGTTGAAGACCCTATCGTAAGTTGCGATATCGTTGGAAATACTCATTCTTCCATTTTCGATTCCAAATTGACAATGGTAATGGACGGAAACTTCGTAAAGGTCGTTTCTTGGTACGATAACGAAAACGGATACTCCAACAGAGTATGCGATTTGGCAGAAAGATTGGCAAAACTTATCTAATCGCCGAATTCGAACGAGTTATAATAAAACCGATATGTCGAATAAAAACGGCATATCGGTTTTTCTTTTTCTTCTAAGTTGCGAATGCAGACTTGGAAAGGTCTTCTCAAAGGTTGTTCAGCCACTTCATCGTATCCACTCCGTCTGCAAATTCATCTATGTCCGGTCGTTGCCCTTTACCGAAGCGGGTTGTGTTTGTCAAAGGCAGATTGCTTACCACTATTTGCAGGTTTTCCTTATTTGAATCGATGAATGCTTTAATCTTTGACAAGTCTTCGTAATATTGATAGTTCACTACGTTTACTCCCGTTGCCGTTTCCTTATTTTCAATCAGTAGAAGATTTCCCAAATCGACGAACGGACGGTTGTTCATTATGAATATTGCACGATGGTAGTCTATGTTATTTCTGTATTTGTTCAGGTCGATCAAATTTTTGAACGCCTCGCATTCCGTTCTCAATGCCTCGAAATCATAACCTCTCGGAACAAATAATTTGCTCACGCTTCTGCACCCCAATCCTGCATAAAGCAACATGTCCTCAGCCAATCCTGCCAAATCTTCCTTGCTTTCATTGCCCGAAAGTACTGCCACGGAATGACGGTTGTGGCGAATGATGTGCGGATATTTGCCGAAGTAACTCTCAAAGTGCAATGCACTGTTGTTGCTGCCTGTTGCAATGACGGCATCGAAGTCTGCAATTATGCTTTTCTCGAAAACAATCTCGTCTTTGAAGAATTTGCCGAACAGAAACGGCAAAAGAACTTCGTCTTTTGAAGACAACTTGCATACAGCCTTGTTTCCGCTCAACAGCACGCACATAATATCATGGAAGCCCACCGCAGGAATATTTCCTGCCGCAATCACGGCTATTCTTTTCGGCATTTCCGCAAAAGCGTATCCTGCAATGAAATTTTCCAATACGTCTTTCCGTAACCACGAGGCAATGCCCATGAGAGCCGAACGAACGAATTGTTCGCAGAACCACCCGTTGCGAACAAAGGCATGCCTTATCACCTCCTCGAATTCACTTTTTTCCAAGTCCTCTTCAATCCATTTGCCCATCAGGCAAAAGCGGTTGATAATCTCTTCTCTGCTTATCATCATTTTTCAATTCTATTTCAAACCGATTGACGGCAATATCATGTAATTCAATCCGCAAATTATCTCTCTGTACTGCATATCACCGGTTACACAAAGTTGTTTCCAAACTTGCGAATATCGTATCTGTAACATGCCTTCTTGCAGGGCTTTGGCGAAACGCCGTTTCGCTCGAATGAAACGCCGAAAGAATTTTTTCAAACGCCGATTCGTTCGGGTCGAACGGCGTTTCGTTTAATGCCTGCCGGGGTATATGCCTCCGCAACGAAATCTTTCCGACCAGTATTTCTCGTTGAATTGGCTTATAGTTACTCCTTTTGAGGAGGAAGCGTGTATAAACCTTTGGGAATCCAAGAATATTCCTACGTGGTTTGTTTGTCCTCCTGCCTTATTGTTGAAGAATACCAAATCTCCCTCTTTCAGATTGCTTAAAGACTTTGTCGTTCTGCATGCTTTCTCCATATCTTGCGAGCGTCTCGGAAGTTTTATTCCGTAAACGTCCTTATATACGTTGGAAACAAAACCGGAACAATCCACACCCTGCTTTGTTTCGCCTCCGGCTCTGTATGGAGTACCCAACCAGCCTTCGCAATAGTTCATCAACTTGCCTTGGTTGGGTTTGTTTGCGGGTTTGCGGGTTTGGGTATGGGGTTTGGTCGGTCTTTTATTGTGATTTCTCTCTATCTTATCCGCCAAACTTCCGCGGCTTCCGCTCTTCGATACGCTGCAACTTGCAACCAACAGTGCAATAAGTGCAATCATCAATGGTCTTACGTACTTCGATTTCATCATTTGTCCAATATCTTTATACACTTTGTCAAACTCTCTTCCCAATATGGGATTTCAATATTCAGGAACTGTTTTATGTCTGCTTTATCCAGCACACTGAACGACGGTCTTGCCGCAGCGGTGGGGTATTCCGCACTTCTGATGGGACGAACCATGCAATCCACGCCGGATAAAGCCATTATTTTCTTTGCAAAGTCGTACCACGAACAAACCCCTTCATTGCTGAAATGAAGAATGCGGCGGTTGAAATCCTTTTCGAGGCAAAGCAATACCGCCCTTGCCAAGTCTTCCGCATAACAAGGCGTTCCCACTTGGTCGAAAACCACATTCAGAGCCTCTCTTTCATTGCCGAGTTTCCGCATTGTCTTGACGAAATTATTTCCGAACTCGGAATAAAGCCATGAAGTACGAATAACAAGGCTTTTGCTGCAATATGTCAGTGCCGCCTCTTCGCCTTGTGCTTTCGTCATGCCGTAAACGGACAAGGGATTGGTTTTATCTGTCGGCAAATAAGGTATGGATCGACTTCCGTCAAAGACAAAATCGGTCGAAATAAAAATAAGTTTCGCCGAAAACTCATCGCACAGGCATGCAATAGTTTTTGTTGCCTCCGTATTGATTGTCCGACATAACTCTTTCTCGCTTTCCGCCTTGTCCACAGCCGTATAGGCTGCAAAATGCAAGACGGCATAAAACCTTTCCGCCTCAAAACTGTTTCTTAAAGCATTCTCATTCGTTATATCGAGGTTATGCCTATCGGTAAACGTAAATTCATAACAAGGAAACCCCTCGGACAACTTCCGCAAAGACAATCCCAACTGCCCGTTGCAGCCGGTTACAAGTATTTTCTTTCTTGACATGTTTCAAATTTGTTCGACAAAGGTAAGGAAATCCCTCAATATATTCGTACCTTTGCCAATCGACCAAACAGAAAAACAGATGCAAAGACGTAAAACACTCTCTTTGGCAGCGAAAATATTCGTCTGCTGCCTTATTCTGATACAACTCTTCCCTCCGATATTCGTTCTGGACAGTACATCTTTGCGGCATTTTCTCATTGCACTTTTCGATATATCCGCACTCGGTTTTCTGACGCACCATACTTTGAAATACAAGAGCAATCCTATTAAACGGCAGATATTTTCGAGCCGTTTGATGATTGTCTGGTTGTCATTATCGGCGTTTATGGGGATAAGCATGTTTTGGACGATAAATCCGGTGGAAGGACTGGCGGTTTGGAACAGGTGGATAGTCGTCGTGCTGGCAGCAATCCTCGCTTGCACGTTCATGCTTTCGGAGAACAAAACATTCAAAAGCCTTGTCATCTGCACAATCGTAATAGCCACCATAAACATTCTTTCATGTATTGTGTGCTATTACGTTTTCGATGTACATATATCGCAACGCAATAATTTGAAACTTAACGGCTTTTACGGCAATAAGAACATCTTTGCCGTTGCTTTGCTGTTCAAGTTGCCTTTTCTTTACTATGCTTTCTTGCGATACAAAGGTTTTGTCAGGTGGTACGCCTTTGCACTGATTTTCTTCACCGCTTTCTGCCTTGTAATCTTAAGCACACGTTCATGCTTCATAGGTTTGGGTATGCAACTCGCCGTATTGGCTGTGTACGGACTTTATTCCTTTGCGGTGAAACACAAATCCAAAAGAGAATTATTGCGTTTCGCTCTGCCGATAGCCCTTGCCATTGCAGGCTTCTTTGCCGGCAATTCGTTCATAGAATACAATTACAACCACTATGCAAAGAAGAATGTCAGGAACAACTATACGGTGGAAGCACGTTTCAGTTCCATTGCAGAGGGTAACAGCAAAGGTCGGTTGTTGATATGGAAGAACACTGCGGAAATAATAAAACAAAAGCCGTTAAGCGGTTACGGCGTGGGAAATCACAAACTTGCCATAATGAAAGTGGAATGCGCGAAGAAGCATGACTATATCGTTTCCGACCATGCACACAACGATTTCCTTGAAATGTTTTCCGAATTGGGCGTTTTCGGCTTGCTGTTGTATATTCTTACATATCTGACGGCTGCAATCATGACTTTGAAACAGATGTTCAATTCCCGCTCCAACGAAATATACAGATTGAGAGCCATGGTTGGAGGAGGACTTATTCTTACGTATATGAACGATGCCATGTTCAACTTCCCGTTGGAGAGAGCGGACTGTCAGATATATCTTGCAATAGGCGTGGCAATTCTTATAAGCAATCATATCAATAGCAGCCGCATGCAGACAAGCGAAATAAAGAAACCTGTATTTCTATTTCTTATTGTTTTGGTTGTACCGGTGTTTCTCTTGGAAACAACGCATTGTTACAGTTCCATAATGCAGAAGCAACGAATTTTACAACACAACGGCAATAAGAATATCACGCTTTCCGCCAAGCAATGGGACAGACGTACTCCCAAATTCCCGAATATAGATGAGAGTACGCACCCTCGGGCTGTCAATATAGCAGAAAGATATGCCAATGAGAAGAGATACCGTGAGGCAATAGACCTTTTGCTTGCTGATAAGTCCAATCCGTACTATTCTCTCAGGGAATGCCGCCTCGCTTCGTATTACAACAGAATGGAGAAAGCCGACAGTGCTGCATATTGGGCAGAGAAGTGCATTGCGATGAAGCCTCTGTGTTATTCACCCGTAAGAGTGTTGGTCGCCGTTGCCGGAAAGAAACAAAATTCTGAGGAACAACTGAAATTGATAGACGATTATATTGCAAGGTATAAGGCAGAACCGTTGGCATGGGAGGATAAAATCACAATACAAATGCGTCTGAAAAAGTACGATGAGGCACTTGGAACTTGCGATAAAGCACTCGAAATTTTGAAGCGAAATCGCAAAATTTCATCTCTCAGAGACCAAATCATCAATGTAAAGAACCGAAAAATCGAATAAATAGATGAAAAATTTATCCCTGTAAGTCAAGTAGTTAACCTCTTTATCAACAAGTTTTCGACGAAAAAAGAACACTTTCTGATGAAATGTCGTACATTTGCACCGTTAAAACAAAAGAATTATCAACTAATCAATTAAACATTTACAGAGATGAAAAAGGTATTGTTTGTATTGGCAGTAGCAGGATTCTTCGCAGCATGCGGTGGAAAGACTGAAACAGCAACTGAGACAGCAACTGAAACTCCAGAACAAGAAGTTGCAGTTGAAACAGCAACCGAAACAGCAGTAGAAACTCCTGCTATGTAATTTTGCTTCGGCAAAAGCCGGTTGAAAAACAAATGAAACAGCAGTCCCAATGAAGAGACTGCTTTTTTTTTATGCCTTTTTCTGTCGTGCCGGATGCCGATTCAAATCTTTTATCGTTTGATTTGGTCAATGCAGGCAAAGAAATCATCTGCGGTATCATTGTTTGAATTTTCGATTGCGAGATGAACATGAATTTTCGTACAGAGGTAGTGCCATCGAAAGCCTCTGTCAATATTTCCCATAAAGACAAGGTGCTGTTCATCGGCTCTTGCTTCACCGAAAATATCGGCAACAAATTCAAGACTTCGGGTTTTGAGATCGATATCAATCCGTTCGGTATAATGTATAATCCTTTATCCATCTGCGAATGCCTGCAAAGGGTTGCCGCAAACGAGGCTTTCCATTTGGAGGAACTTGTAAAGATAGGCGAATATTGGAAGTCATATTCTCATCATGGCGATTTTCGTTCCACGGACAGGCAACAATGTCTGCAAATGATAAATTCCCGTCTGCTCTCTTCCCATGAATTTTTGAGGCAGGCTCGTTTTGTTATTCTGACTCTCGGAACGGCATGGATATACAGCTTGAAAGCCGATGGCAGAGTGCTTGCGAATTGTCATAAACTCGATTCCAAACTTATCGAACGCTCTCTGTGCAGTGTCGAAACGGTGTTGCAGTCTCTTCGTTCCGCATTCGATGTCTGCAAAAAAGTAAATCCGAATTTGCAATTCATCATTACAATAAGCCCCATCCGTCATTGGAAAGAAGGATTCAGGGATAATACGTTGAGTAAATCCGTGCTGCAAATCGCAGTCGATGCCTTTTGTCGTGAGACTTCTTCGATTTATTTTCCTTCCTACGAAATCATGATGGACGATTTACGGGATTACAGGTTTTATGCCACCGATATGCTTCACCCTGACGAACTTGCCGTGGATTATATATGGGAAAAATTTCGTCGAACGTTCTTTTCGGAAAGTTGCATTCGTCTTTGCGAAGACTTCAATCGCCTGAATGCAATGTTGAATCACCGACCTTTCAATCCGGAAAGTGCTGAATACAAAAAACATTTGGAGAAAGCCGAAAAATTAAAACTCGAATTAAATGAACGCATCAAACAACAATAAATACGTAATGGAGGTTTGCGTAGATAATGCAGCCTCCTGCCATGAAGCAATCAAAGGAAGAGCCGACAGAATAGAACTTTGTGCCTCCTTGGAACTCGGCGGAACAACACCCTCGGCGGCAATGATACGTTATGCGAAGGAACATATTTTCATTCCTGCGGCTGTGATGATTCGTCCTCGGGAAGGAGACTTCCTATATAGCGATGAGGAGTTCGAAATCATGAAAAACGACATAGATTACTGCCGTCAAATCGGAGTGTCCGGTGTTGTGTTCGGACTGCTGACCGCCGAAGGAAAAGTGGATAAGGAAAGGACGAAACAACTCGTGGACAGGGCAGGTGAAATGGAAGTATGCTTTCACAGAGCGATGGACATGACGCAGGACATTTTCATTGCAATGGAAGACATCATAGATTGCGGTTGCACAAGAGTTCTTACCTCTGGCGGAGCCGGCAAAGCCACGGAGGGAATAGAGAACATAAAGAGTTTGCAAGACGAATATGGCGAACGAATGGATATAATGGTGGGCAGCGGTATAAGTTCCGACAATGCAGAACTATTCAAAAGAATAGGGATACGCAGTTTCCACCTTTCCGGCAAGGCGAGAACAGATAGCCGAATGCAATATCGTAAGACCGATATATCGATGGGTGGCGATGAAACGGCAAAAGAATATACCATAAATCAAACAGACCATCGCAAACTTCTCTCTCTCCGCAATATCTTAGGCTGAACTCATCGAAAATTCTCTCTTCACGAGCCTCTCTCAGCAACCCACTGTTACCAAACGCCGTTTGGGTGAAATAAAACGGCGGAAGAAAAAATTATTACGCCGATTCGTCATCTGTGAATCGGCGTTTTGTTTCTCGGGGTGCGGTAAAAAGAGAAATCTCTGCCGTAAATCGCAGAGATTTCTCGATAGTAATATGCTATGAATCGGTGTTATTTTCTGATTACAAGCTTTTTCGTTGTCAGTGTTTGACCGTCCGAGATTATGGAATAGAAATATACTCCGTTTGAAAGGTCGGAAGAACTTATGTTCAGCTTGGTTTGCACACCGCTTTTAAGGCTGTATGTTTTCAAAGTCTTGCCAACCATGTTACGAATGACCATTTGCGGATTAGTATATTTGGACGGAATATAATAGTTCACAACCGCAGTGTTCGCCATCGGGTTAGGATACACATCAACGCCAAGAGCTTGGTTCTTGCTTTGCGTAGGCAAGGAGACATCCGGATTATGATACTTTACGAAGAAAGAAATCATAGTCTCTGCGTCCCCTCCGTTTTTCTTTTGTAATGATACCTTTATCAAGGCAGGGTTATCGCTTGCAGGCGTATAGGCTATGTCGAAATTCCTATACTCTTCGCCCGGAGTTAAAGACACAAAAGATGAAATGCTATCTGTTGTGCAGTCTCCAAAACACATAAGAATTTCATCTCCTTCATTGGTTTGAATTTTAGAATAAAGAGAACGTGCTTCAATAGGTGCAGCAGTCATATTGGTAAGGAAAAAATAACTCTTGACTTCCTCTCCTGCTGTCGTCTCTACCTTTACGGTATCTCCGTTTGCAATTTCCTCGTTCTCAAAGGTTACTTTGATTGTTTGGGCGTTAAGACCGATTATCGGCAAGAACGCCAACAGAATAGTGTAAATGTTTTTCATCATGCTTTATCTTTTTATTTGTACTATATTACTTTATTTCAATCTCATTTGTCTGTATTACTTTCCCATCGGAAGCCTTTGCAACCATTACGACAATACTGCAATGCTCAGGGTTTAATCCGTTTGTTGTAAGGAGATAGGATTTATCGATTTTTTCTCCTTGCTTCATTTCTTTTATTGTCAGAGGCAGTCCGACAAGCGGGTTATTACGCAAAACATGTTGGAATAAATAATTTTCCAATATTGTTCCTTTGTCGTTTTGTTTGCCTTCTATATCGCTCTCCGTGATATACAGTGTGATTATCAGGTTGTCGGAAATGTCCTCTACGGCTTCCGCTCGCACGGAAACGATTGTTCTACCTTCGATTTGCTTTGTCCCGAGTGATAGGTTCAAGAGGTGAGGCGTTGAAGCAAAAAGTTCTGCGACTTTATTTGTCCATTCTCCTCTTCCCGATGGTATTACATCGCGGTTAATGACCAATGTAGGCCAATTCGTGATATTAAAACGTCCTCCCAGCTCGTTTCCATATTCCGTACGCAAGTCAAGATTATCATTTTTGTTCGATGGCTTGGCAAAAGCTCCCTGATGAATTGCCGCAATCACGATTTTATCGCCGTATGTCTGCTTCAAGGATTTCAATATCTCTGTTCCTTCCGGACAATTCGGACAGTTCCAGCCTGTGAAATCTTCCAATAACAGGGCTTGTTCGTTTTGTATTTTGGTTATGGGGGCTGTATCCGTTATTTCTCCGTGTAATGGTGTCAATCTCTCCTCTTCGGTGAAATCATCGCAGGATTGCAAAAAAGCCGATAGGCTTATCAAAAGGAATAAGATATGTTTTATTTTCTGTGTTTTCATGATTAGAAACTGCTGCTTATTGTTACGAACAAACCATTTGAGGCAGGAACTTCTCTGCATACGCCTCCTATACACATAATACCGCTACGTTGTTTACCGTAACTCAATGCCACTCGTGTGGTTTTGTAGGTTGAACCGAGAGATACGTTGTAATAGTGAACTTTTTCTTCGTTCTCATTGCCGTAATTCCATTGATCGGAGAGTGCGAAGAACCATCTGCCTGCGAAATTGTACTCTGCGGTCAGTTGCAACCAATCTCCCTTTGCCCACTCTCCGTAATTCTGCTCGCAAAGCAGCCATTGGATTTCTCCTCTCAAAGAATGGTTGCGATTTATTTTGTATGTACCATCGGCAACGAATATATTGGCATAGATGTTTTCGTCTTCGGGGTGACCGAACGCAACAGGGTTGAAACTTTGATAGGAATACATGAGGTTCAACTTGAAGTCCCGACTCAATTTCTTGTTGATTTCGAAGTTTATCTCTTCAAAGTACAAATCGTCTCCGAGTTCGAAGAAAGATGAAGTGTAGCCCTCAGTTCCGCTTTGGTTCAAATCATAATTTTCAATCGGTTTCTGCTTTATGGAATGAATGCGCGAGTAGTTCAACTTCAAATTTGTACCGTATTTCCCGCCCAAAAGAGTATTCTTTTTTACCTTATACATCACATCGAATTGCAATCCCATTTCTCCGTTCACCTGTGTGGCGTACGGATACATTGCCATGAGTGAATAGGAATGCTGACGTGTTATGGCAGGAAGGTAGTTTATGTTCAGCATATTGCCGACTTCTGCTCTTTTGGACTTGAAACTCATGTTGTCTATGCGTTTTGCTTCCAAGGAAACGGCAAATCCTTTTACGGAATAGGCGGTTTTGAGTAATAATGCTTCGCCTTTACGGTAAATATAGTTGTTTACGGCGTTAGGGTCTTGCCCTTTGCGTGCGTATTCGGCAGAGAGGGAGAATGCTTTATGGGAAAGGTCGAAACGGAATGCAGCTGCACCGATGTTTTCGGGTATTTCCATTTTATATAATGTGTCTCCCAAGTTAATGAACTTGGCTTCCGATTTCTCATAAACGGAAACGAGACTTCCGCCTATGTTAAGGCGTGTAGGTTTTTCTCTCAATGCAGGGAATAATTCGTTCAAACTGATTTCTGCATCGAAGCCTCTGACCAATCCGTTATCGGTTTTCCAAATGTCTTCCCAATAATAGCGTTGCTTACCGATAATTCCTTTGATGGTTAAGCCGGAAAGAGGCTTGGCAACTATTCTTAAACCGTCCATAGCGTTGTCCAAACCGAGGTTTCTCTCCTCGTATGCACGGAAAACCAAGCCGTTGCCGAATTGTTCGTAGTAATTGCCGACTGTTACTTCCAAATAATCTTTTTTATAGGAAGCCCAACGATATGGAATGCCGGCTCCTTTGTATTGATTGTCGAATCCGAGTATCGGATTCAAATAAGATTCGAATCGAAAGCCTGCGGAGAAGTCCCCTGCATTGTAATTGATGTTTGCAAAGGCATTGCTCAGAAATTTTTCCCTGACTTTCTCGGAACCGATGACCGAATCTTCTTTCGACATCTGCATATCGACTTGGAAATTGCCGCTGACCTTACCTCCCAATATGCCTTGTGCCTGCGTACATATTGAGAAACAAGTAAGCAATAGCAATAGTATTGTTATTTTCATAAGAAACGGTTTGTCAGTTCTTCAATGCCTTTTGTATTTCCTCTATAAGGTGTTGTTCATCGCCGGGAGTGAAACCGACATGTTGCCATGTTATTTCTCCTTTGCCGTTGACGACAAAACTATGAGGTGGATTATTTACTCCCAATGCCCGTTTGAACTCACTGTTTAAGTCAAGCACGACTTCAAACTCCCATTCCGAACTGTTGGTAAGAGGCAAAACCTTAGAACTTGTTCTGCTATCGTCAATCGAAACGGCGTATATTTTCATTCCTGTTTCGCTTTGCCATTGCTCATAGTTCTCTGCAATGGTGTTAAGTTCCATTATGCACGGCTTGCACCACGTTGCCCAGAAACAGATGGCAAAAGGCTTGCCGTCATTGTTGAAATCCTTTGTGTTGATTGTCTTTCCATCCAATGTTTTCACATCGACAGACGGTAGAGTCTGCTGTGCATATCCGCAAAACGCGAATATCATCAAACAAAGACATGTTGAAATTGAACGTTTCATTGCTTTCTTCTTTTGTTTATAGATTGCGGAGGACTAAACAGTCCGTCAAATCCTCCAATTTCTTTCTGTAATCATTTTCCGGCAGGCTGTGCAAATGTTGTTTCGCCATTTGACTGTAACGTATCACCTGTTGCTCTGCCTTATTCAGGCAATCCGTACTTTGTATGCGTCTGAGAAGTCTGTCTATCTCGGCATCGGTTTTATCCTCTCGGGCAAAGAATTCAAGTAACTGCCTTTTTTCTGCTTGTCCGAGTTCTTTCAGCAAAAAGATAATCGGCAATGTGATTTTCTTTTCCTTTATATCATTGCCATGTCCTTTGCCACTGTCGGTGTCAAGCGTCAAATCCAAAATATCATCTCTTATTTGAAAAGCTCTGCCGAGCGTCCTGCCGAATTGTTCCGCCTCCTTCGAGTAATCCTTTGTTCCTTTTGCAGTCTTTGCACCCACGTATGCAGACGCTCCGAAAAGAGAGGCTGTCTTTCCATCGATGATTTTGAAATATGCTTCTTCATTGCAATTCATGGAATCGGCTACATCTTTTTGCAAAAGCTCTCCTTGCGGTAGCTCTCTCGCAATTTTGGAATAAATACCCAAGAGTTCGAAATCTTCTTTCGTCTCTATAAGATGCAGACAAACCCCATAAACGTAATCTCCGAAAAGAATTGCTGTTTTGTTGTCCCAAATATCATTGATGGTACGCTGTCCGCGTCGCAGTTTACTTTCGTCCAACACGTCGTCATGCACAAGAGATGCAGTATGTAGCAGTTCCAAAATCACGGCAGCCCGATATGTGGATTCGCTGGCTTCTCCGCATGTTTTCGCAATCAAGAAACTTATCAGCGGTCTGAGCCTTTTACCCTTTTGATGCAACACATAATCCGACAAACTGCCGAGAGTGCCACCGCCATCAGGCAAACAAGCCCGGAACTTACTATCAAACAAGGCAAATTCCTGCTCAACACATCGACTTAACTCCACCAAATTCATTCCGTTGCAAAATAAAACCTATTCCAATTTGCAAATGTACAAAGAAAAAACGGAACGACATAATCGTTCTCAACAATTCACTCGGTATTATGTTCAATACAGTAAGCGAAATATACTTTCAGATGGTTTATTGTATGCTTACTTTCTTCGACAAGCGTGTTCCGTTTATGCTGACATTGAGATAGTATATTCCATTGGGATAATGGCTTACGTCTATCTCTGTCGGCAAACTTTCCCATGCTTTCAAAACTCTTCCGTTCGCATCCATGAGTTGCACATCCTTTATTTCAGCCCCATCGGTTTCAATATGCAAAACTTTATCTGCCGGATTAGGGTATATTTTCAAAGAAGTATTTCCGTATGTAACAGGATTCAAGCCTTGCTCTCCCACAACAACCGTTTGTATCGGTGTCCAAGCGGAAGTATCACCAACCGCACAAATCGCTCTCAGTTTGAACTCCCAGCGACTTCCTTGTTCAACATTCCGCAATGTAAATCTTGGGTAAAGATTTACCTCCTCGGAAGCGAAATTCACCGCAAGGGCTTCTTTATAGTTTATTTCCCACCGCATGTAAGGGTTGTCGCTCACCTCGTCCCATGTGCAGACTATCGTCTCATCGCCTTTGCTTTGATAGTGTTGGCAGATAAAATTCGTAGGCGTTGAACATGACGACGCATCTCCTGCTGTTCTGAAACTGATAACGGCATTGTTTTCGGCAGAAGCGTCTCCACAATTCGCTTTCAGCAAGATTACATATTCCGTATTAGGCGTTAATTCCCTCAAAATGTATGGACTGCTTACACCATTCACATGAATGGTATCTTCATTAGTCATATTCGCAACAGCCAAATCAAATGAAGTGTTATTACCATAAACATTCCATTCCAACATTGCCGAATTTGAAGTGATATGATTTGCCGTCAGATTATCCGGAGCGAAACAACTGTCTTTTATGGTAAAGTTCGTTATTTTGTATTCGTATATTCTGTCGTCGGATAAGTAAGATTGAAAAGCGAAAACAACTCTCTCTTCATTCATTAACTCATTTAATCTGATAGTATTCACACCCGAAGTTACCTGACGCAATATCCTGAAATTCTCTCCTCTTACGGAAACCAGCAATAACGGCACTTCTCCTTCTCCTGCCTCGAAATCGAACATAAGAACGGGGTTTGAACTTGTTGAAAGGTTAAACATAGGACTGCAAATAGTATCCTGCTCTATTCTCCAACAATCTTGAGACATGCAAAAGCCTTCATCGGACTTGAATTTTATAGTATCTTCGCAATGATAAGGAAATTGTTCGATAGGATTGCAAAGAGTGTGCAAATAAACAGCCGGAGAATACGAACTCGTGTCGTTATCGGAAGAAACGGCTCTTACTCTTATGGAATACGCTGTGTTATCTGCAAGGTTCGTCAACTGAAACTCGTTATATGAAGCCTCTATTTGATTTGTGGAAAGAGTATTGTTGTTTGTTACTTCAACCAGCCATGCTATTGCATTCGGTGTTACAGACCATGCAAGGTTCGCAGAATTCTCATCAAAAGAACTTATACGTACGTCCGTTGGCGGCAGAATTGAAACATTTGTGGTGAATACAGCTGTATCCGACCAAAAACTTTGTTCATCCGTACAATCCGCTTGAACTCTGAAAGTATATTGCGTTGCACTTTGCAGATTTTCCAAGAGTGTATTGGGGCTTACACCTTCTAATAATGTCCATTCGGAACTTCCGGTCGGCTTATATTCCATATTAAACGTAGTCTGATTATCTCTGACCTCCCAAGTCGGAACGGCAGAATTGAAAGAAACATTTGCAATACCAAGTTCCGATGGAGTGGCGCAATAACGAGCCGTAATGTAAATATCATCTATTGCCACAGCACCGCTTGTTGCTGCAGTATTCGTGTTCTCCCATGCAAAAACAATTCTTTTTGTCGAGCCGATATGGTATTGCGGTAACTCTATATGCACATTCTGCCATACGTTATCGCTTCCCGAATAAGTGCCTTCGCCGACTTGGTCATTTACCGATGGAAGCATGTCCGTGTTTAATGCACTTCCGGGACTTAAAAGATAAACTTTCAAAGCTGCACCTTGTAATGGTGCAGGGGTTTTGTACTTGAAATCTATATAGAAACCGACAGCATATTCGGGAATTTCAAAATCTATGTATGCATAGCTGATTGCTGCAACGCCCGGGTCGCAAGCATTAGTCAATCCGTTGTCATTGGATATGTAAAGAGACTTACTTCCGGAACTTCCGGCATTTGCAGCCGAACCAATCTCCCATGCATTGCTTCCGGAATTGACAAAGCCGATATTCATGTAGTCCTGCTCATTTTCGAAATCCGTTTGCACAGGCAGTTGAGCTGCTTCGTACGGCAGATACTTCGTATAAATATATTTCCAATCGCTAACCGAATTGGAACAATCGGAACGCACGGCAATCTGATACCTCTCGTATGGCATCAAACCTCCTGCCACAGCTTCATAGTTTTGAGTCCTTATTCTCGACCCCTCTCTGTCAGGATTGCTTCCCACTTGCCCTGCAACGACTTCCCATTGCGAGGTCTCGGAACTTGCCGTCCATTGAACATTTATGCCGTTTTCATCGATATTACCAAGGCTTAAATTCGCAATCATCGGACAATCGCTGTCAAAGCCCAAGGTTACAAAAGTTCCCACAGGACTTGCTTCCGTTGTATCTCCGTTTATATCTATTGCCTTGACTATCCAAAGATAGCGTGTTCCGCTTGCAAGGTTTTGCAAATAGAACACAGTATCTTCGATTGTTGTTTCCATGTATGCCTCCTGCTGAAATGCCTTGTAACCCACAATCCAAGCAGAAGCATGCTCGTTTCCGTTCCAACGAAGCGTTGCCTGAGAAACATCGATATCATCTACCCACATTTCGCTTGGTGCAGGCATCAACGTGCTTTGGGCAAAAAACGTACCCGATGATAGTAATGTCAAAAGTATGAAGTGCAATATTTTTTTCATGTCTTCTTATTTTTCAGTCAAAACTCATGTTTATTGAAACGGAAACATATTTCCATACCTTACAAGTTCTCTTTATGGTATTGGTATATCTTTTCGTAAAGATGAATACGGTCTTTGCCTATCACATTATGCTCATGATCCGGGTATATAAAGTAATCCACCTGTTTACCATTCTTGATACATCTTTTGATGAACTCCAATGAATGTTGCATTACAACAGTCGGGTCTTGCGCCCCGTGAATGACAAGCAACTTTCCTTCCAACTGATTTGCATAATTCAACAAAGAGGCTTTTTCATAACCTTCCGGATTATCCTCAGGAGAAGACATATATCTCTCACCGTACATTATCTCATACCATTTCCAATCTATGACAGGACCGCCTGCCGTTGCGGTTTTGAAGACACCGGGATTCTTCAGTTTCAATGATATTGTCATGAATCCGCCATAGCTCCAGCCGTCAACGCCTATGCGGTTTGCATCTACATACGGCAGACTCTTCAAATAATCAACTCCATCCATTTGGTCGCTTACTTCTATGCTTCCGCAGTTACGCCATATTGCACTCTCAAATTCATATCCTCTGTTTGCAGAACCTCTGCTGTCAACCGTCCAAACGATATAGCCTTGTTGTGCAAGGAACAAAAAGAAGTTGTTCGCACCGGATAACCATGTGTCTGTTATGAGTTGTGCATGCGGACCGCCATATACATATACTATGACAGGATATTTTTTGTTCGCATCGAAGTTTATCGGTTTTATCATTCTGGCATATAAATCCGTACCGTCCTTTGCCTTTATCGTGAAGACATCTATTTGCGGTTTATTCAACTTACTCCAAGGGTCTTCCGATTGATGAAGTTGTTTTATCTCCTTTGCCTTGTCGTTATACATCACAACCCTTCTTGCCTGTGAGGAACTGCTGTAAGAATCCAAGAACAAAGTACCGGCAGAGTTGAATCTTACGTGGTGGGTTCCCTTTTCTGGAGTACATCTGCGGATTTTCTTGTTTTTCAAGTTGCATGCGTACAGATTTTGCTCCAACGGAGAATCTTTCGTCGCATAGAAATAAACCTCGTTTCCCTTATCGTTGAAACCCTCTATCGAGTTTATCATCCATTCGCCAGAGGTTAATTGTTCAATCATGTTTCCATCGACATCATAAAGGTAAGCGTGATTGAAGCCGTCCCTCTCGCTCAAATAGATGAACCTGTTGCTTTGTTTGGGTAGGAAGAATACAGGCGATTCGGGCTCGACATATTTCGCTGCTTTCTCCTCAAACAATGTTTTTCTCAACTTTCCGCCTGCTACATCGTAGGCATTCATCTTCAAATGGTTCTGTTTGCGGTTTAGTTTTTGGACATAGAGTTGCGTTCCTTCGGGATTCCATGTCAGATTGGTAAGATAGGCTTCTTTTTCTTCGATACTGTTGTTTTCTCTTGTTTGCAATTCCACTGTTTTGCCGGTTTGAGAATCGTAAACGAAGATTGTAACCTCATGGGATTTCATTCCCGCCATCGGATAGCGGATAGGTGTGGGTTCTGCTTCCCTTGCATCGGTATTTACTATCGGATACTCTTTCACCATCGTTTCGTCCATTCTGTAAAATGCCAACTTTTTTCCGTCGTTCGACAAAAAGAACCCTTTTTCTATGCCGAACTCGTTTCTATGCACAGCCATGCCGTATGTTATTCCCTTTCCGCCGTCTTTTGTCAGTTGAACGGGCGACTTGTCGGGACATGAATACCAGACATTGCCGTCGATTGTATATGCGGCACAGCCGTTCTTCAAATCGACTTCCAAATTTTCGGCATTCTCTTTAAGTTCGCATATCTTTTTCAACTGTTTGTTTTTCATGTTATAGCGGAATATGGCATGCGATTTCCTGCTCACGAATGCAAATTCATCGTTTGAAACGAATTGTATGCCGGCAAAGCTCGACAATTCCCCATTCAGGTCGGATAGTTTGAGGCTTTCTTTCTCTGCTTTCCCGTCAGAAACGAACAATTCGCCACCGGTTTTGGTGTATGCGTAGTTATCGCTCGTTCCGATAAAGCTCAAATTGTATATCGAAGTGGGATAGTACTGCCTGTCTTGCAGTTTCTTGATGTCAATCAGCCCGTTCTGGGCATAAGCCGCGATTCCCAAGCATACGAGAACCAATGCCAATAGACTTGTTGCTTTCTTTCTCATCGTAAAATGCGTTATCTTGTTTTAATAGTTTCTCCAATTTCTGAATTTCAAAGAAAAGACACCGAAAAAGGCTTCTTTGAATATCTTCATGCTCATTTTGCTTTGTCCCAATACCCTGTCGGCAAAGATTATCGGCACTTCATCTATTTTGAAACCGAGTTTGTAAACCGTGTATTTCATTTCTATTTGAAAGGCATAGCCGACGAACTTGATTTTGTCCAGTTTTATCTTCTCCAAGACTTCTCTTCGATAGCATGCAAAGCCTGCCGTCGCATCGCCTATCTTCATTCCCGTAACGAAACGTACGTATGCCGAAGCATAATAGGACATCATCACTCTTCCGATCGGCCAGTTCACGACCGAAATCTTGCCATCGACGTAACGGGAACCCACAGCCATATCCGCTCCATGCCTGCATGCTTCATACAACCGTATCAAATCTTTCGGCGGATGGGAGAAATCGGCGTCCATCTCGAAGATATAGTCGTATTCTTCTCTCAAAGCCCATTTGAAGCCATGTATATAAGCCGTTCCCAAGCCCAACTTGCCTTTTCTTTCTTCGATGAATAACCTGTCGGGGAACTCCCGCATGAGCCTTTTAACGATGTCTGCCGTGTGATCGGGAGAATTGTCTTCCACAATGAGGATATGAAAAATCTTTTCCAAGGAAAACACATATCTTATTATGTTCTCTATGTTCTCCTTCTCGTTATAAGTCGGAATGATTACTATACTGTCAGAGGTCTTCATCTGATTATCATTTCGTTTTCAGTAAATTGCGATACATTTCACCCTTTTCGTTCCTGCTTCTTTTTCAAGCTGGCGACGAAACGCCGTTTCATAGGATTCTTTCGGCGTTTCGTTTCAACGAATCGGCGTTTTATTTTGGCAAAACGCCGATTTGCAGAACCATTGCTTCGATTGCATTTGCAGAACGCAGGTTTGCAGGCTCGAATGCGGCTGTTTGTCAATACGTATCAGTGGCAAAATTAGCTAATTATTTTGTTCTGCATGATATTTCCGCAAGATTTTTTGAGGCAACGGCGAACGAGAGTGGTTTTTATTCCCGACAATACCCGAGGCGAGGCAACGTCTGCGTGCTTTCTTTGAAGCGAACGCTTGCCGTATCGGATTTTATTCGTAAGTTTGCAAAGTATAATTATCATGGTATAACTCAAAACAAGATACTTTCATGAGAAGAAACATTGTTGCAGGCAATTGGAAATCGAATGAGACATTCAACCAAGCCGATGATTTGATAAATGACATAGCAGAGGGTTTGAGAGCTTTCGATAGTACGGATGTAGATGTTATCGTATGTCCTCCGTCCCCTTATTTGGAACTTGTACAGGACGCAGCGGAGGATGTGGAGTTCTTTGTAGGTGCTCAAAACGTATCCAAGTTCGACAACGGAGCTTACACAGGCGAAGTGTCTGCACAAATGTTGCAAAGCATGAATGTGGACTACTGCATAGTGGGACATAGCGAAAGAAGAAAATACTTCTTTGAGACAAATCAGGACGTTGCGGAGAAAGTAAACAAACTGTTGGCGGTCGATATTACTCCCATCGTGTGCGTGGGTGAATCTTTGGAAGACAGAGAAGCAGGAAAGCACTTCGATGTGATACGCGAACAGGTGTCGCAAGGTTTGTTCCACCTTTCCGCAGAAGCAATGGAGAAAGTCATAATAGCATACGAGCCTGTTTGGGCAATAGGTACGGGTAAAACCGCAACCAAGGAGCAAGCCCAAGAAATACATGCTTTCATAAGAAACATGTTGGCGGAGAAATATTCCGATGATACGGCACAAGAAATTTCCATACTTTACGGTGGAAGTTGCAATGCCAAGAATGCAAAGGAATTGTTCGCACAGCAAGATGTCGATGGAGGATTGATAGGCGGTGCTTCTTTGAAAGCCGCAGACTTTATTGAAATAGCAGGCAGTTTCTAAGCAACAGATGAATTACATAAGGTTAAGCGTCCGACTCTCCCACAATGGGAAGTGGGGCGAAGAGGATACTTGGATTGCGGATATATTCAAGGATGCTCTGATTGGCTGTAGGTATGAAAGTTTTGTAGATACCGCAACCGGTTTTGAGGCATATTGTCCGCAAGATTGTTTTTCGAGAGAAAAAATCGAGGAAGTAAAGAAAACGGAATTGGGATTTGTGGAAAACCTTGAAGTGGAATACGGTATCGAGGAAATAGAACAGAGAGATTGGAATGCCGAATGGGAAAAGAATTATCCCTCCGTGGTTTTCGGAGACTTCTGCATAGTACGACCTCCTTTCAATCCGCCCTCTCCGAAGGTCAGATACGACATAGTTATAGAGCCGAAGATGTCTTTCGGAACGGCACATCACCAAACCACTTCTTTGATAATAGAATTCCTTTCATACGAAAACCTTCAAGGAAAACGTTTGATGGATATGGGTTGCGGCACAGGAGTATTGGCGATTTTGGCAGCAAAAACTGGAGCCTGCGATTGTGTTGCAATAGACAACGATGTTTGGGCGGCGGATAATGCAAAAGAGAATGTGGAGAGGAATGCTGTCGATGTGAAAGTATTCTTAGGAGATAGTTCTCTTTTGAGCGGAAAAGAAGAATTCGATGTCTTCATCGCCAACATAAACAGGAATATTCTCTTGGACAATATGGAAGCATACGCACGCAACATAGTTTCGGGAGGAGTGTTGTTTTTGAGCGGTTTTTTTGAAGACGATGTTCATATTCTCGAAAAGGAATGCAGAAAATTCGGTTTTGAAACCGATAAAGTGAAAACCAAGGACAAGTGGGCAGCCATGCGTCTTGTTAAAGTCAAAAAGTGATGATGAAAAATTTGCTCCGTACCATCGTTTTTTTCGTTTGCGTATCGGCAATGTCCGGTTTGCAGGCTCAGAAGTTCAAAGGATTCAGCGGCAACAGCGATACATATATAGATGAATTGACGGAAATGGTCGCTTCCGATGTTAACTTGAAGGGAGACCAAAAGAAAGATTATGAAGCCTTGCTTACAGAATACGGACAGGTGTGGAGTAATTTCAGCATTCAGCACAGGAAAGACATAGTCAAACTGTCGCAACTCATGGCAAAAAAGAATGCCCGTGCGAGAAACGGTTTCTATGAATTTATTCAGACACAAATAGCTTTCCAATCATCAAATCAAAGTCCGGAAAGCTACAATCAATGGCTCAAAGGCATGCAGGAGTACATTGCAAATCACAATTTGAAGATTTACAATTCGGCAGTTGTTGCAACATATAATCTTCTCGGCGGAGGTTATCTGTATCTATCGAAAACGGTACACTGGAATATGGGAGATGCAGGAGGATATGTATTCAGAAATGACAGTGTGAGAGGGGTATATGCGGATATAAATTCGGAAATAGACCTTACTTACGGTACAATCACAGATTCCAATACCATACATTCCACAAAAGGTCGCTTCTATCTCATGGAAAACAGTTTCGAGGGACAGGGTGGAATAGTGAATTGGGAAAAAACGGGATTGCAGGGAGATGAGGTATATGTGGAACTGGATAAATACACGGTGGCTTTGAACAGGGCTACCATATTTGCTGACAGCGTTACCTTTACCAACAAAGAATTTTTCTCTCATAAGCTTAAAGGACGCTTTGAAGATTTGTGCAGCGATGGTAAAGCAGGCAAAGACGACAGCTATCCGCGATTTTATTCCTACAAAAAAGAAGAGATAATAAAGAATATCTATCCCGATGTGGACTATGTGGGCGGTTTTACTCAACAAGGAGGCAAATTCTTAGGAACGGGAGATGTGAAGATGCCGGCGGAATTGCGGTTTTACAAGGAGGGAAAGGTGTATATACGAGCTAAAGCAATAGAACATCCGTTCAGCAGGGAGGGAATAATAACGAAAGATTGTCAGGTAACGATATATACCAATCAAGATTCTATTTACCACCCGAGTACCAAGATGAATTTCAACAAAAGCAATCGTCAAATCTTCTTCAATGATTACAGAGAGGGAATTTCGGCTTCCCCATGGGTGGATTCTTATCATTGCATCGATATTTATACCGAAGCAGTGTATGCAAACTTGGACGATTACAAGATAGAGTTCACTGCGGTTAAAGGTCCGGCAAGAGAGACTTTCGCAACATTTGAAAGCAATAACTATTACTCGGAAGATAAGTGGAATAAATTGCAGGGGATAGACGAACAAAACCCTTTGTTCAGAATACAAGCGTTCGTAAAGAAAACCGGCAAGGAGCAATTCACCGTCAAGCAATTTTCCAAATTCATAGGCTTGGAGCCTGTGCAGGCAAAATTGATGTTGATGAACGTTGCATTGAACGGTTTCATCATTTACGAAAGTTACAGAGAGACTGCAATAGTCAAGCCCAAGCTTTATGACTATATAGCCGCCAATCGCAAGAGAGCAGACTATGATGCGTTGAGGTTTGTATCCGCAACAAAAGGCGAACCCAACGCTGTGCTTAACGTATTGGACATGGAGTTAAGAATGAACGGCATTGAGAAGTTCACATTGAGCGATACGCATAATGTTTCCATAAGACCGTTGAACGGAAGTATCAGAATGAAAAAGAACAGGAGCTTCGAGTTTGACGGAGACGTGATGGCGGGACGGTTTAAGATGACAGGAAAGGATTGCAAGTTCTCTTACGAACAATTCGCTTTGGATTTGCCGAGTATAGACAGCTTGAATTTTTACGTGCCTTTGTATGACGACTCGACGAAACTTGTGATGATACAAACGCCTATACAACATCTTTACTGCAAATTGCTTATCGACGAACCGAACAATAAGAGCAGTTTGAAGAAGGTGGAAGGCTATCCGATAATGTCCTCTTTGGAGAACAGCTATGTGTATTACGACTCGCCGAAAATTCAAAACGGTGTTTACAACAGGGAGAGGTTTTACTACAAATTGGACACATTTCAAATCAAAAACCTGTTCAACTTCAAGACAGACAGTGTAAGGTTTGAGGGCGTCTTCGTCTCCGACGGCATATTTGAAGAAATAAAAGAACCTTTGGTCGTTATGAGGGACTATTCCCTCGGTTTCAAAATAGAAACGCCTTCGACAGGTTTGGCAACCTACAATGGAAAGGGACAGTTCTACAACAGCATAGATTTAAGTTGCAACGGCTTATTGGGAACAGGCTATTTGGATTATCTTGCCTCACGTTCATATTCCAAGATGTTTGTTTTTCATCCCGATTCCGCTTTTTGCATAACAGAAAAGTTTGTTTGCTTCGAGAAAAGTACAGGAAAAAGTTCCGCTGCCTTTGCAAAAGTCGATGTTACTCAAACAAGCGAGCATTGGTATCCCAAAGCAGATTATATGTTCGTCGAACAAAAAGCTGAAGCTTTCAATATGTATGACGGAAAGGCTTTCCACACGGGTTCGTTGACTGTAAGCCCTGACGGTTTGACCGGGACAGGAAGTACGAAAAGCGAGGAAATGATAGTAAGCAGCGAACTCACGAAATTCAAAAACGATAATTATACTTCCGATACGGCGAACTTCGTATTAAATGCTTTGGATGGTAACAGCATTGCATTCAAAGCGGACAATGTTCGTGCAAAGGTGGATTTCACAACAGAGAAAGGTGAATTCGTTTCCAACAAAGGCGTAAGCAAAACGGAATTGCCGTTCTTGCAATACAGCTGTTATGTGGACAAATTCGCATGGGATATGGATAATAAACAGTTGGCTCTTGTGGATACTCAGAGTCCGAAAGTGGAAGGCTTTGCTTCAAAAAATATTCGTGAGCTTGTGGATTTGGAACAGCCGGGGGCAAAATTTGTTTCCTCTCATCCGAATCAGGGAGGCTTGCATTTCAATTCTTCAAAGGCAACTTTGGACTTGACGGAGAACAAATTGTCGGCAGGTGAGGTGTATTTGATAAAATGTGCCGACGCAGGAGTAAGACCCGGAGACGGAATGGTTACGATATATCCCGGAGCCCAAATGGACACTTTGGAAAACGCCACGATATTGGCAAACACCGAAAGCAAATTACACGAATATCGTAATGCACGAATACACATTGCTTCCTCTCAAATATACTCTGCAAACGGTTATATAGACTACGTGGACGAAGATGGCAAGAATCATCCTGTCTTTATCAGCGAGCTGAATCCGTTAAGCGGTCAATCCGTCGGAAAAGGCGACATTACAAAGGACAGCTCCTTGGCATTGAGTTCGGCATTCAACTTCTTCGGTAAAGTTACTGTAAATGCACAAGACAGCAATTTCCATTTTGATGGAGGGGTACAAATATCCGCAAATTGCAATGACAAGCAAGCTGCATGGATTAAGTTTTCTGCTCCGATAGACCCGCAAGCCATATATATTCCTGTTTCGGAAGCTCCTGTCGATATAGAAAACAACAGAATTACGGCTTCGGTTCTCTTCAACGAAGACAACTTCGAACCTAAGATTGCTTTCTTGACATCGGATACGGAGGGTGATAACGTCATGCTTTCTGCCAAAGGCTACCTTACTTACGACAAAACCAAGAAAAATTACATCATTGCATCGAAGCAGAAGCTCGAAGATTTCGAGCAAACTGGAGAATATCTTTCTTATAACAAGACACGTTGCGACATAAAGGGAGAAGGCAATATCAAAATGGGGCTTCCTGTCAGCAGTGCGGTACAGATGAACAATTACGGAACTGTTACGGTGGATAAAAACAACGAAGCAGTTTTGCAGATGAGCCTTGCAGTAAACTTTCCGTTCTCTCAACAAGCCTTGGATTTGATGGGAGTGGAGTTATATGAAGATTTGAATTTAAGTCCGATAGATTTGGAGAACTCAGCCTACAAACAATATCTCAAATACATATATGGAGAGGAAAAAGGTGAGGAATGGTTTGAAGATTTGCTGGTAACGGGAGAATGGAAAAGCATACCGAAAGAGGTTACAAGCACATTGTTCTTCCCAAGTGTGCGATTGGTTTGGGATCCTGTCAAACACAGTTATATAGGAACGGCAACTGCTCAACTCGGATACGTAGGTAATTACCAAATCAACAAAACCATAAGAACGAAAATACAACTCATAAAGACCACTCTTACAACCGAAATCAGGATATACGTGGAGGCTAACCCCGATCACTGGTATTTCTTTACTTACAACGGAGCCGCAATGAGTACATTGTCATCGAACGAGACTTTCAACTCAATCATCAACGACACTCCCCGCAAAGACAGAGAGACCGAGACGAAAGGCGGAAAGCTTTACACATACAGACTTGCCACACCGGCAGAAAAACGTAACTTCATAAGAAATCTCGAATTGGGAGACCAATACGAAGAAAAGGAAACAGACAATACGGAGGAATAAAAATGACTTTTAGCGATTTACCATTGGCAACAGCCTTATCACTCGGACTTCTTGCCGCATACTTTTTGGGTTCCATTCCATCGGCTGTGTGGATAGGCAAATCATTCTACGGAGTGGATGTAAGGGAAAAGGGAAGCAAGAACGCAGGAACCACGAATACCATAAGGGTACTCGGATTGCTTCCGGGGCTTTTTGTCTTGGGAATAGACGTATTCAAAGGCTGGCTGGCGGTTTATCTTGCAAAATTCTTTGGCAGCAGCCTTGCCGAGATGAACCATGATTACCTTGTTTACTATCAGTTGGTCATCGGAATTTTTGCTGTCATCGGGCATGCACTTCCCATATTTGCACGTTTCAAAGGCGGCAAAGGCGTTGCCACGATGCTGGGTGTCGTAATCGGATTGTTCGATAAAATTATACCTCTTGTACTTGCAGTCTTCGTCATAGTGTTTATTCTTACTCATTACATATCCGTCTCTTCCATGAGTGCGGCAGTGAGCTTCCCTGTCTTTTATTCCACATGCAGTATTTGGTTACACTACAACATCAATACGGTACAACTCTGTTTCTCGGTCATTGTCGCATTGTTTATCCTGTGGACACATAGAAAAAACATAAAAAGGCTGATACATCACGAAGAACCGAAGTTCAAGTTCAAGAAAACAGTGGACTGATTCAAACAAAGTCTGACTTTATCGGTTTGTCTTACAAAGCAATCTGCCAATGGAAAAATTCAAAATCTTCGACGACAATCTTGTTCTCTTCAATTCCGTATTGGAAGACATCAGAAATGCAAAACAAAGCATTTGGATAGAGATTTATCGCTTCGGAAAAGATGCCATGGGTGAGAAATTCCGTATGGCATTGGAGGATAAAGTAAGCGAAGGTTTGGAAGTGAAAATTCTTGTTGACGCATGGGGTACAGGAGAAGACACAACTTTCTTCGAGCCTCTCACGAAATTGGGGGCGGAAGTAAGAATTTATCGCAAGATGCGTTTCGGTAAATCATTTCTTTCAAAGAACCATTGTCGGAATCACCGAAAGTTGATAGTCATAGACGGAGAAATCGGATACATTGGCTCGACGAATATAACAGCTTACTGTCTTAATTGGCGGGAATTGAATTTAAGAACAACAGATGAAGCGTTGCTTTCCATTCTGAGACGTTCTTTCAAAGACAGTTTTCGCTCTTTCGAACGCTATTCGTTCAATAAAATCGGTACAAAAAGGGATTTGCATACAGGGGATTGGGTCTTCATTCAGGATTTGCCCGGAATTTATCGTCAGAAGATAAAAACGAAATACGAAAGAATGATTTCCAAGGCAGAAAAAGAAATTCTGATAGAAACACCTTACTTTCTGCCGGGGCATGTTTTGAGAAAATTGCTTTGCGAGGCTGCCCAAAGAGGCGTAAACGTCAATGTGGTTACTCCGATACATTCCGACGTTCACGTGGTCGATATAATACGGCGGCATTATCTCGGTTCGCTTCATCAGGCAGGTGTGAAATTGCATTTTTATACCGCAGGCAATCTGCATGCCAAAGGCGTGATGATAGACAACGAAATATTTTCAATCAGTTCTGCCAATTTCGATTATCGCAGCTTCCGATACCAATACGAATTGGCTCTCATAGGAAAAGAGCCGCAGCTTCTGCCACAATTACAGGAACATTTCGATTCAACATTGAAGTACTGCACCTCGTTCGATTACGTTTCTTGGAAAAGACGTTCCACCATAGACCGCATAATAGAGTTAATGCTTCTGCCGTTTCGCTATCTTTTTTAGACCGGAAGAACGAAGCCGCTTTTATCTGTTCAATTCCAACGCTCCGTTTTGGTAAGTATAAAAAATACTTCTGCCGTTCAATATTTCCTCTCGGTCTCCGAATGGATATAGAACGACGAGAGGGGTTTCAAATGACAAGACATAACGATTCGAAACCTTGATTATCGAGATATACGGCAGTATGCTGTTGTAATCCATTCTGCCTTTGTCCGTTTTTGTATATGCAGCGACAGGAATACTTCCGCAGAATATCCCGCCCTTGCCGTCGATGATAAACATATCACAGCCCAAACTCACCTCTGCACGTCTGTTGAGCAGAACCACTGCCCGTTTCTCCTTTGCATTGCCGAATACGGCATATTCCAATTCCTCATCGTTGCCGCCTGTTTCATGCACGAAGTCGTTTATCATCAAACGAGCCTTGCCGCCTTTGCCGTTTATGCTTATGCAAATGCTGTCCTTGGAAGATAAACGATATATACTGCGTTCCGAATTTGCCACTTCCGCCGCTTCAAGCCTTGTATAAGAATACTGTGCCTGCAAAGACAGGCAAGAAAACAACAGAATAAGCAAAGTAAAACGATACATCTAATTCCTGCCTTTCAACAAAGTTCCGTCCACATCGTATATCTCTATTCCTGCAGGCGTACCGTCCGAAAGGAAATACTCCCATTTTCCGACTTTCACCCCCATCTTATATTGACCGCTCAACAACAAACCACCCGTTTCCGTATATACCTTATAGGAACTGTCCTGTATTCCGTCTTTATAATAATAGAAAGAGTTCAATTTGCCGTTTTCGAACCATGAAGTGGTCTCCCCATTTGGAATATTACCCTTCATATTTGATATTATGCAAGGTTTGAAACTCTCGAAGAACTTGTAAAACACTTCACCACTGCCACGCTTCACTTTTATATCGCATAAACCGCCGTCCGAAGCGAAATGAACCTCCAAGACCTTATCCTTGCCGTTCACAATCTCCGTTCCCGCAGTATCATAAACCGACCAGTTTTCACCCATGGGGCTATTCGTGAAATCAGCCTTTGAAAACAATTTGCCGTTCTCGAAATAGAACTTCCATATACCGGTTCTCTTGTCCGAAACAACTTTGCCCTTGTGCCTTGTCTTGCCGTTCTCGTATAATCTTTCCTCTCCGACCTTCACCTTCACACCGTCTTTTTTCTTCATCACGGCTACAAGTTTGGCTTTGCCGCTATCATACTTTTCCACCACAGCCTTCTCCGAACAAGAATACAAAACACACAACATTGCAAACAGCAATATCGACAACCTGCCTTTTATTGATATCATCATAACGTCAAAATTTTTCTCTTTCGGTGGCAAAGGTAACCATTTATCACGAGTTTGAGCAGGTAGATTCCACAAAAAGCGACACTTGTCGGTTAAGCCGATTCGACCGAACGCCGTTTCGGTAAAATGAAACGCCGAAAGAATTTTTTCTTTCGGCGTTTTGCCATGATGAATCGGCGTTCCGTTGCTTGCCTATCCGCCTATGCGTTTCGTCTTATAGCCTTTGCTTTGCAGGTATTGGGTGATTTTGTCCCTGTGGTCGCCTTGCAACAATATTTCATTGCCTTTGCAACTTCCCCCTACGCCGCACTTGGTTTTCAGTTCTTTACAAAGTGAGTTCAAATCTTCTTCCGTGCCGACGAAATTGGTGACAAGGGTTACCTGTTTGCCTGCACGTTGCTTTTTATCAAGCTGTATTTTAAGCGTTTGCTGTTGCGGTGGAAGCGTCTCTGCGATTTCTTCCTCTTCGTATTGATATTCAAAATCCGGATTGGTGGAATATACAACACCTGTAAGGTTCTTTTTCTTGCTCATGGCTTTAACGGTTCTTGATTTCTTGGTTGAATTCCTTGTTTTCAGGGGATTATGATATTGAGGCTTTTGGGAATAATGTCAAAATGCAAATCCGATGTGTATTCTTTGTATTCTCCGTCTATGTTCACGCCTATTGTCGAATCGTTGTGCAGTATTATTTCTCTCGCTTGGTAAGTTTCCACATACATGGAGCGATCGAAGTTATGCAGGAAGAGTTGCTGAGCCATCAAAGGAAGCATGGGCAGTGGCGGTTTCTTTACTATTATGACATCTATGAGACCGTCTTCGAGGCTTGCCTTGGGGGCTATTTCGGTATTGAAGCCGAATTGGTTGGAATTGGCAAAACTGATAAAGAGTGCCTGTGTCTCTATCTGTTTGCCGTCGATGGTCAGGTTGTAAGTGTGTTGCTTGTATTGGGGATAGTTTTGTATGACGAGTTTAAGGTAAGGCTGAAATCCGCGTGTGTGAGTTTTTTCAAATTCTCTGGCAATCAGTGCATCGAATCCCACTCCCGCTATGCTGGCATAGATGTTTTCATTCAACCTTATGCAGTCTATCTTTGTTGTTTTCAGAGAATTGATTGTTCTTATGGCATCTTCCACCGATAGAGGTATGTTCAGACATCTTGCCAAGCCGTTTCCGCTGCCTGTGGGTATGATTGCAAGGCTTACATCCGTGGAAACAAGACCTTTGACGCAATCATTTATCGACCCGTCGCCTCCTACCGCCACCACTATGTCGAATCCGTTCAGCACTGCTGCCAAAGAAATCGCCGTGGCATGATGGGAATAAGACGTATAGCTTATTTGATAATCGAATTTGTCTTTATCCAATAAGGTTTCTACGGCTTTTTCGATTTTCTTTTGTTTGCCTATACCCGAAATGGGATTGACGATGAACAGTATCTTGCTTTTGGCACTCATGTCTTTAATTGTGAGTTTTGTTGCTTATGATGCTGTTGTTGTATTGCTGTATTATTGCTTCGGTGAACCTCTTGTGCTTTTCGGCAATGGCAGGTTCCTTGGAAGATATGTCGTTCTGCAAATGAGGATCTTGCTTCACGTTATACAGCTCGATGGCAAAATCTTCTTTGTACTTGCTTAGATAATCGCCTATCAACAACAGATATTCTCCGTTGGTGTAATAGATATAGTAATGCGGCAAAGGTGAAAAGGCACTTCTGCCGAAACAAAATATATCGTCGTCAAGGTGCAACAAATCGGCGATTGTCGGATATATATCTATTTGTTGCATTGTTTGTTTGCTGACAAATGGCGTCTTGATGCCGGGGTGGTAGATTATCATCGGTATTCGGAAAAGACCTAACTGCGTTTTGAATTCTTCTTGCGAGGTTAGGGCACTGTGGTCTGCCGTTATGATGAATAAAGTGTTTGCAAACCAGTCTCTTTTGGAGGCTTCATCAAAAAATCTCTTCAATGCGTAATCGGTGTAACCCACTGTTTCGTGTACTATCATGGTTCCTTTCGGAAAGCGTCCTTTGTGTTGTTCCGGTATGCTGTAAGGGTGGTGGGAGGAAAGCGTGAAGAGTGCGGTGGCAAAGGGCTTTGATAATGTGTCGAGTTGCTTTACCATGTATTGAAGGAAGGGTTCGTCGTATATTCCCCAGTTTCCGTCATAGTCTTTGTCGTTATTATACTCGTTTTTACCGTAATAGTATCTGAAACCGACTTTTCGGGTATAGTTATCGAAATTCATGGTGCCGTTATATCCTCCATGGAAAAAGGCTGTCGCATATCCGTGTGAAGCGAATGCGGAAGCGATGGAACCGAGTTCGTTATCGCCGTAACAGCTTGTGAGATAGCTTTCCTCCATCATCAATGGTAGAGAGGATAAGACGGCAGGAATACCGTCTATCGACTTTTTGCCGTTGGATAATCCTTGAAAAACAATGGATTGTTTGGCAAGAGAGTCAAGGAAAGGGGTATAGCTTGTGCCGTTGGTGTTGTATGTTTTAAGGTATTCGGCAGAGAAACTTTCCAATATTATGACTACGATATTGGTTTTGCCGACTTGAAGCGGTGTGGCGAAGAGACTGTCTGCCCAAGTACTTTGTTGAGGCTTTATATATGGGTTATATATCTTGTTTACATCGTTTTGCGAGAAGAATTGTTTCTTTTCCAAGGTTGGTTTGCCGAATGTACGGTAGAGGGTGAACGGTGTATTGAGAACGAGTGCCGTGTTCTGGGTGCTTGCATACCGACTTGCGTGCATAAGGTTGAGAGGGCGGGTTTGCAATCCTCCTCTCTGCGCAATCACAAGCAGTGGCACAACAATGATAAATACTATGCTTTGAATGAAAAAGGCTTTTTTTGAAAATGTTGTATATTCGGTTCTATTTCTGCGGCGTAAGAATTTATCGGCTAAAATGAATACTGCCAATAAAATGATGAAAATCACGACTATCTGCCAATAGTCTCTGAGGAATTGGGGTATCAGTTCTTTGAAATCGCCGCCTACACCCAAGTATCTCGTTATATCTGCGGTTAATCTCTTGAAAGTAAAACGATAGTATCCCGTATCGATAAGGTTGACGACCATCATGAAGATATTGCCTGCGTAGAAAAATGTATTTTCTATGTATCTGTAAACCTTCTCCGACTTTCCGGGGATAGGCAAGAGGCATAAAAGAAGATAGGGTGCAAGGAAGACGCTTAGGGAAGAAAGGGCGTATCTTGTGCAACCGAGAAAAATTTTGAAGAAAGAGCCGAAACCATCTATTTGAAATAGGTTTGCGTTCAACAGATAGAAGGCTGTTTGTGTCAGATAGAGGAATATGAGAGACAAGAGGTATCTCTCAATAAGCAGTTTGTAAGATGCCGGTATTTTTTTCATTTTAGCGTTTTTGAGGTTTGTATTCGGATGCTTTCAAGATAAGTTCCGAGTCGGTTGTTCGAAACAAGCTGTCAAGCGTTATGGGGTTCTTTCCCATGTATGCCTGTACTATTCTGTAGCCTATGTAGTTTCCTATTCTCGAAGGCGAGCCTGTTATTCCTTTTGTGGTAGGCCCTTCGGCTATTAGGGAGAGATATTTTGTGCGGTCTTTGTTATAGAGAAGTCGGTTTTGGATTATATAACTCCATATATTGTATTCGTTGTCCTCAACCCACTTTTGTTGTTCCTCGGTGTAGCGGAGAATGTTGTGTAGCGGGGTCTTGGGCAAGAGGGCTGCCACGGCGTATGAATATTTGCCGTCATCTATTATGCAATCCAATAACGTGGCATCGGGATTTTGGTTTTGAAGCGGAATGTCCTTGAAGGTGATTTCTTGAAGGTAGGTTCTGATATAGTCAGGTGCTATATTGTCTCTTGTGAGCGTGGTTTGCAGATACTTGGGCATTGATTTATAGTAAGGGTGTTCCGATAAGGAGTCCATGCAATAGGCATCTATGCTTATGGTACTGAATTCCGGATAAACGAGTATGCGGTTTTGATAAACGAATGAGTATTCGGCAGGTCCTACGATAAGAGTATAAATATCTGTTTTGCAAGTGTCCCGATGTATTTTGCGTATTTTAGGAAGTGCTTCGGAGAGTGCGTCTTCCAAAAATTTCATATCGGGATAGTGCTGCTTTACAACATTATATACTTTCTTCATTTCCGTATCTTCCACAAAGGCTTTGACAACAGCCATATATTGCTTGTCGCCAAGGCTTGCGGCAAACATGGGCTTGAAGTTCTTCTCTATGGAAAGCAGGTGCTGTTCCGTTGTTTGTTTGCTTGGAGCGAAGAGAGCTTGTTCAAAACGGTGTATCGTGATTTGCTCTTTCTCGGTTTTATCATCGCCGAACAAGGTTTTATCGCTTTGTGTTTCCCGTTTGGAACAAGAAGTTGCAAACAAGGTACATAGAAGCAGTAAAATAAGTCTCCGTTTTATTTTTTTGTTTCTTCGTTTCATTGGATTATTTCTTCGTTTTAATTTCGTGAAACGCCGTTTTGATTTATCGTTGGGCTGCAAGGGTTTATTTCTCCAAAGCCGCAAGTCTCTTTTCCAACTCGTTCATCTTGTTTTTCATTTGTTCCAACTTGCGGAAATAGACATAACTTTTCATATAAGTCTTTGCGTCTATGGCAGGAGACCCGATTATTCTTGCTTCGTCTTTGATGTCGGAGATTATTCCGGCTTGGGCTCCTATCGAACAGCGGTCTCCGACTTTTATATGACCTGAGAAACCTACTTGCCCGCCGATGAAGCAGTTGCTTCCTATCTTTGTACTGCCGGCAACGCCTGTTTGTGCCGCCATGGCAGTCGATTGCCCGATTACTACGTTATGTCCCAACTGACAAAGGTTATCTATCTTCGTGCCTTTCATCACTTTGGTGGAACCCATCGTTGCTCTGTCTATGGTCGCATTTGCACCTATTTCCACGTCGTCCTCGATTACCACATTACCTATTTGAGCTATTTTTTTGAATGTGCCATCTGCCAATGGTGCAAAGCCGAAACCGTCTGCTCCCAAGACTGCTCCCGAATGCAGAATACAGTTGTTGCCGATTACAGTGTCATGATAAATCCTCACTCCCGCAAAAAGTGTGACGTTTTCTCCTATTTTGACATCGTCTCCTATGTAAACATGCGGGTATATCTTTGAACCTTTTCCTATTTTCGCTCCTTTGCTGATGACGGCAAACTCTCCTACGTAAACGTCTTCGGCGATTTCTGCTTGTTTATCGATGAAAGCCAAGGAGGAAATACCGTTTTTGTTCAGTCTGTATTGGTTGTAAATCTCCAGAAGTTTGGCAAAACAACTGTATGCGTCCTTTACCCGAATTACTGTGGTTTTTATCTCTTCTTCCGGCTCGAAGTCCTCGTTGATTATTACGATGCTTGCTTTTGTGGAATACAGATAGTGGTTGTATTTGGGATTGGCAAGAAAGGACATACCGCCTTCTTCGCCCTCTTCTATTTTGCATAATTTGCTGACGACTGCATTTTCGTTTCCCTCAACTCTTCCTTCGAGCATTTGGGCAATTTGTTTTGCACTAAACTCCATTTCGTTGATTGTTTTGCCTGCAAAGGTAAGAAGTTTTCAGTGAATTGCTGACGGAAAGGGCGAATTTACAGTAGGAAGTGTCTTTCGAGTGCGGGCAAAGTTTATTTTTTGCCAAACTTTTCCAATTCCTTGTACTTCTTGCGGGCTTGGGTTACGTACAGACTTGTGGGATAATTGAGTATAAGTTGTTCGTAATAGGATTTCGCGACGGATAGATCTTTGTGATATACCTCTGCAATTTCAGCCAACTGCATAATGGCATCGTCTGCGGTAAGATCATACGGGTATTTCAGCAAAAGCGATTTCAGTAAACTGTCTGCCATTTCAATGTTTCCTCTATCCTTTGCAATCAATGCCCGAAGATAGACGCATTCGTCAAATAAAGGGTGATGGAAATAGGCTTGCTCTATGCTGTCTGTGTAATTCAGTGCCTTATCATAGTTTCGGTATTCTCTTTCTCGCTCGGCGGCTGCGAACCATCGCATGGCTGTGAATGTGCTGTCCTCATCTCGGTTCTCTTCTATGAGAATGCTGTACTCCAAAGCGTCGTTTGAAATCAGTTTTGTGGTGGAAGCCCGCAGTGCTTTGAATTGGGATAAAGCCCATTCGATTTCTCCGTTATAGTAACTCAGCATTGCTTTGAAGAACTTGGCTCTGTCGCCCAAGGGAGAGTTCTTGCAATCTTTCTCCACTTGGGAGCAAAGCAGGTTTGCTTGCCAACTATCGCCGTATTTATTGTAAATCTCAGCTGAAAGGAGCTTCATTTCTGCTTTTTGATTGATTGAGAAACTGTTGTTGCCTTGGCATTTCTCCAAAAGATCGACAGCGTCTTGGGCTTTGGTGTCATGAAATGCCATTATTTCGGCTGCCTGCAATATGGTGGTGAAACTGTCCCTGTTGTAACCGTATTCCGAAAATACAAGTTCAAAGGATTGCATCAACAGAGCCAATGCTTTTTTGTCCGAGGGCGTTTTCATGAATTCTTTGTATAGTACGCTTGTATATCCGAGCAAGGCTCTCTGATGGAACGCCGTTTCTTTTCCTTTGTTCAATACATATTCATACGCTTGTTTGGCTATGGATAAAGCGTTTGCGTCATTCATGTTTTCTGCGAAGTCCAATACTCCCGACCCACTGCTTTCTTCAAAAGTTTTGTCGATGTTCTTTGCCATTGAAAAGGCTTTGTCGTATTTGCCGTTTTGGGTATAGAGCCATAAACCGAATTGTGCAAAATACGGATTGCGACTTTGTCTCTTGTAGAGCCTCGACCACTCTTCTTCGACCGATTTGACAAGATTGACAGAATCCTTTGCGAAAAGTCCTGACAGGTTGGCTGTGATTTGAGGCAGGCTTTGAGGATTGTGTTCCAAAAGAAGAAGGTATTCTTTGGCTATTGCTTCATAGTTGTTTTCCTGCATGAAGATACTTCCGAGCTGAAAGCCGTAGGCGGAATTGTCTCCCAGCAATTCCTTTCCTCGTAAGAACACTTTTTTTGCCTCTTCAAAATGTCGTGAATAAAGAAAGGCATTGCCGAGTTTGAGAATGTCGGAATTGTTCGCCTTCAAGTTTTTCAGCAATCGCTCGAATTGCTTTTCGGCTTTTCGGCTTTTTCCTGTTTGCTCATAGAGAAGGAACAACTTTACGCCGAAGTCGGATTGTTTGGGGAAGATTTTGCCGGCTTCTTTCAGATAATCTTCCGCTTCTTCAAAATTTCCATTGTTTTGCAAAGCGTTGCACAGCAAGGAATAGGCTTGTTCCGTTTTGTTTCGTTTAAGATAGTCTTTGTAAATGCTGATTGCTTCCTCCGATTGCCCGTTTGCCTCCAAGGAAACAGCCTGTTGCAACTCCACATCCTTTTGACTGAAAGATGTTGCAAGGCAGGCAAAGAATGCAATCGCAAAAGCAATGAAGTATCTCAAACTCATAGTATATTGGCTGACTGCTCCTTTATTTTTTCAAGCTCGTCTTTCATTCTCACAACCAAGACCTGAATATCTGCATCGTTGGCTTTCGACCCCAAAGTATTGATTTCTCTTCCCATTTCTTGTGCTATGAAGCCTAATTTTTTGCCTTGGCATTCTCCTTGGGCGAGACATTGAAGGAAATAGTCCAAGTGTTGTCTCAATCGTATCTTTTCTTCGGTTATATCCAACTTTTCGAGGTAGTAAATCATTTCCTGCTCCAAGCGATTTTCATCGAGTTTATCCAATGTGAGTTCTTTGAGTTTGGAAAAGAGCCTGTCTTTTATCCTTACGCATCTTTCGGTCTCGTATTTATCGACTTCTTTGAGTAAATCGCCTATAAGGTTTGCTCTTTTGATGAAGTCTTTTTCCAAAATGCCTCCCTCGCACGTGCGATATTCGTCCAAACTTTTTACAGCTTGGCGAACAGTTGAAAGGAACAGGGCTTTTTCTTCATCGTCAAGTTCTTGTTGTTCGGCAAATCGCACTTCAGGAAGACTGAGAACATAATTCAGCAGATTGCTTGTGTCGGCTCCGACATTGTCCGCAAGAGATTTCAAATTCGTGTAAACATTCGTAAAAGCCTCTTTGTTGACCAACGGAGTGTTTTCAAGATTGCATTTTTCACTACTTATGTTGCAATCGAGTTTTCCCCTGACCAAACAATCGGAGAATATATTCCGTACTTCCAATTCCAATTCCTTGAAACGAGCCGGCAGTTTTATCGAAGCGTCTAAGGTTTTTCCGTTCAAAGATTTTACTTCCACCGTAACCAATGCGTCTCCGCAAACGGTCTGGGCTTTTCCGAAGCCCGTCATCGACTTAATCATATACTTGCAATTAAACAAAAATCAAACCGCAAAAATACAAAATCCCCGCATTCTCTGTTCCAATGAACGGGAAATCAATCAAAAATTGTTACCTTTGCCGCAGAAATCAATGATACAGCCATGTCATTCAAGCAATTCATAAAAAGCAGAACTTTCTTTGTCCATCTCGGACTCATAGTGGCGAGTTTCTTCCTTTTACTCGTCATAGCTTTCTTTCTCATAAAGCAATACACTCGTCATGGAAGCGAATACACTGTTCCAAACATAGAAGGCAGGTTGCTTAGCGAAGCAGAACAAATGGAAGAGATGTCGAATTTCAATGTGATAGTGATAGATTCCATCTTTCAAGAAGATTCGCCGGCAGGAATTATCCTGAGTCAGGAACCTATTGCAGATTCAAGGGTGAAAAAAGGCAGAAAGATTTACGTTACCATAACTTCGGAAACAGGAGATGAGCTAAGCATGCCTTTGTGTACCGATGTGAGTTTGAAAACAGCCGTTCAATCGCTGACCGATATAGGATTGAGGATAGGGAACATCAGTTTCAGACCCGGGGATATTTCAAACATTGTGTTGGAACAAAGACAAAACGGAAAGATAATCCGTCAAAATGCGAAAGTCAAAAGAGGAGATGTGATAGATTTGCTTGTCGAGATAGACGTAAACAATTCCACCACGAACATGCCCGATATTCTTGGAAAGACAGAGGTGGAGGCGGAGAAGATGCTGTGGGCTGCCGGACTGAATGTGGGAAAGAAGACGTTCGACGGGCAGAGGGAGCATAACCATTCAAGAGTTGTCAGTTACACTCCCACATTCAAGGGCTTGACACTCGGAACCACGGTATCGTTGCATTTCATCAATGATGCCAAAAGCAGCTATAGAAAAACGTTGAGAAAGTTTGAAGAACAACTTATACTCGAACAGAATAATTATGAAGACATCGAAAACGCGGAAGCGGAGTAACGATTTGAAAAAAGCAGGATTTGTATTGCTGTTTTCCCTATTCTCCGTATTGTCTTTTGCTCAAATAATAATATCTCCCATAGGCAGTTTTGCCGATACGCAAAAGCAAAAACGACAATCCTCTGATGATATTTTCTTGCCGTTCATAGATGATTTCTCGAACTATGTCGGTATTCCGAATCCCGACAAGTGGGAAACATTCGGAGCGGTTGTAAACTGTTCTTATCAATTCAATCCACCATCTGTCGGAGTTGCCACTCTCGATGCGACGGATATTTACGGCAAACTTTATGCTCATGCGACATCTTCGCCATTTTATGCCGATACTCTTGCAAGTCGCTTCATTCGATTGGACTCTGTGTTATCTCCTTACGGTATTGCACTTTCTCCGAGTGATTCCGTATATCTGAGTTTCTATGTTCAGCCGGCAGGAGGCAGTGGAAAGCAATGGGAAATGATAGGTTCTCGTCCATCTGCCGAAGATTCGATAATATTGGAATTTTATTCTCCTGAAATAGGTTGGAGTAGGATTTGGTCGATGGGGGGAGAGCATGCGGACAGTCTTTACAACAGATATGGTTCTTACTATAAGTATGTCCTTATACCCATAACCGACCAAGCATATTTCAATAAAGAATTCCGCTTTCGCTTTCGTAACATGGCTTCTTTGAGCAATAGTTCTCTGAGTTCATACATCGGGAACTGCGATCAATGGAATATAGATTATGTTTATTTGAACAGAAATCGTTCATTCGAAGATACATCGCGAAGAGACTTGGCTTTCGTCGAGCCTGCCCCCTCTATGTTGAAGCGTTATCAGGCAATGCCTTCACGGCAATTCCGACAAGATGAAATGGCAGACAGTTTGCATATCAAGATAGTCAACCTTGCAGACATGGCTTTAAGTTCCACTTATAAATACGAGATAACCAATGAAAGCGGAATGCGTCTTTATTCTTACGATGGGGGATTTGAGAATATTTCTCCGTATTCGCAGACACAGCAGTACCAAACCTCTCCCAACCATGCAAGACCCACTGTCGATTTTGTGTTCGATATAAATCTGGAGCGGTGGTATGCTTTCGACATTATCCATACCATAAAGGAAGGAGTGGGGCAGGATTGGCTGCCTGCAAACGACACCATACGGTTCAAGCAGATTTTTGAAGATTATTTTGCATACGATGACGGCACGGCCGAGAACGGTATCGGTGTCGAACCCATAAGCGGTTCTCATTTGGCTGTCAGGTATGACTTGAACGAAAAGGATACTCTCTCGGCAGTGGATATTTATTTCAATACTTCATTGGGCGAGGGTAATTTCAAGCCTTTCTTCATTTGTATTTGGACTTGCGAGAATGGTTTGCCGGCAAAAATGATATATAAAAGCGAGAAATTGATTCCGAGGAGCGACAGCTTAAACCGTTTCGCTCGTTTCGTGCTTGATGAGAGCATTGTATTGCCTGCCGGTTCGTTTTTCATAAGTCTGCAAACCAAGGGAAACGATTACCTCAACATAGGATTTGACAGAAATACCAATTCCTCCGAATATACTTTTTCAAAGACAGGTTCCGATTGGCAACAGTCTTTCGAGAAAGGCTCCGTCATGATGAGACCTTACTTCGGTTACAGAGCAAGCGTCGGATTGTATGAAGTCGATGCTTCGAGGATAAAGATTTATCCGAATCCTGCTTCAACGAAAGTTTATTTGCAAAACTGCGATGGTTTGTTGAAACGGTTGTTTGACATGAATGGCAGAATGCTTCTTCAAACGAGGGAGAATGAAATAGACATTTCCCGATTCGATTGCGGTGTATATATATTGCAAGTCGCAGATGAGGGCAGGACGATTTACCACGAGAAAATCATAAAGACAAGATAATGCAAGAGGAGACACAGAACGTCAATGATGAAAGGGAGTTGTATGAAAACTTCCGCATAGAGGTTGAAAAGGGAAAGACGTTACTCAGGATAGATAAGTACCTGATGTCCCGCATAGAGGGTACAAGCAGGAACAAGATACAGACTGCGGCGAAGGCTGATTGCATAAAAGTGAATGATAAGCCTGTCAAGTCCAATTACAGGGTGAAACCGGGAGATGTTATACAGCTTTTCCTCACCACTCCGCCGCAGTCCATAGAGATAGTGCCGCAGGATATTCCCATAGAGGTGGTTTACGAAGATGATGATGTGATTGTGGTCGATAAACCCTCATCGATGGTGGTTCACCCGGGCTATGGAAATTATTCGGGTACTCTTTTGAATGCTCTTACATTCCACTTCCGAAATCAGAAGAACAAAGAGGGGGAAACTCCCAAACCTTTGCTTGTTCATCGTATCGATAAGGACACCACAGGCTTGCTTTTGGTAGCCAAAAACGAGTATGCACAGACCTTTCTTGCCAAACAGTTTTTCGAGCATAGCATAGAAAGAAAATATACCGCCCTCGTGTGGGGAGATGTCGGCGAGGACGATGGTACGATAGAGGGTAACATAGGCAGGAGCCTGAAAGATAGAAAAATAATGACCGTATTTCCCGATGGGGAACACGGTAAGCCTGCCATAACCCACTATACCGTTTTGCAGAGATTCGGTTACATAAGCGAGATACAGTGTCGCCTTGAAACAGGACGAACTCACCAGATACGCGTCCACATGAAGTCCATCGGACATCCTCTTTTCGGAGACAAGACCTACGGAGGCGACCAAATCTTGAAAGGAACCACTTTCAGCAAGTATAAACAATTCGTTGCGAATTGCTTTCAAATTCTGCCTCGTCAGGCTTTACATGCTTCCACCATAGGTTTTCTCCACCCGACAAGCGGAGAGAGAATGTTGTTTTCTTCACAACTGCCGGAAGATATGCAAACCGTCATCAATAAATGGACGACTTATATGAGTGAAAGCAAGAACTCTTGAAATATTTTTTTGAAATGCAGAAAATAAAACGCCGTTCGGCTGAAATAAAACGCCGAAAAGATTTACTGAAACGCCGTTTCAGCAAATTAAAACGGCGAAAGAAATTATACCTTTGCAAATAATTGAAATCTAATATACTATGAATGAAAAAAAGAACTATGTTTTCAGCCTGTCGATTATCGGTTTGCTGTATTTTGTCTTCGGATTTGTAACATGGTTGAACAGTTTGTTGATACCGTTCTTGAAGACGGCTTGCCAACTGCCCGATTCGCAGGCGTATTGGGTAACCTTTGCGTTCTATATCTCATATTTCGTCATGTCCATACCCTCTTCCGCAATATTGAAACGCACAGGCTTCGCAAGGGGAATGAGCATCGGACTTTTGGTTATGGCAGTCGGCTCCCTTTTGTTCCTGCCTGCGGCATCGTCCCGCAATTATGTCTTGTTCCTTATAGGTTTGTTCATTCAGGGAACGGGCTTGGCACTGTTGCAAACGGCAGTCAATCCCTACGTAACCATACTCGGTCCCATGGAATCGGCCGCAAAACGTATGTCGATAATGGGTTTGTTCAACAAATGTGCCGGAATGATAGGTATATTGCTTATAAGCAGTGTGCTGTTCTCGGGAATGGAGGAACTGAGTGTAAGAATCGAATTTGCCACAGGGCAGGAACTTGCGACGGAACTCGATATGTTGGCTTCAAGGATAAGAATGCCGTATATGGTTATCACGGGACTTCTCTGCTGTTTGGCATTGATGATTTCGCTTGCCCGTCTGCCCGAAGTGAAAAACGAAGAAGCGGAAGAGAAAGACCGAAACAAGAAATCCATATTCAAGATACCTTACCTCTGGTTGGGAGTTCTTACGCTTTTTCTGTACGTCGGTGTTGAGGTTATTGCCATCGATACCCTCGGCTTGTATGCCGAAACACAGGGGATTGCCAAAGATATTGCACCGAAACTCGGAACATTCAGTCTTATAGCCCTGACGATAGGATATATAGTCGGAATTTTTCTTGTTCCCAAGCATATAAGCCAGTCGAAAGCCCTCGCAATATCTGCCGTCCTCGGTTTTGTGTTCGCTCTTTGTGCTTTGTTCACCTCCGGCATAGTTTCGATAGTGTTCATTATACTTTTGAGCTTTGCACATGCGATGATGTGGCCGGGAATATGGCCTCTTGCGATAGACAAACTCGGTTCGCACACAGCCTTGGCATCGGCCTTCTTGATAATGGCAATAGCCGGAGGGGCGGTTCTTCCTTTATGCTACGGCGGATTGGTGGATTGTTTCGGTGGAAACAGACACCTGCCTTATATGATGACATTACCATGCTATGCAATGATATTCTATTATGCTGTTCGTGGGCATAAGATAGGCAAATGACCGATGAGGTCGGATCGAAATCTTGCTGCATGAAAGCAAATTCGTAACTTTGCAAAAAATTTCCTTTCGAGATGAGTGATAAAAAACAGAAAGCCCATTGCATATTTTGCGGAAGAGATGAAAGTCAAGTGGAATATCTGATACAATCCCAATCCGGTTCTCTCGGAGTGTGTTCCGACTGTGCCGAATTGCTCGGCAAAATGTTTCAAGAGCAAAACAGAAAGAGTGCGGTCGAGGCTTTGGATAATTATGAGTTGAAAACACCGAGCCGGATAAAAGCATATCTGGATCAATACGTCATAGGACAGGAACGAGCAAAGAAAGTGCTTTCGGTGGCTGTGTACAATCATTATAAGCGATTGAGGTATTTTCATTCCGAAAGAAAGGAAGACGATGTCGAGATAGACAAATCAAATGTCATAATGGTGGGTGAAACAGGTACAGGCAAAACATTGCTGGCAAAAACCGTTGCCCGATTGTTGGACGTGCCTTTCTGCATTGCCGATGCAACCGTATTGACGGAGGCAGGTTATGTGGGAGAAGATGTGGAGACCATTCTTACAAGGCTGTTGCAAGCCGCGGATTATGATGTCGAGAAAGCGAAGCGTGGTATAGTCTTCATAGATGAGATAGATAAGATAGCAAGGAAAAGCGATAACCCTTCCATAACGAGAGATGTGAGCGGAGAAGGCGTCCAACAGGCATTGTTGAAACTGTTGGAGGGAACCATCGTCAACGTGCCGCCGCAGGGAGGAAGAAAACACCCCGACCAAAAATATATACAGGTCGATACGAGAAATATTCTGTTCATCGCAGCCGGAGCATTCGACGGAATCGAACGTAAGATAGCTTCACGAATGAACAGCAATGCGATAGGGTACTCCGCAAGAAGCGAAAGAGAAAACATAGACAAGGAAAATCTTTTGAAATACCTGCAACCGCAGGACTTGAAGTCATACGGACTTATTCCGGAGTTGATAGGACGTTTCCCTGTCCTGACTCATTTGGATACACTTGACGAAAAAACTTTGCGACTTATACTGACAGAACCGAAAAACTCCGTGATAAAACAATACAAGAAGCTTTTCGAGATGGACGGCATAGAGTTGAAGTTTGAAGATAAGGCTTTGGATTATTTCGTTTCGCTTGCTGTTAAACACAAATTGGGAGCGAGGGGTTTGAAAGGCATATTGGAGGTTGTGGTTACCGATTTGATGTTTTCAAGTCCCGATGACAAGAGCATGAAAACTTTTACCGTAACAGAGGAATACGCCAAGGCTCAGATAGAAAAGAACGGAGAAAAGTTGTTCGCCGCAAACAAGTAATATTATCTGCCATGAAAAAGATTGCAATTATAATTCTATTGCTCGGAGCCTGTTGTTTGAAAGCTCAACAGGGTGGAGGAATGGTCGTTTTCGGAACGATCTATCAAGGCGACACCATTCCGATGTTGTATCTCGATGTCGTAAGAGTGAATGGTTATGTTTGCCCTTTGAGCGAAGCGGAAAAGAAAAAATACAAGAAGCTCATCAGAAACGTGAAGGTTACTTACCCTTATGCGAAACAAGCAGGTAAACTTTTGGATCGTTATACCGTAGTGCTTAACAATGCAAAGAATGATTCTCAAAGAAAGAAGATAATGAAGCAGGCGGAAAAGGAAATAGAGAATAAGTTCGGTCCTACATTGAAGAAGTTGAACAGGTCGCAGGGTAAGATATTGTTGAGATTGATAGACCGTGAAACTGGAAGCGATTCGTATGCGTTGGTCAAGGAATTGAGAGGTAGTTTCCGTGCCGCTTTCTATCAGGCGTTGGGAAAATTGTTCGGATATAACCTGCGTTCCAAATATGATCCTGTGAACAATTCAGAGGACAGGATTATCGAAAGAATAATCTACGGAATAGAGACGAAGAAACTGTAAGAATGCAATACGGAATTTGTTTGTTGCCTGTCGTTCCGTTGAGAAGCGAGCCTGCGGAAACCGCCGAGCAATGCAGCCAGTTGGTTTTCGGAGATGTTTTCCATATACTTGAATTGACGGAAAAAAATTCCCGTATAAGATTATGGTATGACGATTACGAAGGTTGGATAGATAGAAAACAATATATAGAAATAAGTAAAGATGATTTTTTTCTGCTCACGAGAGCCAAGGCTTTGTACACGGGAAAGTTCGTTAACGAGATAAAAATCTCGAATGACAGGACAGGAGTTTCGTATGTGGCGAGATTGCCGTTTTCAAGCAGGATTTTCTCCAAACATTACAAAGTAACGGATTATGATATAGATGCCTCGGAGTGTTGCTTGTTGAAAGAGGAATCGTTTTCCGGCGAAAGGTTGGAGGAATACATAAAAAACTATTTCTATACGCCTTATCTGTGGGGAGGGAAATGCAATTTCGCCACGGATTGTTCGGGTTTTACTCAAAGCATATTCAAGTTGTTCGGGGTAAGGTTGAAAAGAGATGCCTCGCAACAGTTCATGCAGGGAAATCCGGTGGCTTCGTTGAATGAGGCAAAAGCGGGAGATTTGGCGTTCTTTTCCAATAGTGCAGGCAAGATAGTGCATGTCGGAATTTTATTGTCGAATGACAGCATTGTTCATGCAAGCGGTTATGTCAGACGTGATAGAATAGACTGCAAAGGGATATTACGCATGGAAGACGGAGCGTACTCTCATTCATTGGAGCAAATAAGACGTTTTTTCGTTTGAAATTACCGATTATTTTTCTGCGAAAGCCTGTCGATTATTGGGCAAATAGTTGTACCTTTGCGAATTATTTTTTGGCAAAATAGAACTAATTAGTAATTAAGACAAGGACTATGTCGAGAACAATAAAGATTACCAAGGGTTTGGACGTTCGTCTGTTTGGTGAAGCCAAACCGGAGGTTGTGGAAACGACGGTTGGCGAATATGCCATTAAACCGGAGGATTTTGTCGCTCTGACTCCGAAATTGCTTGTTGAAGAGGGGGACAAAGTCAAAGCCGGTACGCCGATTTTCTATGCAAAAGGCGAGGAACACCTTAAATTTGTTTCTCCCGTGAGTGGCACGATAGCGGCTGTCATAAGGGGCGAAAAAAGAGTAATCAAGTCCGTCAGGATTGTTCCGGACGGCAAAGATGAGTATGAAGACTTTTTAAAGGAGAGTTTGAGTGCCATGAGTGCCGAGCAGGTTAAGGATAAGATGCTTGCTTCCGGAGTTTGGACAGTACTTAGACAAAGACCGTACTCAACGATTCCAAATCCCGATACAATGCCTAAATGCATTGTTATAACCGGTTTCAGTTCGGCTCCGCTTGCTCCTGATTATGCTATTCTCTTGAAGGGAGAAAGAGCAGCAATGCAGGTCGGTGTGGATGCTTTGAGGAAACTTACCACCGGTACAATTCATTTGAATGTGCATTCTTCGATAAGTCGTACCGATGAATTGTTGAAGTTGGAAAATGTTCAAATAAATACTTTCGAGGGAAAACATCCTTGTGGTAATGTATCGGTTCAGATAGAAAAATTGGATCCGATTAACAAGGGTGAACGTATTTGGTATTTGGACGCTCAGGACTTGGCGGTCATTGGCAAGTTGTTTATGGAGGGAAGATATGTTTCGGACAGAATTGTGGCATTGACGGGAGAAGAGGTTTCCCACCCTCAATATTATAAGGTGAAAAGAGGTGCAAGCATAGCTTCGTTGATATACAACAATACGACGGCTAACCCCCTTCGCTTCATAAGCGGTAATGTTTTGACAGGTATCAAGATTGAAAAAGACGGCTTTATTTCCTATTATGACAATCAGGTAACGGTTATAAAGGAGGGAAAGGAAAGACATTTGTTCGGTTGGTTGGCTCCGGGTTGCGATAAGTTCAGTGTTTCGAGGACGTTTCTATCCGGATTCTTGAAGAATTGTCCAAACCACAAAGCTTATAAGGTCGATACGAACTTGAATGGTGGTGTCAGACCTTTGATTGTTACGGGTGAATTTGAAAAAGTGTTTCCTATGGATATTTATCCGATGCAACTTATTAAGGCTTGCGTTATCGGAGATATAGATTTGATGGAACAGTTGGGTATATATGAGGTGGCACCGGAGGATTTCGCTCTTTGCGAATTGGTTGACTCTTCAAAAACGGATATACAAGCCATAATAAGGCAAGGTCTTGATTTAATGAGAAAGGAGATGGGCGAATGAAATTCATAAAAAATATGTTGGACAATATGCGTCCCAAGTTTGAAGAGGGCGGAAAATTGCACGCTTTTCATTCTTTGTTTGACGCAATGGATACTTTTTTCTATACGCCGGAGCAAACCACTGTCAGCGGTTGCCACATAAGAGATGCGGTTGACAACAAGCGTACGATGTTTACGGTGATAATAGCTTTGATACCGGCGTTATTGTTCGGTATGTACAACATAGGTTATCAGCATTATCTTTCCCTTGGGCAGGTAAGTTGCTATTGCGATAACTTTTGGGGCAATCTCGGTTATGGGTTTTTGAAAATCTTGCCGATGTTGCTTGTCAGCTATATTGTAGGATTGGGAATAGAATGTATCTTCGCTCAAATCCGTAAGCACGAAGTGAGTGAAGGCTATTTCGTAACAGGTATGCTGATACCTTTGATTTGCCCGCCGGATGTACCTTTGTGGCAGTTGGCGATAGCAGTGGCTTTTGCTGTAATAATAGGTAAAGAGGTGTTCGGAGGAACAGGATATAACTTTTTGAACCCTGCTTTGGTAGCAAGAGCGTTCTTGTTTTTCTCGTATCCTTCGCAAATGTCGGGAGATACTGTTTGGATTGCAGAACAAGGAGATGCCATTTCCGGAGCAACTCCGCTTGGAGAGATGTTGGCAGGTGGCGTAGCACCACAGGCATCAGTGCTTGATATGTTCTTGGGATTTATTCCGGGTAGTGTCGGAGAAACTTCCGTTATTGCAATATTGATAGGTGCAGTGATATTGCTTGTAACGGGCATAGCATCATGGAGGATAATGCTTTCCATATTTGCAGGCGGTGCAGCAATGGGGTTGGTCTTTAATATGATTGGAGCAAATCCATACATGGGAATGCCGTTCTATTATCACTTCCTTATAGGTGGTTTCATGTTCGGAGCCGTATTTATGGCGACAGACCCTGTTACCGCAGCACAAACCAATATCGGTAAATACATTTATGGAGCGTTGATAGGCATAATGGCGGTTTTGATAAGGGTGCTTAACCCTGCATATCCGGAAGGAATGATGCTTTCTATTTTGCTTTTGAACGTATTCGCTCCGTTGATAGACTATTACGTTGTTGATGCGAACATACGTCGCAGAGCAAAGAGAGCAAAACTTTTGGTGAAGAATAATCAATAAATCGAGGAGGAAAGATGTTTAGTAACAAGTATATATTCGTTTACTCGACCATATTGGTTGTAGTGGCGGCAGCAGTCTTATCAGTGGCTGCGGTAGGGTTAAAGCCCTTTCAACAGAAGAACGAAGAGATTGAAAAGATGCAACAGTTGCTTTCTTCCGTAGGAGTGAGAGCAACGCCTGAAAATGCAGAGGAGTTATATGGTAAATACTTCGTTGCTGAGTATGGAGTGAATGCAGAGGGCGAAGTCGTAAACAGCTACGTAAACGGAAAGCAGGAGAAAGGGCAAGTGAGACCTTTCAAAGCCGATATGAAAAAAGAGTTGGCAAAAGCAAAGGTTAAAGATGCCTCAGCCTCCATGCCTGTGTTCGTTTGCGAAAAAGATGGCAGAAAGAATTACGTTGTTCCGGTTACGGGAGTCGGTCTTTGGGGTGGCATTTGGGGAAATATAGCTTTGGATGAAGATTTGTCAACCGTCGTAGGTGTGAATTTCGGCCATAAGAGCGAAACACCCGGTTTGGGAGCCGAGATAACAACTCCTGCCTTTCAATCTCGTTTCAAGAGCAAACAAATATTCGAGAACGGAACCTTGAAATTTGAAGTTAAGAAAAGGGCAGACGCGGCAAACCCTTATCAGGTTGATGCAATTTCCGGTGCAACCATAACTTCAACCGGCGTTTCCAACATGATAAAAGAATGCTTGGGAATGTACACCGAATACTTTCAAACAATCAAAAACAAATAGAGATGGCGAATAATTTGAAACTGATAAAAAATCCGTTGAGCAAAGAGAACCCGATTACCGTTCAGGTATTGGGAATTTGTTCTTCGTTGGCAGTAACGGCACAATTAAAGCCTGCGGTGGTTATGGCACTATCCGTAACGGTCGTCGTTGCACTATCTAATGTTGTGGTTTCGCTTTTAAGAAACACAATACCTCCGAGAATACGAATTATCGTACAATTGGTTATAGTATCAATGATGGTAATCCTTGTCGATCAGGTTCTGAAAGCTTTCGTTTATGAAATCAGCAAACAGTTGTCTGTCTTCGTCGGTCTGATTATCACGAACTGTATTGTCATGGGACGTTTGGAAGCCTTTGCAATGAGCCATAAACCCGGAGTTTCCTTCCTTGATGGAATCGGCAATGGTTTGGGCTATGCTTTAATTCTCGGAACAATGGGATTTATCAGAGAGCTATTCGGTTCGGGTTCGCTTTGGGGATACAAAGTAATACCTCAATCCTTCTACGATGCCGGATACGTAAACAATGGTCTCATGATAATGCCGCCGATGGCGTTGATAATAGTAGGTATCATAATATGGGTTCACAGAAGTAGAAACAAAGACCTCTGCGAAAAGTAGGAATAAAGAAAAATCAGAGATATGCAAGAGATAATCAATATTTTTATCAAGTCTATCTTCATAGATAACATGATATTCGCATTCTTTCTTGGAATGTGTTCATACCTTGCCGTATCGAAAACGGTTAAAACATCTATGGGATTGGGAATAGCGGTATTGTTCGTGTTGGTCGTAACCGTACCGGTTAATTACCTTATCAACAAATATATCTTGGTTGAAGGAGCACTTACATGGATAAGCCCGTCCTTTGCCGATATAGATTTGAGTTTTTTGAGCTTTATAATATTTATAGCAGTAGTCGCAGCCATAACGCAGTTGGTTGAAATGTTCATAGAGAAAGTTTCACCATCGCTATACAGCCAGTTGGGAATATTCCTTCCGTTGATAGCCGTAAACTGTGCCATACTCGGAGCCTCCCTATTCATGCAGGAAAGAGACTATTCCAACATAGGCGAAGTCGTTTCTTTTGCGGCAGGTAGCGGACTCGGTTGGTTATTGGCAATAGTTTCACTTGCGGCAATCAGGGAGAAATTGAGATACTCCCATGTTCCTGCACCGCTCAAAGGACTTGGAATAACATTTATAATAACGGGACTTATGGCAATGGCATTCATGAGTTTCTTGGGAATAAAACTATAAGGAGAATAGGACAATGGGAAAGATAGTAATAATAAGCATAGCAGTCTTCTTAATCATAGTCTTGCTGTTGGTGGCAGTGCTGCTTTACGCCAGAAAAAAATTGGTACCGCAAGGCAAGGTAAAAATAAACATCAACGATAAGAAAGAACTCGAAGTAGAAAGCGGCTCTTCCATACTTGCAACCCTTGCCGCAGAGAAGATATTCCTACCTTCGGCATGCGGAGGACAAGGAACATGCGGAATGTGCAAATGTAAAGTCTTGGAAGGCGGCGGAGAAATGCTCCCTACCGAGAAACCGCACTTTTCAAGAAAGCAACAACAAGAACACTACCGTTTGGGCTGTCAGGTAAAAGTAAAAGAAAACATGAAAATACAGATACCTGACGAAATCTTCGGCATAAAGAAATGGGAATGTGAAGTTATAAGCAACCATAACGTTGCAACATTCATAAAACAATTCGTCGTTAAACTACCGGAAGGAGAAACCCTTAATTTCCGAAGCGGAGGATACATACAAATCGATGTGCCTGCATGTACCATAAACTACAAAGACATGGACATCGACCCTAAATACCATGCCGATTGGGATAAATTCAAAGTATGGGATTTGGTCATGAAGAACCCTGAACCATGTTTCAGAGCCTATTCCATGGCAAATCACCCTGCAGAGAATAACATCATAATGTTGAACATTCGTATTGCCACCCCGCCATTGGATAGAGAACATGGTGGTTGGGCAAAAGTCAACCCGGGAGTATGCTCGTCATATATCTGGTCATTGAAACCGGGCGACAAAGTAACAATCTCCGGACCTTACGGAGAGTTCTTCATAAAAGATACCGACAAAGAAATGATGTTTATCGGAGGAGGAGTCGGAATGGCTCCGATGCGTTCGCATATTTTCGACCTTTTCAAAACACATCACACCAAAAGGAAAGCCTCTTTCTGGTACGGAGCAAGAGCTATCAAAGACTTGTTCTATGTAGATGAATTTGAAGAAATTGCGAAAGAAAATCCGAACTTTTCATACCACATAGCCCTATCTGCACCTGACCCTACGGATAACTGGACAGGCTACACCGGATTTATACACGATGTGATATATAACAACTACCTTAAAGACCATAAAGAACCCGAAGAAATAGAATACTACCTATGCGGACCGCCACCGATGATAGCAGCTGTATTGAAGATGTTGGACTCTTTGGGAGTACCGCCCGAAAACATCATGTACGATAACTTCGGAAGCTAACCACAGAAATTGTTTATACCATAAGGCGTCTCAAAGATTTGAGATGCCTTATTTTTTTTTATTGGAGGGTCGTTTCATTGAATTGCTTTATGGAACTTTGTTTCCGATATTTTCAGTTCCTTTGTTTTTATATGAAAGAATAAGTGTATCTTTGCAAGACCGAAACATAGAGTTAATCAGAATAAAGGTTTTGTTTTGTCTTGCTTCATTGGAGTAAACTTTGATGATGAGCAAAAGAAATCATGAAATAAAGAATGGAAAATTGATAAAGAAATAGAGATATGAAAAAAGTATTTACTATTGTATCGATAATCGCTTTTATGTTTGTAACAACAGGTTGTTCATCATTTAGTCGATTGAATGCCATAACAGATGGTACATCGCTTGGTTCTGCAAATTTCGAGTATGTTCGTTCAGTGGAAGAAACAGCTTCAACAACATATATAATTGGCTTCGGAGGAGGTACCCCTGAAACACGTGCAATACATAAACTGAAAAACACTGCAAATCTCCAATCGAATCAGACATTGACCAATTATTCTGTTGTAACCACTCATCGTATTATTTGCGGTATCGTGAGGATTAAAACCGTTACTGCAACAGCGGATATAGTTCAATTCAAATAATTCCGAATATTTATTCCTGAGTTTCCTTAGATAGGAAAATTGTTTCATTATACTGTTATAGGCTTTTAATGGAGCAAATTCTGTTTTTGCATTAGGAATTGTAGAGTAGAAGAGCCTGACGGATTGAAAACTGAAATCATTCTTATTGGTTGATGCGTTGATTGAGAAGAAGTTTTCTATGCTTTCAGTTCGACAATCTCTTTTTTTTGTATGCCTTATTTCTCGAAAGCAATATACAGAGTATGCTTATCTTCCCGTTATCAAATCACTTTCATTCATGGAATACGGAAAAATATGAACAAATTTCTGATTGCGACAATTCTTTTTGTCGCAATGCTTTCTTCAAAAGCGGAAGCCCTGAACGGTAAATTCTCTGCAGGGGTGCAGTTCGCCTCCAACTGGTACAGAAACGGCATTGCTGCCCGCCTTGATTACGATTTCTCGCATCGTTTGCGACTTTCCATTGATGGTGCGTACTACCTGACTGCCGAGAATACCATGGACATATACGAAAGAACCACAAAGGTGCGTACCGTTAATGATGGCAGGCTTTGGGACTGCAATGCCAATCTTGATATCATGTTCGGCAAAAGAGCCTTTCGCTTTTATCTCATTACCGGAGTGGGCTTTGCATACGGATATAGAACGAACGGCATCTTCGATGCCTTATTCGGAAGCAATATAATTAGAGATGAAAACGGCGAATATGTCGGAATAGGCATGACGGAGGAACAAATCGCCGACAGAACCTATAAAATGATGTGCCTCAATGGCGGCTGCGGTGTGCAATGGCAGATAACGCCGAAATTCCGTTGGCATTTCGAGCAATCTCTCAGTATCGGATTGCCATTCCTCTCGACATGGCTGTGCCGAACCGGCATAACCTACTGCTTTTAGACGATACGGCAAAACCGGACTATCCTGAAACCCGACTATCTCTTGTCATTCATGTTGTAGATGGCTGTGCTTTTATATCAGGAATATACTTTTGAAATCTGTTGCTTTTCAACTTGTTGATAAAACGCCGATTCGTAGCGGTGAAACGGCGTTCGGCGAAATTCTTTCGGCGTTTCATTTTCATGGAACGGCGATTAGATTTCAGTGATGCGTTTATGTGCCGAACCGAGGTAGTGTTTCGGTACTTTATTCTCGTATAATGTGATGGCTGATTTGTGCGTAAGGAAATGAACCGCAACAGGTGCAGAGGTGTTTTATTTTTGTCGGTTTGCGATGTCGCCAAAGGGAGCTTTCGCCAACAAAAGCGGCTTCATCGGGAGAGCGACATATTGTGAAGTACGGATTGTTACGATTCGCAAAATTCGGATACAGAGGGGTGTAAGTGGGTTGAAATCGTGCGTTGTAGTCGTATGACTTTTTTTTCGTACCTTTGCCGAGATTATTTGGTGTGTAATTAAATTCTTAGGTTATGTCAGTTAATAGTAAAACGCACGAACTAAAACAAAGAATGCAGCTTGTCCTTCAAGGTGGCGGTCAGAAAGCGGTGGAGAAGCAGAAGGCGACAGGTAAATTGACTGCTCGGGAGAGAATTTTGGAACTGTTGGATGAAGGCTCTTTTCATGAATATGATTTGTTTGTTCAACATTCGGGAAGGGATTTCGATATGGATAAGAAGATTCTTCCCGGTGATGGTGTCGTTACAGGTACCGGTACGATAAACGGTTATCCCGTTTGTATTTATGCTCAGGACTTCACCGTTGCAGGAGGTTCTTTGGGATTCATGCACGCAAAGAAGATTTGCAAAATAATGGATCATGCCATGAAGTTGAAAACTCCGATTATCGGTATCAACGATTCCGGTGGTGCGAGAATACAGGAGGGTGTGAATGCTTTGTCCGGTTATGGTGAAATCTTCTATCGAAACACCATGGCTTCGGGTGTAATCCCTCAGATTTCCGTTATCCTTGGACCTTGTGCCGGCGGTGCTGTGTATTCGCCTGCTTTGACGGACTTCGTCTTCGTTGTGGATAAGATTTCCAAGATGTTCATAACAGGTCCGGACGTGATAAAAACCGTTTTGGGTGAGGAAATATCGCAGGAAGACCTCGGTGGAGCAAGAGTTCATGCAGAGATTTCGGGTAATGCTCATTTCTTTGCGGAAAGTGAGCAGGAGTGTTTCGACCAAATAAAGAGTCTGTTTACTTATATTCCATGGAACAACGATAAGAAAGCAGAGCCTTTCGCCACGAAGAAGCCTAAATCGAAAGAATATAAGATAGGAAACATATTCCCTTCCGATCCTGCAAAACCTTATGATGTAAGAAACATCATAAAGAGCGTTGTCGATAATTCCGAGTTCTTGGAAGTTCAGGAATTGTTTGCACCTAACATAGTGATAGGCTTTGCGAGAATAGGTGGAGATACGGTCGGTTTCGTAGCCAACCAACCTATTGCATTGGCAGGAGTATTGGATTGTAATTCTTCGGACAAGGCAGCCCGCTTCATACGCTTCTGCGATGCTTTCAATATACCTTTGGTAACGCTTGAGGATTTGCCGGGATACTTGCCGGGAGTCGATCAGGAGCATGCCGGCGTCATCAGACACGGAGCGAAAATCCTTTACGCTTATTCGGAGGCAACCGTTCCTAAAATAACGGTTATACTTCGCAAGGCATACGGTGGCGGTTATATAGCCATGTGTTCAAGCCATTTGAAAGCGGATTTCGTCTTTGCATGGCCGACTGCGGAAATTGCGGTAATGGGTCCGGAAGGTGCAGCGAACATCATATTCAGAAGTGAGATAATGAAATCCGAAAATCCTGCGAAAACACGTAAGGAGAAGATTGAGGAATACAAGCAGAAGTTCGCCAATCCGTACGTTGCAGCATCTTACGGATATGTCGATGCGGTTATCCAACCTAATGAAACAAGAGATTACCTCGTTCACGCTTTGGAGGTTTGCAAGAACAAACAACAAACCAATCCGAGAAAGAAACACGGACTTCCTCCTTTCTGATGTTGCAGGAAGAAGGTATTTAATTGAAGTACCGGAAGGTATCATAGAAATCAAACAATTTAAGAAGACAGAAAGATGGAAGACAATAAAAACATTAGAACGCATTATCGTCAGTTGTATGTGAAGGTTGCTCCGGGAGAGGTATATGCTTTCATTCCCGGTACGATAATGAAGGTATTCGTGGAAGAAGGACAGAAAGTGAAAAAAGGAGATGCTCTTTGTTCTTTGCATGCAATGAAGATGGATAATCAAATATGTTCGACGATAGACGGTGTCGTGAAATCGGTTAACATCAAAGAAGGTCAGAATGTAAGCAAGAATGATGTCTTGATAGAGGTTGTAAACGAGTAAGCCCTCTTCGATTTATCATCGACAGAAAAGATTAGAGCGACAAGGACGATGAGATTGGAAAATCTTGGTCGTCCTTGTCGTTTTGCTACTCTTGTATTCGGTTTTGATTGTTTGCAAACAAGGAAAGCAAGAGAAGAGGATATGGATTTTTTTTCTAACTTTGCAGATGTCGAAGTTGAGGTTTTGTCTTGCCGGTATTCATGTCTTCGGTTAAAGTTTGCCTCATCGGTTTCAAACAATCGTATTATCTAAGTTGCATAGTAAGAGATGGATTCTACCGAAAACAGCGAGAAAGTCGCATTTACCCATTTGCATGTTCATACACAATATTCCATATTGGACGGAGCGGCGGAAATAGGTGCATTGATAAAGAAGACAAAGGAACTTGGCATGAATGCCATTGCCATAACCGACCATGGAAACATGTTCGGAGTGCTGGAGTTCTATAATACGTGCATGAAAAACGGCGTAAAGCCCATTTTGGGTTGCGAGATGTATGTCTCTCCCACAAGTCGGTTCATAAAGGACGGCGTGCATTTCAGCGGACACCACCTTATACTGTTGGCAAAAAACGAAACAGGCTATAAGAACCTGATAAAGTTGGACTCTCTGGCATTTGCGAAAGAAGCCAAGTACAGAACATCGAGAATAGACAAGGATTTATTGTTTGAACACCATGAGGGCTTGATATGTTGTTCTGCTTGTTTAGGAGGTGTTTTGCCGAAACTGATAGCGGCAGGGGATATTGAAGGAGCGGAACGAACGGCGGCAGAGTATAAGCAAGTCTTCGGGGACGATTATTATATAGAACTGCAGGATCATGGACTGGAATTGCAAAAGAAAGTCATGGTGGAGTTGGTCAGAATTGCAAAGAAGTTGGATATTAAGATGGTTGCAACCAATGATGTCCACTTCATCAATGCCGATGACTATGAAGCCCACAAGATATTGATATGTCTGAATACGGGTACCAAATTGAGCGACAATACAAAGATGATGTACACCGGTCAGGAGTACTTGAAAACGCCGGAAGAAATGGCGGAACTTTTCAAAGAGTACCCCGATGCCATAAGCAACAGCATGGAGATTGCAGAAAAGGTCGAGGTATATAAAATGGAGAGAGACCCGATTCTGCCGGTCTTCGATATTCCGGAGAGTTTCGGCTCCATGGAGCAATATTTGGAGGAATATCCTTTGGAGAAGGTCAGAGAGAATCTGTATAATGAGATATTGAATAATCCAAAGACTTCCGAAGAAGACAGAAAGGAAGAGAGAAAAGAAGAAGTTGTCGATAAGATACTGAAATCCAAAGGAGGATACAGAAAAATCGTCAGGACGAAGTTTGAAGCCGATTATTTGAGATACCTTACCTTCGAGGGGGCTAAGCAGAAGTACGGAGAACCTTTACCTGAGAATGTAAGAGAAAGATTGGAAAGCGAATTGAAGACAATAGAGTGGATGGGATTTCCGGGATACTTCCTTATAGTTCAGGATTTCATCAACTACTCCCGAGAACATCTCGGTGTGATAGTCGGACCCGGCAGAGGTTCGGCAGCGGGCAGTGTTGTCGCGTATTGTTTGGGTATAACGGCGATAGAACCTTTGAAATACGGTTTGTTGTTTGAGCGTTTCTTGAATCCGGACAGAATATCATTGCCGGATATTGATGTCGACTTCGACGATGAGGGAAGAGCGAAGACACTTGCGTACGTAAGGCAGAAATACGGTGCCGATCATGTGGCACAGATAACGACGTTCGGTACGATGGCTGCCAAAAGTGCCATAAAAGATGTTGCAAGGGTAAAAGAACTTTCCATAAGCGAAAGTAACAGATTGGCGAAGTATGTTCCCTCAAAACCGGGTACAACCCTTGAAAAAGCATTCAATGAATCTCCGGAGCTTAAAAACGAATTGGAAAACGGCACTTCGCTTGTAAAGGATGTGCTGAAACTTGCGAAGAAACTGGAAGGCTCGATAAGGAATACGGGAATACATGCCTGCGGAGTGATAATAGGCCCCGACGATATATCGAATTATGTCCCTGTTGCAGACAGTAAGGATTCGGATATGATGGCTACGCAGTTTGAAGGCAAATTGATAGAGAGCGTAGGTATGATTAAGATGGACTTTCTCGGATTGCGAAACCTGTCTATCATAAAGGACGCTTGCGAAAACATAAAAAAGAGCCATAATATAGAAGTAAATCCGAATGATATAAAGTTGGACGACCAACTAACCCTCGAATTATTCCAAAAAGGTTTGACAATGGGAACATTCCAATTCGAGTCCGATGGAATGAAACAGCATTTGCAAAATCTTAAACCGGACAAATTCGAGGATTTGATAGCCATGAACGCTTTGTATCGCCCCGGTCCGATGCAATACATTCCCAATTTCATTGCGAGAAAACACGGCAAGGAGGAAATAGTTTACGAGTTTCCGGTGATGGAGAAATACTTGTCCGAAACGTATGGCATAACCGTTTATCAGGAACAGGTCATGCAACTTTCACAAGCCCTTGCAGGATTTACTCCCGGGCAGGCAGACAAGTTGCGAAAGGCCATGGGAAAGAAGCAGATTGCCGTTATGGAGGAACTGAGAGAGAAATTCATCAAAGGTTGCGAGAAAAACGGTCTCGATAAACAGAAGGTGGAAAAGATTTGGGAGGATTGGAAGAAATTCGCAGAGTATGCCTTCAATAAATCTCACTCGACCTGTTATGCCTATGTGGCGTTCCAAACTGCATATCTCAAAGCTCACTATCCTGCAGAGTACATGTCCTCCGTGCTGACGCACAACCTTTCCGATATAAAGCAAATCACACAATACATAGACGAGTGTAAGAAATTGCAGATAGCCGTCTTAGGCCCGAACATCAACGAATCGGATTTGGATTTCATGGTGAACAAGAAAGGTGAAATCCTGTTCGGGTTGGCTGCAATAAAAGGTGTGGGAGCCGCTGCGGCAGAAGAAATCATCAAGGAGCGTGAGACAAACGGCGCTTTCGCAAGTCCGTTCGATTTCATCAAAAGAGTAAATCTCAGAACCATCAATAGAAAGTGTATAGAATCTCTGATTAAAGCAGGGGCTTTCGATTGCTTTCAAAATATTCACAGAGCCCAGTATTTCCATTCGCCCGATGGTGCCGATGGTTCGAACTTTCTCGATAAGTTGATTAAGTTCGGCATAAAGACAAAAGAGAATGAGATGGCTTCACAAGCCTCATTATTCGATACGAATGACGAAACAGCCGTTGAAGACCCTGTTGTTCCGGACTGCGAACCGTGGACAAAGATGGAGAGTTTGGGCTTCGAGAAAGAGATGTTGGGCTTTTATATTTCCGGACACCCATTGGACATGTACCGACTTGCCATAAAGAATTTTACGAACACAGAGGTGCAAGAGTTGAATGACTTATCGCTGCTTAAAGGCAACGAAGTATGCTTTGCAGGGCTCATAACGTCGGCTGCGATAAAGACAACCAAGACAGGAAAACCGTACGGCGAGTTCGTCATCGAGGACGAAAGCGGTTCTTTCCGCATTCCTCTTTTCGGCAAAAGCTATGTTACATTCTCGAATTACTGCAAACAGGATTTGTATGTGCTTGTAAAGGCTGTCGTTCAGGAAAAACAATGGGCAAAAAGCGAACAAGAGACTAAAGAACTCGAAATCTCCATTCAGAAAATAGAACTCTTGGAAGATATATTGAAGAACTACGTCTCCGGTTTGACGATAAGTATCTTGGATAACAGCATTTCCGAATCCTTTGTCCATGATTTGGAAAAGTTGTGCAAGGCTTCGAGCGGCAAAACACCTATTTCAATGCAGGTCATCGACAGTGAGGATAGCAGCATCATGCTGAGCATGAAATGCAACAAGCACAAAGTCGATGTATCCGCTTTCTATAATTCTTTGAACAGGAGTTCTCTTTCACCGCATATTACATCGTACAGATTGGCAAAGCGAACTTTCTGATGGAAAGATACATTCCGTTGGATTTTGTAAGACAACATGCTCTTCAATCGGGCTTCCAAGCCTGTGGAGCCGCCAAAGCAGGGATTTTGAAGTCCGAACGATTGAACCTTTGGCTGAGTAACGGTTATCATGCAGCCATGGAATATATGGAAAGGAATAAAGAGAAACGTATAGACATCAAACAACTTGTTCCATACGCCGAAACCATTTTCTCTTTCCTTATATCATACAATGGAAACCAAAATGAAGCAGCCCAAAGCGGTGTCGCAGCATACGCATTGGGCGAAGATTATCACAAAGTCTTGAAAGCCAAACTCTATAATTTGCTGCAAATAATTCAATCCGTCTATCCAGATTTTGAGGCAAGGGTATTCGTGGATTCGGCACCCCTTATGGAACGGCAATGGGCTGTAAAAGCAGGATTAGGTTGGATAGGAAAGAACGGTTGTTTGATAAACAGAACATTCGGAAGCCGAACCTTTATTGCCGAAATGGTTTGCAATTACACCAGCGACTACTGCGAAGAGCAGAAGAACAGATGCGGTACCTGCAAACGCTGCATTGAAAGTTGCCCGAACCATGCCATAGAACCGAACGGCATAATAGACAGTAACCGATGTATCTCATACCAAACCATAGAGAACAAAGCCGCGATTCCTGACGGCATTCGTTTGCAGGGATACGTATATGGTTGCGATATTTGCCTGAATGCCTGCATTTGGAATAAGAAAGCCGCCAAATATCGAGCCGAAGAATTTACCCCAAGTTCCGAGATGTTGAACCTCATAGACAAAATAAAAAACGGAAGTCTTGAAAAACAAGACTTCAACAAAGCCCGCAAGCATAGTTCGATAGAAAGAGTGAAGTTCGACAAACTTCTATCGAACATAAACGCCGCACAATCAGAAGTTGATTAAGTAAGGCATTCTTGCCTGTATGCCCTGCATCATGCAAACGTTTCTCAGTTCAAGGAAGAACGAATAAGGCTTGCCGAGTTGTTCGGTAAAGCTCTTCAACCTTGCTTCTCCCGAAAATGCTTCCATGATTTGAGTTGTTAAGTCCTTTGTTTTGGGATATGCAACTATGCCGTAAGAACCCTTTATCCCCGCTTCTTTCGCCGCCAGCTCGATAGCTTTTTTCAAACCGCCGAATTCATCGACCAAACCCAACTCCTTGGCTTGCGAACCTGCCCAAACTCTGCCTCTTGCAATGGAATCGATGTATGCTTTATCCTTTTGACGACCTGTTGCAACCCTCGTGATGAAATTATCATAGAAATTCTCCACGTTTCTTTGCATCATCGACTTCACATCTTGCGAAACAGGCGAAGTAACAGTCAATGCAATGGAATTATCATGCGTCTTGACGGTATCGAACGTAATTCCGAGATTTTTCTTCAAACTGCGGGCAAAATTAGGCATTACTCCGAATACACCTATCGAACCTGTAATGGTTATGGGCGAAGCCACGATTTTCGTAGCGTTGGAACTCATCTCATAACCTGCCGAAGCAGCCACATCGCCCATTGAAACTATAACCGGCTTTTTCTTTTTTGCCTTGATGACCTCGTTGGTTATGAGTTCCGAAGCGACGGCATCGCCTCCCGGAGAGTTGACTCTCAAAACTATTGCCTTAACCCGTTTGTTCGCAGCAGCCTTTTGCAATGCCTTTACTATCGTTTCGCTGCCTATGGACAGCTCCGAACCCTTTCCTCTGTTCACATCACCGAACGCATACACTACGGCAATATTCTCCTTTTGGGGAAGGAATATATCCGGCATTGTTTTGCGATAGTCCGAGTACTTCACGAAACTTACTTTCGTCTTATTGCCGAGTTTATACTTCATTCTCACCTCTTCGCATATCAAGTCCTGCACATCCGAACGGAAACTCAATTTATCGACCAACGTATTACGCAAAGCATCTTCCGGCAAACATACATCGAGCGAAGAAACCATGTTGTTAAGAACAGTTACGTCCAAATGCCTGCTCTTTGCCATGTTCTCTGCCGCATAATCCCATATAGCATTCAGGTAAACCTTAATCTGTTCCCTGTTTTCATCTGACATCTTGTTCTTTATATATCTTTCGCCGGCACTTTTATAAGCATTGTTTCTCGGTCTTATCAAATCCACATCTACATCGAACTTATCCAAAAGGTCTTTGTAATACATCACCTCCGCACCGAGACCCGTCAAAGTCAACATTCCCGCAGGATTAAGTACGACCTCATCGGCGGCAGAAGCCAAATAATATGCCGATTGGGTAAACATATCGCTGTAAGCATAAACTTTTTTGCCCGAAGACTTGAAGTCGATCAAAGCCTGTCGCATTTCCTCCACCGTTGCCCAACCGTTGGTCTGTAAAATTGACAAATCCAACATCACAGCCTTTACCTTTGAATCCGTTTTGGCTTTGTTCAATACCTCCATAAACTCCGTCAAGCCCATGGAAGCCCCCATATCACCGCCAAAGACATCGCTCAACGAGGACAAATCGCTGACTTCCCTGTCATAAACCGCCTTGTCGAACTTGATAAGCAATACTGCATTCTCCTCTATCTTCGGAGGCGTATTCGTCGAGGAAACCAAAGACGTGAAAATACCCGTTGCAATCGATACGAACAAAATACCTGCAATCACAAAGCCTGCAAACGAGGCAAAAGTAAACTTGAAAAACTGTTTCATCGCAAAATCTTATTTTTCTCTTTCTCTATTGAAATCAAATCTTCTTCACCTATCTCCAACTTTATGTCCGTTCCTATCGAAGTAATGGAAATAAAGAATTTCATCTTATTATTATCCCGCAATACCGTGCCGACGAGACCTGCGAAAGGCCCATCTTTCACCCTTACCAAATCACCCTTACGTATTACCTGCGGCATTAGTTCGAATGCTATCTCTCTTTCGATTAGAATTTTTATCGATTCTATCTGGTGTTCCGGAACAGGTACTGCCTTTCCTCCGAACCAGATGAACTTCACCGCCCCGGGAACTTGCAGAACGTCCCATTGCTTATGTTCCTCTATCTTAACGAAGACGTATGATGTAAACAAAGGAACTTCGACCTGCTTTCTTCGGTCTGCCCATTTGTGAGTCTCTTTCCTCAATGGCAGATAGCATTCGAAATCTCTCTTTTGTAATTCCTTATGCACCACCTTCTCCTTTCTCGGTTGCACATAAAGGGCATACCAATGCCTCTCTCTCTGCTTTGTATCTTTTATGGGAAACTCGCTCATTTCAATACTTTTGAAAAAACGAGGGAAGAAAAACATTCCTTCCCTCATTCGTCAACTTAAAACATGAACTAAAATATGCTGTCTATCAAAGAATCGTCAGCTATGTTAGGCATGGTTACCTTCAATTTCGGCTCTGCCTGCATTGCTCGCTTGATTGCGAACATGGCACCCTCGTTTCTTGCCCATGAACGTCTGCTTATACCGTTGTTAACGTCCCAGAACAACATGCTTCTCAATCTTCTGTCGGCATCATCGCTTCCGTCTATTACCATACCGAAGCCACCGTTTATGACCTCTCCCCAACCGACGCCGCCGCCGTTGTGAATGGAAACCCATGTTGCACCTCTGAAGCTGTCGCCTATGCAGTTTTGGACAGCCATGTCGGCAGTGAACGAACTGCCATCGTATATGTTGGATGTTTCTCTGAAAGGAGAATCCGTTCCGGATACATCGTGGTGGTCTCTTCCCAAAACAATGGGAGCGGAAATCCTGCCATCTTTTATCGCCTTGTTGAAAGCAGCCGCAATCTTGGTTCTTCCCTCAGCATCGGCATACAATATACGAGCCTGAGAACCCACGACAAGATGGTTTGCCTTTGCACCCTTTATCCAGGTGATGTTATCGTGCATTTGTTGCTGGATTTCGGCAGGAGAGTTCTTTGCAATCTCTTCCAAAACCTCCATTGCGATGTGGTCGGACACGTCCAAATCCTCCGCCTTGCCCGAAGTGCAGACCCAACGGAAAGGTCCGAAGCCGTAATCGAAGCACATAGGTCCCATTATATCTTGAACGTATGACGGATAACGGAATGTGCCGTCCTCTTTCATAATATCCGCACCGGCTCTCGACGACTCCAACAAGAACGCATTACCGTAGTCGAAGAAGTACATACCCTTTGCCGTCAACTTATTGATGGCAGCAACCTGTCTTCTCAAAGATTCTTCGACTTTTTGTTTGAACAATTCCGGTTGTTCTGCCATCATGACCTGCGATTCCTCGAAAGTCAAGCCCACAGGGTAGTAACCGCCTGCCCAAGGATTGTGAAGAGAAGTCTGGTCGGAGCCTAAATCGACATGAATGTCGTGTTCCACCATGTATTCCCACAAATCGACCACATTTCCCTGATAAGCGAAAGAAACGACCTCCTTATTCTCTCTTGCTTTCTTCACTCTCGCCATCAACTTATCCAAATCCGAGTAAACCTCATCCACCCAGCCTTGCGAATGGCGTTTGTTCGTTGCCGCAGGATTTATTTCCGCAGTGATGGACACGACACCGGCAATATTACCTGCCTTTGGTTGAGCACCGCTCATTCCGCCCAAACCGGCGGTTACGAACAATTTGCCGCCCAAACCGTCCTTGCTTATTTTTCTTCCTGCATTCAATACCGTTATTGTGGTACCGTGAACAATGCCTTGCGGACCTATGTACATGTAGCTGCCCGCCGTCATCTGTCCGTATTGGCTCACGCCCAAAGCATTGAACCTTTCCCAATCATCGGGTTTGGAATAATTCGGAATGACCATGCCATTGGTAACCACAACTCTCGGAGCGTCCTTATGCGAAGGGAACAAACCCATCGGATGACCCGAATACATCGCAAGCGTTTGCTCTTCCGTCATCTCCGAAAGGTATTTCATTGCCAAACGATATTGAGCCCAGTTTTGGAAAACCGCACCGTTACCGCCGTAAGTAATCAATTCATGAGGGTGTTGTGCAACAGCAGGATCAAGATTGTTTTGAATCATCAACATTATAGCCGCAGCCTGCTTGCATTTTGCAGGATACTCCTCGATGGGACGGGCATACATCTTGTAAGAAGGGCGGAAACGATACATATAAATACGACCGTATTTTTCCAACTCCTCTGCAAACTCTTTCGCCAACACAGGGTGGAATTTCTTGTCGAAATACCTCAAAGCATTCTTCAAAGCCAACTTCTTTTGAGCCTTGGTCAAAATATCCTTACGCTTGGGAGCATGACTTATACTCTTGTCATACTCTTGCAATTCAGGCAAATAGTCGGGAATACCCTCCACGACAGCTTCTCTAAATTCCATATCCATATAAAATATTACTGATTTAATCCATTCTTTGAACCTACAAAGATACGCAAATTTGCCGACCCTCTTACCGAAACGCCGAAAGAATTTAATGTAACGGCGTTTCAGAAAAATGAAACGGCGGAATAATTTCACGAAACGGCGATTTGTTTTTGCGGATTTGCCGACCGCCTGCCCGTTTGTTTCGATGGCACCATTTCCGGAAGTGTCTTCATTTGTTTTGTTACCGTGAAGTATTGCCTGTTCTTGAATTCGGTTTCAAAGTACTACCCGTTTGTTCGGATTTTATCGGGAAAAGGGCAAAAGTAAGCCCGAAATACCATTCCGATTAAGCCTTAATCATCTTTCGATTTATTGTTAAACGATAATCGAACAACAAATAAGCGAGTTGAAGCAGCAAATAATAATATTTTTTTTGAGGAAAGGAAAAATCGGAAACAGGTAAAATTGTAACATATTGGTAAACTGATAATTGATATTTCAAGCAAAAATCGTGCCAAAAAGAATTTGAGAATTGCGATTCAGCGAAATTCAAACTTTTTTCACAGAAAAATTTGTTCGTAGTATGATAATTTCATACCTTTGAGCCGTCAAATAATTACTAACTAAAAATTCAAAGAGATGAAAAAGTTATTATTCTTGTTGTTGGCGGCTGTATTATCGCTGACGCAGGGGGTGGCACAAAACGTGTTACCTGTCACGGTGGGAACGGGAACAAGTACCACGCAAGTACTTCCGTTTTGTCACAACTACGATTATTCGCATTCGCAGATGTTGTTTCTATCGGAAGAGATTGTAGAGGGGCAAATAGATTCGATAAGTTTCTATTATAGCTATTCTACTCCAAAAACAATCAACAATGCCAAGGTTTATCTTGGAAGTACTGACAGAACGAGAATGTCGAAAGGCAATTTCATGTCTGCGGACTCTTTGACTGTTGTTTATGAAGGTTCTATTACCTTTTCGCAAGGCTGGGTAACCATTCCTTTTACAACACCTTTTTCGTATAACGGCACGGACAATCTTGTACTTGCTTTTACGAACGGGCATGGGGCATATTCTGCTCACAATGGAGTCTCATTCAGACAGACTTCGACAGCCGATACCATGGCTGTGTTGAATTATGCCGACGGCACTCCCGTTACCGTAAATAATGCAGGTACGGTAGGAGCATATAACTTTGGATACAAGTACAGACCGAATGTGATTTTCCATACTGTTCCTCCTGCAGGATATTGCTATCCTCCGGAAAATTTGACGGTATCGAATATTACTGCAAACGGTGCAGAGATTTCTTGGGAAAGCGATGCTTCCTCCACTACTTTTGCGGTTGAATACAAACTTGCGACAGAGGAGGACTGGACGCTTGCAAGCAATAGCATAAGCGGCAATACCTATACGTTGAGCGGATTGGAAACTTATACGACCTATAATGTGAAAGTTTATACTGTTTGTACGGAAAACAGTAGGGCGGTAAGCACTTCATTCACAACCACACCCGATGCTTCTTTGATGTTATCGATTCCATACGAACAAGACTTCGACAACATACCGGAGGAAGGCTTGGAAAAATGGTTCTTCCAAAATGGCGGAACAAATGCATGGCATTTGGGAACTGCTGCAAACAACACTCGTGATGAAAGTGGCGAACTTACGGAGAACGGAGGAGCGATGTACATCAGTAATGATAACGGTGTAAGCAACAATTACAGCGGAACATCGAGTTGTTATTATGCATATACTTTCGTAACTTTTGAAGAGGAATCGACTTACGGCTTGCAATTCGATTGGAGATGTATGGGCGAAACCTCCACTTGGGATTATGCAAGAGTGTATTTGTTGCCGATAGATGCAACTCTTTCTCCTACATCGATGCCTGCGGTTGCAAATGCTGTTACGGAGGTATTGAACGGATCTGCCTCATGGCAAACCGTAGGTAAGGAGATACCTCAGTCATACAGCGGTAATACATGGAAACTTGTCTTTGCTTGGAAAGATGACCAAAGCAACGAAAACCCTCCTGCCATTGCGATAGATAACCTCAACATACGTACTTTGACTTGCAAAAGTGTTGATTCTGTACTCGTAAGCGTTACAGATGATACAGGTTCCATCAATGCTTCATTTGATATTTACGATCAAAATACCGGAGCGGAATATTTGTTGGAGTACAGAGCGTCCGGAACCGAAGCATGGAGTTCGGTAACGTCTGCAAGTCCTGTCGAAGTAACAGACTTGTTGAATTCCATGGTGTATGAATACAGAGTAACTGCTCTATGCGGAACTTCGGATAATTCCTTGGTATCCGATGTGGATATTTTCACCACACCTTGTATGAATATATCCGTTCTTCCTTATGAGCAATCATTCGATCAAAAATTTTATCCTGCCGACAGCGTCATAGGAAATAATACCGCACCTTATTGTTGGTACAATATAAATAGGGGATATGATGGTTATTATTTCTATCGCTCGACTTCATCTTCTATCATAAACGGAGCAGCATCGTTGTATTATGCCGGAGCAGCTTATAGTAGTGCAACTCGTTCTTATAACTGGGTAATAAGTCCTGCGTTCGATTTGACGGGCAACGAACGTTTGAACTTCAAATTAAAAACAGCAAATACATCAAGTTCCTATCCTGATCTTGTGGTGAATGTTTATGCTTTGGATGTAAGCGAAACGGACATTTCCGCACCGACGGACACATCTCGCTTCACTCTTGTGCAAACAATCAATCATGATTGGACGACAACGGATTATTTGGAGTATGAAGTAGCACTCGGAGCATATAGTGCCGCGACACGCTTTGCCTTTGTGGTTAATGGAGTTTGCCGTTCTTTCTATTTGGATGATGTAAAGGTAAGTGAAATGCCTGCATGCCCTGATGTATATCAGGTATCGGCTTCTGCCATGTCAAGCACGAGTGCTGCGGTTTCTTTTGCCACTGCAAACGGTACGGAAGCCGGTTGGACGATAGCCTACGGCACCGTTGAAGAAGGCGAAACCTTCGACCCTGAAACGGCAACAACCGTAGCCGTGGCACAAACGGACGAAGTGCCTGTAACGATAAGCGGATTGACAGCGGGAGAAACATACTGGTTTGCGGTTAAACAAGCATGTGAAGGCGGAGCATATTCGGTTCCTGTGTCTTGTTATATTCCTGTTACGAACGCTCTTCCATACGAACAGAACTTCGATGATGCAAGCACGGTAACGGAATGGAACTTCGTTAAGCGTTCCACAGGTTCTACTTCCGATTGGGTAGTGGGAACGGCTGTAAACAATACGACGGACGAAGAGGGTACTCCGACCGAAGGCGGAGCCATGTATATAAGTAAGGACAATGGCGTAAGCAACAAGTATGACCCTTCTTCATCGGCAAACATTTATGCTGTTACTGCGGTAGAATTGAGCGGTTCTCCTGCATATAATCTTTCTTTCGATTGGAAAGCCGGTGGCGAAAGTAGCTGTGATTTTATGAGAGCTTACCTTGTGCCTTTCGGAATTGAAATTCCGACATCATATAGTTCTTATAACACTGAATTGGATGACTATGCCATAATATCCGAAAGCAACCTTTCCGGCGGACAATGGGAGAGTGAGAATATGCTTTTGACGAGTGCCGATTATAACGGAGTATATCAGTTGATTTTCAGATGGGCTAACGACGGCAGTATGGTAACCGACAGTGCCGGAGCGGCAATAGACAATATCAGATTGGTGGCTCTCGATTGCGGACCGGTTACAAGCGTAACCGCAACGGCGGAAGCACCTGCCGTGGATGCGGAGAATGTTACCATAAACGTCGATGTAGATGATAACAACACGGATGTAACGTACGTATTGCAGTACAGAATATCCACTGCTACCGATTGGACGGAGGTAACCGACCTTACGGAGGCTGATTTCCCTTATGCCATAACTGCAGACTTCGGTACGGTATATCAGATAAGGGTGGCGGCTGTTTGTTCCGACGGTGAAAGAACCACATTCGTTTCAGCAACCAACGTGATAACGCCTTGTACAACTTTGACTGCCCCTTGGAGCGAAACATTCGAAACAACACCGTTTACGGCGGCAAATTGCTGGGTAATGAAGACCGGATTGCTACCTGCAAGCGGCAGCATACAAACTTCTGCCTTGACAAGCGGCTATGGTTGGCAGTACAATGACACTCGTATAATCGATGGCGAAACTTCGGGTAGGTTGAAACTTAATATTTATGGTCAAGACCGGTATGAATGGGTGATTACTCCTTCCGTTGATTTGGGAGACGGTTCCACAACATACCAGTTGGCATTTGATGTTGCGTTGACAACATGGAATACCGGCAATGCTCCTGCTGCAACAACGGGAGATGATAAGTTTGCGGTGTTGGTTTCCACCGATAACGGTGTAAGCTGGAGTGCTTCGAATGGAATAATATTCGCAGACGGCGATGCCGATACGCAACACAACTATTCCGATTTGACCAATTCCGCCACAAGAGTTGTTTTCAAACTCGTGGATGCAGAGGACGCACCTTTGTCCGGAACAGTCAGGTTCGCATTCTATGGCGAGAGTACCGTAACCGGTGGCGACAATGATTGCTTTGTCGATAATATCGAACTAAGCGAGTGGAGCGATTGTCAGGCACCTTACAACGTAAGGGTGGATAACGTAACCGACAATTCCGCAGACCTAAGTTTCGCAGCGATTGACGCAACGGCTTCTTTCGAGTATTCATTGGTTGAGGGAGCAGATGCAGATGTTGCAACGGGAACACCTGTTGCCGTAACAGGCAGTTTGACCGAGGCACTATCCTCGCTTTCTCCTGCAACGACATATCGTATAGCAGTGAGAACCGTATGCAGCGGCGGTTCATATTCCGCATGGTCTGTTCCTGCAACATTCAAGACCTTGGCTACTCCGGAGACCATTCCTTACAGCACCGACTTCGAGGATAGCGAAGATAACGCAACTTGGAGTTTTGCTTCGAGCAGTTCCGTCAACGCTTGGGCAATAGGCACGGCAACCTTTGCAGGAGAAGATGCAACCGGAACATCGGCATACCTATCCAACGATAACGGTGTAAGCTATGCCGCAACAGTGGTAAGTTCCGGCATGAGAGCGGTCATGTTCAAAGATTTCGATTTCGGAGAAGATGAAAATGCCGTTTACAATCTCGACCTCGATTATAAAGTCGTAGGTAGAATAAGCGGAAGCAGTGTATATTGCGGTTTGTTGGTATATGTTTTGGATCCGCAGCCTATTTCCACGAGTGCCTTCCCTGCAGTAGATGAAGAAGCTCTTTTGTATGGCGAAAGCGATTGGACACATGAGAGAATCGAACTCAGAGGTTACACAGGAGTGAAACGTTTGGCATTCATGACATGGGGCTATACCACAGCGAGCGAGACGGTCGTTCCTGCCGCGGTAGATAACGTATCTTTGCAAGTTGCAACATGCGTTTCTCCGCAGGAGGTAACGGTTTCGAATGAGATTACAAGTTCCGTTGATGTTTCATGGACGGGAACATCTGCTTCGTACATAATATCCTATCGTGCATTGACCGACACGGAATTGACCGATGTGCCTGCGACATCTTCACCGTTCACTTTGACAGGTCTTGATCCTGCAACCCAATATATATTGGCAGTGAAAGGAGTTTGCGGTGAAGAAACATCAGTGTATTCCGACGCTGTACTATTCAGCACAACCTGTTTCGATGGAGCGATAGACGAGTTCCCATACGAAGAAGGTTTCGAGAATGGAATAGACTGCTGGACATCAGTAAGCTCCTATGATACGCCTTGGACTGTTGCAAGTACGGGAAATTACCCTTCTTGTTCTCCTCATGGAGGTTCTCAAATGATAGAATTCTTATCCAATGATTACAGTTATCAAGATGAATGGGGGGCTATTATCTCTAATGCTATGGACTTTACACAAGATATGGAAGTATCATTCTGGATTTACCATAACTCAGAATTTAACACCAATCTTGACAGTGTATTGGTTTATGTGAATGATGCGGCAACTCTTGAACAAGCAACTTTGGTCGGAGGAGTAGGACGTTACAATACGACATCAGGTTGGACGCAATACACTTTCCCATTGCCTACCGGTTTGACCGGAATACATCATATCATACTCAAAGGTGTATCACATTATGGACGTAATATCTATGTCGATGACTTGAAAGTGGATTATGCAGGTGATGCTCCTGCCCCTTGCGATGCACCGACAGCCCTTACAGCAAGCAATGTTACCGAGACGGGAGCAACCGTAACTTGGAACGGCACGGCAAGCAGCTATGAAGTACGCTTGACAGGCGGCACGGCGGAAACCGTTACCACCACAAGCAAGACTTTCACAGGCTTGACCGCCGGCACAGCCTACACCGTACAGGTAAGAGCCGTATGCGAAAGCAGCAACTCTTCATGGGTAAGCACAAGCTTCACCACACAAAGCTCACAAGTAGAGCCTTGCGACGCACCGACAGCCCTTACAGCAAGCAATGTTACCCAAACGGAAGCAACCGTAACTTGGAACGGTACGGCAAGCAGCTATGAAGTACGCTTGGCAGGCGGCACGGCGGAAACCGTTAGCACGACAAGCAAGACATTCACCAACTTGACCGCAAGCACAGCCTACACCGTTGAAGTAAGAGCCGTATGCGAAAGCAGTCAATCGGCTTGGGTAAGCACAAGCTTCACCACTCAAAACGAGAGCGGCATAACTGCACCAACCGTAAATACTCTTGCAGCAAGCAACATCACACATGATGGTGCAACCTTGAACGGAACAATCACCGCAGGCAGTGAAGCAATCACAGCACAAGGCTTCAAGTACAAAGCAACCACCGCAACAGAATGGACAACCGTATCCGCAACAGGCACAACCATTACGGCAACGGTCGATAACCTCACAGCGGAGACAACTTACGAGTACAAAGCCTTTGCAACCACCGCAAGCGAAACGGTTGAAGGCGAAGTGATGAACTTCACCACCCTTGCAGCCTCAGGTTTGGCAGACATCGAGAACGGAATATCCGCAATCGTCTATCCGAACCCGGCAAAGGACAAAGCAATGTTGAGATTGAGCGGCTTGACAACCACCGCCAAAGTAATCATCAGCGACCTACAAGGCAGAATAATCCTGACGGACGATATTCAGGCAGGCGTTGAAACCTACGAACTCAACACAAGCAACTATGCAAGCGGCGTATATTACATCCGTATCGTAAGCGGCAACAAAGTAAACACACAAAAGCTGATAGTCGAATAAGCAGACAATCGGTAAACACTTCAAGGGGAGCCATGCGGCTCCCTTTTTTATTGCATTGAACATAACCAAGGGAAACCTCATGCCATCGACCACTTATCGAAACGCCGAAAGAAAAAATCATTACGCCGTTTCGCTTTGCCCGAACGCCGTTTCGGTAAATTCTTTCGGCGTTTCATTTTCATGGAACGGCGATTTGCGGGGAAAGTGTTTTGCTTCGATGTCAAGGTGGTTCGATTTATGATTTTATACGACTGTATGGCTTGTCGCAGGTCGTGTTCCGATTGCTGCAATTTTAGTACCTTTGCAGACGATTTACGTTTAAGAATTGGCTATATGACAGAGATTGCAAGCAAGTATGAATCCAAGTCTGTTGAGGAGAAGTGGTATTCAAAATGGATAGAGAATAAGTGTTTCGGTTCCAAGCCTGATGGCAGGATTCCTTTTACGGTGGTTATTCCTCCGCCTAATGTTACGGGTGTTTTGCACATGGGACACATGTTGAACAATACCATTCAGGATGTTTTGGTGCGAAGGGCGAGAATGTTGGGATTTAATGCTTGCTGGGTGCCGGGAACGGATCATGCTTCCATAGCAACGGAGGCCAAGGTGGTCGCAAAGTTGAAAGAGGAGGGTATAGAGAAGAAGGATTTGACGAGGGAGGAGTTTCTGAATCATGCTTGGCAGTGGAAAGAAAAGCACGGCGGCATAATCTTGAAGCAGTTGAGGAAACTCGGTGCTTCCTGCGACTGGGACAGGACGAGGTTTACGATGGATAAGGCTTTGTATGATTCTGTCATCGATGTATTCGTGGATTTGTATGAGAAGGGTTTAATCTATCGCGGGGTGCGAATGGTGAATTGGGATCCTGTGGCGTTGACGGCTTTGAGCGATGAGGAGGTTATTTTCAAACAGCAACAGTCGAAGTTGTATTATTTGAAATATATGGTAGAGGGTTCGTCGGATTTTGTAACCGTTGCGACGACGCGTCCCGAAACCATACTCGGAGATACGGCTGTGTGCGTACACCCGGAAGATGACAGGTATAAGGATTTAAGAGGTAAGTTTTTGATTGTGCCTTTGGTCGGAAGACGTGTGCCTGTTATATTCGATGATTATGTGGATAGGGAATTCGGTACTGGTGCTTTGAAAATCACTCCGGCTCATGACATAAACGATTACAATATAGGCTTGAAGCATAAGCTGGATACGATAAACGTGTTCAATGACAATGGTACATTGAATGAGAACGGGGGCGATTATGCGGGTATGGACAGGTTCGCATGCAGGAAGAAGATTGCCGAGGATTTGGAACTTGCGGGCTTGATGGTGAAGACGGAGGATTATGTCAATAACGTGGGTTGTTCGGAGAGGACGAATGCGGTGATAGAGCCCAAGTTGTCTCTGCAATGGTTTGTCAGAATGAGCGAATTGGCAAAGCCTGCGTTGGAGGTCGTGATGAACGATACGATTAAGTTCCACCCTGCGAAGTTCAAGAATACTTACAGACATTGGATGGAGAATGTGAAGGATTGGTGTATTTCAAGGCAGCTTTGGTGGGGACAGAGAATACCGGCGTATTATCTTCCGAACAGAGAGTTCGTTGTTGCCAAGAGTGCGGAGGAGGCTTTGCAGAAGGCAAGAAGCATGTTTCCGGAGGAGGATTATGCTTTGAGCGATTTGAAACAAGATGATGATGTATTGGATACTTGGTTCTCTTCATGGCTTTGGCCGATAAGTGTGTTCGACGGCATAAGAAATCCTGACAACGAGGAAATCAAGTATTATTATCCTACGAATGATTTGATAACGGCTCCCGAGATTATTTTCTTCTGGGTGGCGAGAATGATAATGGCGGGTTTGGAGTACAGGAAGGAGGTGCCTTTCAAAAATGTTTACTTCACCGGTATTGTTCGTGATAAGTTGGGTAGGAAGATGAGCAAGAGTTTGGGCAACAGTCCCGACCCTATCGAGCTGATGGAGAAGTATGGTGCGGACGGTGTGAGAATGGGTATGCTTTTGGCTTCGCCTGCGGGTAATGATTTGCCTTTCGATGAGATGTATTGCGAGCAGGGCAGGAATTTCTCCAATAAGATATGGAATGCTTTGAGGCTTTTGAAATCTCAGAGGGTTGAGGATATTCCGCAAAGCGAAAGTTCGAGACTTGCAGGTGAATGGATGAAGAACAAGATGAACGATACACTTCGTTCGTTGAACGATGATTTCTCCAAATACAGGTTGTCGGAGGCTTTGATGAGGGTTTACAAATTCGTTTGGGACGATTTCTGTTCGTGGTATTTGGAAATAATCAAGCCGGCGTATCAAATGCCGATGGATAAGGCTACTTACGAAACGGCTCTCGGCATATTCGAGGATTTGATGAAGATATTGCACCCGTTCATGCCTTTTGTCAGCGAGGAGATTTATCATTTGATAAGGGAGAGAGAGGATAAGGACTTTTTGATGTTGGCAAAGATGCCTGCCGCCGGGGAGGTCGATGAGAAGTTATTGTCGGATTTCGAGTTCGTTCAGGATTTCGTTGTCGGAATAAGGACTATACGCAATGAGAAAAACATTCCTCAAAAAACGGCTTTGGAGGTTTATTATGCTCAAAGTGCAGGGGCTGATGTCGTGGCGAAGTACTCGGATATGATAATCAAGCTATGCAATCTGAAAACGCTTGCCGCTTGTTCGCAAAAGGTGGAAAAGGCGATTGCGAAGATGGTCGGAACGATGGAAATCTTCGTTCCTCTTGCGGATAGCATAAATAAGGATGAGGAGGTGAAGAAGATAATGGCGGATATAAAGTATTTCGAGGGTTTTAAGGCCTCCGTGGAAAAGAAATTGTCGAATGAGAGTTTTGTCGGCAAGGCTCCGCAGAAGGTTGTCGATATGGAGAGAAAGAAATTGCAAGATGCAACTCAAAAACTTGCCGTATTGCATGAACAGTTGGAAGCATTGAAATAGGAAAACGGAGAAAGGTCGTCAGAAAATGATGACCTTTTTTCATGGCTTTGCTTGAAAGTATGTCAAAATGGCAGAAAAATGATTTTGGCACATTTTTCGCACTTCTCCGAATGCAGTTCCGAGGGAACGGAACAAAGAGAGTTTGAATTTGTTCTTTACTCGTGGGGGCTGTGATTTCAATCGGGCGATTGACAAAGGCAAAGGAGAGAGTTAAAGTAAAAAATAAACAAAATAGGAGATACAAAAATGGCAAATGTAAACGTAAAACCATTGGCAGACAGAGTTTTGGTTAAGCCTGCAGAGGCAGAGCAAAAAACAGCATCGGGAATAATCATACCTGATACGGCAAAAGAGAAACCAATGACGGGCGAGGTTGTTGCCGTCGGCTGCGGAAAGAAAGATGAACCGATGACCGTGAAGGTCGGAGATAAGATTCTTTATGGCAAATACTCCGGAACCGAAATCAATATAGAGGGTCAGGATTATTTGATAATGAGAGAAAATGACATTTATGCAATCATCTAACAAGTAATCGTTGAATCAGAAAAATCAAACAGATATGGCAAAAAACATAATATTCAATACGGAGGCTCGTGAGCAGTTGCGTCAGGGCGTTAATGCATTGGCAGATGCAGTAAAGGTAACATTGGGACCTAAGGGCAGGAATGTTATAATCGATAAAAAGTTCGGTGCTCCTCATATAACGAAAGATGGAGTGTCTGTCGCAAAAGAAGTGGAATTGGAAGACCCTATCCAAAACATGGGTGCCCAACTCGTGAAAGAAGTTGCTTCGAAGACGAATGACCAAGCGGGCGATGGTACGACTACTGCAACGGTGCTTGCTCAGTCGATAGTGAATACGGGCATCAAGAACGTAACGGCGGGTGCAAATCCAATGGATTTGAAACGTGGTATAGACAAAGCGGTTGCTGCTGTTGTCGCTGATTTGAAGGCTCGTTCAAGAGAAATCGGCGAAGGTAAGGAAAAAGTCGAGCAAGTGGCTTCAATTTCTGCCAACAATGACAAATTCATCGGTCAGATGATTGCCGAGGCGATGGATAAGGTGAAGAAAGAGGGTGTCATCACGATTGAGGAAGCCAAAGGCTTGGATACGACAGTCAAGGTTGTTGAGGGAATGCAATTCGACAGGGGTTACCTTTCTCCATATTTCGTAACGAATACTGAGAAGATGGAGGCAACGTATGAAAATCCGTTCATATTGATTTACGACAAGAAGATATCGAACTTGAAAGAGTTCTTGCCTATCTTGGAAAAGACAGTGCAAACAGGTAGAGGCTTGTTGATAATATCCGAAGATATAGAGGGCGAAGCTCTTGCCACTTTGGTCGTAAACAGATTGAGAGGCTCTTTGAAGATTGTTGCTGTCAAGGCACCGGGCTTTGGTGACAGAAGAAAAGAAATGTTGGAGGATATAGCGGTTTTGACAGGCGGTGTGGTAATCTCCGAGGAAAAAGGCTATAAATTGGAAGATGCCGATTTGTCTATGCTTGGTAGCGCACAAAAGATAACGGTCGATAAAGACAATACAACGATTGTTTCCGGTGCAGGCGAAAAGGCTGCGATAGAAGCAAGAGTTAATCAAATACGTGCTCAAATCGAGAAAACGACTTCCGATTACGATAGAGAAAAATTGCAGGAAAGACTTGCCAAATTGGCAGGTGGAGTTGCCGTAATCTATGTCGGAGCAGCATCGGAGGTTGAAATGAAAGAGAAAAAGGACAGATTCGACGATGCTTTGCATGCAACGAGAGCCGCTTTGGAAGAAGGAATCATACCCGGTGGCGGAGTAGCGTTCATAAGAGCAATTTCGGCATTGGATAACCTCAAAGGAGAGAACGAAGACGAACAAACGGGTATCCAAATCGTTCGCAGAGCATTGGAAGAGCCTTTGAGACAAATCGTCGAGAACGCAGGAATGGAAGGAAGCGTCGTTGTCAACAAAGTAAAAGAGTTGAAAGGCGATGAAGGCTTCAATGCAAGAACAGAAGTCTTTGAAGACTTGCACAAAGCCGGCGTTATCGATCCGACCAAGGTTGCAAGGGTTGCGATAGAGAACGCAGCGTCGATAGCTTCCATGATATTGACGACGGAGTGTGTGTTGTCCGAGATAAAGGAAGAAACTCCTGCAATGCCGCAAGCTCCTGCCGGAATGGGCGGAATGTATTAGAATCAAGTGAATACTCATAATAATTAAGTTTTTGGGGGAATTAACCATCGTAGGCGGTGGTTAATTCCTTTTGTTGTTCAATAGAAAATTTTTGGCAGATGATACAGAGAATACAAAGCCTTTATTTGGCGATTGTCGTGGTACTTAGCGGATTGAGTTTTGCATTTCCTTTGGCTGTATTTGAAAGTGCTAATTTCGCACCTTCACCTTATAACCTTATTCCGGCTGCAATGCCTGCGGATATAACGTATATACCACAGGGAACGGTGGCTTGGAATGCTATTTCTTTCCCTGTCGCAATCGGATTGCTATCTTTGATTGCAATATTCCTGTATAAAAACAGAATGAAGCAGATAAGAGTCGTTGCTGTGGCTTTTTTGCTTGATGTCATCTATGCAGGCTTTCTGTTCCTTTGGATTATAGATTCGCAGGCAAAGGCGCTCGCAATGCAGAATGTCGAAGGAATTCATATAGTATATGGAATAAGTTCTTATATCCCGATAGCACAAATCATATTGTTGATATTGGCACAGCGGGCAATAAGAAAAGATGAGAAATTGGTGCGTTCATCGGAACGTTTGAGGTAAACAGATTATCGTTTCTTCGTTATCTCAATATCGGAGTAAACCTCCGAAAAAACGGAGTTCCGCAAGAAAAAATCGAAAAAACTTTGCAAGTTTACCAAATATTCGTACCTTTGCACTCGCTAAAAACACGGTGCTCGTAGTTCAGTTGGTTAGAATATCAGATTGTGGTCCTGAGGGTCATGGGTTCAAATCCCATCGGGCACCCCACCGAAAAAGAGAGTTCTTTTGCAAAAAGAACTCTCTTTTTTTCGTCTTTCCACAAATTTTCTGTTACTTTGCACTTTATTTTTCGGTCAGGTAACGAATTAAAAACAGAATTGATTTAAGAGATGAGAAAGTCGAGATTTTTGCTATCGGGTTTGGCAACCCTTTTATTTGCGGTTTGTGTCTTTGCACAGTCGTATGAGAGAGTCGAAAATGACAATATGGGTGTCAGAATTTACACCTTGGACAACGGATTAAAGGTTTACATGTCGGTAAATAAAGATGTGCCGCGTATTCAGACCTATGTTGCGGTTCGTGTCGGAAGTAAGAATGACCCGAAAGAAACAACCGGTTTGGCACATTACTTCGAACACATGATGTTCAAGGGAACCGAGAGTTTCGGAACCTCGAATTGGCAAGAGGAAAAGAAATACATAGACAGGATAGAGGAACTTTACGAGGTGTATCGCAAGGAGACCGACTCTGCAAGGCGAACCGCTTTGTACAAACAAATAGACTCTTTGTCGTACATAGCTTCCGGCTTTGCCATTGCCAACGAGTATGACAAGATGATGAGTTTCATCGGTTCCGAAGGCACTAATGCCGCAACGAGTAACGATTTTACGTACTACCAAGAGAACATTCCCTCGAACCAATTGGAAAATTGGGCAAAGATTCAAGCCGACCGTTTTGCCAATCCGGTATTGCGGTTGTTTCATACCGAACTTGAAACAATCTACGAAGAGAAAAACATGAGTTTAACCAATGACAGACGGAAAGCCAACGAGGCAATGCTCAAAGCTCTTTACCCGAATCACCCTTACGGACAGCAGACAACCTTGGGTGAGGCGGAACATCTGAGAAATCCTTCTTTGAAAAACATAAAGGCATTCCACTCTCAATATTATGTTCCGAACAATTATTGCATTGCAATGAGCGGAGACTTCAATCCCGATGAAGCAATAAAGATAATAGACAAGTATTTCGGCAAGTTGAAATCCAAACCCCTTCCGGAATTCAAGTTCGAGTACGAACCGGAACAGACAAGCGTCAAAGAGGTTGAAGTAAAAGGTTTGGAAGCTGCCTACATTACCATTGCTTACAGAATAAATGCAGGCTCCACATCGAGGGAAGCGATGCTTGCAGAGCTGACAGACCAAGTGTTGAATAACGGTTCGACAGGTTTGATAGATAAAAACATCAATCAAAAGAGACTTGCGGCAAGAGCGAACAGCGGAGTATATGGTTTGAATGATTATACGGCTTTCATGTTGCAGGCTTATCCGAAGACAAATCAAAGTCTCGATGATTTGAAAACCGTTTTGTTGCAACAGATAGAGGTTTTGAAGAGCGGAAATTGGGACGAGAATATATTGACGGCGGCGATAAATAATTTGCGTTTCAGAGAAATCAGGTCTTTGGAAAGCAATTCGGCGAGAGCGATGAAGATGGCTCAGGCTTATTTGGCGAATGAGAGTTGGGAAAATGTGGTTAACAGCCTCGATATGATGAGCAAGGTGAGCAAAGAGGAGATTGTCGCATTCGCAAACAAGGTTTTCAAAGCGAATAACTATGTTGTGGTGAAGAAAGTGCAGGGAGAACCAGCCTCTGTCGAGAAAGTGGAAAAACCGCCTATCACTCCGATACAAATCAACCGTGATGCAGAATCCTCTTTCTTCAAACAGATAAAGGCAAGAAAGGTTACACCGATTCAAGCAGAGTTTCCGGACTACTCGAAAGCCATGAGCATTGAAAAAACCGATAACGGTACGGAAATTTTGTACGTGAAGAACAAAGATAATTCAAGATACAACCTTACGTTCCGTTATGCCGTCGGTACTTGGGAAAACAAATATCTTCAGCTATTGGGCTATTATCAAAAGTATCTGCACACTCCTTTCCTTACACAGGAGCAAGTGCAGGAAAAGCTCTTCAATCTTGCAACCTCATTCAGGATAAGTTCCAACGGAGAGGAAACATTGGTTACAATGGAAGGCTTGACGGATAACATGGTCGAGGCATTGGAAGTGGTGGACGATATTCTTACCAATCCTGTTTTGGATACGGCGATAGTGGAAGACATAAAAAATCAGATTAAAAAGGACAGGCAAGATGCCAAGAGCAAACAAGCAAGTTGTTTTTCGGCACTTGGTTCATACGCTTTGTACGGAGAAAAAACTGCACACCGCACTTTGTTGAGTGATAAGGAAATCGATAAAATAACCGCCGTTGTTTTGTGTAATCAAATCAAGGATTTGAAATCATACAAGGAGCAGATAAGATACTACGGAGACTTGTCTGAGGACGCATTGTCGAGTTGTTTGAAGCAAAATCACAAGATGGCGGATAAGGTTACCAAGGTGGCAAAGGCGAAACCGAGCGAGAAACAAGCGACAAAGAAAAACGAAGTCTTTTTTGTCGATTACCCCGCAAAGCAATCCTATTGCAGAATGTTCATCGTCGGAGATAAATACAACGAAAGCGAAAGGGCTGTTGCAGCCATGTATAACGAGTACTTCGGAGGCAGTATGAACAGCATAGTCTTCCAAGAAATGAGGGAGAAACGTTCTTTGGCTTATCAGGCCATGTCTCGCTATATCACGGGTAGCGATAAGAATGACCGCAATTATAATTTGGCACATATAGCAACCCAAAACGATAAAGTGATAGAAGCGTTTGATGCTTTCAATTCTTTGTTGGACAGCATGCCTGTCGCACAAGCTAATTTCGATTTGGCAAAGCAATCTCTTCTAAGTTCGATGCGGACTCAAAGAATACACAAACAGAATATCATTTCTTCATTCCTTAACGACCGTCGCTTTGAAAGAGCAAACAACAACCTGCAACAATTATATACTTCTTTGCAAGGAATAAACTTGGAGCAAATCCGACAGTTCAGTAAGGAGAAATTCCAAAAGCGTGGCAGGGTTTATGTCATTCTCGGAAGCAAAGAGCAGATAGATATGGAGGCTTTGAAGAAGTTCGGTAAGGTTAAAGAATTGACCTTGGAAGAGATATTCGGCTATTAGACTTATTGCTGTCGTATGGATTTGAAATTGCAGAAGAAAGAGCTCCGAAAAAAAATCAGGGAGCAAAAAAAGGTTTTCCCTCGTGAGGAAAACCTTTCTCAAAGCAGGGAAATATTTTCATTCATAGAGGAAAGCCCTTTGTTCAAGAACGCAAACACGGTATTGCTTTATTGGTCGATGGACGATGAGGTTTCGACGCACGATTTTATATTGAAGTGGTACGAAGCCAAAACCATATTGCTGCCTTGTGTCGTGGGCGATGATTTGGTGCTGAGACGTTTTGAAGGTCTCGACAGCATGGTTGCCGGCGAACAATTCGGAATAGCGGAACCTGTGGGGGCTGTTTTCGATGATTATGCGAAGATAGATTTGATGATTATACCCGGGGTGGCGTTCGACTCTTCTTTTCACCGCATGGGCAGGGGCAGAGGTTTTTATGACAGGCTGCTTTCGCTTGCCGAAACAAAGAAGATGGGTATTTGTTTCGACTTTCAGTTGGTGGACGAAGTGCCTGTCGAGGATTTTGATGTGGCGATGGATTGTGTAGTGAGCAAAAACGGTTTCATGAAACATGAGTAAGATAAAACTATTGGCGATTGCTCTTTTGTCGGGGGTGCTTTTGTCGCTTGCATGGTGGGATATGCTGTCGGCTCCTCTCATGTTGGTTGCCTTTGTGCCTCTTTTATGTGTGGAGGACTTTATTTGCAGGCATGAAAAGGAGAGAATCTTTTCTTCATGGGCTGTTTTCCGATATTCTTTTCTGCCTTTCCTTTTGTGGAATCTGACAACGGTGTATTGGGTCGCTTATTCCACACCTTTGGCTATCGCTTTACCATTTGCACAAGCGGCTTTGATGGCTCTTGTCTTTCAAGCGGCACATTATTGCAGGAAACATTTCGCCCATGGCAGGCAAAGCGGACTTGCATTCTTCGCAATCTTCTTTTTGGCTTTTGAATTTCTGCATTTGCATTGGGACATCAATTTCCCGTGGCTTAACTTGGGTAACAGTTTTGCGAAGTTTCCTTACCTCATACAGTGGTATGAATATACCGGAGTGGGAGGAGGAACGCTTTGGATTTGGCTTTGTAACATCTCTTTTTTTTGTTTGTTGCAACGCTTCTTCGATTCGGAAAAACGAAACGCCGAAAGAATTTCACGAAACGCCGTTTTGGTTTTTTCTTTCGCCGTTTTGATTTTGCCGATTGCCGTTTCGCTGATACGTTGGTTTACATACAGTCCGCAAACGACAGCGAAGACTGATGTCGTCATCGTTCAACCCAACCTCGACCCCTACGGAGAACAGTATGATTACTCTCCGCGTCAGGTTTGCGATATAATAATCGATTTGGCAAGCAAAAAGACTGATGAGAACACCGATTTCATTCTCTGTCCCGAGAGTTGTCTTCAAGATTATGCTTGGGAGGAGAATTTGGATGGCTCTCCGAGCATAGTCTATCTGCGAAATTTCGAGAACAAATACCCGAAAGCGGAAATCATATCGGGCATGTCGAGCCGCAGAATGCTGCCGGAAGGCGTTATGACCAAGGCGGCGAGGAAGCATCGCCATATCCCTAATCGTTATTACGAGAGTTGCAATATCGCAGTGAAGATAGACCGCGACACTGTGAACCCTTGCAGCCAGCTTCGCCACAAAAGCGTGCTTACTCCTTTTGTCGAAAAAATGCCATTCAAATCCGTATTGGGTTTCTTGGGCGATTTGGCTTTGGATTTGGGCGGAACGGTCGGTACACTCGGCACGGATGAGGACTATATCGTCTTTTCCTCGAACGGAAAGCCGAAGACGGCAACGGCAATATGCTATGAATCCACGGACGGCAGGTATATATCGCAACTTGTCGCAAAGGGAGCCGAACTGATATTCATTATAACGAACGATGGTTGGTGGAAGGATACGCCGGGGCATCGTCAGCATGCGGCCTTTGCCTCGTTGAGGGCGATAGAAAACAGAAGACCAATCGCAAGAAGTGCAAACACCGGCATTTCATGCTTCGTTTCTCCGCGTGGAGAGAGCAACCAACAAACCGAATATTGGAAAGAAGCGGTGATAAAGCAAACGATTTATCCGCAAAACGAGATAACATTTTACACGAAATACGGAGACTACATATACAGAGCTGCCTCATTTCTGGCAATACTCTTTCTGTTGTTGAGCTTCGTTGTTTCGCATTTGAGAAAAGCAGAAGAAAAGAAACATCAAAACAAAAACATCTGACATGTTCAAGAAAGTACCTCACACTTACGTCATCATTTTTTCTCTGATAGTACTTGCCGCCGTTGCAACGTGGTTTGTACCCTCCGGGGAGTTCGCAAGAAAAAGCATAACCACCGAATCGGGCAAGACAATCAACCAAATCGTTCCCGGTTCTTATACTCACGTGGAGCAATCTCCACAGACATGGGAAATAATGTCCGCTTTCTTCAAGGGATTTCAGAAAGCCCCCGGCATAATAGCCTTTCTACTCATATTGGGCGGTGCTTTTTGGATTTTGAACGAGACAAAGGCGATAGATATGGGCGTTCAGACATTTTTGAACAAGTCTGGTAAATTGGAAAGATACCGTTTGTTCAAAGCCATAGGAGTGAATAACCTGATAATAGTCTGCATCATGGTCATGTTCTCGCTATTCGGAGCCATATTCGGCATGAGCGAGGAGACGATAGCCTTTGTGGTCATCTTCGTTCCTCTTGCAATATCCATGGGGTATGATTCCATAACAGGCGTATGCCTCTGCTTTTTGGCGGCAGGCTTGGGCTTTGCAGGCTGTGTGCTTAACCCTTTTACATTAGGCATAGCCCAAGACATAGCAGGCATAAAGATGTTCTCGGGAATAGAATACAGAGTGGTGATGTGGTTTATCATAACATTTATAGGCATAAGCTTTGTGTTGTGGTACGCAAACAGAGTGAAGAAGAACCCTACAAAGTCCATAATGTACGAAGAGGATAAATTTTGGAGAGACAATCAGGCGGCGGCAACGAAGATAGAAGCGGTGAAAGCCTCCAAAACATGTTGGATTGCTTATTTCGCAACGTTGATTGTTCAAATCATATTCTGCATTACGACACAAAGCCCGGCTCTTATAATCACAACTGTTTTGTTTGCGGTTGTTTGTTGGTTCATGATAAAGAAATCCATGCAGATGTTCTCTTTGTCCGTATTGATTTTCACCATAGCTTACCTTGTCATAGGCGTTATGGCATTCGATTGGGGATTCGAGCAAATCGCAGCTTTGTTTTTTACCATGGCAATAGTCAGCGGAATGGTTCTGGGAAAGAATGCGAGCGATATAGCGAAGTTGTTCATAGCCGGAGCGAAGGATATGCTTTCTGCGGCTTTGGTCGTCGGCTTGGCTTCCGGCATAATAGTGATTTTGGAAGACGGAAGAATAATAGATACTTTCCTTAACTCGCTTGCGGCAAGCATATCCGGCAGCGGAAAAGTGGGGGCATTGAGCATAATGTACGGTTTCCAATCCGTGTTGAACGCAATCATCACTTCCGGAACGGCAAAGGCTGCAATGTTGATGCCGATGTTCTCCGAGATAGCGGGCATGAGCGGTATCTCTCTTCAATCTGCCGTAACGGCATTCCATATAGGAGACGGCTTTACCAACCTCATAACTCCTACATCGGGAGTTTTGATAGCGGTTTTGGGGCTTGCAAGGATACCATACGCCAAATGGGTGAAATTCTCTTGGAAGTTCATTCTGGCAATGGTCGTTTTGGGGTGGTTGTTGTTGATTCCGACGGTTACGATGAACCTACCTGATTTTTGAAAAAGGCAGAAAGAATAAGTGGGAGGCTCGATTGAAGAAGAATTGGGGTGATTATCAAATTCGGAATAAGATGATAAGAAAATATTTGTTGGTATTGTGTTGCTTGATTGCCTGCAAGGCTGCGTCGGCACAGGAAGTCGGAAAGAGAAGTTGCTTGTCGGAAGGAGCATATTCTTTCGGCTTTCGATTGGGATTGGAGAAACGCAGTGTGGAAAACGATATGTTGTTGACGATTGCAGATATAGAAAAGTCCGAGCAGCTTAAATATGATTTGGCTTTAAGCGGTAGTTGGTTCGTCATGGATTATACCGCATTGAATTGCAAAATTGCTTACGGTTTTTCGGATTCGGATAATGTCATAGAAGCAAAGATTTTGGATTTGGTCATAGGTGCGGAGAATTACAGCACAAGTACTGCGTCATCTTCTTTTACGGCTGCGGCAGGTGTGAAGAATTTCATTCCGATAGGAAGTTCGGAAAGGTTTTATGTGTTCAACGAAAGTAACGTTTCGTACTGTCATTACAGCAGCTTGACAAGAGATGTTTACAATCGGGGCGATAAAATCCATAAGATACACCGAAAAGGGAATACGGTAAGCCTTGCACTTTCTCCCGGAGTGATGTATTTTCTTACGAATAAGCTTGCTTTTGAGTTTGCTTTGAATCCTGTAATTCTTTCTTTCTCTCATGAGAATACATTGAAGGACGGAACGATAGAAGGTAGCGATACGGATTTTTGCTTGGACTTGAAGATAAATCCTTTCAACCTCTATTTTGGTTTCTCTTTCTTTTTCGATAACCGTAACAAATAGCCTGCAATCATGAAGAAGTACTTGTATTTTGTTTTGAGCGTTCTGTTTTTTGCTTCCTGCATAGAAGACGATTACTATAAGCAATCGGATAATTGTAACATCACAGCATTTGAAATAGAGGGGCAACTCGCTTGCAATATGGAAGACAGAGGCGGCGTGGGTTATATATCGGTTCAAATGCCTGTGGATTATGATTTGAGTAATTTGAGAGTGCTGAGAGCGGAACTGAGTCCGCTTGCCCGATTTGAAAGAGATGTTTTTTTGATAAAAGATTTTTCCGAGACGGTTACGGCGAAGGTCGTTGCAGAGGACGGTAAGAACAATAAAATATGGTATATAGAAGTATCGAAAGCTCAAAGCAACAAACAACTTGCGTATTCCGACATGAAGCAATGGACAATAGCAACGGAAGAAGACGGAACCGTCATAAGCATAGGCGGAAAGTATGCTTACTTTCCGGGAGAACAAGGTAAGTATTCGCCTTGGCAGCATGCGGCAAGAGCGAACAAACTCAACGGTTTTTTCTCCGTCAACCCTCAACCTTCTAATGAAAACAGCGAATATGCGAGAATGGAAACCAAGGCTTACCCTGCCGGCAACATGGTGAACTCCGGCATAGTTACAGGGGCTTTGTTTACAGGTAAGTTTTGCTTTGATTCCAGACACCTGCCTGTCGTGGGCAGCGATCCCAATCCTCGAAAACTTGTAAACCTCGGTGTGAGATTCGAATACAGACCTACGGCGGTGCGGTTTAAGATGAGGTATTTCCCGGGTGCTGTTATGAAAGACGGTAAGGGTAAGGTGATTTATGAAAACGACAAGGAAAATCGTCCGCACAGGGATTCGTGCGACATATACTTCCTTTTGCAAAACAGAGATGAAGACCCTGATGTGTTTTACAGAGTTGCAACGGCGTGGATGAGGATAGGGGATACAGTGGGTGCCGATGGGTTCGTATCCATGACCATACCATTTATATATGGAGAGCCTGACGTTTCTATTATTGCGGAGAAACCGTACATGGGAATAGGCGGTGTCAGAGGTGAAGTTAGCTTTTATCGCTTTACTTACAACGGAACGGATTACGATAAGCGGCTTATGCAGGACAAATATGCACCTTCGACAATGAATCCCGACCATATAATAGGTTTGTTCAGTGCAAGTGCTTACGGAGACTTGTTTTGGGGTGCTCCGGGTTCGACTTTGGACATAAAAGACGTGGAATTGGTGTATTGATACGATATTTTGCAAATGCGTATTGGTACTTCTTTGTGCTATTCGTTTTTTTTCGTATATTTGCACCTGCGTATTCGGATGATACAAAGCTGACACATAAAAACAAATGAAAGAAATGAAGAAATATTTACCACTATTGGTCGTGATGTTTGCCTTTTGCACTGGTGTATTTGGGCAGAATCCGACGATTACAATGGACAGTACGGTTAATATTACGGCATTGGGTGCCAAGTTGTGGGGTACTCTTGTCAGTAAAGGTAATTGGTCTGTTAACGGAAAAGGCTTTGTGTACTCCACAAACCCGCTCCCTACCAAAGAGAACGGAACAATGAAAGCCGTTTCGGGCAATAATACTGGCAAATTCTATACAAGCGTTACCAATCTCGTCCCTTCCACGACTTATTATGTGAGATCATACGTCAAAAAAGGCACGGGAACGAACGCAGATACTGTTTATTCTTCCAATGTCGTGAGTTTCCAGACGCTTCCCGTCGTTCCGCCGACTCTGACCACTCCTTTGGTTTCGGAAATCGGTCTTACGGAAGCGACTTTCACCGGCGAGATAACAGATAAAGGAGATGCAACATTGCAAATGGATAAAGGCTTTTGTTACGGGCTCAATCAAAATCCCACATACTATGACACAAAGGTCAAAGTCGGCGGAAGTGCATCGCCTTTGCCTTATACCATGACGAAAAACGTTGAAAACCTTTTGTCGGGAGCAACATATTACGTACGCTCTTACGCTGTCGTGAAATATGGAACGACTTACGATACCGTCTATTCCAATCAGGTCAGTTTCATGACCCAACATGCTTGCGGAAATCCTCCTTATGGAGTTACAATATCAGATGTAGAAGTTTCAGAAGCAAGGATAAATTTCGAGAAAGCTTTGGGACAGGCTCATTGGGAAGTCGATTACGGCTTTGCAGGACACACCGTGGGAGAGGGAACGTTGGTCAGGACAGATGATACGACGATTTTGATTGCTAATTTGGAGGGAGGTCGTTCTTATTCGGTCTTTGTTCGAGCGGTGTGTGGTAATTTGTATAGCGAATGGTCGGATATAAGGACGTTTACGACCATTGCACCGCCATGTGCTGCTGTAAGCGGAATACATACAAGCGAAACAGGTTATTCTTCCGCCAAAATAGAATGGACACCCGGCAGCATGAGCCAAACGGTTTGGGAAGTGGCGTTTGCGAAAGCAAACGAGACGTTGTCGGAATCGGGAGTGATGATAGAGGGAAGCCCGATGTTTTCTCCGATAGGCTTAACGCCGCAAACGGAATACAAATTGAAGATAAGGGCAGTGTGTGGCGAATTTATGAGCGAGTGGAGCGATGAATTTACTTTCAATACCATACAACAGGGATTGGAAGAGGTGGATATGAAGTCCATAAACATATATCCGAATCCGACAATAGGAACAGTAAAGTTCGAGAATAACGGTCTGAAAGTTCGCAATATCGAAATCAGCGACGCTTACGGAAGAGTGATATACAGAAACAATGAACTACCTCTTTCATTCGATTTCAAAGATAGAAAAGGCGTATTCTTCATTCTCATGGAGACGGAAACAGGACAGCAGATAGAAAAAATCATAGTACAGTAACAAAAAACTTTATCAGATGTTAGCAGACATACTTTTGCAAGTACAGCAAGCCGGTGCAGAGGTGGCGACTCAAGCGGCGGAAACGACAGCCAAATTGAACGTATTCTCTTTGGCGGTAAAGGGAGGTTGGATAATGATTGTCCTTGCCATCGTATCGATAGTTGCAGTGTATATCTTCGTTGAAAGATACCTTGCCTTGAATAAGGCACTCAAAGAGGACGGGAACTTCATGGATAACGTCAAAGACTGCATACACAAAGGCGATTTGCAAGGAGCCAAAAGATTAACGGACAATAACGACAGCCCGATAGGCAGAATGATAGGTAAGGGATTGTCAAGATTGGGCAGACCTTTGAATGATATTAACCAAGCAATAGAAAACGTCGGTAAATTGGAGGTCGCAAGGTTGGAAAACGGCGTTTCCATGGTCGGAACCATAGCAGCGTTGGGACCATCGCTCGGTTTCTTGGGAACGGTTACCGGTATGGTGAAAGCCTTCTTCGATATGAGTACGGCAGGAAACAACATTGACATACAACTTCTTTCAAGCGGCATATACGAAGCAATGGTTACCACCGTCGGAGGCTTGATTGTCGGAATTATTGCCAATTTCCTTTACAGCATATTGGTCGGAAAGATAAATAAGATAGTGTTTATGTTGGAGGCAAGGACGATGGAGTTCATGGACTTGCTGCACGAACCTGCCCAATAGAGATTTTATGATACAGACAAGGAATAAAATCGACCCGAATTTCAATTCGGCTTCCATGTCGGACTTAGTCTTTCTTTTGTTGATATTCTTTATGCTTACTTCAACGCTGATAAGTCCGAATGCAATAAAGTTACTTCTGCCCAAAAGCACGAGTGGTCAAACCATGGCGAAGCAAAACGTCACGGTTTCGATAGATGAGAGCAATCATTTCTTCGTTGAGAACAATGAAGTGAGCGAAGCGGAATTATCTAATGTGATTGGGGCTTTGCTGAACGGCGTCGATGATGGAACGGTCAAGCTTCACTCCGATGCAAGCGTCGCCGTGCAATATGTTGTTACCGTAATAGACGCTGTCAACAAGGTGAACGCTCGGCAGGGAAAGAAACACAAGGTGATTTTAGCCACAGAAGCTGTTAAATGATGGACTTCCAGAATAACGATACCAAAAGAAAATTGATAGGAATCGGCTCGACCGTGTTCATTCACGGTTTGGCAGTGCTTCTTCTTTTGGTTCTCGGACTGCGATACCCCGATCCGCCTCCTGCCGAAATAGGAGTGGAGATGGATACCGACATGTTGAGCGATATAGGAACTGATACCGATAATGCTGCCGAGGGAGGTGAAGAAGCGTTTTCAAAGAATAACATCTCTTCCGACGAAAACAGTGCAGTAACTCAGGATACGGAAGAAACAAAGGTCGTAAGCAGGAACAGCAAAAACAGAAAAGACAACAAAAAGAAGCCTGCTGCAAAAGATATCGATGAAGATACCAAACCCAATATAGACCCTAATGCTTTGTTTAAGGGAGGCAAGGTAAACAAAGGCACCGGCGGAAATTCCGGAGAGGGAAACGGCAGCGGTAAAGGCATTGGCGGAGAAGGTAAAGGCAGCGGAACATCATTTTCTTTGGGAGACAGAGGAGCCAAGTCCTTAGGTAAACCGAACTCTTCGACGCCGGAGACCGGTAATGTGGTTGTTGAAATAAAGGTCGACCAAGAAGGAAATGTCATCTCGGCAAAAGGTGGTGCAAGAGGAACCACTTTATGGGACAGCAACCTTTGGAGGCGTTGCGAACAGGCTGCAAGAAAATCCAAATTCGCCGCAGACCCCGATGCTCCCGAAGTTCAGAAGGGTACAATCACCTACAAATTCAGATAATATACCACCATAAAACAGTATCTCTATGAGAATACTCCATACTTCCGACTTTCATATCGGAAAGAGGCTTTATTCATGCGAGAGACGGGAAGAACAGGAAGCTGTTCTTAAAGAATTATCGGACGTATGCCGCAGGGAGAATATCGATGTCGTTCTTGTGGCAGGCGATTTGTTCGATAATTTCAATCCATCGGTCGCTTCGATGAGTTTATTGTATGATTCCTTATGCGAGATTGCCGATGGAGGCAAACGTCCTGTCATCTCGATAGCCGGCAATCACGATTCGCCAGACCGGATAGATATGCCGGATAGTTTCGCTCGCAAAAACGGCGTGTTTTTTCTTGGCAATTACGACAGTTTGCAGCAGGAAATCAGATTGAATGACAGAATTACAATAGAGAAAACGGCTCAAAATTATATGCAGTTGCGGTTTTCCGATTACGATTACCCTTTGCAACTCATCGTAACCCCTTTCGTGAACGAGCAGAGGCTGAAAGAGAAATTCGATTTTGAAAACGAAGAAAGTATGTTGAGGGATTACTTGCAGCAGGTTTGGCAACAAACCGTGAAGACTTACGCAACGGAAAGAGGAGTCAAAGTTCTGATGACCCACCTTTTCGTTTTGAAGGATGAGAACGACACGACTCTCGAACCGGAAGACGAGAATGCCATAAACATAGGCGGATTGTCTGCGATATATGCCGATAACATACCTTCGGAAATCCAATACACCGCTCTCGGACACCTGCACCGCATGCAGAGAGTGGGAAAGAAGAACGTGTGGTACAGCGGCAGCCCTTTGGCATACAGTTTCAGCGAAGACGAACAGCAAAAATATTTTTTAATAGCAGACATAGAGCCGGAAAAAGAGCCTGTCATCAAAAAGGTTTCTATACAAAGCGGCATCGCAATCAAGAACCTGACTGCCGAGAGTGTGGAAGAGGCTTTGAAAGTCCTGTCCGAGAACCAAGATTATTGGGTTCAGTTACGGTTGATTACCGATAAAGCTATTTCATACGAGCAAAGCTCGCAACTGCATTCCGCCCATGGTCGTCTGCTTCAAATAATACCCGAAATAAAATCCGAATCCATCGCATGCAGGCAAAGAAGCAAAATTCTCGAACTGCAAGATAATCCCGTGGAATTGTTCGGAGAGTTCTACAAAAGCACTCATGGCGGTCAGGAACCTGATGAGGCTTTGACGGAACTGTTTCGTGAAGTAATGAATTGCAAGAATGAAACCCGTTAAATTAAATATAGAAGGTGTTTTTTCCTATCGGAAGAAACAGATTATAGACTTTCGCAAACTCTCTGCGGGAGGCATATTCGGCATATTCGGCAACACGGGCAGCGGAAAGTCGTCCATAATAGAGGCTTTGATATTCGTGCTGTACGGAAAGCTGGACAGAATAAGCGGAAGGCGTGTGGATTTAATCAATCTGAGGAGCGACAAGGCTGTGATAGAGTTCGAATTCGAGTCTTTCGGCAAAAACTATCTTGCCGTGGCAAATCTCAAACGTACGAAGGACTCTCATACAAGCAAGAGTATGATGTATGTCATGGAAGAGGGCGAATATCGTTCCGTGGGGGAGAATGTGAGGGTCGAGGATATAATCGGTTTGTCCTACGAGAACTTTTGCAAAATCGTAATCATACCGCAGGGTAGGTTTCAGGAGTTTTTCTCCCTCACAGAGGCTGCAAGAACGTCCATGCTCAAAGAAATCTTTCCCGCTCTCAGGGAATTCGACCTTACAAACGCCGTCAAAGAATTGCGGGAAAGGACAAAGGCAGACTTGGATGTAAATACCGGCAAATTGAACCAGCTTGAAGAATATACGAAAGAGGCCTTTGAAGAGGCATCGGGGCGTTTCTCGCAAATAAAAGAGGCTTTTGAAGAAGCCGAAAGGCAGAACAATCAACGGAAGCAATCGCTTGCCGAAGAGAAATCTTTGTTGCAGTTATTCGTGGAGAAAGAAAAAACCGCACAAACGAAGGAATGTTTGGAGCAACAGTTGCCGCAAATCTCCGCTGCGGAGAAAGAATTGAATGATTACGAGATGGCGACCGACAAATTCAAGGCTGCATTGTCTGTCTATGATAATTGCTTGATTCAAATAAAGGATACGGAGACGAAAAGCAAGGAAAATGCTTTCCGCCTTGCAAAAGAGAGGGGAAAAAACAGAGAGGCAAGGCAGGCGTATGAGGAGATATTGAAAGAAGAGGAGCAAACGCCTTTGCAAAGAGAGGAGATAAAGCAGTTGGAGGCTCTTATGGAGTTGCAAAAGGTGGAAGCGGAAAAGGAGAACCTGAATTTACAACTCTCGCAGCAGAAAGCAAGCGAGGCAAAGGGCAGAGAACTTTCTCAAGATTTGGAGATAAAGAAACAGTCCTTGGAGGCTGAGATTGCGAATATGGAAGCAAAATTACCCGACCCTGCAAGGTTTGCGGCAGTAAGGAATTGGTTTTCTGAAATAGACGTTTTATCCAAAGGAGAGGAGAGAATAGAGAGAGAACTCGGCGAATTGGAGAGGCAGATGGCCGTGTTGTCCGACAAGCTCGGAATTCCGCAACATGAGGATTTCGCCTCCTCGGCGGAGAAAAGGCGTATGGATTTGCAGCAAAGGATTTCCGTATTGGAAGACGAGCATTTGAAATATTTGCAGGAGCAGGCGATATGTCGTTATTCGGCTTCGCTTGCCGATAACGAGCCTTGTCCTTTGTGCGGCAGCCTTTCGCATCCGAGACCTGCCGACAGGGGCGTTGCGGATAAGCATCTTGCCGAAACGGAAGCCGAAATTCATACATCGAGAGAGCGTTTGGAAAGTTTGAACAAAGTGATTTACAACCATGATTCTTTATCCAAGCAATGCAATGCCAAGAGAGCGGAATTGCAATCCAAGCGTGGCGAACTCGAGTTGTGGAAGAAACAATTCGTTTGGGCGGAATACGAGAGCAAAACCTTTGATGAGGTGAAGGCAATGGAAAAAGCCGATGCGGAATTGCGAGGCAGAATGGATACAAAGCGGAAAGAATTCGATGTATTGAGGCAACGTTCCGATATGTACGCCAAGCGTATGGGTGAGATAGCAAATGCAATGAATTCTATACGCAACGAACTTGCCAAGTGTGCGGGAAGAACGGAGCAGTTGCTTGCTGGAGTGAATTCGGACTTGAAAGGAAAGTATTCTTCTTTCAGTCCGGAAGAGCTGGACGAGGAGTGCAAAAAACGAAACGCCGTTTTGGAAAAACGAAACGCCGAAAGAATTTCTCGAAACGCCGTTTTGGAAAATTCAAACGCCGTTTTAATCCGCTTGGAAAACGATGAGAAACATTACGGCTTGCAAATGTCTCAACAACAGCAACAAAAGACGGATGCAGAGGAGGTCTTGAAGATTGCTTTGCAGGAAAGCGGATTTACGGACTTGGAACAGGTACGTCGGATATTGAACAGGAGTATGGATATGCAGGCTGTGAGGAACAAAATCAATGATTTCCGCTCGCAGAAGAAAATGACGGACAGCCGTTATGCCGAACTTTCGGAGCAGACCGCCGATAAAATCAAGCCTGATGAAGATAAAATCAGGCAAGATGAGCAAATGCTTTCGCAGAAAGAAGCTGAATTGAAAGCAATGCTGGAAGAAAAAGGCAGAATGGAGGGCAGGGTGAAGCTAATTGAAGAAAAGTTGAGAGAAAAGCATGAATTGCAGAAAGGATACGATGCATTGCTTGCCCGTTTCAACGGATTGGAGGAATTATTCAATATGTTCAAGGGCGAGAAGTTCGTCAAGTTTATTTCTTCCGTCTATATAGAACAATTATGTTCCAAAGCCAATGAACGTTTACGCATAATAAGTAACGGAAAGTTTGAAATACGTTATCTGGACAACGGTTTCTTTATAGCGGATTACCTGAACGAGGGCAAGACACGCTCTATTAAAACTCTGAGCGGCGGACAGATGTTTCAAGCCTCTTTGTGCATGGCATTGGCTCTGGTAGATACGATACGTTTGAACTCTGACACGAATCAGGATTTCTTTTTCATAGACGAGGGATTCGGAACACAGGATACGGAAAGCCTCGATTTGATTTATCAATCCCTGAAAGCCTTACGCAAAGAAGAAAAAGTGGTCGGGTTGATAAGCCATAGCGATGTGCTGAAAGAGAAGATAACAAGCAACATCAGCATACGAATGGACGAGAAGGAAGGAAGCCTCATAGAATACGGCGGTTTGTAAAAACCGTCAGGCGTTTGCATGTATTCGGAATGAGATGTGAAAGCATTCTGTACCTGCAATTAAACTCTCGGACTGCGAATTTTCAACCTGTGTTTCAGTTGGGCGAAATCGGTAACGCCCAACACTTCCGCCTCTTTCAATAAGAGTTTGGCACAACCCACGGCATCGGCATCGGATTTGTGATGCTGAAACTCGAAACCGAAGTTGTGGCAAAGATAATCCAAGGAATATTTAGGCGAGTCAGCCCACACAAGACGTGCAATCTGATAAGTGCAGAAGTATCTTGCCGTCGGTAATTCCATTTTGTAATGTCGCAATGTCTTTCTGAGGACATTGATGTCGAAACTCGCATTGTGAGCAATCAGAATTTGATTATCGAGATACGGACGCACCTCTTCCCACAACGTATCGAACTCAGGCGAGAACTCGACGTCCTTTTTGTGTATGCCGTGTATCTTTTGAGCATAGAAATGGAAGTAAGGATAACATATAGGCTTAATCAACCAGTTATGAGTCTCCGTTATTTCGGAATTTTTCACCACAGCAATGCCCAAAGAACAAGGAATGTACTTGTCGGCAGTCTCGAAATCTATCGCAACGAAGTCAAACATATCGTAAAGAAAGGAAGCCCTTTCGGACTTCCTTCGTTGTGTTATTTGTTATTGAAATTATCCAATCCTTCATCGAGGAACTTGATGAAGTTATCTATGTTCCTGTCGTATGATTTAGGCTCTTTTGTCAGTATGTTGCCGTCTGCGTCCATGAGAACGTACAAAGGCTGGGCGTTTGCATGGAAAGTCTCTATTTGGAAGTTATGATTTTTCTTTCCGAGCGTCTTTATGATTTTTCCATCTTTGGTTTTCACCCATTCATTCTCCGGAAGCTCTATATTATTTACGTCCGCATATAAAGCAACCATCACGAAATTTTCCGTAAGTCTCTTCTTGACCTGCGGATTTACCCAGACATAGTTCTCCATCTCACGACAGTTCGCACAGGTCTTGCCCGTGAAGTCTATGAACAACGGTTTGTTCACCTTTTTCGCATATTCCTTTGCCTCTTCAAGGTCGAAAAAGCCCTCGAAGCCCGTAGGCAGGTGCAGATCTTTTGCATACTTTCTGTCGAGCGGTAATCCGGAGACATTCTCAGCCTTTGCAACGCCTTTGTTCTCAACAGCTATTCTGACCAAATCGAAATCCTGTGTCGTGGCAGGCGGAATGTAACCGGAGATTGCCTTTAACGGAGCACCCCAAAGCCCCGGCAACATATAGACTACGAAAGAGAACGTAATCAAAGCAAGGAACAATCGCGGCACACTTATCTTTTCGAGAGGCTCGTCCCCTTTGAATTTCAGCTTGCCAAGAAGGTAGAAACCCAACATGGAGAATATTACAATCCATAGGGCAAGGTACGTCTCCCTGTCGAGTATGCCCCAGCCGGCAGACAGATCCGCCATGGAAAGGAACTTCAAGCCCAAAGCGATTTCAATGAAGCCGAAAACAATCTTTACAGTGTTCAGCCACGAACCCGATTTCAATTTCTTCAAAGCCGCAGGGAACATAGCCAAAAGAGTGAACGGCAAAGCAAAACCCACAGCGAAACCGAGCATCGACACAAGGAATACATAGCTGTTGCTTGAACCCGAAGCCATTTCAATCAAGGCTGCACCCAATATGGGACCTGTGCAAGAGAATGACACCAATACTGTTGTCAAAGCAATGAAGAATGTTCCGAGATAGCCTCCCTTGTCGGCGTTCCTGTCCGATTTGTTTATCAACCCGCTCGGCATCGTTATCTCGAACAGTCCGAAGAAAGAGAAAGCAAATATCATGAAAACTATAAAGAAAATCAGGTTCGGTATCCAATGAGTGGAAATGATGTACATTGCATCTTCTCCGAGCAAAAGAGTAAGCGTCAAACCCAAAACGGCAAACATGAACACTATGCTTGCACCGAAGAAATAGGCTTGGTGTCTTCCTTTTCTGCTTGACTTGTTCCCTTTCATGAAGAACGAAATCGTCATCGGTATCATCGGGAATACGCAAGGTGTTATCAAGGCTAACAGTCCTGCCGTGAAGGAAACGAGAAATACGGTAAGCAAAGACTTGTCTTTATCTGCTTTCTGTTCCGTTATTTGAGCCGTTGCATTGCTTAATGTGTCCTTTTTGTTTGCAAGGACTGGCTTTTCTTCGTTTGAAACGGTGTCTTCATTCTGGCTTGTGTCCGTCGGTTCGTTTTGAACGAGCAACGGAGTTTCCGCAAAGTGCGGATTGCCTTTCACGTTAAAGGAATAGTCAACCTCGCTCGGCGGAATGCAACTGCCCTTTTCGCATAATTGGAAAGAGACTTGTCCTCTTACATGAAAGTCTTTGTCTGTCTTTATTTTTATTCTTTGACGGAAAGTAACGCTCTGCTTGAAAAATCGAGAAGAGTCCTTTTCGAAGACATCGTATTCCGATATGGGTACAGGCTCTTTCACTCCTCCCATAAGTTCGTAAGCATTGCTTTTCTCGAAAGTAAAAGCAATCGGAAGTTCCGTGCCTTTGGTGTGTTGCGAATAGATGTGCCAGTCTCCGCTCAGCTTGCAATGCAAAACCAATTCGGCGACGGAGTCATTTATTTTCTTTGTTTTGAAGTCCCATTTCGCAGGACTTTGTGCATGTATTCCGAGAGCAAATAACAGGTTCGCCGACAGAATGATGCAAAATAGTCTCAGGTTTCTCATGATGATTTGTTTGTTTGATTTATACTCTTACTTGCTTAACCATACGGAAGGGTTCAAGTGATGGGTTCCCTTGAAGATTTGGAACTTGAACTCACTTACTCCGTCTTCGTTGGTGTTTACTATTCCTATTGTTTGTTTTGTGGATACTTTCGAGCCGCTTTTGACGCTTACGCTCTGCAAATTGGCATACACCGTCATATATTCGCCGTGGCGTATTATGACAACCATTCCGGCAGGTCCCTTTGCAACTCTTGAAACCTCACCATCGAAAACCGCTCTGACCGCAGAACCTTTTGTAGTTCTTATGTCTATTCCTTTGTTTTCCACTTGTGTTCCCTTGATTTCGGGGTGTGCGTGAACGCCGTAGGAAGAGACAACGACACCTTTCACCGACGGCCATGGCAATTTGCCTTTATTCGCTTCGAAATTGCTCGACAGAGTAACCTCCTCCGGAGTCGTGGCAATGGTATAGTTCTTCTTTTTTGCCGTTTCCATTGCCGCTTTATTCGCTGCCACTTGCTTTTTATCGGCAGAGGAAGAATTAGCCTGAGCTTGCATTTTCTTTTTCTTGGCTGCCGCCAACTGTTTTTGCTTCTGCACTTCCGCTGCTATGGCATTGTCTATCTGCTTCTGCAGTTTCTTGACCTGTGCTTGCTTGTTTTTGAGATTTTTCGTTATTTGTTTCTCCTGCTTTTGCAGACTGCGGACTGTCTTTTCTTTTTCGGTCTTTTCCTTGTTCAAAGCATCTTTGTTCTTCATCTCCTGTTGCAACAAAGATTCCTGATTGGTCTTCTTGACTTCCAATTCATTCGTACGCTTCGACAATTCGTCGGTTTTCTCCCTTATTTGCAGCAATTTCTTTTTCTGCATGTCGCCGAACTGCCGGAAAAAAATGTATCGCTGATATGCTTCCTTGTAATCCTTTGCCGCAAAGATGAAAAGCAACTTGTCCGTTGCCGTTTTGTTCCTTTGGGCATAGCGAAGCATTTGGGCATAGCTTTCTTTCAAGCCTTCGATTTCCTTGCATAGCTCGCCTATGGACTTTTTCGTGCTTTTGATTTCATTGTTCAGCATGCCCATTTGGGAAGATATGTTCTTGATAAGCCGTTGTCTGCTTTTAATCTTTTTTTTCAGTACTTGCAGTTCCGAGGTGGACATTCTCTTAGTTTTCTTCGTTTCTTTCAAGATGGCATTCATGGAAGCAATCTCCTTTTCCAGTTTTGCCTTTTGTTTTTCCAACTTATTGCGATCCTGAGCAAAAGCGGCATTAAAGGAAACTACCGTCATGATTGCTGAAAGTATGCAGATTACAAGCGGCTTAAAGCAGATATGTTTATTCAAGGGCATATTCCGAAGTTTGTTTTCAAACTTCAAAATTACGAATAATCCTTGAAATCGCAAGTTTCTATGCTGTTAAACGGCATTTCGTTCCTTTTTTTCTTCGGTTTATTTCCGGCAACAGCCAAAGCAAAACCTCATTTGCCACAATCCCTCCGATGAAACGCTGATTCGAGAAATTGAAACGCCGAAAGAAAAAATTAAAGCGGCGTTTCACGAAATTCTTTCGCCGTTTTGTCGAGCGGCTTAAAAGCAGGCGGTTATTACAGTGTCGTATAAAGCGACTTTGTCACTCTTTCCCGCATTCGGATTTTGCCACCTGTTGCAAGTAAGTATGAATAAAAAACTTGCGAACGCTGAATGCTTAAAAAGAATTATCGTATATTTGCAGCGTGGTTGCAAAACCACACGTTTTAATTGAATGAAAGCGTTGTGCATCATCTGCAAATGAAAACCTGAGAAATTTTCTATGAGAGCAGAGAGTGGACACACAATGGTTTCACGCTTCCGGCGTGAGCCCGTTGTTCGTATTCTTTGCTCTTAGGTATTCTCAGGACCTTCATTTGGAGATTGTGAACAGTGGTTCACGCTTCTCTTGTTTTTTATTCCCGAAAGAACCACAGGGACTTGGTAAATCATTAAAATGGACGCAAAATTAAAGTCTCATTTCATCAATATCTATTGTATGATATTGGCAGATGGAAAGGTGGAACAAAAGGAGCTGAACCGCATGTACGAAATCGGTACGACAGGATATGGTGTTACACCGGAGGAAATAAACAAAGTACTTCTCAGTGGCGACATAGTGTTTTACAAACCGGAGAGCGAGGAAGAAAGAGTGCTGTATCTCTATGATTTGGCTTGCGTTTCGGTTTCCGATGAAGTAATCCCTGCGGCGGAAAGAGTACTTTTGGAAAATTATGCAAGGAAATTCGATGTTGAAGACAGTCAAATCACCGGCTTGGTCGAATTTCTGATCGATTGTGCAAAGAAAAATCTTTCGCACGATGATGTGTTGAACGAACTAAACAAATAATGAAAAGGAGGAAACAGCAATGAGTATAAGCGATTTGTTCAAGAAGAAAAATGAAAAAGAGAGTTCTTCCGAGGTATCGGAGAATGAAAACAATGCCGGACAGGGAAACAAAGACCTTGTCGAGAATTGGGAAAAAGACGGTGTGGAATCAGCCGGTAAGATGGGCGGAGCACCATCGGCATTGGAGACAAGCCTGCAAGTGGTTGTGGAAAAGGTAAAGAAAAAACAGGCCGGCGATGAACAAGCACAGGCAAAATGGAAACAAGAAAAGGAAGAGAAGCGGGTGGAATACGAAACCAAAATAAAAACCAACGAGAATGAATTAACCCTTTTGGAAGGTCGCAAGAACGAATACGAACAACGAAAATCGGCTCTAAATGCCAAGAAAAGAGAACTTGAAACCAGTCAAAAGACAAACAAGAACGCTCTCGTCAACTTTATTTTCGGTTTGGTGATACTTGCAGGCATCACCATATATCTGTTTATCTTTTACAGTTCCACGGCGTATTCGGCATTCTTCAAGGAATTCGGTGCCGACAATACAGTAATAACGGAAGCCATGTTCGATGCTCATGCCCTTGCTCATGCTTTGGTTGATGGCTATGTGGAGCTTTTCTTCGTTATTCTCATACCAATGCTTTTCCTTGGCTTGGGTTACGTGATACATCAGTTCAATTCCGGAACGGCAAGCAAACGGACAATTCTCTTGAAGATTATGGCACTTTATGCATTGACTTTCGTATTCGATTGTCTCTTGGCTTACAAAATTTCAAGCAGTATATACGAAGTTTTAAGAGAGCAGTCTCTTGAATCTATGCCCTCATATAGTTTTTCCATGGCAGCAGGCAATGTAGACTTCTGGACGGTTATATTCTGCGGATTTGTGGCTTATGTTATCTGGGGGCTTGTTTTTTCTTTTGTGATGACAAATTACGAGGCTCTTCATAAACATACAGCTGAGATAACACGCATAGACCAAGAAATAACGGATTTGAGCAACAAGATTTCCACGGTTGACAAGGACATTGTCAAACTCAAAAACGATGTAGAACGCTTCAAAGGCGAAATCGAGAAGATTTCATACAGCTTGAAGAACGGCATCGTCTATGATTGGACGGATATAAAGAATGCTTTGGCTTTATTCTTGAAAGGCTGGCTGGCGTTCCTGTCCATACAAGGCAAGGACGCATCGGCAACAAATGAAGTTAAAAACGTATATGACAAATTCATTGTCGGCATAGACAACATGCTGACAGATAAACAATCGAAGTAAAACATCAAAAAGACAAAAGAATATGAAAACAAGAAGATTGCTGTTGTTGATTGCAATATGTGTTTGTTTCCATGCCTGTGGAGGAAGAAACGATGGTAATAAAACCGGAGACAAAGAGCAACCGAAAGTTCAGCCTTTGAATATCACTGTTTTGATTGACCTGTCGGACAGAATTAAACGAAACACCGAGAACATGGAACAAGAGGATAAAGATATTGCATTGATAGTCAATATTGCCGATTCTTTGAAAGATAAGGCTCAAAAGGAAAAGTTCACCGGTAAAGACAAGTTCAAGGTTTTGTTTTATCCGAACCCGAAGCTCGAGAACATCAATACCGTTGTCGGAACACTCGAAATAAATATGGAAGTGCCGAGAAAAGAAAAAGGATTGCTGAAACGCAGATTACAAACGATTGACAGCTTGTTCTCAAACACTCTTCACTCTGTTTACAAGCAGACAAAGAACGATGGAGATTGGTCAGGCTCGGATATATGGGGCTTTTTCAGAGATAGGGTACAGGATCAGTGCATTATTGAAGGTTATCGAAATATTCTTGTCATTCTTACCGACGGATACATTTACCATAAGGATAATAAAGAGCAGAAAAACGGCAAACAATCTTGGGTAACGCCGTTTGTGCTTGACCAAAATCCCGATACAAAATTACTGAATCCTTTGGATGAAGGGCAAAAATTGAGCGATTTGGAGGTATTGGTGTTGGAGGTTGACCCTGCAAAATCATCTCATTTCAAACTTTTGGAAAGGATATGGAATGAATGGTTCGATGAAATGGGAATAAAGCAAAGCAAAATCATGAGAACGGACGTGCCTAAGAACATCATAAATCCGGTAAACAAATTTCTGCAATAACGAATCGCCGTTTCGTTGATGCTCAAACGCCGAAAGAATTTTCTCAATCGGCGTTTTATTTTTCCGGAACGGCGTTTTGTCGGAAGTGAAATGAAAAGAGAATTTCATCGAATGGGAAATGGTCGCAAAATGTTTGCGACCAAAGATTTGTAAAATACAAAAGGTGGCACGAAGCCACCTTGATGAAAAAATCAATTGATAATTAGTTTTATTTTTCTTTCGGTATGAGGGAAATGCACAGTTCTTCGAGTTGTGCAGGAGATATTTCGGAAGGGCTTTCTGCCATAAGGTCTCTCGCTTTGTTGTTTTTGGGAAAAGCGATAAAGTCTCTTATCGTTTCTATTCCTCCGAACATGGAACACATTCTGTCGAATCCGAACGCTATACCGCCGTGAGGAGGTGCTCCGTACTCGAAAGCATCGAGCAAGAAACCGAATTGTTTCTTCGCTTCTTCTTCACTGAAACCCAAAACCTTGAACATATCGTTCTGCATCTTACGATCGTGAATTCTTATCGAACCTCCGCCGATTTCCGTTCCGTTGACAACCAAGTCGTATGCATTGGCTCTCACTTCGGCAGGCTTGGTGAAGAGTATGGAATAGTCCTCAGGTTTCAATGAAGTGAAAGGGTGGTGCTTTGCATAGAACCTTGCAGTTTCTTCGTCCCATTCCAAAAGCGGGAAGTCGATAACCCACAGAGGTTTGTAGTCGAAAGGATTTCTCAAACCGAGACGCGAACCCATTTCGAGACGTAATGCACAAAGCGAAGCACGAACCTTGTCTTTCTTTCCTGCCATCACGAGCATCAGGTCGCCGGGTTCGGCAGAGAAACGCTCCGCAATCTTTTGCAACTGTTCGCTTGAAAAGAACTTATCGACAGAAGATTTGAATGTACCGTCCTCATTGTATTTTATATAGACCAAGCCGCTTGCTCCCACCTGCGGACGTTTCACGAAATCGGTCAACTCGTCCAACTGTTTACGGGTGTATTTCGCACAACCCTCGACACAAATTCCGACGACAAGCTCTGCGGAATCGAAAACGGAGAAGCCGTTGCCTTTTGCAAGATCATCGATTTCCACGAATGTCATTCCGAACCTCGTATCGGGTTTGTCGCAGCCGTAGTACTTCATAGCATCGTCGTAAGTCATTCTCGGAAAATCACCCAATTCCAATCCGCGTACTTCTTTGAACAGGTGCTTCATCAGACCTTCGAACATCTGCAAAACATCTTCCTGTTCCACAAAGCTCATCTCGCAATCCACCTGCGTGAATTCGGGCTGACGGTCTGCTCTGAGGTCTTCATCTCTGAAACATCTGACGATTTGGAAATATCTGTCGAAGCCTGCAACCATCAAAAGCTGCTTGAAACTCTGCGGAGACTGCGGAAGAGCGTAAAATTCATTGGGATTGACCCTTGAAGGCACAACAAAGTCTCTTGCCCCTTCGGGAGTGGAACGAATCAAGAAAGGAGTCTCTATCTCCATGAAGTGCTTTTCGTTCATGTAATTGCGAATCAGTATCGACAAACGATGCCTTAATTCGAGGTTTCGCTTGACACAATTTCTCCGCAAGTCCAAATAACGATACTTCATTCTCAATTCCTCGCCTCCGTCCGTATTATCTTCAATGGTGAAAGGCGGAGTTTTGGAAGGATTCAGTACAGAAATCTTATCGACCAATATTTCTATGTCTCCTGTCGGGATATTTTTGTTCTTGTTGCTTCTTTCCGATACCACGCCTTCCACTTGCAAAACGTACTCTCTTCCGAGTGTTCTTGCCATGCGGCACAAATCTGCATTGGTTTCCATGTTGAAAACAAGCTGAGTTATTCCGTATCTGTCCCTAAGGTCGATGAAAGTCATGCCTCCCAAATCTCTGGAACGTTGCAACCAACCTGCAAGAGTAACTTTCCTGCCGCAATGTTCGAGATTAAGTTCCCCGCATGTATGAGTTCGTAACATATTCTTTATTGTTTATTCCGGTATTGTTTGCTGAGGTTGAAGTTCTCCGGATACTTCGCTACTTTATCCTTATAGAACTCCTGAATTTTTTTGATGTCGCTTTCATAGTCGCCGGTGGGGTGAAAGATAATACCACTGCCCCCTTGCTTTTTCTCATAGTCCAACCAAGAGAGATATATGGGCTTTTCGGCTTTCATGGCAATGAGATAGAAACCTTTCTTCCACTTATCCGTGTATTTGCGAGTGCCTTCCGGAGTGATGATAACGGAGAAGTCTTTATTCTCTCGCAGTTTTTTCACTGCCTCATCGACAACTCCAGCACCTTTCTTGCGATCTATCGGAACGCCTCCCAACATCTTCAATATCGGACCGAGGGGAAAGAAGAACAATTCTTTCTTTATGAAGAAGTGAGCGTTGACTCCCAACTTCCATAAGCCGCAACGTCCCCACACGAAGTCCCACATGGAAGTATGAGGAGCCTCTATGAAAACGCAGTTCTTCATTTCCGGTTCCGGTTCGCCTATCAGCTTCCAACCGCCAAGCCACATCAAAAAATCTGCAAACCTTTTCACCTGCTTATTTTACTATTGCGTATGTGTCTTGTGCGATTACCAATTCCTCATCCGTCGTTACGGAAAGAATTTTGACCTTGCTGTCGGCTTTGGATATGATTCCGTCTTTTCCAGCCATTGCTTCGTTGGCTTTTTCGTCTATTTCGGCTCCGAGAAACTCCAATCCTTGGCAGATAGCCTGCCTTTGCAACCAAGCATTCTCACCTATACCGCCCGTAAACAAGATGGCATCTACTCCGCCCATTGCAGCGGCGTACGCTCCTATGTATTTCTTGACGCGGTATGCGAACATGTCGAATGCAAAGGTCTCTCTCTTTTTGCCTTCTTTCTTTCCGGCGATTATATCTCTCATATCGACAACGCCTCCCGTTATTCCGTTCAAACCGCATTTCTTATTGATGAAGTTATTCATCTCTTTGCAGTCCATGTTCTCCTTTTCGGCTATGTACAAAAGCACTCCCAAATCCAAATCTCCGCATCTTGAACCCATAATCAAACCTTCGACAGGAGTGAATCCCATGGAGGTATCGACGCTTTTGCCATTCTTTACTGCACATATTGAAGCTCCGGAACCGAGATGGCAAGAGATTATTTTTGAATTGGCTATGTCCAAGCCTGCCATTTGAGCTGCTTTCGGTGCGACGAAACGATGGGACGTTCCGTGGAAACCGTAGCGGCGTATTCTGTCGCTTTCGTAGTATTCGTAAGGGATTGCATAAAGGTAAGCATACTCCGGCATGGTTTGATGGAACGAAGTGTCGAATACTGCTACCTGCGGAGTGCCGGGCAATATGCTTTCCATCGCTTCTATTCCTTGAAGGTTGGCAGGGATGTGCAATGGGGCTAATGCAATGAGTTTTTTGATTTCTGCTTTTACTGTTTCATCGACTAAAACGGACTGTTTGAAGATTTCTCCTCCGTGAGCCACTCTGTGTCCGCAGGCATTTATTTCGGTTAAAGACTTGATGACACCGATTTTCTCGTCAACCAATGCTTCCAATACCATTTTAATTCCTGCCTTATGGTCGGGTATCGGTTGCTTTACGTAGTATTTGTCTTTTCCGGCAGGCTTATGGGTAAATTCTCCCATTTCTAAGCCGATTCTTTCCAAAAGACCTTTTGCCATTACTTTGGCATTGTTGTCCATATCTATCAACTGATACTTGATAGAGCTGCTTCCGCAATTCAAAACTAATATCTTCATTGTCTATACGTTTATTTCTTGTTTGCATACGTCGTTCCGGCATATCAGATACACCGAAAGGCTAATGCTTAATATTCAGTTTTTTATATACTTCCTCCAATGATTGATGGTCGTCTGTCATTATCAACAGTTTATCCTTGGCACAGAGCGATGTCTTGCCTGTCGGCACGAAGTACTTCTCATCTCGTTTGACCATAACGGCGAGTGAGTTTTCCGGTAGTTTTATATCCATCAATCGGTTTCCTTTTTCAAAGGATTTATCACAGAGTTCTATTTCTGCCAAAACGGTTTTTATGTCGCTTGACACATCGATGTCGAAGTCTTTCAACTTCGTTGTGTCTTTCGTTTTCTCTGCAAGCCCCAACCATCTTGCCACAACGGGAATGGAGGTTCCTTGTACAAGAAGCGAAATCAATGTGCAGAAAAACACTATGTTGAATATGTCTCTTGCTCCGGGTATTCCCTCTGCCAAAGGCATGATTGCAAAGATTATCGGTACGGCTCCTCTCAAACCGACCCATGATACGTATGTTTTGTCTTTAAGAGTCATCTTTCTGAATGGCAAGAGACACAGAAATACCGTAAGCGGTCGGGCGAAGAATATCATCAAAAAACTTATTATCAGCCCGGGAACGATTATCGGAATCAGTTCATGAGGGTTTACAAGCAGACCGAGGGTTAAGAACATTATCAACTGGAAGAGCCATGCCAAGCCCTCGAAGAATTTGATTGATGACCTCTTATGCACGAACTTGGAATTGCCGATTACCAAGCCTCCTATATAGACTGCCAAATAGCCGTTGCCTTGCATGAAATAGGTGGCGGAGAACATGAATATGCAGAAAGTTAACACCAATATCGGATAAAGCGAGTCGTTTCCTATCTTTATCTTGTTTATTACGAAGACTGCCGCTTTTCCGAGCAGGTATCCTGCAGCCGCTCCTATGACAAGTTGCAACACGAGTTTGAGTACAATATCCCAATAGCTTGTTACAGTACCTACTTTCAGCACTTCCAACATGGTTAAAACCAACATGTAAGCCATGGGGTCGTTACTTCCGCTTTCCAGCTCCAACATCGGGCGGAGGTTGTGCTTCAAATTGAGATTTTTCGATCTCAATATGGAAAACACCGAGGCTGAATCGGTGGAAGACATGGTGGAAGCAAGCAACAGGGAGGCGAGAAATCCCATTCCTGCCGCTGGTAGCGTCATGCCGAGTATCCACCATATTATCACGCCTGTTATCAATGCTGTTATCAATACTCCGAGCGTCGATAAAATCAAGCCTTGCAACATTATGGGCTTGATTTCCGAAATTTGCGTATCCATACCTCCGGAAAACAGAATGATGCACAGGGCTACCGTTCCTATCGTTTGGGCAAGGTGAATATTATCGAATTGAATGCCGAGACCGTCCGTTCCGCATAGCATGCCGACTGCAAGAAACAACAATAAGGCAGGTACTCCGAATCTTGAACTTGCTTTTCCTGCAAGTACGCTCAAAAAGAACAGAGCGGACAAAACCAGCAATACTGCTTCGATTTGTATTCCCATAACGAGGTTTTTTCGGCAAAGGTAAGAAAAAAAAGTGTTCCAAGTTAAATGCTGTCGAGATAAGTGCAGACTTCTTTCAAAAACAAAGCCGGTTTATCGACAAACAACCAATGAGAGCAATCCTCCATTGTAACGATACGGGAATTTGTGAATACTTCCGAGAAGCAGTTCAGGTCTTCCGCTTCCGTGAATTCGCTTTTGCTCCCGCGTATCAACAAAGTCGGCGTATCGACAGGCTGCAAATCGACCCTGCCTGCAACCTTCGGCATGTTTTCTGCCAGCATGATTGCATTACTTCGCCATTTCAGAAAATTGAAACGCCGTTTCGTTTCAGCCGAAGGGCGTTTCGCAAAATTAAAACGGCGTTTCGTTTCATCGAAATCAGGATTTGTTTCCATCGTATCCGGATAGTGTGTAACGGACTTGGTTTCAATGTTTTGTAAAAGCAGTGTCAACCACCCCTTATCGGAGACGTATTTTTGCAGATATTCCGCCAAATCCTTGCGATACTCGAATTGCGAAAGCGGGGTTTTGAGTATGGTGTCCGCAATGCCGCCCTGTCTCATCAGTTCTGGGTAATCCTTGGGCAGAATATCGACGATGATACATTTCTCGTACTTTCCGTGGAACAGGTCGAGCATCTTCATGGCTATCTTGCCGCCCATGGAATGTCCTATCAGTATCGGTTTATCGGAACTATGTTTTCGGAGGAAGTCATGCAGGAAGCGAGCCATGGAATCGTAGGAAAACATATCCGTATGGAAACTCCTGCCATGGTTCGGCAAGTCGGGAATTATCACATGATAGCCGCAATCCGCCAAAAACCTGCCTATGTTCAACCAATGGCTGCTCATGCCCAACCAACCGTGTATTATCATCAGCGTTCGTCCATCAAAAGAACCGAGTTCTCTGTAAAATAGTTTCATCTCTTGAAAATAAAAGTTAGAACAGGCAAAAATACAAAACCAAATCCGATTGCCTTTGTTTGAAAGAGGTATTCGGCATTGCGGTATGCAGATGGAAAACACTGAAATGAACGAAAAAATTGCCGGAACGGTCTGTAATTGCCGAAAAAACATTAGTTTTGCAAGACGGAATAACATTCGAAAAGTATGGAATACATTGCCATTATAATTTTTGCCGTATTCGTTAACAACGTAATACTTTCGCAGTTTTTGGGAATTTGCCCTTTCTTGGGCGTATCCAAGAAAGTGAGTACGGCAACGGGAATGGGAGCGGCTGTCGTCTTTGTGATGACCCTTTCGACCATAGTAACGTTTCTTTTGCATAAGTTCGTGTTGGTGCCTTTGGGGATAGAGTTCCTGCAAACCATATTGTTTATATTGGTAATAGCAGCTTTGGTGCAGATGGTCGAGATAATATTGAAGAAAATCAGCCCTTCGCTCTATCAGGCCTTGGGTGTGTTCCTTCCATTGATAACAACCAACTGTGCAGTACTCGGAATATCCATTCTTGTCATACAGAAAGAATACAATTTGTTGGAAGGAGTTACCTATACCATAGGAATATCCCTCGGATTTACGCTTGCGATGGTTATTTTCGCAGGTTTGAGGGAACATCTGGAATTGGTGGAAGTACCGAAAGGAGTGAGAGGCATTCCTATAGCCTTGATTACTGCGGGTATTCTTGCCATGGCATTCATGGGTTTTGCGGGATTGGTGAAATTATAGCGTAAGAGTAAAGACAAACATAGGATTCATGATAGACAAACAAGCGAACAAACAACTGTCCAAAGCATTGAAATGCAAAGAACGCAAACCGGGTTGGTGGGCGAGACGAAGCAGAAAGAAATTGATAAATGATATTTTGGAAGCTTTGGCAGAATACGACATCAAATCGGCGTGGGCTCACAAGGCTTTTGTGTCGGCAGTCGAGAGAAGGCCGAAGAACATAAGCATATATGTGGAGTTCTCGACCAAGGTGACCGAAGGACTTGCAGAAAAAGTCGGTATGGAGATGGATAAGGCGATAGCAAAGAAACGTATAGACGTAATAAATGTGGAAACTTTGCTTCCTGCCGTGAAAGAGTTTGTTTTCAAAGACGTAGAAAAGATTTTGTAGAGAACGATGCGGATTTCTGCGGTTATAATCACCTTGAACGAGGAAGCAAATCTTGCAAGGTGTATTGCATCTTTGCAAGGTATTGTCGATGAAGTGGTGGTTGTGGATTCTTATTCGCAAGACAATACACGGGCAATAGCGGAAAGTTTTCCAGATGTGAAATTCTATTCTCAAAAATGGCTGGGGTATGCGGGGCAAAAGAACCATGCGAACTCGTTAAGTTCGTATGATACGATTTTGTCGATAGATGCCGATGAGGTTTTGTCGAAAGAGTTGCAGAACAGCGTAAAAGAGATAAAGAAAGAGGCGGAAAACAAAAATCATGTTTTTGAAGTGTCTCGCCTGACGAACTATTGCGGGCATTGGATAAGGCATTGCGGCTGGTATCCCGATAGAAAAATCCGCATATTCGACAGAAGAAGTGTTCGGTGGCAGGGAGACTTCGTGCATGAAACCCTGTCTTTGCCGCAAGAAGTGGAAATAATCCGTTTGAAAGGCGACCTGCTTCACTATTCCTATAAAAATGCTTCCGACCATGTCAAACAATTTGACAAATTCACCACTCTTACAGCGATGGAAGCCAATAAGAAAGGAAAGAATGTGCGTCTCATCGGATTAATGATGCGACCTAAATGGAAATTCATAAGAGACTTCGTTTTCAAACTCGGCTTTTTGGACGGTTATGCAGGCTATCGTGTTTGCAAGATGTCGTCATTTGCGACTTTCTTGAAGTATGCGAAACTCAAAGAACTTAATGAGAATGACAATACTGATAAGCAGAACTGACGGAATAGGGGATGTGGTGTTGACTTTGCCGTTGGCAGGAGTTATAAAGTACTGTTTTGCAGATGCAAGGGTGTTATTCCTCGGCAGAACCTACACCGAAGCTGTCGTAAGCATGTGTGAAGCTGTCGATGAGTTCCTGGATTGGGACGAATTGGCAAAAGACGAGAGCAAAACCGTTAATTTGTTGCAGACAAAGCAAATAGATGTTGTTTTACATGTGTTTCCGAATAAAGAAGTGGCAAAATTATGCAAGCAGGCAGGTATAAAGTCTCGTGTAGGGACGTCTCATAGGATTTATAATTGGTTATTTTGCAACAAATTGGTTCATTTTTCCAGACGAAACTCCAATGAGCATGAGGCGGTGCTGAATTTGAAATTATTATATCCGCTTACAAAGAGAGAGAGCAGAATTACGATTGAAAATATATGCGATTACGTTCATATAAAGGCTGTGAAAGTTCCTTCTTGTGCCGATAAATTGTTGGAAACTAGTCGATATTTCAAATTGATTTTGCATCCTAAAAGCAAAGGCAGTGCAAGAGAATGGGGATTGCACAATTTTCGATTGTTGATTGAGGCTTTGGATAAAACCAAATTCAGGATTTTCCTTTGCGGAACAGAGGAAGAGGGACAACGGTTCAGGGGAGAATTGCTTTCTGAGACTGATGAGAATGTTTATGATTTGAGTGGGAAATTATCCTTGGAGCAGTATATATGTCTTATTGCTGATTCTGACGCTCTTGTGGCTGCAAGTACCGGGCCTTTGCATATAGCTGCCGTATTGAACAGGCATGCCATAGGATTATATCCGCCCATTCGTCCAATGAATCCCGAACGTTGGCAACCGATAGGCAGAAAGGTGAAAGTCTTTTGCAAAGACAAGGTATGCAATTCTTGTCGGAAAACAACATATTGCTCTTGTATGCAGAGCATAAAGCCGAAAGAAGTGGCAGAGTATCTTTCGAATCTTTGCAAATAAAAGTTGCGGGTTCTATTTCCCGTTGAACAGGTTCATCGTTCTGTCCATGCCGATGGTGGCAAAGGATTTGATAATGTCGCAACACATATCCAATTTGTTATCGACGACATTCCAATCCTCGCCTTCAATCTTTCCCAAAACGAAATCAATCTGACGTCCTTTCGCGAAGTCGTTTCCTATTCCGAAACGCAAACGGTTGAACTTGTTATGACCGAGGGCGGCAATTATATCTTTCAATCCGTTATGTCCTCCGTCGCTTCCGCCCATTCTAAGACGGATTGTTCCTAACGGCAATGCTAAGTCGTCAACAATAATCAGCAGATTTTCAATGGGTATCTTCTCTTTGTCGAGCCAATACCTCACAGCCTTGCCGCTAAGGTTCATGAACGTTGTCGGCTTTATAAGAATCAATGTTCTGCCTTTTACCTTCACTTCGGTCATATAGGCGTGGCGTTCGACAGAGAACTCATACCGTGTATCTTTGCTCTCGATATTCAGACTTTCGACAAACCTGTCTAAAGCCATATAGCCTATATTGTGCCGTGTTTGCTCGTATTCTTTCCCCGGATTTCCGAGACCGACTATCAAATACTTCATTGCTTTCAAAAATAAAGGCTGCACATATAAGTACAGCCTTGTTTGTTATTCTATTTGTTTGAATTACTTTCCTGAACCACGAGTTGGTTTTACCCAAACGATGACGCTGGATTTTACATCCAACAATTCGACGTTCTCTATGCTCACTTGTTCTACCTTCACTCCTTGTCCGATTTCCAAAGAACTTATGTTGACTTCTGCATATTGAGGAATGGCATCAGGCAAGCCCTTGACTCTCAATTTACGTATCTTCATCATCAACTTACCTCCTTGCAATACTCCGGGAGCTGTGCCTACTGTTTTTACAGGGATTGCAATCGAGATAGGCTTATCGTCGAATATTCTCAAGAAATCTGCATGCAACACCTCGTCTGTTACAGGGTGATATTGGATTTCTTGAAGTATTGCACGGCATTTCTTACCGTCTATCTCCAATTCGACATAGTTAGTGTCAGGGGTAAACAATAGCGGTTTGAATGCCTTTTGCGGCATGGTGAACCTTACTTGTTCTTGTTCTCCACCGTAGATTACGCAAGGCACCAAGCCTTGTTTACGTAACATCTTTGCATCTTTTTTCCCTACGTTCTCTCTTAGAGAACCACTCATAGATACTGTGTACATTGTTATTTGTATTTGTTGATTATTATTGCGGTATGGTTAGAACCTTTCCACCACACCTTTTTGTTTTACTGCTATTTCGTAGAAATCGGCTATCGATTCGTAGTTCTCAACTCTCCTTATGGCTTCTGCAAATATGGAAGCGGTGGAAAGCACCTTTATTTTCTTGCTTTCTCTTCTCAAAGGAATGGTATCCGTTACTATAAGCTCTTCCATGCATGAGTTTTCGATTTTCTCCATCGCATCACCACTCAATACGGCATGGGTAATCATTGCCCTCACACTTTGAGCCCCGCAGGATTTTATCAATTCCGCTGCCTTGCAAAGAGTGTTTCCCGTATCGACAATGTCATCTACGAGAATTATATGCTTACCCTTGACATCGCCTATCAGTTGCATCGTACCGATTTCGTTAGGCTTGTTCCTCTGTTTGTAACACATTACGAAACCTGTTCCCAATGTTTTTGCGTATTGGCTTGCCCTCTTGGTTCCTCCCACGTCCGGAGAAGCGAACAATAAATCTTCCGTCGATATTTCCTGACCTCTCAAATAAGGAATGAAGATTGAAGATGCCAACAAGTGGTCAAGCGGAATGTTGAAGAAGCCTTGAATCTGGTCTGCGTGCAAATCCATGGTTATAACTCTGCTTACACCTGCCGCTTGCAACAAATCGGCAACCAATTTTGCTGCAATGGGAACTCTCGGCTTGTCTTTTCTGTCTTGACGAGCAAAGCCGAAATAAGGAATTACTGCTATGATTCTTTGAGCAGAGGCTCTCTTGGCTGCATCTGCGAACATCAATAGCTCCATAAGGTTATCCGATGGAGCGAAAGTGGATTGAATGATGAATACATCGCAACCTCTCAAATTTTGTTCGTAAGATGGTTGGAATTCTCCGTCCGCATATTGCAAAACGATTGACTTGCCGAGCGGTTTTCTATAAACATCGGAAATCTTTTTAGCCAAATACAGCGTTGCTCTACCCGAGAAAAGTGCCGTTGTATCCTTTTGTTTGGTTTCTGACATAATTTTTCTACTAAGAATGGTTGACTTTCTGAGTGCAAAGGTACGGACAATTTCCCGAACCGAAAAAAAAAAGCAAAATTATTTGCAAGTTTGGAAAATTGTTGTACCTTTGCAAACGCAAATCAGGAGCATCTGTGGCGGAACAGGTAGACGCGCTAGACTCAAAATCTAGTGGGATAAAACCCGTGCCGGTTCGATTCCGGCCAGATGTACAAAGCGGGAGCGAAACGGAAGGTTCGCTCCTTTTTTATTCCCTTTCTATTGATTAAAGCCTTAGTTTGCAATAGTGTAGTTCTATTTCAAGTCTTTCAAACAGGCTTGTGTTTTACTCGTTTCCGATAGTACTTTATCTATATTTCGTAAAGAGAATCTTTGTTTTGCATCGATGAAAAATAATGCAGGATAACAGAGGATAAGAAGCTGAGCAGTTGTTCCTAATCCTCTTCATCATGATTGAAAAGTCTGTTTTGGGAGGAAGAAAAACAGGCGTATAAAAATTTTTCGTGCTATTTTTCCTCTCTCCTTTATTATTCAGCCTTGCATTTCTTCGTAAATTTTTCTCGAAATTTCATCTTCCCAAATCAAATCGAAGAAAGCCATTCCCGAAACGCCGTTTCGGGAAATTGAAACGCCGAAAGAATTTCTTAGAACGGCGTTTTAATTTTATCTTTCGGGCATTTGTGAGTTGCTTTTTTTGTAAGACTCTCTTTATATCGGTAGTTTGTGGTGGGAAATGTCGGATTTATTCGATAAAATGTAAAATATATTTGTCAGATTGGAAAACATGTTGTACCTTTGCAGCCGAATTGAAAAATGTATCACTCTTTGCGATTTGTGAGGCTTCGATTGTGGAGGGTATGTTTTGAGAAGTCTCGGATTAAAAACAAATGCAATATGAAAAAATCGTATTTATTGCCCCGCGGTTTCAAAAAAGTGGGTATGGTGTTGGCGGTTTGTTGCCTCGCTTGGTTTACAGTGAATTGTCTTACAGACGAATCATTGGATTTCAAATTCAAAACCTTTGCCCTGATTGGGGAGACTCCTTTCGCCCATGCTTCCGGAGATTCTTCTCAATCCTCATCTTCGTTTTGCAATATGGTGGAAACGAGTTTCGGCATGACAATCGCTCCCGTTCTTATGCTTACAGCCTTTGTTTTCATCGCTTTTTCAAGGAACAGGACAGAGGATGAGTACATTATGAAGATAAGGGAACAATCCTTTGTTTGGGCAATGCTGGTCGGATATGTGATAATAGCCCTATTGACATTGCTCGTATTCGGGTTCGAATACCTTATGGTTATGATGTATGACATTTACATCTTCCTGATACTCTTTATATGTAAATTCCATTACGAGATTTACAGACTGAAAAAGACGATGAGAGATGAAGAATAACATAAGAGTGGAACGGGCTGTACTTAGAATATCGCAACAGGAACTTGCCGAAAAGGTAGGCGTAAGTCGCCAAACGATAAATGCCATAGAACTCGGGAAGTATATACCTTCCGGATTGGTGATGCTGAAAATAGCTTCCGTATGCGGAAAAACGGTCGATGAGGTCTTTTCTTTGGAGGAAAGCGACTGGAAATAGCCGAAACAGGATAAAAATCCGAACAGGTGAAAATGCGTATAAGTATTTGCAAACAAGATTTTTGTGGGATAAAATTGCGATTTTAAGCCCAAATATTCAAAGAAAAATCCGACAGCCGATGAGTTGGTCGGATTTTTTTCGATTTTTGAGGCCTTAAAGTCCGTGTTTTCGTGTGGCAAAAAAAGAAAAGGACTTGTGGAAAGCAAGCCCTCTTCGTGTTATTCAAAGAAACTATAAATTACTTCTTTATATTAGGTTCTTCCAAACCGTAACCTTTTCTCTTATCTTCAATCTTCAATAGAACACCAAAGATAAGTGCCAAAATGCCGAACGAAGCGAATATCGTCATAGGAACAACGTAACCGCCGGTACTTTCCAATACCTTTCCTATCAACAAAGGCACAAAGCAAAGACCGAGGTTTTGAACCCAGAAAATCAAGCAATACGCACTTCCCAATATCTTTTCGTCGATGATTTTAGGAACGCTTGGCCATAAAGCCGCAGGAACCAAGGAGAAAGATACTCCCAAGATAACCACCAAAAGCACTGCAAACCATTGTTTTGGGAATGCAGGCAATACAAATGCAAAGCACAAATGGCAAGCTATCATTATAATGGCACCGACCATCAACATGGAAGCTCCTTTTCCCTTGTTATCCAAGAATATTCCCAAAAGAGGGGTCAAACACATCGCAAGGATTGGGAAACAACTGAATAACTGAGCTCCCACTTCGGAACTTACACCAAGGGTTTTGGATAAGAAATCAGGAGCATAACGTTGGAATGGGAAGATTGCCGAATAGTAAAGAACGCAAAGCAAAGCAACCAACCAGAACATTTTGCTTCCGAAAACTTTTCCGAGGTCGCTCAAATGGAATTCGTCCTCCGGAGACTTCTCTTCCGTTGCCAAACCTGCCGCAACGAGTTGTTTGTCGAATTTCTTGTCCATTACGCTGAACACGATGAAGAATATCAAGCCTATACATAGCAAGCAAGCACAGAAAGCGACCGGAGCCACAATCGACTTATCGAACCGGTTTGCAATGATTGGGGCAATCCACATAACGGCAAACACACCCAATCTTGCGATAGCCATTTCCAGACCCATTGCAAGAGCCATTTCTTTTCCTTTAAACCACTTTGCGATTGATTTTGAGACGGTTGTTCCCGCCATCTCGCAACCGCAACCGAATATCATGAAGCCCAAGCAAGCCATTTTGGCACTTCCCGGCATGGTTGTCCACCATGAATTCAACCAATTACAGAATGCCGTGGCTTGAAACCACTCACTGATTCCGATATACTTGATCAACGCACCTATTACCATCAAAGATGCAGACAAAATACCGGTGAAGCGTATTCCCATTTTATCGAGGATTATACCTGCGATGATAAGGAAACCGCATACGTTCAGAATATATTCGGAAGCGGCATACGTTCCGAATACTCCGCTGCTCCAACCGCGAGAACTCTCTATAAGCTCTTTCAGAGGAGACATGACGTCCACGAACATATAGCCGAAAAACATCATCAATGCGATGAGGATTAAGGCTGACCAACGAGCTACGGGACTGTCGTTCAATAACTTTGTAAGTTTTTCTGTCATTATTGTTTGATTTTAATGTTATTTCGGATTGCAAAGCTATTACATTTTTCGCAGAAAACACTTGTTCGACATCGTTTTTTTGACTGCATGTCAGAAAGAGAACAACAAAATTCTCCTTATACCATAATATATATGGCGGACGAAGTAAGAATTTCTGCTTTCTACTCTTTCAAACGCTTGTTTTCGTCATTGTTTTTCATGGAGAGAAGCGGTAGCTTGATGAAACGCCGTTTGGCGAAAATAAAACGCCGAAAGAATTATTTCAAACGCCGTTTCATTCATGCCCAAACGCCGTTTCGCTTTGTGTTCATGAACTTGCGGAAAAACCTACACGGCTTTTTTCCATCGCTGGGCGAAAAAAAATCCCTCAATGCTGTGAAATTCCCAAATAAAATTCTATCTTTGCAACTTCAAAAACATGTGTACTTATAAGACAGAGTAATATGCAAAACAAAGGTGCTATCAGAGTCGTAGCGATTATTTTCGCCTTGATTTGTCTCTACCAGTTGTCTTTCACGTACTTCTCTAAGAAGGTGGAAAGCAATGCAAAGGAGTATGCGACAAACCAATACGCAAAAAGTCAGGCTGCGAATCTGGCAAAAGGAGATGCTTTACGCGAACAGGAAATCTTCGATTCCATTGCAACGATGAGGGAGAATTTCTACTTGGATTCGGTGTCCGAGAAAACTGCCTACAACTTCCTTTGGATGAGAAAATTCTCTTACAAAGAATGTAAAGCGAGAGAAGTGAACTTGGGTTTGGACTTGAAAGGCGGTATGAACGTCATGATGGAGGTTTCCACCATAGATGTTCTGAAAAACCTTGCAAGCAATCCCAATGACCCCGAATTGAGCAAGTTGGTGAGTCTTGCAGAGAAAAATCACAAGGAAACGGGAGACAGATTCATCGATTGCTTCGAAAGAACCGTGAATGAGGCAGCAAAAACGTCCAAGGTGGATCTTTCGGCTTTCTTCAGAGTGAAATTGAAAGAAAAAGGCATTACAGCCAATTCGTCGAATGCGGATGTTATAAAAGCCATTCGTCAGGAATGTACCGATGCTTATGACAGAACTTTTCAAGTTTTGTCTAAACGTATAGATAAGTTCGGTGTTGCACAACCTACAATTCAAAAGTTGGAAGCAACCGAGAGAATAGCGATAGAGTTACCGGGAATAAAAGACCCGCAAAGGGTAAGCAAACTTTTGGAAGGCTCTGCACAGTTGCAGTTCTGGTTGGCAGGCGATTTGGCAAAGGTGAGTGCCTCATTGCAAGCAGCAGACAAGTGGTTGGCTGAAACGAATTACGGAGAGGAAAGTGCGGAGAGTCAAGATGCCGTTTCTTCGGAAACGACAACAGCGAGCGAAACTCTTGCGAAAGGAGATGTGGCAAAGAAAGCCGATACGGTAGCAAAGAAAAACCCAAATCCGTTGTTCTCCAAGTTCGCTCATTTGAACAATGGAACGTTGCAAAGTTATGTTGTCGGAACGGCAACGGCTGCAAACAGAAGCGAAATAGACCGCATGCTTGCAGCAGCGAGCAAAATCCTGCCACAGGACGTTATGTTCTTGTGGGGAGCGAAGCCGATAAGCAAGACGAACGAATATGAGTTGTATATACTTCAATATACGAACAAAGCGAAAACACCATTGTTGGATGGAGATGTGATTTCCGATGCAAGAAGCGACTTCAATCAACAAGGACAACCTGTTGTCTCTATGGTGATGAAAGACGATGCCGCTCGCAAATGGGCGAAGATAACAGGAAGCAACGTGAACAACTGCATCGCCATAGTATTGGATGATGTGGTTTATTCCGCACCGAGAGTTAACGGAGAAATCAGCGGAGGTCGTTCCGAAATTTCCGGACAATTCACCGTCGATGAAGCGAAAGACTTGGCAAACATCTTAAAGTCAGGTAAACTTACGGCACCTGCGAAAATGGTTCAGGAGTCTGTTGTCGGTCCTTCCTTGGGTGCAGAATCCATACGTACCGGTTTGATTTCGTTCATTGTCGCTTTCTTGTTGGTATTCGCTTACATGATATTCTTCTATAACATGGCAGGTATTGCGGCTTGCTGTGCGTTGCTTGTCAATATCTTCTTCTTGTTCGGAATATTGGCATCGATAGGAGCAGTCTTGACTTTGCCGGGTATAGCAGGTATCGTCTTGACAATGGCAATGGCAGTCGATGCCAACGTTATCATATATGAACGTATCAAGGAGGAGTTGCTTGCTGGCAAAAACGTAGCCTCTGCAATCAAAGACGGATACAAGGTCGCTTATTCTGCAATCATAGACGGTAACGTTACTACATTGTTGACGGGTATAGTTCTTGCATATTTCGGAAGCGGTCCTATTCAAGGTTTTGCCGTTACATTGTGTATAGGTATCTTGACTTCGTTGTTCTCAAGTATCTTTATTTCGAGATTGGTCTTCGAGGCGATGTTGAGCAGCAAGAAAGGACAGAGAAAAATCACGTTCTTCAACAAATTTACCGAACACTTCTTGGAAAATCCGAAAGTAAACTTCGTCGGAACGCATAAGGTGCAAACCATAATATCCGTTTCATTGGCTGTTATAGCAATAGGTTCTTTGGCTTTCAAAGGATTGGATTACGGTATAGACTTTTCAGGCGGACGTACTTACGTCGTGAGATTCGATAAGGACGTAAATCCTGTGGAAGTAAGGCATGAATTGCAAAAGGAATTCGGTTCTGCTCCGGAGGTGAAGACGTTCGGACCTGCATATCAGGTTAAGATAACAACGGATTATAAGGTAAAAGACGACAGCGATGCCGTTAAGCGTGAAGTAATAGCCAAATTGCATAATGGAACGAAAAGTTTCTTCAATGATAAGAACATTACGTTGGAGCAATTCGAATCCACAATGAAGAGTCCTTTGGGTATAATAAGTTCCGAAATAGTGGGACCTACAATGGCAGAGGATATACAACGTTCGGCTATCATTGCCGTTATCGTTTCTCTTGTTCTTATATTCCTATATATAGGGTTGAGATTTAGAAAATGGCAATATGGTTTGGCAGGTCTTGTGTCTTTGTCGTTCGACGCTTTGATAACAATAGGAATTTTCTCCTTGTTCGGAGGCTTGCTTCCTTTCAACTTGGAAGTCAACCAAGATTTTATAGCCGCCATACTTACGGTGATAGGTTATTCGATAAATGATACGGTGATAGTGTTCGACCGTGTCAGGGAGAATGTGAGGTTGTACCCTAAGGCACCTTATGGAAAGGTTATGAACGATGCCATGAACCAGACTTTAAGTCGTACGTTCAATACGTTGGGTTCTACTTTGTTGGTATTGTTGATAGTATTCATATTCGGAGGCGAGGTGTTGAGAGGATTTGCCTTTGCATTGTTCGTCGGTGTTGCTGTCGGTGGATTTGCTTCGTTGTGTGTGGCTTGTCCTACGGCATACGCATTGATAACTCGTTCCGAAAAGAAAAAAGAATTGGCGAAGACAGTAAAGTGATAATATAGAGTTTATCGGAAAGAGTTTGATGCTCTCTCCGATAAACTCTTCAATATAAGATTTTGCAGGTCTTGATAATTGAACAGAATTTGCTTTGACATGGAAGTGATAATTCTATTATTGGTATTTGGTCTGATAGCCGTGAGAATGTCGATGAAAATATCGGCAAGGGCAAAGGACACGACAAAGGTTGATTCCGAGACGGAAAGTCTGTGGAATTTTGCCTTTGAAGAGGAAGACCACAAAACCGATGTAGAGTTAGAAAATGTCGAAGAAGTAAAAAAGAATGTCGAGACCGAGAAAAGGGAAGTCGAAAGTGTTGTTTTTCGGAATAAAGAAGTGCAAGAAAAACGGAAAGACGAGAAGTCTGAACAAAAAGACAAAAGTTTTTCCTTGAAAGAGGCAGTGATTTATTCGACAATATTGGACAGACCTTACAAGTAGTTAGTTTAGCGAATTATAAATCTAAGAAAATACATTAAAATGGGTATGTTGAGAAAATTATTCTTCACTCTCGGGTTGTTATTGACAACCGGTCTGATGTTGTATTCTCAGGGAGTACTGACGGGTACAATTACAGACGCATCGACGAAAGAGCCATTACCGTTTGTTAATGTCATTGTTGAGCAAAATGGTCAACAGATGGGCGGAGCCCAGACAGATGTGGACGGTAATTATCAAATCAAGCCGTTGGCACCTGGCGATTACGATATCAGGGCTTCGTTCGTTGGCTACAAAACGGTGCTGAAAACAGGTGTAAAGGTTAATGCTTCCGGCTTTTCAAAAGGAGGAAACATTGAGATGGCTCCAACATCGGAGATGCTTAATACCGTGGAAATCGTGGAGTATGCAATACCTTTGCTTGAACAAGGTACATCGGAATCCGGTAAGCGTATTTCCGCCGAGGATTTGGACAACATGACTGCCAACTCGGTTGATGCCATCATCGCCAATGTCGGAGGTATTACAGACTCGGACGGTGGAGCAGGTAGCGCTCGTGGTGAGGGCAGTATGGTAACTTATGTCAATGGTGTGGCAAAGAAAGGAAGCGTTAATATTCCGAAGCAAGCCATTGCAGAAATCCAAGTCATCTTGGGTGGTACTCCTGCAAGTATAGGAGAGGCAATAGGAGGTAGTACTAACATTACTTTGAAACCACCGCAAAACACCTTTACCGGTTATGTACAGTATCAGACATCGGAGTTTTTGGATACTCGTGGATACCATAGAGGAGACTTCTATTTTACAGGTCCGTTGTTGAAAAAGACTGACGCAGGCGGAGTTTCCAACAGTATCATTGGTTACCGTTTGTCGGGATTTGTTACTTATGCAGCGGATAGTTATTTGAGACCGAAGGACAGAAGGTACTATATGATAAAGGATGATGTTTTGGAAAACTTGAAACAAAACCCTTTGGTGTACGATCCTTCAACCGGAGCTGTGAATTATGCTGCCGAGTTTTTGACAATGAAAGATTTCGAGCAGGTTGGTCGCAAGTCTAACCTATGGTCGAACTCGATATACGTGGAAGGAGGATTGGATTTTCGTTTCTCCAAGAACAGCATGTTGCAAATCAATGCGGAGTTTGTCAATAGTATAGGGATGAATGGTTCGATTTCTTCAATGTTGATGAACAACTACAACAACTCTGAAAGCAAGAGCCACAGCATTCAATTGATGGGAGACTTTACTCAGAAATTCAATTCCGAGCAATCTTCTTTGATAAAGAACGTAATCTTCAACTTGACGGCATCTTATTCCAAGTCATATTCGGAGGCTTATAATAAAGATCATGGCGACGATTTGTTCCGTTACGGACATGTCGGAACGTTCCATACATACAAGAGACCGATGTATGAACTTACGAGAATGGATATAGATGGTGACGGAAGCAGCGAGTATGTTTATGAGCAGAACGGTTGGATGGATTATCAGGTGGATTATACTCCTTCTGAATACAATCCGGGATTGTCTGCATATACTTCACAGTTGTTCTACGACAATGCTTTCTCGAGTTTGAGACCTTATTTGTACAATTACGATAATATCAAATCCTTTAAGGGTTTGGTGAACGGAGATATGCCTTCTTCGGTTTACAGCATGTTTACCAACGTTGGCGTTGTCGGTTCTTCTTACTCTAAATCCGAATCACAATATATATATGCAGCAGCGAGAGTTTCTGCCGATATAGGAAAGCACTCCATAGAATTGGGATTTCAATATGACCAATCGATATACAGAGGTTACTCTTTGGCTGCTTCAAGTTTGTGGACCATCATGAAACAAGAGGCTAACCAACACTTGTTGTACAGGGATCTTGACAACCCTATCATAGACGAGAGTGGTATGTACCCTACCGTATCATACAATCGTAAGTACGATGCCGGCAGCCAGACATTCTTCGACAAACAAGTACGTCAGAAATTAGGTTTGGCAGTCGATGGAACGGAATGGATAGACATCGACAGCTACGATCCTTCCACATTCTCTTTGGACATGTTCTCAGCCGATGAGTTGTTCAATACCGGTGGTAGTTCATCTTTGGTAAGCTACTATGGTTATGACCACACGGGAGAGAAAATAACAGGCAAGCAATCTTTGCAAGACTTCTTTACCGGCGTTGATGGAAAGAGAAACATAGGAGCGTGGGAGCCTATTTACATGGCAGGATACATACAAGATAAATTCTACTTCAACGACTTGATATTTAACATCGGTATCCGTGTGGATAGATTTGACGGAAATCAGCAAGGCTTGAAAGATCCTTATTTGTTGTATTCTTCTTACACGGCAGGGGATTTGAGAAATGCAGGTCGTGGAAGTGAAGTTCCTAACAGCATAGGAGATGACTATATACTATACGTAGATAAACTTTCTTCAAGTTCTACATTGGATAATGTGGAAGTAAGAGGTTTCCGTAACCAAAATGGAAACAGTTGGTACAACGCAAACGGTGAGGTAGTGTCGAACCCTAACGATATTTCCGGTTCGTCGGGACAGCCTTTGCCTTTCAGAAAAGGAGAATTGTCCGAGACCGGTTTGCCTAAGCAAATATCCACAGATGCTTTCAAGGATTACGAACCACAGATAGTTGCAATGCCTCGTATCGCATTTTCTTTCCCTGTGTCCGATAAGTCTGAGTTCAAAGCATCATATGATGTGATTGCAAGAAGACCGAGTGCAGGTTATTGGCAAGCAAGTTATGATAGCTACCTATACATGGAAAAAATGTCCGGAGCTGCGTTGACAAACCCTAACTTGAAGCCTGAGAAGATTACCAACTACGAGTTGGGCTTCCAACAAGTATTGTCCCAGTCTTCTGCTTTGGGTATAACGGCTTACTACAAGCAAACAAGAGACCTTATCGCTTTGGTACAATATGTAGGTGCCGACCCTACAAACTTGTACTATTCTTATGCGAACCAAGACTTCAGAACAACGAAAGGTTTCACCATCTCCTATGATTTGAGACGTTCGAAGAATGTAAGGGTTAATGCGAACTATACTTTGCAATATGCAGAAGGAACGACAGGTTTGCCTTCTTCGACAATAGTTTCTTTGATTAAAGCAGGTTATCCTAACATCAAGATGTTGTTCCCAATCTCTGACGACAGAAGACACGAGTTCAAGGTGAATTTGGACTTCCGTTATTTGGGTGGAGACAAATACAACGGACCTGTAACTTCGAGAGTGGTAACCGACAAGAACGGAAATGAAGTCGTAAAGAACTTCCGTTGGTTGCAAAACTTCGGAGTAAACATTACAGCCGTTGCACAATCCGGTTCTCCATATACAAAATACCACAGCAACATACAACAAACAATCGTCGGTAGTTATCGTGGAGCTCGTTTGCCATGGTCATTCCGTGTGGATTTGAGTGTGGATAAGTCTTACAACATAAAGGTCGGTAAGAAGCCTACAGTGTTGAACTTCTTCGCAAGAATAACCAACGTATTCAACATAAAGAATATCAGAAGCGTTTACGGCGTAACAGGAGACCCTGATGATAACGGATACTTGACAGACCCTGAAACACAAACCATAATTGCCGGTAAGTTGAATGAGCAATCTTACAGGGATTACTACTACATGTATTTGAATAATGCCAACTACAACTATTCGACACCGAGAATGGTTTACGTAGGTCTATCTTATCAGTTCTAATAGTGTTAAACAGATAAACAGAAAGTTATATGAAACATATTAACAGTAAAGTATCATTATTATTGATGTGCTTTTTGCTTGTCGGAGGAGCTGCCCAAGCTGAGAAATTCAAGGGGGTGGTCAAAAGAACTCCGACAAAGAAGGCGGAACTGGAAAGGTGCCGTAGGGGACAGGGTTCTGCCGAATTGAACATAAATAATGTCAGAGCACGTATCAATACCTCGGGAAACATGTGGTATGATGGCTCTACGGCTCGTTACTTTGTACCTAAGGACGGAAACAGTACAGCGATGTATTGTGCAGCCTTGTGGGTCGGAGGAACAGATGCCAACGACCAGTTGCGTGTTGCAGCTTTGAGATTCGGACAAGACGGAGACGACTTTTGGCCGGGACCGTTGACTGTTGACAAAAATGCTTCCGTTGATAAATCCGTTTGTGAGAAGTGGGACAAACACTTCACCATAACAAAGGCGGAAGTGGAATATTTCGTTGCAGGAATAGAGAAAGACGCAGCCGGTAATGTTATCAGCGTCGATGCGTCGAGAGCGACAGAGGCGATAAAGACATGGCCTGCTCATGGAGACGTTTCCAAGAACCAATCCAAGTTCCTTGCTCCTTTTTATGATCAAAACGGTAACGGAGTTTACGAATGGGAGATGGGAGATTACCCTTACTATGATTTGTCAGGAGAACTCTGCCCTGCGAAGATAAAAGCAAACCTTCCTGCCGGTTCGGTTTATACTCCGACTCCTACTTTCGAGTCCAACACCTCCAATCCTAACTATGGAACAGGAGGAGCCTTGGAGGCAAAAGGCGGTTTGTTGGTTGACCAAGTGTTGAAGGGCGACCAAACAATCTGGTGGGTTTTCAACGATAAAGGAAATGCTCACACTGAATCCAAATCCGAAAATCCGATAGGATTGGAGATAAGAGCCCAAGCCTTTGCTTTCACCATGAGCGATGAAATCAACAACATGACCTTCTACTCATACGAGATAATCAACCGTTCGACTTTCGTTTTGACGAATACATATTTCTCTCAGTGGGTCGATCCTGATTTGGGATACGCACAAGACGACTATGTTGGTTGCGATGTCGAAAGAGGTTTGGGTTATTGTTACAACGGTAAAGCAACCGATGGTCCCGGAACAGGAGCTTATTCGGGTAACCCTCCGGCAATAGGTATAGACTTCTTCCAAGGACCATATATGGATCCTGATGGCAGGGATAATCCGAAGGTGGATACTGCGGCTCTTATCCATTATTATGGTCATGAAGCCTTGCAACCTTACTTGGATGCAGCGGGTGGAGATTACGTGAAGTTGACCATATTGTTGACAGACGACGCTTACAAATTCAAAAAAGCATGGTATCCTCAATCAAAAGACCCGATTGATGCTTGTGCCATAAACGGAGTGAACTTCGGTAATGGTATAGTAGATGACGAACGTTTCGGTATGCGTAGGTTCATTTACTACAACAATGACGGAACAGCAAACAACGGAGAGCCTGATAAGGCGACCGACTATTATAACTATTTGAGAGGTATTTGGAAAGACGGAAAGAGAATGTGCTATGGTGGAGACGGATACAATGCCGGTTCAGTAGGATATCAAGATGGTATATATGCAGACTTCATGTTCCCGGGAAATTCCGATATTTGGGGTTGGGGTACTGCCACAAATGGAAATGAGGAAGTGGGAAAAACTTCAGAATGGACGGAACAAACAGCGGGAAATGCTGCGAGCGACAGACGTTTCATGCAATCCGCGGGACCCTTCACTTTGCAACCCGGAGCAATCAACTACATCACTGTCGGAATACCTTTTGCACAAGCAGCAACAGGAGGTCCTATGGCTTCTGTAGAGTTGTTAAGACAAGTCGATGATAAATGTCAGGCTTTGTTCGATAACTGTTTCAACGTATTGGAAGGTCCTGATGCACCACAAGTCGTTGTTCAGGAGATGGACAGGCAGGTTATCCTTTATTTGACCAATGAAGCCGGAAACAACGTCAATGAATCATTTGATGTGGAAGACGTTACCATACCTCGTTCTTACACCGATTCGGAAGGTAATTCGGTAGATTACGACAGACATTACAGATTCGAAGGTTATCAGATATTCCAAGTGAAAGATGCAAGCGTATCGGTAGCCGACATCTATGACAACGACAAATCTCGTTTGGTTGCACAATGCGATATCGAGAACTACGACTCTTTGCAAAACAATCAACCGATAGGAGAGTTGATAAACTGGACGGAGGTTGACGGAAGATTGTCTAGTCAGGTTATGGTAAGCGGAGAGAACAAAGGAATAAAGCACTCTTTCCTTATCACCGAAGATAAATTCTCTTCAAACAATGATAAGAGAATAGTAAACAATCAAAAGTACTATTACATCGCCATAGCATACGCTTATAACAACTTCAAATCATACAACAACCAAGATGCAACCAAGCTTGACGGACAAAAAGAACCTTACTTGGCAAGTAGAAAAGTTGGTGGTGGCGGAGCCATCGAGCCTGTTGTGGCAATCCCTCACATGGTACAATCCGAACAGAACGGAACCTTGGTACAATCCTCTTACGGAATGTCTCCTGAGATTATCAGAATAGAAGGACAAGGTAACGGTGGTATGATATTGAATTTCGACAAATCCACTTTGGCTCAGTTGATGGGTGCAAAGGGTCAATATCCTGCCGGCGGAGAGTTCACTGATGTCGATGGCGAAAAATACAACAACTTCGTGGCTAATCCGATGTACAAAACCAACTATGGACCGTTGAACATCAAAATAGTCGATCCGTTGAAAGTTCGTACAGGTTCTTATCTGATAAGAATAGAACCATCGACATCGGGCAACATGAATGAAAGCGATTGGGTATTAACCAATGCAGACCCTGCAAAACCTGTTTACGGAGACGTGATGTCTGTTCGTTCTTCCCGTCCTATAGGCGAGCTAAACGAAGAAATCATATTTGAATTGGGTGTATCCATTCAGTTGACCAATGTAAAAGCCATAGCAAACAGCAATACTGCGACATTGTCTGCTACCGAGGCAAAAGGCGGTGCTTTGATAGAAGGTTCGTTGCTTTCTTCCTCCGTAACTTTCGCAGATCCTTCAAAAGCATGGTTGAGCGGTATCGCAGATAATGATGCTATTCAAGCGATGGACTGGATACGTGCAGGAGGTGTAACAGGAGCTGATGCACAATCTTTGAGAGAGGATTGGTTGGATTACTATTATACAGGAGAGGTAGATCCGGCTACCGGATTTGCAAGAAAGAGAGCATTGGACTCTAAATCGGAATACGAAGCTTGTGCAGGCGGCTGGTGGGCTCCGTACAGATTGACTTCTTCTGCAAATCAATATTTCCACCCTGCATTTACCGATGCTCATTTCGTAACTGTTGAAGATATGTCCGGTTATTCTGTTGACAGCCTTCAAGAAGCGAACCCGTTGCAGATACCGAGCTTGATACTTAACGATATGAACAATCTGGCTTCTGTCGATATAGTATTTACCAACGATAAGTCCAAGTGGACAAGATGCCCTGTGATAGAAATGGGAACAGATGTCCTTTTGACCGAAGGCGGAGTCAAAAGATTTGCGTTGAGAGACCATCCATCTGTAGATAAAAACGGAAACCCTGATGGTAGCGGTACCAAGGGTATGGGTTGGTTCCCAGGATATGCGGTCAACCTTGAAACAGGAGAAAGATTGAACCTTATCTTTGGTGAGAACTCTTCTTTGGGACATCATAACGGAAGAGACTTGTTATGGAATCCTTCACGTGTTTCGGCTGATGCCGGCGGATATGTCTTCGGCGGTATGCACTATGTTTACGTTTTGGGAACATCGCAAGTAAGGTATAAAACAGAAACCGTTAACCCTCCACGTTATGATGCAGGTCAGTGGGCTTACAATATTTTGAAAGACCTTGCCGATGTAACAAGGTTGCATGAGACAGGTCGCAACGGCGTCGATAATGAAGAAGCCATATTGAAAGCACACCAACTATTCTCTACCGTAATGTGGGTCGGCATGCCGATAGCAACTTGCTTCGAGTACGGAAACGCAAATGTGGAACTATCCAAGAAATCCCAATCTTTGATACCTACAGATGTTACCGTTTCAATCAGAGTAAGAAAACCATACGCAAAGAATTGGTCAGATTTCAACGGAGGAGCGGCAAGTTCGACTGCAATGAACAATGACTATCCTATGTATCAATTCACGATAGACGCAGGATTGGCAACAATCATAGGACACAAAGAAACGGCAGAAAGTGCTTTGGATAACATCACCGTTGTACCGAACCCTTACTTCGCAGCTTCTTTGTATGAACAAGATCAAATACAAAATCTTGTAAAGATAACCAATCTTCCGCCTGATTGTTACATCACTATTTACTCTGTGGACGGAACCGTGATAAGAAAGTTGAGAGGACCTTCGGCTTCCTTGGTTTCGGGAGGAGGAACAGCACTTACTTCTGTCGATTGGGATTTGAAGAATCATAAGGGCTTGCCTATCTCCGGAGGAGTTTACTTGATTCACATCAAAGCAGATGGCGTTGGTGAGAAGTTGATTAAGTGGTTCGGCTCACTAAGACCGGTTGACTTAAATTCGTTCCAATAATCCGACAATCAACAGCGTAAGTAAATAATTTATAAGAGATAGAGAATATGAAAAACATACATAGAATATTGACATGCGTTGTGTTTGGCATCTTATTGATGCCGAACATGACGGCAAACGCAGGAAATGATGACAGACGAGGAACGTCCGGAGCAGGAGAACTTTTGATAAATCCTTGGGTTAGGAGTTCCGGCTGGGGAGGTGTTAACACTGCTTGCGGCAGTGGCATAGACGCTTTGTTCAGCAATGTCGCAGGTTTGGCACATACAACCGGTACGGAAGCAACGTTCGGATATACCGCATGGTTGCAAAACTCCGATATAAGCAATATTGCAGTCGGATTGGCACAAAGTCTCGGAGATTACGGAGTATTGGGATTGACAGTCAATTCCATGAACTTCGGAACCATAGAGAGAACGAAAGAGGGCAGTCCCGAACTTGGAAACAATGGAACATACAAGATAAGCATGATGAACATCGCTGTTTCCTATGCCAAGGCGTTCTCCAACACCATCTATGCAGGAGCTACTTTGAAGGTAGTCAACGAAGGTATCGATAACGTAACGGGAACAGGCTTCGCAATAGACGCCGGTGTCAAGTATGTAACCGGAGAAAATTACGAATTGAAGTTCGGTATCGCATTGAAGAACTGGGGACCATCGATGAGTTTCTCCGGAGACGGTCTTTCGACCAATGCTTTGTTCCAAGGTTCGAACCACTACCAAACATTGGAACAACGTTCCTCATCTTTTGAGTTGCCTTCAAGTTTGAACATAGGAATGTCATACGACTTCTTGTTTGCAGAGAACAAACACAGAATAACGCTTGCAGGAAACTTCTCCTCAATGGCATTCGGCAGGGATTTGTACACACTCGGTGTCGAGTACGGATTTGTGAAGTACCTGATGTTGAGAGCGGCTTATTCTTACGAAGACGGCTTGACCAAAAGCATTTATGACGAAGACGGTTCGACTAACCTTATGTCGGGCTTCTCATGCGGTGCTTCGGTGATAGCTCCTTTGTCGAAACCGAAGAACGGAAAGAAAGGTATGGATATATCGATCGATTACAGTTTCAGAGCAACGAAGGTAATGGGTGGCATTCACTCTGTCGGAGTTTCGCTCGCCTTGTAAGACAAACGATTACACAATACAGAGGAAACAAATCGAAGGCTGTATGACAAGCAGCCTTCGATTTATTTTTAATCGAGAAAAAACGAAGAGAAAATGGCAGAAATCAAGTATTATTCAAAGGAGGGTCTTCAAAAACTCAAAGACGAGTTGCAACACATGATAACCGTCGAGAGACCCGCAATATCGGCAGCCATAGCCGAGGCAAGAGACAAAGGAGATTTGTCCGAGAATGCCGAATATGACGCAGCAAAAGAGGCACAAGGGCTTATGGAAGCCAAGATTGCCAAGTTACAAGCATTGATAGCAAATGCACGATTGTTGGACGAGTCGAAAATAGATACTTCCAAGGTGCTTTTGTTGTCCAAGGTGGAGTTCATAAACCTTGCCTTGAAGAAGAGCATGACCTATGAAATCGTTCCGGAAAGCGAAGCCAACATAAAGGTCGGTAAACTCTCCATCACATCGCCCATAGCAAAGGGATTGCTCGGTAAGAAGGTCGGAGATATAGCCGAAATAGAGGTGCCTGCCGGTACGATGAAATTACAAATCACCAAAATAACGAGGGATTGAGCCATGGCATCCATATTCACCAAGATAATAAACGGAGAACTTCCCTCATATAAAATAGCCGAGGACGACAAATGCTATGCCTTTTTGGATATTTCGCCTTTGGCGGAGGGACATACACTTGTTGTACCGAAACAAGAGGTGGATTATATCTTCGACATCGATGATGAATTATACACCCATCTCCATCTTTTTGCGAAGAAGGTGGCAAAAGCGATAAAACAAGCCGTTCCTTGCGAGAAAGTGGGCATGGCAGTGATAGGACTCGATGTCCGACACGCACATATACATCTTGTCCCTTTGAAAGCAGTGGGAGATTTGAACTTTGCGAAGGAAAAACTCTCTCTCCCTGTCGAGCAGATGAAAGCAATAGCCGAAAAGATAGCCGCCAAGGTGGAATTATAAGCACGGGGCAAAAATACTTTTTCCTTGACCTTAGACAAAAAACGAAAAGGTCAAGGAAATTTTTGACATCAAGTCTGTGCTGTTATATGGCGGATAAAATGGGTATGTTGATACACTTTTTATTTAGAGGAAAAGTCTGCGAAGAAACTTACTTTTTCAACAAATAGTCATTATGGCTGGTGATAAATCCTTTTGCATTTGTGCTGGTGTTCTAATAGAGTGCCGGACAGATATATTCGGCGAACCTGCTCAACACCTACGGGACACGCATCAGGTGGTTTGCCCTTGCAGTCTCAAAATTGAATACGATGTTATTTATTTAACGGTTGTTTGGTGTAGGTTGAAAATATGCATTTTGGAACTTCTGTTTTCGTGAGTCTTGCAAATGAGCAATTATAGGCGTTGAACTAATTTGTCAAAGAAATTTAGTTGTTGATAATTCTCAGTTCTTGTGTGATTTTTAGCAACACGTTTCTCGCCAGAATATCTGAATATTGCATCAGCTATGTAATATCCCAAGTTAACGGGTACGGCGTTGCCTATCATTTGCTCTACATTCGTTTTTGTACCTCGAAAGTCAAAGTTTTCAGGGAAAGTCTGAATCATGCTTCTTTCGCGAGAGGTCAGAGGTCGTATTCCGTCTAACGATTTTACTGGGTCGCTGGAATGGAGGGTATATCCCCGTGGTATAGGCCGGTTGACTCCACGTATGGTAGCGCTTGGTTCATCGGTACTGAAAATGCCGCGACGAGCATAACTGCGAGGATGACGATAGTAATACTTTATATCAAGTTTGTTGCCGAAATATTCAGCCACTGTCATTTCATGGTCTGCCAGATTAGAAAGAAGCGTATCTTTCATAAAGTTATCCTTGGCATATAATTTGCCTATCATTACGAAACGTCTGCGTCTCTGAGGCACTCCGCATAGAGCTGCATCGAGAATTGTATAGGTCAAGCCATAACCAGCCGCACGGAAAATGGATAACGCATCTTGAAGTTTCTGACTCTTTAGAATCCGCTCTACATTTTCCATGACAAACCATTGGGGCATGATTTCAGATACGATTTGAGCGAAACATACGGTCAAATTTCCATGTCCATTGTTTTCGTTGCGTTTTCCTGCAGATGAGAAGTCCTGGCATGGAGGCCCGCCTATAATCATATCGGGGACAAACGGACGGATTATATCTACTGATGTTTCAACATTGGATAGGTCTGTTCTTATGGCAGAATGTGAAAAATTATTACGATATACATCAATCGCATCTGCCCAGTTGTCAAAACCAGCAACCACTTTCATGCCGGCTTTCTCAAAGCCGAGACTTAGTCCACCGCATCCGCAAAATAAATCAACTACTTTCATTTTTCTTATTCGAATAATTCCGGATGACTTACGAGATACGCATCAAATCTTCTTTCAGGTCGAAGCAACTTTTGTCCATCACCAAGTATGATGTTCTTAATTTCATATTTACTTATTCTTGGAACCTCCAACTCTGGGGATTTCAGGAATGGGTTTGTCAATTTACCACTTATGGCAAAAGCCTTGTCTGTCTTGTATTTGTATGAAAGACTGTTCACAATTGCTGTATAATTGAATTTACCAAATTGAGTAAAATCCCAAAGCATTTTATAGAGCCAGATGATGGTACGCTGATTTCTTGATACGTCATCACTAAAAGAGGATTCTCTTAATGCCATCTGAATGACAGATAGATTCGACCATACGAAGACATCAAGACACTTTTCGTCCAAATCGGTCAGTTTTCGGTTTGTTTTCCAAATGGGTTGCACGATGAGAGGAACTTGCTTTTCAACCAAGTCGCTTGAAACGCTAAGGATGGCTTGCTTGATTGCTTCATAGTGAGGTACTACCTGTTTTATCTCACTCCAATCCCTGATTTCCTCGCCAATGGTATTTAGTATATCGTGCAGTTTTACTTTCTTTCTTGGAGAGTTATAACATGTGCAGATACTGCAGGCTACAAACAGAATTGTAGGCGAGCGGACTACTATTTCGCTACCATACTCAGAATCGGGTAAATCCTTTGTCGTATTGTCGGGAAGCGTTGTTAGTTTAACCTCCAGTCCACTAAGCGGTGTAGAGTTTGAACGGTCGATCATCACCAAGTCTATCTTTTCCTTCTTACTTGCTGTATAGAACTGTTCGTAGGGATAATAGCCAGCTTCATAATCATAGTAGGCATTCTCACTTAAAGGGTCTATACCTAAAAGTTTTGTGGCAGAAATCGATTGCTGAATGATTTCATTTCTACGATTGGTACAAATGAAAATAGGGGACAGTCCTTTGCTGCTCATGTAAGCTACAAGAGAAGCAGGGAAAGAACTGTTGAACTGGTTCTTTCCCCAAGAGTCTTCGTATCTATAATCCCTGCTGGAATATTTTTGTCCGAACAGACCGGGATCTACACCATCTATAAATTGTACCTTCTGTTTGTTCTTTTTTGTCATATTATTATATATACTTGTAGCTTTCTGATTTTGATTGACCACCTTGAAACCGTATTCTTGAAAAAGTTGATTTATTGCCTTTATTTGCTAATCTAAGTTGACCAAGTCATACTTATCGCCGTTCATGGTTGTACAGATGGTGCAATACGGACAGAAATTACAAACATGCCTGCAAAGTTACATCTATTTTAGAGATTATACAAGAGTTTTGATGCTTTTCCCCGTAGCTTATCCATCTTTTGGGCAGAGAGCTACCTCTTGGCATTGTTATATCAACGCTCGTTTATGATTGATACAATGGCAAGACCAACTTCAACGCTATTACAAGTCATTTGATTTAGAAGCACAGTCTTCATCATATTGTTAATACTTTTCCGCTTATGCGTTATTCTTTGAATTCTTCTCTTTGTCATGCTTGTACGTTAGACTTTTACATATTTACTGAATTTTGCGATACAACTTTTTCTGGGAAGAGAGCCTCATGGCAAGACGTTCTTTTCATCAATAGATGTTCCTCTTCTCTTTCTATTAGTTTTAGAAACCAATAACTTTCTCTACCCTTTTTACATTCTTTATTATTTCGGCTTCTCCGCAGCATTGCTCGTTAACGATTTTCAATTTCTTTAACTTCATGGCTTGCGAATTTTTCGTCAGAGGGATAAAGCTCGAAATTTTGCGAGTATTTGAGTGTTAAGCAAAGGGTTGTGTTTCAGTTTCTTGCAAACGTATCGAAGACCGACTGAAAAAAGACGGCGTTTTTGTAGTCGGAAAACGGCATCTTTTTCAGAAAAAACGAAGAGTTGGAGCTGCTAAAACGAAGTCTTTCGAACCAAAAGACTTCGTTTTATTCGGAAAAGATGCCGTTTTTTCCGAAGATGTCTTTTTCTCGCTTTCCGAAGAGTGCTATTTTTGCCGAAAAATAGCTCAAAATACGAAAAAATTCTGCCGAACTGCTCATTTTGTATTCTTGTCTCTTTATTGAAGAAAGAAGAAATATAGGATTTCTATTTTTGTTAATTTGATAGCGAAAAAGTGTCTTTGCTTACCGCTCGAAATTGCAGGCTTTGTGTTTGCAATCGGCTTCATCGGAAGTGCTTTTCGCATTGAAATTTGTCCGTAAGCGTTTTTATTCTTATCTTTGCACGCAAATTTATTTTGCGATGTTTTCAGATTCTAACAAGTTTGTGGGCGAGGGACTGACGTATGATGATGTGCTTTTGGTTCCCGCTTATTCGGAAATAATTCCGAGAGACGTTAAGGTCAATTCCATGTTCAGCCGTAATATTGCAGTGAACATTCCGATAGTGTCTGCTGCAATGGATACTGTTACCGAGGCCAAACTTGCCATTGCAATGGCTCAGGAAGGGGGCATCGGTGTTCTGCATAAGAACATGTCGATAGAGAAACAGGCTTCTGAGGTTTCAAAAGTGAAGAGAGCGGAAAACGGAATGATTTCCGATCCCATCACCTTGGGAAAAGATGCTTTGGTGAAGGACGCTTTGAGAATGATGAAGGAGTTTTCGATAGGCGGCATTCCTGTCGTGGATGTGGAAGGTAAGCTTATAGGTATTGTTACAAACAGGGATTTGAGATTTGAAAGAGATATAAACAGGCCTATCGTCGAGGTGATGACAAAAGAGGTCATTTCAGCTCCATGCGGAACCGATTTCGAACAGGCTGCCGATATTTTACAGGCTCACAGAATAGAAAAGTTGCCGGTGATAGACAAGGCAGGAAAATTGGTTGGCTTGATAACATACAGAGACATCATAAAGTTGAAAGAGCGTCCCAATGCATGCAAGGATAAGTTGGGAAGATTGAGAGTGGCTGCGGGCATAGGCGTTACAAGAGACATGGACGACAGAATTGCGGCGGTGATTGCGGCAGGCGCGGATGCGATTGTCGTCGATACTGCTCACGGTCATTCCAAGAATGTGATAGACACTTTGAAGAGAGTGAAATCGAAGTATTCCGATGTGGACGTTGTCTGCGGTAATATCGCAACGGCGGAAGCCGCTTTGGCATTGGCTGATGCGGGAGCCGATGCCGTGAAGGTCGGAATAGGACCCGGCAGTATCTGCACTACGAGAGTGATGGCAGGAATAGGTGTTCCTCAACTTTCTGCGGTATATGATGTTGCAAAAGCTTTGGAAGGAAGGAACGTACCTGTGATTGCAGACGGCGGTATCCGATATTCGGGAGACATCGTCAAGGCATTGGCTGCCGGAGCAAGCACAATAATGGCAGGTTCTTTGCTTGCCGGTGTTGAAGAAAGTCCGGGAGACACCATAATCTTTGAAGGTCGTAAGTTCAAGTCATATAGGGGTATGGGATCGCTCGATGCCATGCAGCAAGGCTCGAAAGACAGATATTTCCAAGATATGGAAGATGACATAAAGAAGTTGGTTCCGGAGGGTATCGTCGGAAGAGTTCCATATAAGGGTACCGTAAGCGAGGTGATATATCAAATGGTCGGCGGATTGAAAGCCGGAATGGGTTATACCGGCAGCGAGAACATAGAGAAGTTGAGAAAGGCCAAGTTCATAAAGATAACGGCGGCAGGTTATGCCGAAAGCCATCCGCATGATATAACCATTACGAAAGAAGCTCCTAATTATTCACGTTAATACCATACCATGAAACGCTTGCTACTGTGTATTGCAGCCGTCCTTTTACAATCGGCGGTATTTGCTCAGACCGATAATGATGTTGTATTGGAAGTTGCGGGAGAGAAAGTGCAGAAAGGGGAATTTGTCCGCATGTTCAAGAAAAATTCTCTTTCAAAGGATACCGTTATATCTCAAAGCGAATTGGACGATTACTTGGAGTTGTTCATCAACTACAAGATGAAGCTCGCTCAAGCCCGCGAGTTGGGATTGGATACGATGAAGTCTTATCTGGACGAGGTGAAGCATTACAGGAAACAGTTGGTTGCTCCCTATCTTAACGATGCTTCGGTAAATCGGCAGCTTGTGAGAGAAGCATACGACAGGTCGAAAGAGATAGTTTACGCTTCCCACATACTGGTGAACATACCTGCAAATGCCACACCGGACGATACCTTGGCGGCTTATAACAAGGCGTTGCAGATAAGGAAGCGTGCATTGGCAGGGGAGGATTTCGGCAAATTGGCGGAAGAATTATCCGATGATCCCTCGGCAAGAGACAGGGTCGATGATAAGACACGTGCAGAGATAAAGGGCAACAAAGGTTCTTTGGGGTATTTTACTTCGATGAGCATGATTTATCCTTTTGAAACGGCTTGCTATTCAATGAATGCCGGAGAGGTTTCCATGCCGGTCAGAACACGTTTCGGGTATCATGTAATAAAGTTGCATGAACGTATTCCTGCATTTTGCAGCACCATGGACATCGCTCATATTTGGATAGGGCTGGACAAGCACTCCGAGGAGGAAGCAGAGTCTTTGATAAACAAAGCATGGCAGGACTTGAACAAAGGAATAAGTTTCGATAGCATTGCAAAAGCATATTCGGAGGATAAATATTCATCTGTTTCAGGCGGAATACTTTCCAATCAAAGAGTAAGTACTTTGCCTGTCGAATATGTGGAGCAGTTAAAAAACTTGCAACCGCAGCAACTTTCGAAACCATTCCGTTCGACACTTGGTTGGCATATAGTAAAACCATTGGAGTATCGACCTTTGCCAAGTTTCGAGCAACAGGAACATTTCATAGAAGAAAGAATAGCGAGAGATGAACGAAGCTATAAAACTGTCGAGTCTTTCGCCGAGAAATCAAAAAAGGAGTATGGCTTTAAGGAAAATAAGGCTCGTTTGGAGGGTGTGGTGAAAATAGTTACGGATTCCGTATTCGAGGGTAAGTGGAAAGTGCCTTCCGATTTTGACGACAAGGAAGAGTTGTTCAGAATAGGGGACTACTCTTATACGGTTACGGATTTCGCAAAGGCGATAGAGGCCAACCAAAAGAAGCGTACGCCCGAATATATTCCCGAATTCGTTGACCGTATGTATAAAGATGTTGTATTGGAGCAGGTCATCAGTTATGCGGATAGCAAGTTGGAGGATAAATATCCCGATTTGAAAGCGACAATCGACGAATTCAGAGACGGCATACTTATTTTTGCCATTACCGACAAGATGATTTGGAATAAGTCCATTACGGATACCATCGGTTTGCAAGCCTTCTATGAAGCAAATAAGGAAAAATACAAATGGGGCAAGCGTGCATCGGTTACTTTATGGTCTGTCGATTCCGAAGAGAAAAATTTCAAGACGCTTGAAAAGGTCTTGAACAAGTCGGTCAGAAAATCTTGGGGAGATGAAGAAACGGTCAACAAGATAGCCAAGGCATTCAAGATAAAGGTTGATGCGGACAAGCATATTACGCATAAATGGTTCAAATTGGAGAAGGGGGATAACAAGGTTGTCGATAAATTGGTTTGGGATAACCCTGAACTGAAAGAGAACAGCGTAATAAGGGATACGATCAGTTCTTCGAGAAGAAGTATCGCACTTGTGTTTCATGGTTTCGTTTCTCCGGAAATAAAGACCTTGGAAGAGTGTAAGGGAATGGCAACGTCCGATTATCAAAGCTTGCTTGAAAAAGAATGGATAGACGATTTGCGAAACAAATATACTTACAGAGTAAATCAAGAGGTTTATAGAAGCATAAGATGATTGATATGAGAATGCTGAAATTTGTAACCATTGCACCGATTGCAATCTTAGTCTTTTGCTTGTGCGGAAATGTTTCTGCTCAAAGCACATCGCAAGAAAGTGCTCAGGTGATAGATAGAGTTGTTGCTGTCGTCGGACAAAACATGATTAAGGAATCGGAATTGGAAACGGCATTTCTGCAACAGAAAGCGAATAATGGTATTATCGAAAATGCGTTTACGGTTCGGTGCGATTTGTTGGAGGGAATGCTTATAAACAAGTTGATGCTTCATCAGGCGGAAGTTGATTCCATCAATGTAACAGATGAGGAGGTTAACAGGGAAATGGATAACCGAATCAAGTATATGGTTAGAATGTACGGTTCCGAAGAGGCTTTGGAGAGACAGATGAAGAAGTCGATAAGCGAGATACGGTCGTTCTACAATGATATGATCAGGGAGAACATAATGATAGGTCAGATAGAGAACAAATTGACCGGCAACATCTCCGTTACCCCGCAGGAAGTTGCCGATTTCTATAAGTCGATTCCGCAAGATAGTCTGCCGATGACCGAGGACGAATATGTTTTCTCGCAGATAGTGAAATTGCCGAAAATTTCCGATGAAGAAAAAGCTGCTGTGAAGGCACGGCTTGAGTCTTATAGAGAGCGTATATTGAAAGGAAGCAAATTCTCCACACTTGCCACTCTTTATTCCGAAGACCCGGGTTCTGCCAAGAAAGGAGGGGAGTTGGGATTTTTCTCGAGAGGTGATATGGTCAGCGAGTTTGAAAATGCGGCATTTGCTTTGCAAGATGGGGAAATATCTCCTGTGATAGAGACTCAGTATGGTTTTCATATCATACAAATGATAGAGCGAAGAGGAAACCAAGTTAATTGCAGGCATATTTTGTTGCAACCCAAAGTCTCGGACGCACAGTTGCTTGAAGCGAAGAAAGAATTGGATAGTATAAAGAGTGAGATTGAAAAAGGTGCGATTACATTTGAAGAAGCCATCGTGAAATACTCCGATGACGAGTCGAAAATCAATCAGGGCTTGATAATAAATCCATATACTGCCGGAGCGTCTTTCACGAAAGATGCCATAAACGAGACTATGAACAATGTAGAAAAAGTCGATTTCAACACGATGAAGGAGGGCGATGTAACAAGACCTGTTTTGTTCAAGGCGGAATCGGCAAACGCTTATCGTTTGATAAAAGTCAACAAAAAAATTCCTGCTCACAGGGTAAACCTTACCGATGATTACGGGAAGATTCAAGAGTCTGCTCTAAGTTCCCGCAAATTGGATATAATAAGGGAATGGGCAGAGAAACGGATAGCAAAAACATATATAAAAATAATACCGGACTATCAATCTTGCGAGTTTAAGTTGAACTGGTTGAAAAAGTAAACTGAGATGTCTTCGGAAGTCGAGTTATTGGATTCTTTGATTGCGAAATGCGATGAACTTAAAAAAGAAATAGCAAAAGTTGTCGTAGGTCAGGAAAGCATTATCAACCAAGTATTGGTTTCCATGTTTTCTTCCGGACATTGCCTCTTGGTTGGCGTTCCCGGGTTGGCAAAAACATTGTTGGTGAATACCATTGCCAGAACGTTGGGGTTGAGTTTCAATCGTATTCAATTTACTCCCGACCTGATGCCTTCCGATATTTCAGGTAGTGAGATATTGAATAAAGACAAGATTTTCGATTTCGTTGAAGGACCTGTGTTTTCCAACATCGTCTTGGCGGATGAGATAAACAGAACTCCTCCCAAGACACAAGCCGCTTTGTTGGAAGCAATGCAGGAACACAGTGTTACCATAAACGGAGTAAACCATAAATTGCCGGAGCCTTTTTTCGTATTGGCTACTCAAAATCCGATAGAGCAGGAAGGAACGTATCCTTTGCCGGAAGCTCAGTTGGATAGATTCATGTTTATGCTTTGGTTGGATTATCCTTCGTTTGAAGAAGAGGTAGATATATTGAAACGCACCACAACGGGTAAGGTGGAGAATGTAAGACAGATACTCGGCATGGAGGATATTCTGGATATACAGGCTCTTGTGAAGAACATACCTGTAAGCGACAATGTTTATGAGTATGTTGTGAGACTTGTGGGCAAAACCAGATTAAGTTCTCCGAACAACGAAAAAGCTAAGAAGTATCTTTCGTGGGGAGCCGGTCCGAGAGCTTCGCAATATCTTATAATGGGAGCAAAATGCCATGCTGCTTTGAAAGGGAAATACTCTCCCGATATTGAGGACGTGAATGCCGTTGCAGTTCCGGTTTTAAGGCATAGAATAGTTTTGAACTATGCTGCCCAAGCAGAAGGATTTACCACAGAAAGCATAATCAAAGACTTGATAAATGAACAATAACAGCAACATAATGAGATGTATTATATTTGCCCTTGCTGTGATATACACCATAGGGCTGTCGGCTCAGAGTACGAATAAAAGAACCCCGCAGGCAAATGCAGGAAAAGAGGGTATAGGGCAGGTTATCGATGTTCCGGATAATGGTTGTGATTTCATGATACTTCCTCAGCCGGAGAAGAAAAAACGCGGTGCCGCAAGGAAACAACAAGTGCCGGTCGATCCGTATCCGAACAGAATAGAAGCATACATTTGCTTTGAACCGTCTTCGGCTTACTATACGGAAACGGGCTTGAATATTTTGGACAGCATTTATTCCATAGCTTTCGACAAAAAGAACAATAAGTTCTACAAAATGACCATCGAAGCGTATGATGATGCCGAACCATTGAACGAAATGAATGCTTCTTTGGCAAGAGATAGAGCAGTAATGATTTTCAATTATTTCGCTTCACGGGAGGAGTCCGAGTTCATAATCAAGCGAACCCCGGGTACATATACTCATTCTTGCAGCGGGGAAATGAATTACTTCATAAAATACAAAATGCCTTTTGATTTCAAATGGGTCAATCTTTACAAGAAAAGTGATGATGAGAGAGTTCAAAACGGTATAGACCTCAGTGGAAAAGTTCATTTGCTGATAGAAGATGACCCGGAGGGTTGTCTCGGAGAGTTCTACAACTATTACTATCCCGCAAACGACAGTATATTCACTTCTGCCTGCTCGATGGTAACCATACCCAAAGGGGCATTGGAGTACATCACACATACAAAGGACACAATCGAATACAGTTGCAATATAGACTACAAGGAGTATATGACATTCGAAGATTTGACGAATAATTATCACCTTGTGCCGCACAAGAAGCAATACATAATCAATGCAGGTTACATTGTAATCGATGCAGACCATAAACCGGATTATGCAAGTTGTCAGAATAAGGAGAACTTTACCAATACGATACAGGTAAGAGTTCCGATAGAATTGCAACAAAATGAAGCAAGGCTCAAATTCTTTGTAAAGACATACGATGCCAAAGGAAGAGCCGTCTATAAATCTGTTCCGACCAAGAAAGAGAAAGACAAAGAGACCAAGTTGCAAACATTGACGACCGAGATAAACGCTTTCCAAATAGATACCATCTACATAGGCAAGAAGATAGAGGAAAAAGATATGTCCGATTACTTTTTCCCTGCCAAGGAAGGCGAACCCGGAGCATTTCAAGCAATGGGAGGTTGGTTGAAGCCTTATAAATTGGACAAACGGGGGGCGTACGTAGTAAAGAAAGCAATGCAAAGTATCCTCCGAAAGCCGATAGGCGAAATCATCAACGAATAAAGTTTCAAGAGAACATTGTAAACGCGTGCTATTTCAAAGAGAACTTGACAAATAGCACGCATTTCGATATTAACCGGATTTGCAAGCGGACAATGTTGTAGTGTCGTGAATCGGAAGAGATAACCGATTGTGCGAAACAAGTGTTGCCACTGGGTGTCTTTGCTAATAGTTCATGCGGTTGCGGAAATCGTTGCGTTTTTCGTATTTCAAGTCTTGCAACATAGGGGCTTTGACGGCTATGGTGAAGTTCCAACCCTGTCTTGGCCCGAATGGTATCCAATTCATTCGCATTTCCCAGCAGTGCAAGTCCCGATAAAAGTCTATCGACGTATAAGTAAAATCCTTATTGATGAAGTCGTAGCCTGTGGAAAAGCCGACTTTCCATTTGGATGTAACGTTTATATCGCCTCTTGCTGTAATGGTTGCCGATTTATTGGTTTGATAATCTGCCATTGCAACGATGTATGAACTCAAATGGCTGTAACTTACGCCAAGTGTCAGGTTCCATGGCACGGAAAAATCCACATTGTCTCCCAATACCTCGTTCGGGTTTGAGAAAGGACTGTATTGCAATTCGGCAGGCGAGTGTGCTTCCGGTGTTTCCTGCGAGTTGCCATTTTTCAAAGCGTCCGAATTCAACTGCCAGCTGAGATTCAGAGTCCATTGCGAGTTCTGTCTTTTGAAAAGTTTGCCTTCTTTGTCCCAAAGCAGTTGATTGGTCAAAGCTCCGTTGGAATCCAAAACGTAAGGCGTGAAAGAACTCGAATAGTTCACTATGATTTTTTCAAACAAGGTCGTTCTTGCACTTATTCTCAGCGGTTGCCAATTTATGGAATCCTTTGCCAAGTCGTAGCCTGAGGCAATGGTGAGGTTTTCCAACAGTATTATCTTCCTCGTTCCATCGACTGTATCTCTCGAATCTTTGACTTTCATCTCCAGATTATTGCTCAGAGAGAAGTTTACCACTCCCGATGCTCCTTGTGCAGGCGAACCGTAAACTCCGTTTTCTGTTTTGGAATAGTAAATCCGTTTTCCGTTTTTATCGGTGTAGAAATCATAGAAGCCAAGCGAAGGATTGGAAAAGTCGGGCGTATAGTTGAAAGACACAGATGGGTTAAGCACATGACGAACGGCTTTGATGAAACCTTTCTTGAAAGCGAACATACCGTATATGCGTGTATTCAGACTGCTGCGGAAGGTTGCGTTGCGGTTGCTGACGAAACTGTATGTGGTGTCTTTGTCAATCAAATCTGTCATCGGGTTATACGTCTTGCTTATGCTGTTGGTGTACCAACGCTCTGTGTAGTCTATGGAGTTAGTCCAGTTCAAGTGTTTCAGTATTTTCACGTTGCTTTGAACGGGAATGGAGTGCATTATGCCATTACGAAAACTTTTATACAAATCAGGGGAAGTCAGAAGACTGTCGTAAGTATCCAATGTGTTGATGAGGTTTACCCGATAAGAGAAAGAAATATCCTCGTACCATTTTCTTTTTCCGCTTGTTTTTTTGCGGCGAAAGGGATAGAATTGAACAGAGGACAGGCTCATCGAAGGCAAGTCCAAACTTATTGCTCCTGTGTTTACGTTGTATGTTTCACCCAAATTTGCGGTAAAAGACCATGAGGAGCCGAACTTGGTCGAGAAAGCAATGGAAGAAGTGGTCGTATTATTGAAGTAATCCGATACATTGGTTGTGTATTGATTGAATTTGCTGCTGACGAGATTGACGTTTGCCGAAAATGTTCGGTACGGGTGAGCCTTTGAATCCTGCTGATGAGACCATCGGAATTTGAAATCCGTGGAAGAACTATAAGAAGGAGTGTTCTTCAACCCCGTATGGTTGTCTTCGTACCTGAATTCCACGGTACCCTTGTACTTATAGCGTTTTATGTAAGTCGAAGAGACATTGACGGCGTATGAAAGATTGGTATAGATGTCTCCTTGCAATGCCAAATCCATATAATCGCTTATTGCAAAGTACCAACCGATGTTTCTCAAATAGTAACCTCTGTTTGCAGCATAGCCGTATGAAGGCATGAGAAAGCCGGAACGTTTGCCCTTTGTGAAAGGAAAATATGCAAAAGGTATGCCGACAGGCAATGGAATTTCCATCAGGGAAAACCATGCCGGACCTGTTACTATCTTATCCTCCGTTATGGCTTTGGCTTTCGAGAAACTTATTCCGAAATGCGGGTGTTCCTCATTGTCGCAGGTGGTGAACATTCCGGAAGAAATGTACATAGTCCTCTCATCTGCCTTTTTTACTCTCTCTCCATGCAGAAAGCCATCGCTTTCCTTGGTGAATATATTACTGATAAGCCCTCTTTTCGTATCGAAATTATATTTCAATTCTTTGGATTTGTATTCTTCGGCTCCTTCTTTGAAGACAGGATTTTGTCTTATGGTGTCAAGAGAATCTTTCAGTCCTATGGCGTAAAGCATTTTGGTATCGAAATTCACTTTCATGAAGCCCGATTGCAGGTTCATCTTCTCATAATTCACCTCTGCCTTATTGTATAGAAATACATCTTTATTATCGAGAAAGAAGGTCAGAGAATCGACGGATTTATAGCTTACTCGTGCGTCCAAAGCCTTATGTTTTCTACCTTTTGCGGTGGAAACACTGTCTTTTTTTTGAAGAGAGACGCTGTCTTGTGCGAGTATATCCTGCGGACTAACGTTCAGCAAAACAAGCATCAAACACAAAAAACGGCATATAGGAATCGACTTTCTCAATCGTTTTCTGATTTTAATTTGTACCTTTGTATCCGATTTGCAAATGTAAGATTTTTTGGAAAACTGTAAGAAGTAGATGAACAAACTGACGGGCGGACTTGTTGCTTTTGGAGTGCTGTTTTGCGTATTGCTTGTTTCCTTGTCGGGACATGCACAACAAGACGGAGGCACGAAGAAGTTCAGTAAGCTGGTTATAGATGCAGGGCATGGGGGCGATAAACCCGGAGCTGTCGGAAGCCGAAGCAAGGAAAAGGATATAACATTGGCCGTGAGTTTGAAGCTTGGCAGAATGATAACAGAAAATCTTAAAGACGTGGAAGTACGTTATACGAGAGTCATAGACAAAGACGTAGAGTTGTATAAAAGAAGCCAGATTGCAAACAAGATAGGAGCCGACCTTTTTATATCGATACATTGCAACAGTTCCACGAATAAAAAACCCAACGGTAGCGAAACATTTGCTCTCGGTCTCACAAAAGCCGCACAAAATTTGGAAGTCGCAAAAAAAGAGAACAAAGATATTCTTTCAGAGGCCAATTACGAAGAAAACTATGACGGTTTCGACCCCAATGCTCCCGAAAACGATATACTTTTTGCCCTTTATCAGAACGCATACATGGAAAGCAGTCTGTGGTTCGCCGACAGGGTGCAACGCCAACTCACAGCCAATACCCCCATATCCGACAGAGGTGTGAAACAAGCCAATTTCGTCGTGCTTCTTAAATCAGCCATGCCATCGGTTCTTATAGAGATAGGGTTTATTTCCAATCAACAGGAAGAAGCTTACCTTATGTCCGAATTGGGACAGTATGAAATTGCAGCATCTATTTTCCGTGCTATATGCGAATACAAAATGCATCGCGACAATGTGAAAATCGCAGTGCCGAGTGTGAGTTCGCTTATTCCCAAAAACATCTTGGATAAGCAGAAACAGTTGGAGGAAAATCAAAAACTTGCACAAATCAAGGAGGAAGAGCGTTTGAAAACCGAGCTTGCGGCAAAGAAAGAAGCAGAAGAAAAAGTCGATGCCCGACAACAGGAAAAGAGCGGTAGCGAAACAATATACAGAGTTCAATTTGCCTCGATGAAATCGAAACTATCCACCTCCGACTCCCGCTTTGTAGGTTTGGAAGACGTATGGCTTTATGAATTTGACGGGTATTGGAAATACTGTGCAGGCTTATTTGCAACACAAAAAGAAGCCTCGAACTACGTTCAAAAAGTTCGCTCGTTGGGACATAAAGATGCCTTTGTCGTAGTTTTCCATAACGGGAAGAGAATAAGTTTCGAGCAGGCAAGAGCATTGGAAAAGAAATAACAGGAGATTAAACATGAAGACAGAAATCAAAGTAGGTTTGGTAGGACTTGGAATATTGATATTGCTTTTCTTCGGTATCAAATTCCTCAAAGGAATAGATATATTCAACAAAGAAGTCAGCTATCACGTCCTCTACAAGGATGTAAGCGGAATGCACGAAAGCAATTACATCTACCTCAACGGCATGAAGGTCGGTTACATCAAAGACATAAAAGCCATGGATAATAGAGCCGAGAATTTTCTTGTAACAATATCCATCAGCAGTAAGGTAAACATGACCAAAGATAGCAAGATAGTTCTGTTCAATGCCGATATGCTCGGTTCGAAAGCCCTGAGGCTTGAACTCGGACACGGAGAATTACTCCACAAAGGAGATACCATAACCGGAGAAATAGAAGTAGGAATGTTGGATAAGCTCGGTACAGCCATAACACCTATGGCAGAGAACCTCGACAGCATTCTTTCCGCAACCAAAAGCATACTCAACCAACAAAATCGGGATAACATTCAACGAACGTTGGCAAATTTGGAGTCCACAAGCCGAAAACTGAATGACATATCCCAACAATTCGATGGTCTTATCGATAGCGAGAAGAACAAAATCAAGAATATAATTGCGAATACAGAAAGTATAACCACCAATCTTAAAGACAACAACGAGCGACTCAGCAATATAATAAGTCGTATCGACCAAATAACCGACACGGTTGCACAAGCGAACATAGGCAGTACCCTTTCCGAAACATCGAGAACCATAGAGCGATTAAACAAAGTGCTTGGCATAATCGAGAACGGTAAAGGTAATTTAGGCTTGTTGATAAACGATGAAGGCTTGTATCGCAATCTCAACGAGAGTGCAAGAAAACTCGATGCGTTGATTGAAGACATCAAGGCAAATCCCAAGAAGTACGTGAAAATTTCAGTGTTTTAGAACAAATATATACGGACATGTTATTTGAAAACATAGTATTCGGACCAATTCATTCAAGGAGATTGGGCACATCTCTCGGAGTGAATGTTTTACCCACGGAAAAGAAATATTGCAGTTTTAATTGCATTTACTGCGAATGCGGTTGGAACGTAGTGGATACCAGAGTCAATGTGCCGTTCAACAAAAGAGAAGATATAAGAGCCGCTTTGGAACATCGTCTTTCCGTAAATACGGAAGCAGAAAATGCGAACATAGATTCCATAACGTTCAGCGGCAACGGAGAACCTACACTTCACCCCGATATATCCGGCATAGTCGATGATGTCATGGCTTTGCGAAACAAATATTGCCCGCAAGCGAAGGTTACCATACTCTCCAACTCCACCAATCTGGTGCGGGAAGGTGTTTTTGCAGCCTTGCAGAAAGTGGATAATCCCATTTTGAAACTCGATGCAGGCACAGAACAAATGTTCAAGGCAATAAACAAGCCCGTGTCCGCCCGATTCGATGATATAGTCGAGCGTTTGATTGCGTTCGGCAACAAATGTATCGTTCAAACCCTGCTTTTGAGAGGCGAGAATGACGGTGTCGTCATCGACAATACAAGCGAGAAAGAATTCTCCTCATGGTTGGAAATAGTGAAACGCATCAAGCCGCGTTCCGTAATGCTGTACTCCATAGACAGAGTAACACCGGAGAAAAATCTTGAAAAGCTTCTTATTCCCGAACTCGAACATTATGCCGCACGCATAAGGGAAGCAGGCATAGAAACAGCAACATATTAAACCGTATTTCAATGACAACAGGTCAGACCGAAAAAGCAGACAAGATACTCTTACACCCCGTATTCGGGTATATCATTTTCTTTTTCGTTATTTGGCTTACGTTCTTCTGTACCTTCAATTTGGGAAACTATCCCATGGAATTGATGGAACAGGGAGTGGGAGTTCTTTCTTCTTTTGCCGAAAGAACCATACCGCAAGGCTTTCTCAATGACCTTGTGGTTCAAGGCATAATAGGGGGAGTGGGAAGCGTCATCGTCTTTCTTCCGAATATTTTGATATTGTTCCTCTTCATTTCTCTCATGGAAGAAACAGGCTATATGGAAAGAGTTGCCCATCTTATGGAAAGGTTTATGCACGCCATAGGTCTGCATGGCAAAAGTTTCATACCTCTCATCATGGGATTCGGTTGCAATGTCCCCGCAATAATGTCCACAAGGATATTGAAAGACAAAAGAGACCGCCTTGTAACCATGCTCATCATTCCATTCATGTCCTGTTCCGCAAGACTTCCTGTTTATATCGTGATAGCCGGAACGTTCTTCCCCGAAAATGCAACCTTGGTTATGTTCAGCCTGTACGTAACAGGTGTGATTCTTGCCATACTCTTCGCGTTGCTGTTCCGAAAAACATTCAACAAAACCAACCATGCACCCTATAATGAGAACCTTCCCGAATATAAACTGCCGCGTCTCATTTCCGTATTGAAAAGCATAGGGAGCAATTCCGGACAATACTTGAAGAAAATGGGAGGAATAGTTCTCATAGCCTCCATTCTGCTTTGGGGATTGATGTATTTCCCTAACAGGAATACGCAAGAGGTGGAGCAAAGCTACATAGCAAAAATCGGCAAGGTCATAGAACCCGTCATGCGTCCCATCGGATTCGATTGGAAAATATCCGTATCGCTTCTATGCGGCATTGCGGCAAAGGAACTTATAGTCTCAAACCTCGGAGTGCTTTATTCCGACAATCCGGATACAAGCACGGAGGTGCTTGGAGCCAAGTTGAAAGCCGCAACCTATCCTGCAAACGGATTGAAGCCCGGGGAACCGGTGTTTACCAAGCCTGTGGCTTTGAGTTTCTTGATTTTCACTCTTATTTACTTCCCTTGCAGCGGAGTATTTGCCGCCGTGGCAAAGGAAAGTCGTTGGAGGTGGGCGGTATTCGTCGTAACCTATACCACCGTTGTGGCTTGGATACTCGCTTTCGCCACTTACCACATCGCACAAATGATTATATAGCCGCCGAACGATACCTGCCTCGTTTCGGAGGCTAATAGAGAAAATAAATGCCCTGTTTGAGTAAAACCCTGCTTCGATGAAACAAAGCCTCAGCCTGTCGGATTGTGAAACCTCGTCTTATATAGAAAGCGATTTGAGCATAATAGGCATAGTATGCCCCGTGTCGGGATTTATTCTTGCAGGAAAGGTGAACAAATGTGCATATATGAGACTTGCCAAACGGGAAGATTTCTCTATATGGAACCGAAGCAAATCCGTAAGAGACAACTTGGAATGTTTCTTCTGGAACAACGAAAAAGACGGTTGCCAATACATGCTTTTCGAGACAAGTAACGACAAAGCCGAAAGCATGAAACAATGGTCGCAATACGATTTCGTGATGATTATAATCGGCAGAGACAATGTCGAAACAGCCAGAAAACTTATCGCCAAGTTGAACAAATCGGAAATAATAACCGCTCTGCAACTTCTGCACGGCAATTCCGATAAGAAAGATGCCGGCACCTCTCGGGAAACCATAGTCCAACTCGATATTTTCGGTCAGGAAACCTACGTAAAAGCAAATTCCAAGAAAACGAAAGCCAAATCCGCCGGAACTTTGCCTCTTATCGGAGAAGCGGTAATGAAGAGCCTGCTTTTGGATGTGGAAGAATATATCTCCACCATGTTGAATTCCGCCGATGAGAACAGGAAGTAGAACGGAAAAAACTCCTTTTGAATTCTTCTTGCAGTCATTGTACAATCAACCTCTTGCGAACGGTTGAAATGAATCGGCGTTTCGGTTTTTCGTTCGGCTTATTTGTGATCCGGAATGGTGTATGTCCTCCGCTATGGATTGCTCACGGATATGTTAAATCTGCAAATATGGCAGAAAAAATTGCTTTTGGTTCGATTTTCCTTCAAAAAGGTCGATTTTACGGCTTGTATAAACATTTGATACCTACAATTTACCCCCCCCGAAATGAATAAACAAAAATTTTACAATAAATCAGCCGAACTGAATGTTAAAATAGGCCTGATGAATGGAACTGAAACTTGTGTCTTTGGCGGAATGGCAGTATCTTTGCAAACGGTTTGTAGGAGAGATTGGAGAACCATCGGTCGGGAAACGATCTCTCTCTTGATATATATTGGAGAATGTCTGTTATAAAACGTTTTTGCGAAAGTTTGTTTCCGCATTTCAATGACAAGAAATGTGGGAAAGGTTCGGAGGCACAGCGTGATTTCTGTGTCAACGGAGTTGATTTTTCGATGATTAAGGTTGACGGCGGAGAGTTTTCGATGGGCGATGACGGTGAACAGGTTAAGGATAATCCTGCTCACAAGGTCATGGTGTCGGATTTCCTTATCGGTCAAACGGAAGTAACGCAGGCTTTGTGGGAAGCGGTCATGGGAAACAACCCTTCCTACTCGAAGGGTGAGGAATTGCCGGTGGAACAAGTTAGTTGGGAAGATTGCATGTTGTTTGTGCAGAAACTGAATGAGCTTACAAAAGAAAATTTTCGTCTGCCTTCGGAAGCGGAATGGGAATTTGCAGCAAGAGGAGGCAATAAAAGCAGAGGATACAAGTATTCGGGTTCAGATAATCTGAAATCGGTGGCATGGAGCGTGGAAAATAAGGAACATAAAACACACGCAGTGGCAAAGAAGAAGCCGAACGAGTTGGGATTGTATGATATGAGCGGTAATGTTTATGAATGGTGCAATGATTGGTATGATGAACAGTACTATCGAAATTCTCCTTACGAAAACCCTGCCGGTTCTGCAAACGGATTATATAAGGTATTGCGGGGAGGCAGCTATCGCAACAAAAACAAATGCAAGGTGAATATCCGCAACTATAATGCACCGTATTATAAGTATGGAAACATCGGTCTGAGATTGTGTATTTAACTTTTTTCATAATCAGATAGGTCGAGGCTCATGAGTGTGAACTTATGAGCCTTGTTTTTGTTTGAACGATGAGGTGCTTGTTCCAAAAGCATTGACGCTGACAAGATAAAGTTGCTTTATAAGTAAAGACTATAAGTCTATAACAATGTTTTTGACAGGGGTAAAGCCTGTTGCTTGAAACTTTTTAGTAATTTTGCTTCCGAAGAACAAACAACGAAATTATAAACACTTAAACACAAAGATTATGGCAAAGAAATGGATTTGCACCGTTTGCGGTTATGTACACGAAGGCGACGAACCGCCTGCACAATGTCCTCAATGTAAACAACCGGCTTCCAAATTCAAATTGATGGAAGAGGGAAACGGCTTGACCTTCGAGGCAGAACATGTATTGGGCGTTGCCAAGGGAGCAGGCGAAGAGATGATAAACGATTTGAATGCTCACTTCATGGGCGAGTGTACGGAAGTCGGAATGTATTTGGCGATGAGTCGTCAGGCAGACAGAGAAGGCTATCCCGAGATAGCGGAGGCTTTCAAACGTTATGCTTGGGAAGAGGCAGAGCATGCTTCGAAATTCGCAGAGCTTTTGGGCGATGTGGTTTGGGATACGAAGACGAACCTCGAAAAACGTATGAATGCGGAAGCCGGAGCTTGTGCAGACAAAGTTCGTATCGCAAAGAACGCAAAGGCGGCGAACTTGGACGCAATTCATGACACTGTTCATGAAATGGCAAGAGACGAAGCAAGACACGGAAAGGGCTTCGAGAGCCTATACAATCGCTATTTCAAGAAATAGTTTTTCAACTTAAATATTTGGTAACGAGGCATTCTCTTGATGAGAATGCCTTTTCTTTTTGCAGTTCACAATTATTTCACATGCGCTTCAAATACAGTTAACACACTTCCGCATTTGAGAGACTACTTTTGCACTGTCAAAAAAACAGAAGACAATGCGAAAGTTAATTTACACCATCGCCATGTTGGGCTTCTTCACAGGAGGAGCAATGGCACAGGAAATCGAAACGAAGAAAGACAGCCTCACTCTCTTGAAAGAAAGAGTGGAGACGGTGGAAGGACAAACGAGCAAGTTCTCGAAGCTGAAATTCTCGGCATATTTGCAAGCACAAGCAGAGTTTTCCCAGAAAGACGGAAAGACAAAAGTAGGAAAGAATACAGAATTCAATCCGCAAACGGACGATGAGGCATTTGCCCGCTACGGAATAAGAAGAGGACGATTGAAATTCGAGTATGCCGGCAAGAATGCGAAGAGTGTGTTTCAGTTGGACTTGACAGAGAAAGGCATAGGCTTGAAAGATGCCTACTTTCAAGTTGACGAACCATTCTTGAAGATGTTCTCCATGAAGGTCGGAGTATTCGACAGGCCGTTCGGCGACGAAATATCCTACTCTTCCTCCCTTAGAGAGTCTCCGGAAAGAACATGGTTGTTTCAAAATTTGTTCCCCGATGAAAGAGACTTGGGAGCGATGATGATAGTCAAGGCACCCAAACAATCCGCTCTTGAAGGCTTGAAATTGCAAGCAGGACTTTTCTCCGGTAATGGCATAAGACAGGACGATAATTCAAAGCTCGATTTCATCGGTCATTTGAAATACGATAAAGCAGCAGGCGAATTTGAGTGGGGATTGGGAGCTTCGCTTTACTGTGGTACGACAAACAATGCAGACAGCGTGCTTTATGAAGTGCAGAACAAAACATGGGTTGCGTCAGAGGTAGAACCAAACTCGACAAACATGAGAACCTATTATGGATTGGACGCACAATTTTCACTAAGTACCGCATGGGGCTTGACGAATGTGAGAGCGGAGTATCTGTTCGGCACGCAACCATCGGTGGCTAACTCGTTCTCTTCACCGAAAGCCAATACATACGACCCGGCAAAGCCTTTCAATCACAAGCGTAACTTCATGGGCTTCCAAGTTTACCTTGTGCAGGACATCTATCGCCTTCCCGTCAGTGCAGTCATCAAGTATTCATACGCAGATGCCAATACCGATTTGTCGAAAGACGAGATAAGCAATGCAGCCGACCTTTCCCAATCGAGCCTCGGTCTCGGTCTCTTGTGGAGATGCACGAGCAATATAAGGCTTATGGCATATTATGACATCAATTCGAACGAAAAAACAAACCAAATAGCAAAATACAGCAAAGACGTGGCAGACAACTTGTTCACATTGAGATTACAGTATAAGTTCTAATAAATTCAAAACATTAAAACAGTATAAGAGATGAAAAAGACAGCAATTCTATTACTTACAGCCTTGATTTCGCTATCGGGCTATTCACAGAAAATCAAAGGAAGCGACACAGTATTGCCGCTAAGTCAAAAAGAAGCCGAGGCTTATGCCGCAAAGGGAGGCAAGGTCAGCGTTAACGGCGGAGGCAGCGGGGTCGGAATATCCGCACTCATGTCGGGCAGTTGCGACATCGCCCAAAGCTCGCGAAAGATCAAGTTCTCCGAGAAAAAGAAACTTCAACAAGCAGGCAAGCAGGCAAAGGAGGTTATCATAGCATACGATGCCATAGCCGTGGTAGTCAATCCTGCCAACAAGGTAAGCCAACTTACGAGAGCCCAGTTGGAGCAAATCTATACCGGAAAGATAACCAACTGGAAGCAAGTAGGAGGAGAAGACATGAAGATAGTCGTTTATTCGAGAGAATCTTCTTCCGGAACATACGAGTTCTTCAAAGAAAGTGTTATGAAGAATAAAAACTACATGCCGGGGGCTCTTGCAATGCCTGCAACAGGTGCAATCATTCAATCGGTCAAGCAAACCAAGGGTGCAATCGGTTATGTGGGACTTGCTTACCTCACAAATGGTGTGAAATCTTTGAAAGTAAGCTACGACAACAAGACTTACGTCGCTCCGAGCGTGGCAACTGCCAAAAACAAAACCTATCCTATTGTTCGACCTTTGATGTACTATTATGAGGTGAAGTCCGCAAAGAAAGTGAAACCGTTCATCGACTTCGTTCTCTCGGCGGAAGGACAGAAGATAGTTTCGCAAGTCGGATATATTCCGATAAGATAAATCGAATTTGAAAAGATACGAAAATGAGATATGAAATCAAAAAGAGAGGACGCAGCCTCATAGAAGCAGGAATAAAGCTCACAGGGAGTTTGAGTTCTCTCATAGTGATATTGATAGTCATTTTCTTGTTCAAAGAGGGTTTGGGATTGTTCGGGAACAGTACTGTAGAGAACGGATACGTCATCGCAGTGTACCGGGACAATCCTCTTTCTTCGCTTAACTCCGAACAAATCCTCGGTATATTCGATGGAGAGATAACTCGGTGGAGTGCCGTGAACCCTCATGGTGGAAAAAGCCCGCAAGGCGAAATAACGGTTGCCTATAATATAGACCAAGCTCTCGAACAAGAAGACAGAACGAACATGATTGCCTTTCTGCCCAAGGAATACCTCGCAGAGGTGGACGACATGAAGGCAGTGGATTGCGGAAACATAAACTTTGCCGATTTCTTTGCCGGAAAGACATGGATGCCTACCGCACAGCCCGCTCCGCAATTCGGAGTGCTTCCCATCATACTCGGAACTCTTATGGTAAGTTTTGCAGCCATTGCAATAGCCTTGCCGTTTGCCTTGGCGGCAGCCGTATTCCTTTCGGAAATTGCCGACAAGAGACTGTACAAACTGCTTAAACCTGCAATCGAGTTGCTCTCCGGCATTCCTTCCGTGGTTTACGGTTTCTTCGGACTTATCGTCGTCGTGCCGATAGTTCAAAAGACATTCGGGCTCGACGTTGGCGAAACGGCATTGAGCGGAGCAATCATTCTTGCAATCATGGCTCTGCCGACCATAATAACCATAGCGGAAGACGCAATGCGTGCAACCCCCGATACACTGAGAGAAGCCTCCCTCGCTTTGGGGGCGAACAAATGGCAAACCATATATAAGGTTGTCATTCCGCATGCGAAGAGCGGCATAACGGCAGGTGTCGTACTCGGTATCGGTCGTGCGATGGGGGAAACGATGGCAGTGCTTATGGTATGTGGTAACGCAGCCGTCATTCCTCACACATTGTTGGAACCGATAAGGACGATACCCGCAACGATAGCCGCAGAACTCGGAGAAGCTCCGCAGGGAGAGGCTCATTACAGTGCTTTGTTCATGCTGGCCTGCATTCTGTTCGTACTCACCTTGCTGATAAACCTGTCGGTTGAGTATATTTCAAAGAGAAAGAACCTTAAAACCAAAAAGATATGAAGAAACATAAACAGAAAGCAGCTTTCTGGATAATAGGATTGATGAGTACATGTATTATAGGTGTTTTGCTGTGGATACTGATATTCATTATAGTCAAAGGAATAGGCGTAATATCATGGGACTTCCTTACCTCCATGCCTAAGGATGGCATGACCGAGGGAGGTATCTTTCCTGCAATAGTCGGCACCTTGTGTTTATGCGTGGGAAGCATGATTTTCGCATTCCCTGTCGGAGTAATAAGCGGTATATATCTCAACGAGTACGCAGGCAATGGGAAGATTGTAGGTTTCATTCGCATGATGACCAACAACCTTTCGGCAATCCCCTCCATCGTTTTCGGTTTGTTCGGAATGTCCCTTTTCGTGAACACCTTGGGATTCGGAGACAGCATAATTGCCGGCAGTCTCACCTTGGGCATACTTGTCCTCCCCGTGGTGATACGCACGACCGAAGAAGCCTTGAAACAGATAGACGACAGCTATCGCCTCGGCTCGTTGGCTTTGGGTGCAAGCAAATTGCAGACAATCTTCAAAGTCGTGTTGCCTATGGCGATGCCAAACATCATTACGGGGCTTATCCTGTCTGTAGGCAGGGTATCCGGCGAAACGGCACCCATTCTCTTCACGGCGGCGGCTTACTTCCTACCCAAATTGCCGACAAGCATTTTCGATCAGGTCATGGCACTGCCTTATCACTTGTATGTGCTTGCCACCTCCGGCACAAACCTCGAAGCCTCCCGCTCCATGGCATTCGGAACGGCACTCGTGCTTGTGCTGATTGTTCTTATACTCAACCTCCTTGCCAATGCAATGAGACGATACTTCAACAAGAAAATAAAAACGAACTAAACAATGAAGATAATAGAAACAAAGGATTTGAATTTTTGGTACGGGAATTTCCACGCACTGAAAAACATGAACATGGAAATAGAATCCAATTCGGTAACTGCCTTCATCGGGCCTTCGGGTTGCGGAAAGAGTACCTATTTGAGGCTGTTCAACCGAATGAATGATTTGATACAGGGAACACGATTGGAGGGCAGCGTTCTTATTTCGGGCAAAAATATATACGCAAAGGACATCGATGTCGATGCTCTCCGCAAGAGAGTGGGCATGGTCTTCCAAAGACCCAATCCTTTTGCCAAAAGCATTTTCGATAACGTGGCATACGGATTGCGTGTCAACGGAATAAAAGACAAGAAAGTTATTGCCGAAACGGTGGAGCAAAGTCTGAAAGGGGCAGCCCTTTGGGACGAGGTCAAGGATAAGTTGAACAAATCCGCATTCGAACTTTCCGGCGGACAGCAACAGCGTCTCTGCATAGCGAGAGCCTTGGCGGTGAAACCGGAAATACTCCTCATGGACGAGCCTGCCTCTGCTTTGGATCCAATCTCGACAGTCAAGATAGAAGAACTTATTTTCCAACTGAAAAAAGACTATACCATAGTTATAGTAACCCACAACATGCAACAAGCGGCAAGGGTTTCAGACAAGACGGCTTTCTTCTACCTCGGCGAATTGGTGGAATACGACGATACGGACAAGATATTCACCAATCCCTCTGTACCCGCAACCCAGAATTACATCACCGGACGCTTCGGTTGATGCGGATAAATCGATTAAATACAGGAATAAAAACAAAGAAACAAAGATATATCATGGAAAAGCATATAGACAGAGAATTGAAATTGCTTACCGATTCATTGGAGCAAATGTGGAATCTCGTAGGCAGGCAGGTAAGCAAGAGCAAACAGGCTTTGATGAATTACGACAAGGCTTTGGCAAGAGAAGTGGTGGCGAGAGAAAAAATGTGTAACGCATTGGAATTGACAACGGACAGCCGTTGCGAGAATTTCATCGCACTCAACAACCCCGTTGCCATGGATTTGCGATTGGTTTTGGCAGTTTTGAAAATCAACAACAATCTCGAAAGGATAGGGGACTTCGCCGAGAGCATAGCCTTTTTCGTTCTCAAATACATGGACGGCAGGATAGACGAGGTCTTTGCCAAACAGTTGCGACTCGAAGAGATGTTCGACAATGCGGAAAAGATGTTCGAAATCGCAAAGCAGGCTTTCGACAACGAAGATACCGCAATGGCGGAACAAGTCTTCGGCATAGACAATCTGATAGACGAAATAAACCACGGAGCAATACCCGTATTGGCACAACAAATCAGAAAAGAACCCGACAAGGCGGAACAATACCTGTACCTTCATCATGTAATCCGCAAAATCGAACGTATAGGCGACCGTTGCAACAACATAGCCGAAGAAACCGTCTTTTACCTTGATGCAAAAGTTCTGAAACACTCCAAATAAACCCGTTTGAAATCGAACATCTTAACCTCGCGGCAGCCGAACGCCGCAAGAATTTATTGAAACGCCGAAAGAGTAAATCCTTTCGGCGTTTCGTTTTAGCGGAACGGCGATTCGATTTCTCGCTTTGCAAGAAGTCGGAACGCCGAAACCTGTTTCGTTGCTTTATTTATGAAAAACACAGCCTGCAAATGCAGCAATAAGTGCCGTGCAAAGCCATTCCATACGACCGGCAGTTCGTGCGTATGTTCCTTTCCGACAAATCTAAGGAAGCGTTTCGCCGAAAAACAAGACACTTTCCGACGGTTGAAACTGCCGAAAAGAGCAATGGGAAAACGTATATTTCGGCATTTAAGAAATCTTACAACAGTTAAAAGTAAGGCATCGGGCAAAGATTAACACTTTCCGTCCTTTTCCGATAATCAAACACACTTTTCAAGCAAATGTACCGCTCATACCCTGAAAATTACCCCCCCGAAAACTCAATAGATTAAAATGTAATAATTTCGACCAAGCCGAAATGTTAACGATAACACCCATGAAAACAAGATAGTTGCAAGAAAAGAAATACTTATGTACTTTTGTAGTCCATTAAAAGGTACGCGTAATAATACCGAACGGAATAAATAAAGTACAACAAATAAATAGAACAAATTATGGAAAGTAAATCCTACAAATTAGACGCATCTGAGCTTGGCGATATGATATATCGCTATCACAGCAAAGGCAACAACCAAATGCCAGAAGACGTAAAGCACCGCTTTGCCACCTATGATTTCTGTCACTCCTATTTTGTCAGAAACAGAAAAAAGTTGCTATCATCACACATGGAAGAATCCTGCATACGGTTATGGAGTTTTCTCGGCAGCTGGGGCATGTTGCGAGGCAGCAGTCAGCTGATTAAAGAAAACAGTCCCGCCTCACTGAAACCCGTGATAGAATGCATCGCAAACACTCCGGAAGAAATATGGAATATAGATGTGGAGCAATACGAAGAAAAGCAGCAAGACCTGATTAAGCTGTACAAGTCGATTGAAAAAGCCCTAATCGAAGGAAGCAGCAAGAAAGATTGCGATGGAAAACCTCTTAAAACCTTCAAACCGACCTGCACCCTGATAACCAAAGTCATGATGGGCGTCTTCGGAATAGTCCCCGCATTCGATACATTCTTCTGCAAGACATTCGGAGACATGTATCCACAAAAAGGTTTCACCTCCTACCATTTCGGTAAGAACGCCCTGAACTCGATATACGAGTTTTACAAGACGAACAAAGAGGCAATAGACACCATCAAAATACCCGTCATGGATTTTGACGGCAAAGCAATTTCCGGTCTGTACTACAAGAAAGCGAAACTCATAGACATGTATGGCTTCACATCAGGAGAGCATTCGGCGGAAAAAGCAAAAGCGGAAAAGAAAAAATAAATTTGATAACGAACAACATTCTTGGGAGGTATAGACATGTTCTTATGCCACCCGAGAACATTGTTAAGTATAAACATTCCTATAAGGCAAAAACGAGAAACAAGATGAAAAAACATGATTTCGGCAAGCCGCTGTGCCGATTGATAATGGCAGTGGCAATGATGATGCTTTCGCTCCAAGCGATGGCAGACTTTACCTACTACTATCAAGGGAAAACACTCTACTACAACACAACTTCCCTCTATACGGTTGAAGTAACGTATTATAGTTATAGTTCCAGTAGAAACAATTACTACGTAAGTGGCGATGTTGTCATACCGTCAACCGTAAGGTATAACGGCACGACGTATAGAGTTACTTCCATCGGAGGTTATGCGTTTAGAAATTGCAGCGGCTTGACTTCGATTACTCTTCCTAACAGCGTTACTTACATCGGGAATAGTGCGTTTAATGGTTGTAGCGGCTTGACATCGGTTACCATACCGAACAGCGTTACTTCCATAGGAGGTTATGCGTTTTATAATTGCAGCGGCTTGACTTCGATAAATGTCGCTTCGGGAAATACGCATTATTCATCGATAGACGGAGTGTTGTACAATTACGTTCAAGACACTTTGATACAATGCCCGGGTGCAAAAACTTCAGTTACCATACCGACCGGCGTTACTTCCATCGGAGGTAGTGCGTTTAGAGGTTGCACCTCTTTGACTTCGGTTACCATACCGAACAGCGTTACTTCCATAGGAGAGTTTGCGTTTAGAGGTTGCAGCGGTTTGACTTCGGTAACCATTCCGAACAGCGTTACTTCCATAGGAGAGTTTGCGTTTAGAGGTTGCAGCGGCTTGACTTCGGTTACCATTCCGAACAGCGTTACTTACATCGGAAATAGTGCGTTTTATGGTTGTAGTGGCTTGACTTCGGTTACCATACCGAACAGCGTTACTTCC